>Ga0163199_1000034_pt1 | contig 97912 bp, 101 predicted proteins | sample PL_2010_150m_FD_113537 | JGI IMG/M metagenome (GOLD analysis project Ga0163199, IMG submission 113537) | Freshwater microbial communities from Powell Lake, British Columbia, Canada to study Microbial Dark Matter (Phase II) - PL_2010_150m | ecosystem: Environmental > Aquatic > Freshwater > Lake ...
ATCCAGCCGTCGCGGCGTTGTCACTGCCGGTCGGGTCGGCCATGCAGAGGAAGACGGAGGCCGAGATATCCCTCGTTGCTCTGGCCTGGGCCAGCAGCCCGGTCATGTCATTCAATGCCCAGAGGTCGAAGGATCGGGGTTGCAGCGGAATGAGGACGTGATCGGCCAGGACCAGTGCAGCTCGCATGGCGGTCGAATCCCGCCCGCCGGCATCGATGACGATATCGGTATAGCGATCCTTGGCCAAGGTAACTTGCTGGCGAAGCGCCTGACCGTCGGGGTAATGGACGCAGGGAATCGTGGGTTCGATCTCGCGGCCCGAGAGCGCGGCCATCAGGGTGCCCTGTCGGTCACCATCCACGGCGAGAACATCACGGCCGCGCAACTTGCAAGCGACGGCGAGATTGAGTGCGGTGGTGGTCTTGCCGACGCCACCCTTGGTATTGAGGATTGCCAGAATCATTACATCAACTCTCCGTAGGAATAACGTAGCGGATACATCAGGTCTGTGCATTGGTTCCGGATCACGTCAGCCCCTTCAATTTCTTGCTGGCGGAATTGAGCATGTTCATCCGTTGCTCTCGCAATTCCGGATCGGAATTGATCACCTCGGCGACTACCGGCACTTCCACTACCGGTGGCGGGGGCGCACTCATGGCTTCGCGCCACTCCTTCAGGCAATCCCGGTCTTCCGGGCTGGGGCCTTTTTCCTGAATACGCTTTCTGACCGTGGCCCGCCAGCCGTTCAGGTTGCAGATGGTTTTCCCCGACTGCCGGCTTTTCCAGTAAGCCGCGTCCACCAGTTCATCGAGAAACTCCACCACCACCAAATCTGCTGGTTTGCTGACTACCTTCGGTGCTGGTTCGTCGGAGGAGGTAGGTGGTGGTGGTATTTCATTCTGGTCAACTACAGGTGGTATATCCCCGAGGGAACCATGCATGGCTGAACCGCGCGCGGCTGAACCATGCATGGCTGAACCACGGATGGTTTTCACCATCCCTGGTTCTCTCGGGGATGGTGGCTCCGGGGGATATAGAGCATCCTTGTGCCAGGTGATGGTGCCGTTGGTTTCGCGGACTCGGGTTTGCCGGTAGTAGCCGGCCTCCTGGAGCTCGCTACGGACGGATGCCCAGACATACTCGGTCATCCTCAGGACACGGCACATGTGCTCGATCTGAATCACCCATCCGTCGCCCCGGCCCAGCATCCATCCAAGCACCGCACGGGCCCTCAGGCTGAGCCGGGGGTGTTCCAGTACATCGTCGGGGACGGCAGACCATTTATGACGTTGACGGACCGTGATGGAGTCATTGCTCATGGTCCGCCTCGCGCGTCTGGGCTGTTTTGCGGGGCCGGCCGGGACCGCGCTTGGGAGTCACCGAGCTTGGCTGGTGAGCAAGGACGTGCTGGATACCGGCTTCATCCATCCCGACGAAATGAAGGAGATCGGTGACACGAACTACCCGGCGCTGGGGAGCAATGGAAATGAGCGGCAATGGATAGGCGTTGCGCGACATCAGGTTGCGCGCCGTCTTCTTGGCACCTTCGAGGGTACGACTGTAGCCGATGTAGTAGAGGGCTTCGCCGGGGTGAATGGCGACGCGCCCACCGAAATTGAAGGAAATCATGCTTGTCTCCGAATGGATCGCGGGAGACGTAGTGAAGCGTGGAGGTGCCCTTCAGCCCAGGAACGTCGGCGGGCAGTTCCCGCGTGATGACTGCGCATTCCGCCCTGGGCTATTGCCGGGCGAGGGAGACTGGGATAGGGAGTAGCCGAGAAGTGATACAGCAGTGCGCGAGGCCGAGATGCGCGAAGGCGGCTTGCCTGGCATCGGCCGTGCGCCGCTGTCCTGCGATAACTACGGATCGCGCCAACGATGCCATGCGCCGCGAGAGGGCTTTGCCTTCCTTGATCGCCAGTACCGCAATGCCATTACTGATGTTACTGGCGGCCCGCAGACGGCGCGCGGTGACGGCGGCTCGACAGCGAAGGAACCCGGCCACCATGGTGCCAACGCACAAGCCGACCAGCGCATTGCCATCCAGCAGGAGGACGATGATCATCGCAGCAACCGAGACGGCGATCCAGATCATTTGCTCGGCACCACGCGCAGGGGACGACTTGCAGAACAGGAGGGAAAGAGCATCCATGACGCGAAGTTATCGCCCTTTGCGGCCCTGCGTCAAGCGCTTTCAGCAACGGAGATACCGCCTCGCAAAGCCACTACTTGCAACGGTTAAGGAGCAAAGTCAGGACGCGGATCATTCGGGATCACTGGGGACGCTTAGGGATCCGTGAAAGCGGAATCTGGAATGCTTCGGATCGAGTTTTCGGTGTGGCAAAACCGATACACCTTTGGCCGGATCAGCTACCAGCTCGAATATTGAAAGCCGTCACTGCGCGATTGATTTCAGTTTCAAGACGCTTGATTCGATCGATGATCAGGCTGTCTTCAGGTGGCATATGACAAACAAGCGTTGCGGGGGCCACGCCAGCCCGACTTCCTTCTTCAGCACATCCTCCGCGATGCCGGACTGGACGGCGGCTTGCTGGACTCGATTATGCCAATGAGCTACTGAGGTATCTTGAAGCGGAACAATTCGGGAACACTCACGCCGGGACAACGGGGGATTTTCGGGAACAATTCGGGAACAGTGAACTCGCAAAAACTCGCCAAAATTGCCGTTGCAAAAAAGCATGCGAAATAAAAAACCGCCGTAAGTGGCGGTTTTTTATAGACTTTATTGGCGGAGTGGACGGGACTCGAACCCGCGACCCCCGGCGTGACAGGCCGGTATTCTAACCAACTGAACTACCACTCCACGTGAGAAGGCGCGCATTCTGCCATAGGCGGCAGGTCCGCGCAAGGAATGTTCTCGCGCGTGTCGTCTGCGCTAGACTTCGGTGCGACATCATTTGCATTGTCCTTCATTCACATTCAGCACAGAGGAAGCCATGAGCCATCAATTCATCAATGCCGCCGATCTGGTCGGCCACTGGATCAACGGGCAGGCCGATGCCGGAACCGGCACGCGCCGTGGCGACGTGTTCAACCCGGCGCAGGGCCGGGTGGCACGACAGATCGCCCTGGCTTCCCGTGCTGACATCGATCGCGCCGTCGCCGCCGCGCGTGTCGCGTTCGCCGATTGGGGCACGGCGGCACCGCAGCGGCGGGCGCGAGTGATGTTCAAGTTCCGCGACCTGGTCGAACGCTACGCCGAGGACATCGCCCGGCTGCTCAGCGACGAGCACGGCAAGACCCTGCCCGACGCGCTGGGGGAAGTCCAGCGCGGGCAGGAAGTCATCGAGTTCGCCTGCGGCATTCCGCAGCTGCTGAAGGGCCATCATTCGCACGGCATCGGCGGCGGCATCGACCACTGGCACCAGCGCATGCCGCTCGGCGTGACGGCCGGCATCACGCCCTTCAACTTCCCCTTCATGGTGCCGATGTGGATGGCGCCGATGGCGTTGGCCTGCGGCAATACCTTCGTCCTGAAACCGTCTGAACGAGATCCCTCGCCCTCGTTGTTCGCCGCCGAACTGCTGCATGAAGCCGGACTGCCGGCCGGCGCCTTCGCCGTGGTGCAGGGTGACAAGGAAGCGGTCGATGCCTTGCTCGAACACCCCGATGTGCAAGCCGTGTCTTTCGTCGGCTCGACACCGATTGCGAAGTACATCCAGCAGACCGGCATCGCTCACGGCAAGCGCGTACAGGCGTTGGGCGGAGCGAAGAACCACATGGTGGTGATGCCCGACGCCGACCTTGACGGCGCGGCCGACGCGCTGATCGGGGCCGCTTACGGCTCCGCCGGCGAGCGCTGCATGGCGATCTCGGTGGCGGTGGCGGTCGGCAGTTGCGCCGACGAACTGGTGGCCCGAGTTCTCGAGCGGGCAAAGAAGCTGAAAGTCGGCCCTGGCGACACGCCGAATGTGGACATGGGGCCGCTGGTGACCGCGGTCCATCGCGACAAAGTGGCCGGCTACATCGAGGCGGGAGTGCGGGAAGGCGCCAAACTCGTGCTCGATGGCCGCGAAGGACTGACGGGAGAACTGGCCCGGGGCTTCTTCATCAATCCGACGCTGTTCGACAACGTGCAGCCCGACATGAGCATCTACCTCGAGGAGATTTTCGGCCCGGTGCTGTGCGTGGTGCGCGTGCCGACCTTTGCCGCGGCGGTGGAATTGATCAATCGCCACGCCTTCGCCAATGGCGTCGCCTGTTTCACCCGCGACGGCGGCACTGCACAGGCCTTCGTGCAGAAGATCGAGGTCGGCATGATCGGCATCAACGTGCCGATTCCGGTGCCCATGGCATGGCATTCATTCGGCGGCTGGAAGGCCAGCCTGTTCGGCGACCATCATATCTACGGCGAGGAAGGCGTGCGCTTCTACACGCGCTACAAGAGCATCATGCAGCGCTGGCCGGGCTCGGAACACAAAGGGCCCGAGTTCTCCATGCCGGTCAACAAGTGACGCAGTTCGACAGTTTCGGCGGTAGCAGGAGGCCACTCGGTCCGTGCCAGAGCAGCTGATCGACTACCACAACGGCATCTTCGCCTTCGATGCCGAATGCATGCGGCCGCTGGTAACCGCCATCCATCTGATCGAAAGCGGGGGTCGCGCTGCCTTCGTCGACACGGCGAATTTCGAAATCATGCCGCAGGCGCTGGCAGCGCTCGACGTTCGCGGACTCGGGCCGGAAGCCGTCGATTACGTCATCCTCACCCACCTCCATCTCGACCATGCCGGTGGTGCCGGGGTGATGATGGAGGCCTTTCCCAACGCCAGGCTGGTGGTGCATCCGCGCGGTGCGCGGCACATGATCGACCCGACCCGGTTGATGGCCGGCGTCGAGCACGTCTATGGCCGGGAACGGGCACGGCGCTTGTACGGCGAGCTGATGCCAATTGCGGCCGAACGCATCATCGAGGCCCACGACAACACCCTGCTGCGGCTGGGTTCGCGAGAATTGCTGTGCATTGACTCACCCGGTCATGCCAGCCACCACATCGCCATCGTGGACCGCCAGACCACGGGCATTTTCACCGGCGACACCTTCGGTATTTCGTATCGGAAAATGGATGTGGACGGCAAGCCGCTGATCTTCCCCTCTTCATCACCCACCCAGTTCGACCCGGCCGCAATGCGCAGTTCGATCGAGCGCATCCTCTCCCTCGATCCGGAAGCGGTGTACCTGACCCACTTCAGCCGGCTGGCGCCTCCTGCCGGGCTCGGCCGGACCGTACTGAGACTGCTCGACCAATATGTCGCGATCGCACTCGCCGCCAGTGAGGATGCGGAAAAAGCCGGTCGCATCCGCGACGGCCTGACTGCACTGCTGTTGCAGGAAGCCCGCAGGCACGGCTGCCGCCTGAGCGACCGGGAGGTTCTGGATATATGGAAGCTCGATCTGGAACTCAACGCAGAGGGGCTGGCCGTATGGCTGGACACTAGGGAATCAGCCTGAGTTCATTGTTCGGACTCTAGCCGGGTCCAGCCCGCGGCAGTTCCATGCGACGATTTGTCGCATCGCAGCATGAAGAATGCTGCCAACACTTCGAATTAGTTACGGCCGCTGCGCTTAACGCCGATGAGACCGGCATTAGCCTCCACTGAAACTTCGTTTTCTTGTCCTGAATCAATTACCGGAGCACCCCCGTCGGGATATCTTCGCCGCCATAGTTTGCGGTACTTGGTTTCGACCGCGCGCTGCAGCGCGCTAACGTTAAAAAGGGCAGAGACATGGCGAATGACAATGACGAAGACGTTCCATTCATGCAGAAGTTGCTGGACAACCACTTCCTGCTCCTGTTCCTGGGGGTAGCTTCTCCCGGTGTTATCTACATTTTGTGGGGCGTCATAGACATCATGAGCGTCCCCCTCGCCAAGTAAGCAATCCAGTCAATCAGGGAGAATCATATGAGTGCAATCCTGCCGCCTTCACAGCGGTTGTGGTGGAAACAGCCGATCGCCGGGCAAGAATGGGCCTGGATCGGAATCGCCTTCGTCTGGGCCATGATCATGTTCATCATGATGGTCTATTGGCATATCAACGGTAAGCAGAACCTGTCGAATGAGGTTTACAGGACGACTACCGAGATGTTCCAGGCCAAGACCGATGCCTTCATCGCGGAAAACACGATCCGCACCGAGACCAGTCTCGCCAATCCGGACCTGAAGATTCCCGTGGTCAAGCCGAACGCCAAGGGTGAAGCCTTCCTGCTGGCCCGCCTGTGGTCCTGGTATCCGATTCTGGAACTGGAAGCGGGCAAGACCTACAAGATCCATCTGTCCTCGGTCGATTACAACCACGGCTTCTCGCTGCAACCGGTCAACATCAACATCCAGGTTATTCCGGGCTATGAGCACGTGGTCAAGATGACGCCAACCAAGGCAGGCACCTACGCCATAGTCTGCAACGAATACTGCGGCATCGGGCACCACACGATGCTTGGCCGTATTTACGTGAAATAAGGGAGACCAGAGATGGCAACTACTTACCGTACCTGTCCGCGCACCGGGCTGCAATTCGATCTGGCCGCTGACAAGCTGATGCGCTGGAACGCCGTAGCCGGTGTGCTCTGGCTGCTGGTGGGCGGCATCACCGCCCTGTTGGTGATCCTGACGCGCTGGCCGGCGATCAAGCTGCTGCCGGCAGACCAGTTCTACCTGATCCTGACGGCTCACGGCATCGACATGCTGATCCTGTGGATCATCTTCTTCGAAATGGCGGTGCTCTACTTTGCCTCATCGACCCTGCTGCGATGCCGGATTGCCACGCCATGGCTGGGCTGGGTCCAGTTCTGGCTGATGGTCGTCGGCGGCATCATGACCAACGTCGCCATCTTCCAGGGCGGCTCCAGCGTCATGTTCACCTCCTATGTGCCGATGCAGGCTGCGCCGCACTTCTATCTCGGCATCATCCTGTTTGCGGTGGGCGCCCTGATCGGCTGCGGCGTATTCTTCGGCACGCTGGTGGTGGCGAAGCGGGAAAAGACCTATACCGGCTCGATTCCGCTGGTGACTTTCGGCGCCATGACGGCTGCGATCATCGCCGTGTTCACCATCGCATCGGGTGCCGCAATCCTGATCCCGACCTTTGCCTGGTCGATGGGCTGGATCAAGGAAATCGACGCGCAGTTGTACCGCATGGTCTGGTGGGCGCTGGGTCACTCCTCGCAGCAGATCAACGTTGCCGCCCATGTCTCGATCTGGTATCTGGTTGCCGCCGTGGCCTTTGGTGCCAAGCCGCTGTCGGAGAAGGTCTCCCGCTTCGCCTTCCTGCTCTACATCCTGTTCCTGCAACTGGCAAGCGCGCACCACCTGCTGTCCGACCCCGGCATGAGCGCCGAGTGGAAGGTGTTGAACACGTCCTACTTCATGTACTTCGCGGTGCTGGCCTCGATGATCCACGGCTTCACGGTTCCCGGCGCAATCGAAGCAGCTCAGCGCAAGAAGGGCTTCACCAACGGCCTGTTCGAGTGGCTGCGCAAGGCACCCTGGGGCAATCCCTTGTTCTCCGGCATGTTCATTTCCCTGGTCGGTTTCGGCTTCATCGGCGGCATCTCCGGCGTCGTACTGGGAACCGAACAGATCAACATGCTGATGCACAACACCTTCTACGTGCCGGGTCACTTCCACGCCACGGTCGTCGTCGGCACCACGCTGGCCTTCATGTCCATCACCTACCTGCTGGTACCGACCTTGTTCAAGCGTGAGATGATCTTCCCGAAGCTGTGCCAGATCCAGCCCTACCTGTATGGCCTCTCCATGATCGTGCTGTCGCTCGTCATGATGGGTGCCGGTACTTTGGGCGTGTCCCGTCGTCATTGGGACATGGCTTTCTCGGGCGCGCCATTCCAGTATGAATGGCCGGGCGCTGCTTACCTGATGATGGGTCTGACCGGCATCTTCGGCGTGATCGCGGTCATCGGTGGCGGCTTGTGGATCCTGCTGGTGGTCGGGTCCCTGCTGTTCGGCAAGAAGCTCGACGGCGGTGCGACGCACGACAAGCCCGTGCCTATCCCGGACCAGACTGTCGCCGCTGCCGCTTCCGGCACAGGCAGCGAAGAGCACACCAACGTCCCCGGTACAGTGGTCCTTGCGATTACACTGCTGACCTGTTTCGTGCTCTACTACTTCGTGAATTGGAAGTATCTGTCCGAAGTATGGGGCCTGAGTTGATCACTGGCTGAATCACAGGTATAAGGTTTTCCCGCACTCCGGTGCGGGGAACCTGCCTGAATCGGGCTTGCAACACAGGATCGATTCAAGCAGGTTACGATAGCGAACAATCAGGATCACGCCCCGCGAACAAACCATGGAATCGACGCTGCCCATCAAACAATCCTCCGGCTTGACGTTTCGAGCCATCGCCGGAGTGTTCAAGCTGCGCATCGGCATCGTCATCACCTTCACCGCGCTGGCCGGCCTGTCGGTGAGCGCCGGGCCCAGTTTGAGCCTTGTTCAGTTGATCACCCTGACCCTGGCCGTGCTCATTTCCTCGGCCAGCGCAGGAGCCTTCAACCAGTATTACGAGCACGACACCGATCCGCTGATGTCGCGAACGCGCAATCGCCCCTTCGCCACCGGAGAAATAAAGCACGGCCCGGTCTGGCTGCTGGTCATCTTCGGCCTGATGGCGCTGTCCGTCGCCGCGGCGTGGATTGCACTCAATGCCTGGTCGGCTTTGTTCACCTTCCTCGGCGCCTTCTTCTACGCCATCGTCTACACGGTCTGGCTCAAGCGTCGTACCTGGCTCAACATCGTATTCGGCGGGCTGGCCGGCAGTTGGGCCGTGCTGGCGGGGGCCACCGCCGCCGACCCGCATCTTGGCGCCGTGCCGCTGGCTCTGGCGTTCGTTCTGTTTCTGTGGACGCCGCCGCACTTCTGGAGTCTGGCCATCGCCTACCGCGATGACTACGCGGCTGCCGGAGTTCCCATGCTGCCCGTGGTGGTGGGCGACAAGCGTGCCGCGCAAACCATTTTTGCAAGCACCCTGGTGCTGGTGGCAGCATCGTTTCTGCCGCTGGCCTTCGGCCTCGGCGCCATCTACTTCGCCGGAGCCGCCATTGGTGGCTTCCTGTTCATCCAGAAGGCGTGGCGCCTGGCACGCAACACCAATCGCGAAACCGCCATGAGTTGCTTCCATGCCTCGCTGGCGCAGTTGACCCTGGTGCTCACGACAGCGATCATCGACGCCCGTTTTTAAGCAGTCGCTCCCATGATCCGTTCCCGCCTTCATGCCGCCATTGCGGCAGTCATGCTTGCCGCTGCGCCAGGAGTCGGCGCCGGCGACACGGCGCCGGCGCCGAAACTCGTGGAACGCCCTCAAGGAGCGCGGACCGGCCTGGTACTCAACACGCTTGACGACAAGGCAGCGCTGCAACTATCGCAGAGTGTGATCGGCCAACCCGTCGGCGATCATGTTCTGCTCGACCGCGAAGGGCGACCGACACCCCTTTCAAAATATCGCGGCAAGCCGCTACTCGTCAATTTTGTCTACACCGCCTGCTTCCAGGTCTGCCCCACCACCACGAAGAATCTGCAAAAGGCCGTGGAGAATACGGCCGGCATGCTGGGCCCTGACCGCTTCAACATCGTCAGCATCGGATTCAACCAACCCTTCGACTCTCCCCAGGCGATGAAAGCCTTTGCCTTCCAGCACGGCATCCATCTGCCCAACTGGGAATTTCTTAGCCCTGCGGCGGCCGTCGTCGGCGACCTGACACAGAATTTCGGCTTCAGCTATATAGCCACAACGGCAGGCTTCGATCACATGAACCAGGTCACCATCGTCGACGCCGAAGGTAAGATTTACAGGCAGGTCTATGGCGAGACCTTCACCGCCGCCGACCTGGCGGAACCGCTCAAGGCGATGATCACCGGTGCCCCCATTCCACCGCAGACCAGTACCCTGGCGGAGATCGTCGACCGGGTCAGGATACTCTGCTCGGTGTATGACCCGATCAGCGGCAAATACCGCACCAACTATGCACTGTATTTCGACATTGCCGGTTTCGCCAGCTTCATGGTTTTCATGGTCTGGCTGGCCTTCAGCTTCATGAGAAAACGTCGCGACGACAAGATTCAATCCGGTTGATTCGAGTCAAGTCGGAATGCTCCCGACTTGCATATCATCAACCGCTAATAGTCGGCATTCGTCAACTAGTTCCGACGTGACGGACCCTCCCAACGTGAGCCTGGACAATTCCCTGCGCGGCAATACGCAAACCGCCTTCGAGCGCATCGAGAATTTTTTCGATGCGTTCTTTGGCGGCACCGACAACCCTCTGCGCCACCTGGGCGCCCTGGGCCTGTATTTCCTCTGGATACTGGTTGCCACCGGCCTCTATCTCTACACGGTGCTGGATACCAGCATCGAAGGCGTCTACACCTCGATCGGCCATCTGTCCCAACAACAGTGGTATCTGGGCGGCATACTGCGCAGTTTGCACCGCTACGCCTCGGACGCCTTTGTGCTGGTCATGATGCTGCATCTGGTGCGGGAGTGGGCCTACGGTCGCTATTACGGCTTCCGTCTCTATTCGTGGATCACCGGGGTGCCGCTGATCTGGCTGGCCTATATCTCCGGCATCGGCGGCTACTGGATCGTCTGGGATCGTCTGGCGCAGTACTCCGCCATCGCCACAACGGAACTGCTGGACTGGCTGCCGTTTTTCAACGAGCCGACGGCACGCAATTTTCTCGCTCCAGACTCGATCAACGATCGCATCTTCACCGTCCTCGTGTTCATCCACATCGGCATCCCGCTGATGCTGATCCTCGGTCTGTGGGCCCATGTCAATCGTATCAGCCGGGTGGATTACCTGCCCTCGCGGCGGGTAATGCTGGCAACCATGACCAGCTTTCTGGTCCTGGCCGCGATCAAGCCGGCGCTCTCCGAAGCGCCCGCCAATCTGGCCCTGGTGCCGGCCAATCTGCCGCTGGACTGGTTCATCCTGTTCATCCATCCGCTGACCGACATCACCTCGCCAGCGGCGGTGTGGGCACTCATATTCGGCGCCACGATCCTGCTCTTCGCGCTGCCTTTTCTGCCCCATCCGAAGGCGCAGCCCATTGCCCTGGTCGATGCGGCCAATTGCAACGGCTGCAGCCGCTGCCATGCCGATTGTCCGTATGAGGCAGTCACCATGGCGGCTCATCCCTACAAACCGGGGCACCAGATCGCCGTCGTCGATCCCGACCTGTGCGCCGGCTGCGGCATTTGCGCCGGTTCCTGCCCCTCGTCGACGCCCTTCCGCAGTCAGGAGAAACTGGTGACAGGTATCGACATGCCTCAGCAACCGGTCGATGTGACGCGCCAGCAGTTGGAAGCCCAACTGGCGCAACTCCGGACACAACCCGCCGGCGCGGCAAAACTTGTGGTCTTCGGCTGCGACAAAGGAGCCGATGTTCGTCGGTTGGCCAGCGCCGACACCGCTGCCATCAGCCTGCTGTGCACCGGCATGCTGCCACCCTCCTTCATCGAATACGCGCTACGCAGCGGCGTCGATGGCGTTCTCGTTACCGGCTGTCGCGAGGGCGGCTGCGATTTTCGCCTCGGCATGCAATGGACCCAGGAGCGCCTTGCCCACCAGCGCGAACCGCATTTGCGCAGCCTCGTGCCGCAGGATCGACTGCGGATAGTGTATGCCTCACGCAGCGAGAGCAAACAACTTGCCGCAGCTGCGGAAGAATTCAGGACCCAACTCGAAACACAGGCGGTCTCCAGCACCAGACCACCCGCATATTCCAGGAGAAAATCACATCATGGCTAAACCCGCCGCCATCGTCGGCCAGACCATCCTTTACGGCGCGTTCGCCGCCTTCATCGGCTACTTCGCCACCGCGCCCACCTACAAGCAGATACCGGACGACGTCGCCCTGATCAAGCTCTCGATGAGTCACCTCGGCGGCCGCGAGTGCCGCAAGCGCAGCCCGGAAGAACTGGCCAAAATGCCGCCCAACATGCGTGCGCCGCTGGAGTGCCCGCGCGGGCGTTCCGACATCAAGTTGCAGCTTGAACTAGATGGCAAGCCGATGTTCCAGACCGTGATGCATCCCACCGGACTCTCCGGAGACGGAGTGTCCACGGTCTACAAGCGCTTCGAGGTAAAGGCGGGGACCTATCAACTGGCGATAAAGATGAACGATAACCTGGTCAATCCGGGCTTCAACCATGTCAAGGAAGCGCAAGTCACGCTGAAGCCGGCGCAGGTGCTGGTGATCGACTTCAATCCGGACAAGGGTGGACTGTTTTTCCAGTAGGCCACTGCGAATAAGCCACCCTTACGCCCCACCGAAACTCTCCATCCTTCTGCGCGGATCAAGACCATGCTGAACCTCCTTCAAAAACTCGTGCGCTGGTTCTTCATGCGCGCGGAGAACCTGTTCAACCACGCCTTCGGCGAAAAGATCAACCCCTTCTACCATCTGGGAACCATCAGCTTCTGGCAGTTCTGGCTGCTGGTCGGCACCGGGATATATCTTTACATCTTCGCCGAAACCGGCGTGCACGACGCCTACCAGTCCGTCGAGCGCATCACCCACAACCAGTGGTGGGCCGGCGGCATCATGCGCAGCATTCATCGCTATGCCACCGACGGCATGATCCTGACCATGCTGCTGCACATGCTGCGGCACTTCGCCTACGACCGCTACCGCGGCTTCCGCTGGTTTTCCTGGGCCACCGGTGTCGCCCTGATCTGGCTTGTATATGCCTCCGGCCTGAACGGCTTCATGCTGGTGTGGGACAAACTGGCGCAGTTCGTGGTCGTCGCAATCGCCGAGTGGTTCGACGTGCTGCCGATGTTCAACGGCACCCTGATCCGCAATTTCATCTACCAGGAAAATGTCACCAGCCGGCTGTTCACGCTGCTCGCCTTCATCCACCTCGGCGCGCCGCTGATCGCCGGCGTCATCGCCTGGGTGCATGTGCAGCGCGTGCCGCGCGCGCACGTCAACCCGCCGCGTGCGATCGCGATCGCCTTCACCGCGATGTTCATTGTCCTTGCCCTAATCAAGCCGGTTGTCAGCCAGGGGGGCGAAGCGGACATGCTGGTGGTGCCGACCAACCTCGCCTTCGACTGGTTCCAGATGCCGGTGCTGGCGCTGGTCTATGTCGTCAATCCGCTCTACCTATGGTTCGGCGTGACAGGCCTGACCCTGCTGCTGTTCCTCGCGCCGTGGCTGCCGCCCAAGCGCATGGGCCAGGCCAAGGCCGAGGCTGCGGTCACCTTCCGTCCCGACCACAGGACCGTCGCCATCCGCTTCGACGAATCCCTGCTCGATGCCGGCTTGCGACAGGACATCAACCTGCCCTACGAATGCCGCAACGGCGGCTGCGGACAATGCAAATGCACGGTGCTGAGCGGCAACGTGGACCCCGGCCTCTATCAGCCGAGCGCGCTGTCGGCCGAAGACCGCGCGGCAGGCAAGGTACTGCTGTGCTGCGCCACCGCACTCGGCGATGTCGAGATTGAATATGCGCAGTCCGCAGTACCCAGCGCCATCCGCCAGTACACCGCCCATGTGGCGATGATGGAAAAGCTCACCCACGACGTCATGCGCGTCCTGCTGAAGCTGCCGCAAGGGCAACAGATCCCGTTCAAGGCCGGCCAATACATCAACATCATTCTTGAAGACGGCCAGCGCCGGGCTTTCTCCTTCGCCAATCCGCCGCACCAGCCTGATCTGATCGAATTGCAGATTCGACTGATGCCGGGCGGTCGCTATACCACGCAGGTATTCGAAAAGATGAAGGAAGGCGACGCCGTGCAATTCGAAGGGCCGCTAGGTGATTTTTCCTTGCGCGAATCCGAGCGTCCGATTGTTTTCGTCGCCGGAGCCACGGGCTTTGCGCCGGTCAAAAGCATGGTCGAGGATGCCTTCCATCGCGGCCTCAAGCGCCCCATTTACCTTTACTGGGGCGTGCGCAAACTTGCCGACCTGTATCTTCCCGATCTGCCGCGGGAGTGGGCACGCGACCACGAGAACTTCCACTTCATCCCGGTGCTGTCCGACGCTACAACCGAGGACAACTGGCAGGGGCGCACCGGCCTGGTGCACGAAGCGATCCTCGCAGACTTTCCCGATCTGGGAGGCAAGGAGATTTACGCCTGCGGCTCCGTGAAGATGGTCGAAGCGATCTTCCCGTCACTGAAGAGTCAGGGTGCCGAGGAAGGCATGTGCTTCTCCGATGCCTTCACCATTTCGGCGCGCTCGATGGCCTTCCAGCCGAAACAGTAGCCACCGTATCATCAGCGCCGACTCGTGCCGCAAGTCGCTCACGCTGCACGTGTGCGGCGATTCGCGCGATTGCACCTCCGATGCCTCGTGAGCCACCGGTAACGATCAATACTTTTTTCACACTTGAACAGGTCGGCATGGTCTACTTTCCGGTAAGCGTCAGCTTCTGACGAAGTCGGTAGATCTTGAATTCCTGAAAGGGTGAAATGCCCGTGTCCATGGTTCGCAATTTATTTGTGCTGGGACTGCTGCTGCAGGCAGGGCCGACAGTAGCCGACACTGTCGCAGGGCGGGTCAGCGGCGTCAGCGACGGCTCCACCGTCGCCGTGGTCGACAAAGCCAAAGTCCAACACAAGGTTCGGCTCGCCGCTATTGATGCTCCCGAAGCCATGCAGCGATTCGGCAAGGAATCCAAACAGCACCTGTCCGACCTGATATTGGGAAAAGAGGTCACGGTCGAATGGCACCAGCGTGATCGCTTTGGACGCATCGTCGGCAAGGTGACGTTGCGAACCCCTCCCTGTCCGACCTGTCCGAAGACGCTCGATGCCGGGTTGGCGCAGCTGGAAGCAGGACTGGCGTGGTGGGATCGGGAATCCCGGCGCCAGCAGTCATTGGAGGACCAGGGGTACTACGAGTACGCCGAGTTCGATGCAAAGGCCAGGCGGATCGGGTTATGGCAGGATGCCGCACCTTTGCCGCCGTGGGAGTGGCGCAAGAAGAACCAGGTCGTGGCGCAGTTGGTCACTGCACAGTAGGCGGGCAAGTCGTGCAGGCCGGTGCACCCCGGACCGGCCGGGTTAGCCTTGCCCCCTCAGGAGACGAATTGCAGCCGCGCCAGGTGTGCGTAAAGCCCGTCCTGCTGCACCAGTTCCGCGTGGCTTCCGGTTTCGACGATACGGCCGTGGTCCATGACGACGATGCGATCGGCCCGCTGCACCGTAGCGAGTCGATGTGCAATGACGAGTGTGGTGCGGTTCTTCATCAGTTTCTCCAGCGCAGCCTGCACCAGGCGTTCGCTTTCGGCGTCGAGGGCCGAGGTGGCTTCGTCGAGCAGCAGGATCGGACGGTCAGCCAACAGCGCACGGGCGATGGCGATACGCTGGCGCTGGCCACCGGAAAGGCGCACTCCCCGCTCGCCGAGGTCGGTGTCGTAGCCCTGTGGCAACTGGCCCACGAAGTCGTCTGCGTAGGCGGCCGCGCAGGCGGCGCGCACGTCCTCGGGGCTGGCATCGGGGCGGGCATAGCGCACGTTCTCCAGCACGCTGGTGGCGAAGATCACGGCCTCCTGGGGCACCAGGGCGATGCAGCGGCGCACCGCCAGCGGGTCGGCGGCCGATAGCGGTACACCGTCGAGACGGAGTCGTCCCGACTGGGGATCGTAAAACCGGAGCAGCAGTTGAAACACGGTAGTTTTGCCGGCTCCCGAGGGACCGACCAGGGCCACGCTCTCGCCGGGCGACACCTCGAGGCTGAAGTCGGCCAGGGCCGGCGTATCGGGTCGCGACGGATAGCGGAAACTGATGCCCTCAAAAACGATTTCACCGCGCGGCCGAACCGGCAGGAGCATCGGTTGCGCCGGCATGCTCACATCGGCGTGCGCGGCCAGCAGTTCCAGCAGGCGCTCGGTGGCGCCGGCAGCGCGCTGCAAGTCGCCCCATGATTCGGACAGGGCGCCGACGGAGCCGGCCACCAGCGCGGCGTAGAAAACGAACGCGGAGAGTTGTCCGGGACTGATGCGACCGGCCAGCACGTCGTGGCCGCCGACCCACAGGATCAGCGAGATGGCGCCGAACACCAGTACCATGACCGCAGCTACCAGCGTGGCGCGGTTGCGGATGCGGGTCAGGGCCGTCGCGAAGCCGCGCTCGACCAAAGAGGCGAAATCGCGACGGTCGACGTTCTCGTGCCCGTAGGCCTGCACGATGCGGATCTCATGGATGGTCTCGTCGATGCGGTTGCCCAGATCCGCCACACGGTCCTGGCTGATGCGGGCGAAGCGCCGCACACGCCGCCCGAACAGAACGATCGGCACCACCACCAGCGGCACGCCGGCAAGTACCATCAGGGTCAGCTTCAGGTTGGTGGTAAACAGCATGGCCAATCCGCCGATCAATATCAGGATATTGCGCAGGGCGATTGAGAGGCTCGAGCCGATCGCTTGTTCGATCAGCGTCGTGTCTGCGGTGAGGCTGGATATCACCGCCCCGGTGCGCCCCTGTTCGAAATAGGAAGGCGGCAGCGACAGCAGGTGGTCGAAAACACGCCGGCGCAAATCGGCGGTGACGCGCTCGCCGAGCCACGAGACGTTGTAGAAGCGCGTGTAGGTTGCCGCCGCCAGCAAGGCGATGATGCCGAACATGGCCATCAGGGCCCGATCGAGCCAGGCCGGATCACCGGCAGCGAAGCCCCGATCGATCACGGCGCGCAAGCCCTGCCCCACACCCAGCATGGCCAGAGCGGCCACTACCAGGGCAATGGCAGCGACGACCACGCGCACACGGTAGGGCGCGAGCAGAGCTATGACGACGCGGGCGGGAGTTGCTGGATCGGACATGGATTGACTTCCGGGGAAGCGGAACGCATTGTAGGCTGTGGACGAGGCGGGCCGGGCGGACTGATGCAGATCAGCTTGCGGGCGCCGGCCGGACCGTCACACTCTCGCGCAGGGACGCTCCGCGATGCGGTCGCGCCAGGCCTGCAGATGGACCATGCCCTCATCTCCCGGCCTGAACTTGATCAGCCGCGCGAATTCGATGGCGCAGAAGGCGGTGATGTCGGCGATGGTAAAACGCTCGCCCGCCACATAGAGACGCGAAGAAAGATGACCGTCCAGCCAGCGCGCGATCTCCCGCATCTTTTGGCCTTGCGATGCACCGAAATCGGGAAACTGCGGTTGTTCAAGCACCGCCAGCCCCGGATGGGTATGACGAATGGAATTGCCGATAGTGACAAAAAGGTAGAACTCGATCTGGCGATCGGCCATCTCGATAAAAGCCCGCTCCTCGCCGTCGATCCCCATGAGATTGGGTTGCGGATACACCGCCTCGAGATAGGTGCAGATTGCCCTCGATTCGGCCAGGAAGCGACCGTCGTCGAGTTCCAGCACCGGCACCCTAGCCAGCGGATTACGTGCCAGGAAGCCATCCTTCTTGTGTTCGCTGGCGTTCAGATCGACCAGCAGGCGCTCAATGTCGCGGACTCCCTTTTCCGCAAGAAACATATCCACCCGTCGCGGATTCGGCGCGCGCGCCGATGTGTACAGTCTCATGACTCCCCCGTCTGTCCGGAATTCGACTAAACGCCGCTCTTCTGTGATTGGCCGGTCTCCACCATCTTGCGCGCTTCCTCCGAAAACTTTCGCGCCTGCTCCTCGCTGTCGCGCGAATCGATGCTGGAAGGTGGTCTCATGATGCCCTCCTGAACAGCCGGCCGGGCACGTATCAACGCCAGCCATCGTTGAAGAGCGGGAAACTCGTCGACCGGCACTCCCGACCAGCGGTGCGTGCGGACCCAGGCCCAATTCGCGATGTCGGCAATCGAGTAGTCCCCGGCCAGATATTCATGGTCCTTGAGATGACTGTCCATAACCCGGAACAGGCGCGCGCACTCTCCCTGGTAGCGATCGATGGCCGACTGAATCTTTTCCGGAAAATAGCGAAAGAACACGTTGGCCTGACCCATCATCGGGCCGATGCCGCCCATCTGGAACATCAGCCATTGCAGTACCCGCGACCGGCCCTTCGGATCAGTCGGCATCAGCTTTCCGGACTTCTCCGCAAGATAGATCAGGATCGCGCCCGACTCAAAGACCGCGAAGTCATCGGCATCGTGATCGATGATCGCGGGAATCCGTCCATTGGGATTGATCGCCAGGAACTCCGACTGCTTTTGCTCCTGCCTGCCCAGATCCAGCACCCGTAGCGAATAGGGCAAGGCCAGTTCTTCCAGCGCTATGGATATTTTGTGGCCATTCGGCGTGGCGGCGGTAAATAGTTCGATCATTCTGCGTTCCTTTCGCGAGGCATCATGAATTGCCTTGCAGCCTATCATTGTTCCCGGTCATGCCGGGTCTGACGGGAGACGTTTGCCGCGATGAACATTCAGGCGATAATTCACTACACGCTGTTCCGGGAAGTCATCTGATTTCCGCCCGACCGCCCGTCATACCAAGGAGAAAGCGACGTGACCCAGCCCATTGCCACGGCCATTGCCGGAAGCCTGCCCAAACCGGCCTGGCTGGCCCAGCCCGAAAAACTGTGGGCGCCCTGGCAACTTGGGGGCGAGACGCTGGAGCAGGCAAAGGTGGATGCCATGCGGCTTGCCGTCGATGACCAGTTGCGTGCCGGCATCACCGTCATCGGCGACGGCGAGCAGACCCGGCAGCACTTCGTGACGACATTCATCGAGCATCTCGACGGGGTGGATTTCGTCAACCGCAAGACGGTGCGGATTCGCGACCGCTACGATGCCGAGGTGCCGATGGTGGTCGGCCCGGTGTCACGCAAGCGCTCGGTCTTCGTCGAGGATGCGCGGCGCTTGCGCCTGCTCACCACGCAGCCGATCAAGTTCACCCTGCCCGGCCCGATGACCATGATCGACACCCTTTACGACAACCATTTCAAAAGCCGGGAAAAACTGGCGTGGGCTTTCGCCGAGATTCTCAACCAGGAAGCACGGGAACTGGCCGAGGCCGGTGTCGATATCGTCCAGTTCGACGAGCCGGCTTTTAACGTGTTTTTCGACGAAGTCCGCGACTGGGGCGTGAAGACGCTCGAGCGCGCCGCGGCCGACCTGCCCTGCAAGACCGCCGTGCATATCTGCTACGGTTACGGCATCGAAGCCAACATCAAGTGGAAGGAAGGACTCGGTGCGGAGTGGCGGCAGTACGAGCAGACCTTCCCGTTGCTCGCCGCCAGCCGTATAAACCAGGTCAGCCTCGAGTGCCAGAACTCGCACGTGCCGATGGAACTGATCGGGCTGCTGGACGGCAAGGAAGTCATGGTCGGCGCGATCGATGTTGCGACGAACCGGATCGAAACGCCCGAGGAAGTGGCCGCCACCTTGCGCCGCGCCTTGCAGTGGGTGAAGCCGCATCGCCTGATCGGCTGCACCAATTGCGGCATGGTACCGCTACCGCGCGCCGTGGCCCGCGGCAAGCTCAATGCGCTGGCGGCGGGCGCGGCCATCGTGCGCGCAGAGCTGGGTTGGTCCTGAGAACGCTCGCGTGCAGCTCAGGCCCGGCTCGCTGAAACCAGGTCGACAGTGCTGGTGAAAACGTCTTCCAGCATTTCACGGGCCTTGCCGAAGTCGAGCACTGCCTCCTCGTAGGCATCCCGCGCCAACGAATAGGCTTCCACCAGTTCGGTGTTGATGCCTTCGCCATGCAGGCGCCGGTACAGCACCTGGCATTCCTCGAACAGTCGGTCCGCCAGCAGGCGACGACGCATGTAGATGCGCGCGCCCTCCTGCGGCCACGGACTCATCTCCGCATAGGTCGGGACATGCGTACGCCGCAATGTAGCGAAATCTCCCCGCAGCAGCAGCCACATTCCTGCCCAGTCAGGCGCGGCATCGCCGAATGGCGCGTAGCCGAAACGCTTCAGTTCGGCGATCCCGCCGTCGATCAGATTTTGCGGAGAACCGGGCATGGAATCAGGCGACAACCGGCTCTTCGGCTTCGTAGCCCATGCGCATGTCGTAGTCGGCTTCGACGCCCGCAGGCATGATCAGGCCGATTTCCTTGAGGCGGGAGTCGAGCAGTTCCAGATATTCGGTCTGCAGTTCCTCCGGCTTTTTCACCTTGATGCCGTACTCGTAATAGATGTCGAACATCTGCGACTTCTCGCCGCCGGCTGACGGGCGACCGTAAAAACCCAGGCCCATCTGCATGAACTTGGGAATCCTCTGCTGCATGAATTCTCGGGTTTTCTCGCCGCCAAACTCGATGCAGCGCTTCGATGCCCAGACGCCGAAGGCGAGGTGGCCGTATTCCTCCTTGTGGATGCGCACGTTGACGCGCGCCCAGGGCAGGTAGGAGCATTCGCGATACTGGCCGAGGAAAGCCACGGCAGCCGGCGTGACCACGGTCGAGAACAGGGCGACATCTTCCCAGCACTCGAAAAACTTGGACCAGTTTTCCTTGCGGAAACCGTTGATCACGTTCACCTTCCGCGGATCGGGGTTCTCCGGATTGTGGGAAAGCTCGTAGAGACGGGCATCAACATCGACACCTAATTCCTGCAACAGGTTCCACACATAGAATGCGTGCCCCATTTCCTCGAACACTTTCTTCGACAGGCGATAGGCCTCTTCCGGGCGCGTCGCGTAGCGATGGTTCTCGGCCACACGCTGGCCGCCGGCGTATTCGGAATCAGCCTGGAAGCACATCAGGTTGATCAGCGCCTTCTTGTAGTCCTCGGGCAGAACATCGCCTTTGTCGTAAGTCTTGAACGTCCTCATTTCAGCTCTCCAGATAGCGTCGACACAAACAAGTGCCCCCGCAGACTTGTTCCAGACACCACCTTGTGATGCCTATAACATACGCGATACATGTCTGCTAACATTCATTCATGATAGTGTATCATTTAGCAACTGTCAATTTATTTTTCATACCTAAACCAATACGTCGCACTATATTGTTTTTTCTTGTTATTTATACATATACTAAAAACAGTCACCATTTGCCTGCAAAGCAGCGTCGTCATACAAACTGCTGACGTGTTACATATCGATAACTCAAGTGTTATCATTTGAACCATCTATCCAGGGAGAGTTTCAAGCGTGAAAAGCCGCTTCATCGGCCAGTGGCTGGATGCGTTTCTGGCCGGCCATAGGCCACGTGCCAACTCGCTGATCATCACCATCTACGGCGATGCGATTGCGCCGCACGGGGGCACCGTCTGGCTTGGCAGCTTCATCAAGCTCGTCGAGTCTCTGGGACTGAACCCGCGCCTGGTGAGAACCAGCGTGTTCCGGCTCTCCGGGGAAAAATGGCTGGTCTCGGAACAGATCGGGCGCAACAGCTACTACAGCCTGACCGCCACCGGCCGTCGCCGTTTCGAGCACGCCTACCGGCGCATCTACGATGATCCGCGCCAGCAGTGGGACGGCGACTGGCAGGTGGTGTTCGCCGGCGGCGGCATGCTGTCCCCCGCGCAGCGCGGTGCCCTGCGGCGCGAACTGCTGTGGGAGGGCTTCGGCGTCATTGCACCGGGCGTATTGGCGCATCCCTATGCCAACCGCGAATCGGTACTCGACATTCTGCAGAGCACCGGCACTCACGACAAGGTGGTGGTGATACAGGGCCGCAGCCTGGGGGCGCTGTCCAGCCGTCCGCTGCAGGAACTGGTGCGCGAATGCTGGAATCTCGATACCATTGCCGAGGACTACAAGCGTTTCTGCGACTCCTTCCGCCCCGTGACACGCGCCCTGAAAGCCGCCCGCGAACTCGACCCGGAACAAGCCTTCTGTGTCCGCACACTGCTGATTCACGAATTCCGCCGCGTCCAGTTGCGCGATCCGCAACTGCCGATGCAGTTGCTGCCCAACGATTGGCCCGGCGATGCCGCCCGCGAGATATGCCGCGAACTCTACCTGCTAACCCGAGAGCAGGCCGAGCGCCACCTCGCCGACGTCCTGCAAACAGCCGACGGGCCGTTGCCGGCGGCTGCACCCTATTTTCAGAAGCGCTTCGGTGGTGCGGCTGCGGGCGGCGTAGAACAAAAGCCATGAGCCAGACCCCTCTTCATATCGTCGTTATCGGCGCCGGCCCGTCAGGCTGCTACGTCGCCGACGCGCTCGGGCGCAAACTCCCCACCGCCCGCATCGACATTTTCGACCGCCTGCCAACTCCGTTTGGCCTGGTGCGTGGCGGCGTCGCCCCCGACCATCAGGGCACCAAGAACATCGCACGGCAGTTCGAGCGTACGCTGGGCAAGGAAGGTGTGCGCTTTCTCGGCAACATCGCCGTTGGTTGCGACATTTCCTATGAGGAACTCAAATCCGCTTACGACGTGCTGGTCATCACCATCGGTGCGCTGGAGGATCGCCGCCTCGGAATCCCCGGTGAAGAGCTGGATGCCGTTTACGGCTCGGGGCAATTCGTCGCCTGGTACAACGGCATTCCCGATGGACGCGAGCTCGAACCGAAACTCGACGGGAAGTCGGTAGCGATCATCGGCAACGGCAACGTGGCACTCGACATAGCACGTCTGCTGGGCAAGACATCCGACGAACTGGCGAGTTCGGATTTGTGCGCCCATGCCCGCGCCGCGTTCGAGGCTGCCCGCATCGAGGACATCTGGCTGATCGGTCGCCGCGGCCCGCTCGAGGCGAGCTTCACCACCGCCGAGCTGGCGGAATTCGGCGAACTATCGCGCGTGGCGACGCTGGTCGATCCGGCGCAGTTGCCAGAGGTTATCCCCGACGGATTGGCGGAAGACCAGAAGAAGCTCGCCGACAAGAATATTGAAGTATTGCGTGCCCACGCCGCGCGCGGCGAGCAGAGTGAGCGACCCATGCGCATCCACTTTCTGTTCCATGCAGCGCCGGTAGCGATACGTGGCGAAACCCGTGCGCGGGAACTGGTGCTCGAAAGAACCCGTGTCGAAGGCGGCCGGACAATCCCCGGCGGGGAGACGTTCACCATCCCGGCCGATACCGTCATCAGCGCCATCGGCTATCGCAGCACACCCTTTCCCGGGCTACCCTTCGACACGGCGCGCGGCACTGTCGCCAACGCGCAAGGTCGCGTCGAACCGGGCGTTTATGCGGCAGGCTGGTGCAAGCGCGGTCCGCAGGGCGTAGTGCCCGCCAACCGGGCCGACGCGCTGGCCGTGGCCGATCTCATCCTCGCCGATCTCGTCAGCCATGAGGGAAGCGGCAAGCCAGGCGGTACGATGATCGACGCCCTGCTCGCGGAGCGCGGTGCGCGGCCGGTCGACTTCGCCGGCTGGCAAAAAATCAATGCGGCGGAGATCGCCGCCGGACAGGGGCGGCCGCGCGAGAAACTGGTTCGCCTGGAAGATCTGCTGGCCGCCTCTGCCTGCTGACCGCCGTCGGCGCGGCGGCCGTCAGGCAGCAGCCTGAGCCGGCCAGGCGGCGACGCGGTCGTGGTAGCGCGCCCGATACAGCAGCCGGTGGCGCTGTGGCCCATCGACAAAGCCGGAACGGTCGTGCAGCACATTGTTGCAGACCAGCCCCATGCCCGGCTCCAGACGTCCGTGCAGGGTCCATGGCGTCGGTGCCGCGAGCAGGCGTGTCAATGCCTCAACCGCCGCCCGCGTGGCAACGTCACTGCGCCATTCAATGCTGATGGTGCGCGCCGTGTAGCGCATGTGCAGGAATCCCGCGCCATCCACCGAGAAGACGGGCCCGGACTGCGCCGCGCGCGCCACGCCGTTCTCGTCCATGCGCGGCGGAATGGTCATGACGTCGGTGGTGGACAGGGCGCGGATGTAGTCGGGATTCTCGTCGCGCAGCAGAATGTAGGCGATCTCGTGGTCGAGCAGCTGGTTCTCGCCTCCGGACTCGGCGCGCTGCACGCAATGCAACAGCACGCTGCGCACGGTGCGTTCCGGCAGGTTGTAGTAGCCGTCGGTATGCCACTTGATCGGCTTGTCGGTGTAGGGAATGAATTCCCTGCGTTCGCCGCGTTCCTCCGCGCCGCGCACCGATATCGGAGAAATGGCATCGTCATCGGTGAGCCAGTGGCTGTCGAGGCGATGCAAGCCGAGTTGGGCGCCCAACCGCCGCGGGATTTCCTTGTCCGGCTCACCCGCGGTATGGCTGGTGTAGATCGTCATGTTGGTTGTGGCGCAGCGTCCCAGCAGGGCCTCCAGTTCGGCAGCCGTTAGCGCCCGGGGGTCATCGAGGGCAACAAGAATGTCTTCGATGCGGCGCGGCGCGCTGTCGAGTTTGCGCTCGCGCCACTGGCGGTAGCTGGCCAGGTCATCGAGGTCGAATGGACCGGGCATCGCTATTCCGTTTCGCTTAGCGCACCGCGCCGTGGGCGCCGACTCCCGGCCTCCGGATGGAACAGGCCCGCGAGCGTTTTCTCCAATGCCTTGATGGCCTCGGGCGATTCGATTTCCATCACCTGATCGACAGCCCACAGTTGATCCTTCTCCGGCAGCACTTCTTTCAGACAGGCGGCAAAGCAGCGACGAAAACCGAAGTCGGGTCCGTCCGCGGTGTAGCCGTGGTCCGCGTATTCGGTACCGCGCCGGTTGAACAGATCGAGGAAGTGTTGCCGGCACTTGCCCGGCGTCACTTCGACCAGCAGCATGTCGCTGTTGTCCTCGATCGCTTCCGCCATGCGCTGCGCCAGCGCCGTGGTGAAGTCGATCCGCTGTTCCGGCGTCAAATCGCGGTAAGCAATGCGGTCCGCCGCCTGGGCGAGAAAAACCATGAACTCACAGACGAAATCGAAATAGGCGTTGCCAAGGTCGATATCGTATTCGGCCTCGCGCATGCGCTTGATCGAATCGAGCGCCAGCTTCCATCCCAGCATGGCAATGACGCTGGCAAGTTCCGCCATCGAGCGCGGCTTGCCTCCGGCGTGGAAACTGGAGCGGATCCTAATGGCCATGGTTTATACCAGTCGAGCGCAACGAGCTTGCCAGTCACCCCCGCCTCGAGGCGGGGGTTGGGGGGTGGTGGACGATTTATTGCCTTTGCTTTCGGGCAAGGGCGGCTACGTCAGTAGCCGCCCTTGCCTAGCGGCTGCGGCAGACCACCGACCTTGCAGCCCTGCTTGGCGGCACCACCTTCGGGAAATAGCTCGAACAACAGGCCGCTATCGGCCTCAGGCATTCCGCCATCCTCCTGGAGCCCCTTGATCAGATTGCGCAAGCTCGGCGTGTGGCCGTCTTCCTTATACTTCTCGCGCAGAAAATTGATGACAGTCCAATGTTGCTCGGTGAGCGTCAGGCCTTCGGCGGCAGCGATGACCTGCACCGCCTCCTCGCTGTAGTCGGGCTCCAGCAGGTAGCCGTAGTCGTCAACTTCTTTTTCAACTCCGTTGATGGTGTAGCTCATGGGTGATCTCCTCTGAAATAATCGCCCCTTCCCACGGGGAAGGGGTCGGGGGATAGGTAGTCTATTTTTGGTTTTATCTGTGCAAGGCTTAAGCCTTGCGCAGATAAAACTCGTGCACGCCGCGTCCGGATTCATGTGAAAACACCAGTTCGGCCGCGCCTGCCTTGGCCCAGGACGTGATGTCATCAGAGGAGCCGGGGCAATCGCTTACCAGCTGCAGTACTTCGCCGGCTTTCATTCCATCCAGCAGCTTTTTCGCCTGCACGATGGGGCCGGGGCAGGACACGCCGCGCATGTCCAGCGTCACATGGGCAATAGGCGTGGCGTTTGCGCCGCCTGCGCGCTGGATCAGGTAGGCGCTCTTGCCGTCCTGCTGTTTCCGGCTGCCGAGCACCACATTTCCGGTGACCTTGGCCCAGGAGAAAAGGTCGTCCGCGGTGCCCGGACAGTCGGAAATCAGGCGCAACGTCTGACCCGGCTGCAGGTCGTCGATCAACTTCTTGGCGCCCAGCAGCGGCGCCGGACAAGGCAGGCCGCTTACATCGAGCGTCACGGTAGCAACTTCAGTCATGAGGAATCTCCTCGCTAAATTATGATTGGCCGCCGACGGCGACGACCGATTTATGGGGAACGAAAATGCCGCAACCGAGCGCACGGTGTTCGCCCACGCCGCTTTCCTGCACCGCCAGTGATTCGGCGGCGCCCAGACCGTGCAACATCAGGCTGAAGCCCCGTACCGGACCGGCCACAGCACGCAGCTCACGCGCCTTGCCGGTGATCAGTTGCGGCTTCAGGCCGCGCGCAGCCAGCAAGGACGTGCAAAGCGCGAGAAACTCCAGTTCGTCGTCCGTGCCGACGCTGACGAAATGCGAATACACCACACCGCGGGCCGGAAGCAGAGGGCGAAGGCTGCTCGCGCCGACCATCAGTGTAATGCCATCCAGATCGAGCCGGGCACCGGTCAGAGAGTCGGCACTGGCGGTACGGTGAATCGGCAGGCGCAAGATCAGGCGGCTGCGGCGGCCGACAAAGCGCACGCCATTGCCGCGCGCCAGGCCCGATAGCGGCAGGATGGCAGCCTCCGGCTCGTCATCGAACCACGGCAAAGCCCTTCGCACGGCCAGGGACAGGGCGCTGGCATGGTCGTCACCGAGTGTGCCCTCTTCCAGCGAAAACACCACATCGACCATCAGGCTTGAAGCCTCGTCCGGCGTGTTTCTCAAACTGCATCCCCTTCCCTGTCAGGCATCCCCGGCTGAGCCTCGGCCCAGGCGCACAGCACTTTGCCCCAGCGCGCCGCAGTGACCGGATCGACATCAAAAATAGTGAAGCGGCTGGCCTCGCGAATCCGTGTGCGCAGCAGCGGCATGCCGCCGGCCTCGAAGACGAACTGTTGCAGTTCGATCTCCTGATTGCCGATGGGCACACGAAACTTGTCGAGCGAGGTAACGGTATCCAAAACTATTCCTCTATGTGGAAGCGGACTATGGCACCAGCGACGGGTATACGGCCATCACCGGATGGGGGTGCAAGCATATAACTCTTTCGGGTAGGTCCAATTACCTGTCGGGAGTATGGTTTGTGCACCGCACAGACTTCTAAGATCGCTCAATCGAGTTACCCCCGACCACGAGGAGACAGACCATGGCCAAGCCCATGCACCCAACACCGAATCTGGATCAACTGGAAAGCGGCCCCTGGCCGAGCTTTGTCACCGGCCTCAAGCGCATGGCCAAGGACAAGGACTACGTGGTCGACATCCTCGGCCATCTCGAACATTCCTACCAGACCCGCAAGGGCTACTGGAAAGGCGGCACGGTCGGCGTGCGCGGCTACGGCGGCGGCGTCATTCCGCGCTTCACCGAAATCAAGGACGCAGACGGCAAGGCGGTATTCCCGGATGCCGCCGAGTTCCACACCCTGCGAGTCATGCCGCCCGCCGGCATGCACTACGACACGAAGACCCTGCGCCAGTTCTGCGACATCTGGGAGAAGTACGGCTCCGGCCTGATCGCCCTTCACGGTCAGTCGGGCGACATCATGTTCCAGGGCGTCACCTCGGAGAACACCCAACCGGCCTTCGACGCATTCAACGAGATGGGCTTCGACATGGGTGGTGCCGGCCCGTCGGTACGCACCTCGATGTCCTGCGTCGGCGCGGCGCGCTGCGAGCAGTCCTGCTACGACGAGGCCAAGGCGCACCGGCAGGTGCTCAACACCTTCCTCGACGACCTCCACCGTCCGGCCCTGCCCTACAAGTTCAAGTTCAAGTTCTCCGGCTGCCCGAACGACTGCATGAACTCGATCCAGCGCTCGGACATGGCCATCATCGGCACCTGGCGCGACAACATCCGCACCGACGAAGTGCTGGCGAAGAAGTGGTTCGCCAAGCATGGCATGAACGAACTGGTCAACGACGTCGTCGCCCGCTGCCCGACCAAGGCGATCCAGATCAAGGAGATCAAGGACGTCAGGAAGACCGCCAACATCAGCAGCGTGGCGCTGAATGACAGCCAGGCCATGGAAATCGACAACAGCGACTGCGTGCGCTGCATGCACTGCATCAACGTCATGACCGGCGCGCTGGCCACCGGCACAGACAAGGGCGCGACGATCCTTGTCGGCGGCAAGCGCACGCTGAAGATCGGCGACCTTATGGGCACCGTGGTCGTCCCCTTCATGCGGCTCAAGACGGAAGAGGACTACGAAGGGCTGGTCGAACTGGGCCAGAAGATCATCGACTTCTTTGCCGAAAACGCACTGGAGCACGAGCGTACCGGCGAGATGATCGAGCGCATCGGGCTGGTCAATTTCCTCGAGGGTATCGAACTCGAAATAGACGCCAACATGGTCTCGACGCCGCGCATGAATCCCTATGTCAATACCATTGGCTGGGATGAAGAGGTTGCCAGGATCAACGCCAAAAAAGCCGCTGCGTAATAGTTACGACCAGGAGATTGAACATGAACGCACCCACAACTGCCGCCGCCGCGCCGCGCAAGACCGTCGAATGCGGCGTGCCGGACAACAAGCCCTTCCTGCATCCGAAATTCATCGCCAACTACGGCAACTGGAAATATCACGACCGGCCCCGTCCCGGAGTGCTGCACCACGTATCGCATACCGGCGATCAGGTCTGGACGGTGCGCGCCGGTACCCAGCGCCAGATGGACCATTACACCATCCGCAAGCTGTGCGACATCGCCGACAAGTTTGCCGAAGGCTTCGTCCGCTTCACGATCCGCTCCAACATCGAGTTCATGGTCTCAGAGGAGAAACAGGTCGCCCCGCTGATCACCGAACTTGAAAAATCCGGCTTCCCCGTCGGCGGTACCGGCAATTCGATCTCCATGGTGTCCCACACCCAGGGCTGGCTGCACTGCGACATCCCCGGCACCGACGCTTCGGGCGTGGTCAAGTCGATGATGGACGAGCTCTACGAAGAGTTCAAGCGCGAAGAGATGCCCAACCGCGTCCATCTGTCCACCTCGTGCTGCGAAATCAATTGCGGCGGTCAGGCCGATATTGCCGTCATCATCCAGCACACCAAGCCACCCAAGATCAATCACGACATGGTCGCCAACGTCTGCGAGCGCCCCACCGTGGTCGCCCGCTGCCCGGTCGCTGCCATCCGTCCGGCGCTGGTCAACGGCAAGCCGTCGCTCGAAGTCGATGAAAAGAAGTGCATCTGCTGCGGCGCCTGCTACCCCCCCTGCCCGCCGATGCAAATCAACGACCCGGAATACTCCAAGCTGGCGATCTGGGTCGGCGGCAAGAATTCCAACGCGCGCGGCAAACCGACCTTCATGAAAATGGTTGCCTCCGGCCTGCCCAACAATGCCCCGCGCTGGCCCGAAGTCAACGCCGTCGTGGGCAACATCCTGCGCACCTACAAGGCCGACGCACGCCCCTGGGAGCGCCTTTCCGACTGGATCGACCGCATCGGCTGGCCGCGCTTCTTCGAAAAGACCGGCCTGCCCTTCACCAAGTACCTGATCGACGACTGGCGTGGTTCCCGCGCCAATCTGAACGCCTCGACCCACATCCGCTTCTGAGCGCATTTTAGGAAAACCAGCTCATGCTATTTGCAGTCACCATCAACGAAGGGCCCTACCAGCATCAGGCGAGCGATTCCGCCTACCTGTTCTGCAGGGCGGTACTGGGGAAGGGCCACGAGCTTCGTCGCGTGTTCTTCTATAACGACGGCGTGAACAACGCGTCGTCGCTGACCGAACCGCCGCTGGACGACCGCAACATCGTCAATCGCTGGTCCAAGCTCGCCGCGGATCACAAAGTCGACCTCGTAGTCTGCGTTGCCGCCGCCCTGCGCCGCGGCATCCGCGACGAGAACCTGGCCGCGGGCTTTCGCATCTCCGGACTCGGCCAACTGGTCGAAGCCGGGATCGAGGCTGATCGCCTTGTGACGTTTGGAGACTGACATGAGCGAAGGAACCATCAAGAAGTTCATGTTCGTCAATCGCAAGGCTCCCTATGGCACCGTCTATGCGCTCGAAGCGCTGGAAGTAGTGTTGATCACTGCGGCCTTCGACCAGGACGTCAGCCTGGTGTTCATGGACGATGGCGTGTTCCAGTTGAAGAAGGGACAGCAGACCAAGGGTATCGAGAACAAGAACTTCTCGCCCACCTACCGCGCCCTGGATGGCTACGACATCGAAAAACTGTACGTCGAAGAGGAGGCGCTGGCTACCCGCGGCCTGACCGAAGACGACTTGCTGGTCGACGTCACGGTTATGTCGCGCGCCGAACTGGGCAAGCTCATGGAAGCGCAGGACGTTGTCCTGACCTTCTGAACGGAGAACAAATTTATGTACCCCCACGCTCACATTCGTTCCCTGCCCCCCGAGGGGGCGCATGTCTCCCTTGGGGCGGCCCTGCAGGAGGCATGATGCTGCACATCGTCAATAAATCGCCGGCCGAGCGCAACACGCTGGATTCCTGTCTGCGCGTCGCGCAGGCAGGCGGCGCCATTCTGCTGATCGAGGATGCCGTCTATGCCGCGACCCGCGGCAACGAGGGCGAAAACCAGCTGCGCGAGGCACTGTCGCGCTTCAAGGTATATGCACTCGCGCCCGATCTCGAAGCGCGCGGCATGTTTGATCGCGTCATGGAAGGCGTCACCACCGTCGATTACGGCGGCTTCGTCGACCTCGTCGCAGAACACAAGAACTGCCAATCATGGCTGTAACAAGACTGCTTTAAACGAAACATTTCATACCCCACACCTCACCAAGCAACCAAGGAGACACTCATGGCTAGCATCGAAGTCAACGGCAAGTCCTACGAAACCGACGAAGAGGGCTATCTGATCAACCTCGGCGACTGGAACGAGGAAATCGGCAAGTACCTCGCCCAAACAGAAAGCGTCGAGATGACCGAAGCGCACTGGGAAGTCATCAACTTTCTGCGCGACTACTACAACGAATACCAGATCGCCCCGGCAGTACGTGTGCTGACCAAGGCCATCGGCAAGAAACTCGGCGCGGACAAGGGCACCAGCCAGTATCTCTACGAACTGTTCCCCTACGGTCCCGCCAAGCAGGCCTGCAAGATCGCCGGCCTCGCCAAGCCGACCGGCTGCGTCTGATTCGGGTGCGTAATCGGGCCGATGGCTTTGTCGATCCCTTTGTCGATCCTCGCGTCCTCGACCCGATTCCTTTCCGGAATATCCGTTTCTGAGCCGCAATAGCGAGCGCCCATGAGCCTCTTCTTCGCGATCCTGTTCTACGCCGCCACGCTGATTCTCGTCGGCGGCGTTGCGTACAAGGTCTACGACTACGCGCGCACTCCGGCGCCGTTGAGCATTCCGACTACGCCGGCGCCGACCACCACGGGCGGAGTGGTCCTGCGCATGTTCCGCGAAGTGGTGTTTTTTGAGAGCCTGTTCAAGTCCAACCTGTGGATCTGGGCGCTGGGCTGGCTGTTCCATGTCAGCCTGGCACTGGTGCTGTTGCGCCACCTGCGCTACTTCACCGAGCCGGTTAACTTCATCATCGCCTTCATTCAGCCGTTCGGCATGTATGCCGGCTTCGCCATGGCTGCCGGGCTGGCCGGACTCTGGGCGAGACGGTTTCTGGTCGAGCGCATCCGCTACATCTCGACCCCCTCCGATCACCTGATGCTGGCCCTGCTGCTCGGCATTGCCGTCACCGGCCTGCTGATGAGGTTTGTCATGCACACCGATATCGTCGCCGTAAAGACCTTTTTCCTGGGCCTGATGGTGTTCGAGATCAATCCGTTGCCGTCGGCCCTCGGCCTCTATCTGCACCTGCTCATGGTGGCGACGCTCATGATCGTCTTTCCGGTCAGCAAGCTGCTGCATGCTCCCGGCGTGTTCTTCTCGCCGACCCGCAACCAGGTCGACAACCCGCGCGAGACGCGCCGTCTGGCGCCGTGGGCCGCGCAACTGGAGCGCAAGGCATGAAGTTTCTGAAGGTTCTTGACCATGGCTGATACTTCCGTCGCCGATCCGGCGGCAAAACCGGCGGCAAAAGCCAAGGTCCAGGCGCCGGCCTACCGCGAGTTCCCCACCGTGACCGCCCTGCGCCCGGACTCGATGGCGGACTCGAACCCCTTCATTGCGACTGCCGCGCACAATGATCCGCTCGGCTTTCCCGGCACGCTGGTCGACGGATGGGAACAGAAGGCCGTCGCCAAGATGGGCGAACTGCTCGGCAAGTATCGCTCGCTCAAGGTGTACATGGATGCCTGCGTGCATTGCGGCGCCTGTACCGACAAATGCCACTACTTCATCGGCACCGGCGATCCGAAAAATATGCCGGTGGCGCGCCAGGATCTGATGCGCTCGGTGTATCGCCGCTATTACACGCTGCCCGGCAAGCTGTTTCCCAGGCTGGTCGGCGCCCGTGACATGACCAAGGACGTGCTCGACGACTGGTTCCGCTACTACAACCAGTGTTCCGAATGCCGTCGCTGCTCGGTGTTCTGCCCCTATGGCATCGACACCGCCGAAGTCACAATGGCGGCCAAGGAAATCATGGACAGCGTCGGTCTCGGTCACAAGTACGTGAACGAGATCATGGTCAAGGTGCACAAGATCGGCAACAACCTCGGCCTGCCCGGCCCGGCGCTGGAAAATACGCTGGAAGGACTCGAAGAGGACGTGCTGGAAGACACCGGCATCGCCGTCAAATACCCGCTCGATGTCAAGGGCGCCGAAGTGCTCCTGGTCACCCCCTCGGCCGACTTCTTCGCCGAGCCGCATGTCGATAGCCTGATCGGCTACGGCAAGGTCTTCCACGCCGCCGGCATTTCCTGGACCCTTTCCAGCATGGCATCGGAGGCCGGCAATTTCGGCATGTTCATCGGCAACTACGAGCAAATGCGCAAGGTTGCCATGCGCGTCCGTCAAGCCGCGCTCGAACTCGGCGTCAAGCGCATCGTGGTCGGTGAGTGCGGCCACGCCTGGCGCGTCGCGTATGCCTTCTGGAATACTTTGACAGGCGTCGGCGCCGGCGCCAATGATCCTTTCGCCATCGAACTGCAAAAGCAGCTCGACCCGAACTACAAGCAGCCATCACACATTTGCGAAGTAACCTGGGACCTGATCCAGCAGGGCCGACTGAAGTTCAACAAGGATGCCAACGATCACCGCATCATCACCTTTCATGACTCGTGCAACGTCGCACGCGGCTCGCGCATGGGCGATTACGCCGGCGGCCAGTTCGAGATTCCGCGCAACATCATCAAAGCCGTCGCCAATCATTACGTCGAGATGTCACCCGACACCACCCACGAAAAAACCTTCTGCTGCGGAGGCGGTGGCGGAATCCTGAGTGACGAACTGATGGATATCCGCGTCAAGGGCGCCCTGCCGCGCATGGAAGCCCTGCATCGCGTCATGGAGGACCAGGGCGTCAATTTCATGGCCATGATCTGTGCCATCTGCAAGGCCCAATTTACCAAGGTGGTGCCCTACTACGGCCTCAAGATGGGAATGATCGGCGGCGTGCACCAGTTGGTCAGTACCGCGATCGTACTCAACAGCGAGCAATAACGAACAAGACCTCAATGGAGACCTCCGATGTCCGCCACGACTGAATTCCAGCCCGAAAAACTCAACTTCCGCCGCTACAAGGAAGGCGAGACCAAGGTCAAGCGCTGGCAACAGCAGATTTTTCAGGCCAGCTATTCCTACAAGTGCCCGACCTATGTGCAGTCGACACCGCCCTGCCAGGGTTCCTGCCCGTCCGGTGAAGACATCCGCGGCTATCTGAACATCGCGCGCGGCATCGAGAAACCGCCTCTGGGTGCCGATGGCAAGCCGAGCATGAGTTGGCAGGAATACGCCTGGCGTCGCCTGACCGAGGCCAATCCACTGCCTTCGGTGATGGGCCGCGTCTGCCCCGCTCCCTGCGAAACCGGCTGTAACCGCAATGAGGTGGAAGATCACGTCGGCATCAACTCGGTCGAACATTATCTGGGCGACTGGGCCATCCAGAACAACTTGAAATTCAAGGCGCCAGAGCACAAGACCGGCAAGAAAGTCGCCGTCATCGGCGGCGGTCCGGCGGGCCTCTCGGTGGCCTACCAACTGGCACTCAAGGGCCACAGCATCACCATCTTCGAGGAGCATGAATTTCTCGGCGGCATGATGCGCTATGGCATTCCGGGCTACCGTACGCCGCGCGACACGCTCGACGCCGAAATCCAGCGCATCCTCGATCTCGGCGTTGAGGTGCATCTCAACACGCGCATCGGCACCGATGTCACTCTGGAGCAATTGCGTGCCAGTTACGACGCCATCTTCCTCGGCCTCGGCGCCCAGGCCGGCCGCGCCCTGCCCATCGAGGGCGACGCCACTGCCAATGCCGCACCCAATATCGTTACCGCCACTGCCTTCCTGAAGGCCTTCAACGACGGTCGCCTGAAGCATGTCGGTCACCGCGTGGTGGTGGTCGGCGGCGGTGACACCTCGATCGACGTCGCCACTGTCGCGCGTCGTCTCGGACACATTCAAAAGACCAATCCGTCGGACTTTGAGGCCGCCATCGCCGGCCATCTGGCGCAGGACGTCGCCGATATCTCTCTGCGTCAGGGTGCGGAAGTCACGCTGACCTCGGTCTTCGCGGTCGAAAAGATGATGGCCAGCAAGCCGGAAATCGATCACGCCCAGGCCGAAGGCATCACCATCATGGGTGGATGGATGCCCATCGGCGTCGTCAAGGGCGCCGACGGCCGCGCCACCGCTTTGCGCGTGATGCAATGCGAAGCAAAAATGATCGGACCCCGCCTCGAGATCAAGAAAATCGAGGGTACCGAAAAGGATCTGCCGGCAGATCTGATCGTCTCTGCCATCGGCCAGGCCGTCGATTTTACCGGCATCGAGGAATTCAATTCGGGCAAGGGAACCGTCGCGGCCGACAAGAATTACCAGGTCACCGGACAGCCCGGCGTGTATGCCGGCGGCGATGTCATCCGCCCGCACCTGCTGACAACCGCCATCGGGCACGGCGCCATTGCCGCCGACGGCATCGACCAGTTCCTGGCCGGCATCGAACCCGGTCGCCGGCCCAAGATCGACGTGCATTCCTTCGACCTGATGCGCAAGTACGTCGAGAAGGGCGTCAAGCTGGGTCAGGTAGACGGCGCACTGCGCGGCACCGACAAGAGCAAGGAAGTGGTGCACAACTACGAGAACCGCTCCGACCGCTACGTGATTCCATCCGACCAATTGTTCCTCGGCCATTTCCAATTCACTGCGCGCAACAAACGACACATCACGCACCTGAACAAGGATTCCGCGCTGGGCAACTTCCAGGAACGAATCGACCCGCTGAGCGAAGCGCAGGTGATTGCCGAAGCCAAGCGCTGCATGAGTTGCGGCCAGTGTTTCGAGTGCGACAACTGCGTCATGTATTGCCCGCAGACCGCCGTGTTCAAGGTAAAGAAGACCGACACCATGACCGGCCGCTACGTCGCCACCGACTACGACAAGTGCATCGGTTGCCACATCTGCGCCGACGTCTGCCCGACGGGCTACATCCAGATGGGTCTTGGTGAGTAAGACTGTGCTGCGCCTGATCCGCTTTCTGCTGATGATCGCCGCGATGGTCGCCGTATTGCCAGCGCCGACTTTTGCGCACAGTGGCGATGCGCATCCCCAGCGCACGCCGGTGCCGAACATGGTGATCGAGAACTCTGCCGGCAAGTGTGTCGCGCCGCCCGAAGAAATGCGTCGCAACCACATGGAGATGCTCAAGCACCAGCGCGACCTGACTCTGCGCCAGGGCGTCCGCGGCGAGCCCGCATCGCTGAATGCCTGCATCGAATGCCATGCCGGCAAGAAGACCGGCTCGGTGCTCGGCAAGGGCGACTTCTGCGAAAGCTGCCATTCCTATGCGGCAGTCAAGCTCGACTGCTTCGAGTGCCATCAGCCCAAGGCCGGCTTCAAGGCGACGGGAGTGAAGCCATGACGGCCCCACAATCCCCCGACAACAACCCGCGTCGCGCCTTTATCGCGGCTGCCGGCGCCGGTGTGGCCGGCCTCGGCTTCACCGCCATTGCGCCCGGACTGCATCTGATGGCGGTTGCGAGTGACGCCAATGCGGCCAATGCCGCCGACGCGCGCAAGGCCGGCACCGCCGCGTCATCCGCGGTCCGCTGGGGCCTGCTGATCGACGCCAACAAGTGCGTGCCGGGATGCACCAAGTGCATCGACGCCTGCCACACCGAAAACGGCGTCAGCGAGAAACTCCCGGATCCGCGGCAGAACTCGCAGTGGATACGAAAGATCGAGCTGGTCGATAAGCGCAACGGCCGCGTCACGCAACTGCCGATGATGTGCCAGCACTGCGCGAACCCGCCCTGCGTGGACGTCTGCCCCACCGGAGCCTCCATGAAGCGCGCCGACGGCATCGTGCTGGTCGACCGTCACACCTGCATCGGCTGTCGCTACTGCATGATGGCCTGCCCCTACAAGGCCCGCTCCTTTGTCCATACGCCGCTGCATGAACAGAATCCTGAAGTCCCGCGCGGCCAGGGCTGCGTCGAAGCCTGCACGCTCTGCGTGCATCGCGTGGACAAAGGGCAGCAACCCGCCTGCGTCGAGTCCTGCCCCGAAGGTGCCATAATTTTCGGCGACCTCAACGATCCGGCCAGCGACATCGCCAAGCGTATCGCCAGCGTACCGACTACCCAGGTTCGCGCCGATCTGCGTCTGAACCCCGGCGTACGTTATCAAGGCATCTGACCATGTTCACACTTAATCCCCGAAACGAAGAAGGCTTCTTCTACCTGCTTGTCGCAATGGGTGGCGTGGTTTCCGCCATCGGCGTCGCCGCGGCCCTCCACATGGAACATTCAGGCCACGTCGTCACCGGCATGAACAACCAGTTCGTCTGGGGCCTGCCTCATGTCGTGTCGATCTTCCTGATCATCGCCGCATCGGGCGTACTCAATGTCGCCTCGATGGGTTCGGTCTTCGGCCGCACGCTCTACAAGTCACGCGGGCCGCTCGCCGGCCTGCTCGGGATTGCCATGATGACTGGCGGCCTCGCTGTGATCATGCTCGACCTGGGTCGCGCCGACCGGGGAATCGTCGCGGCAACGCATGTCAACCTGACGTCGGTCTTCGGCTGGAACATGATTCTCTATCCGGTCTTCTACGGCCTCGTCGCCGTCTATCTGTGGACCCTGATGGAGCGGCGCATGAACCCCTGGTCCAAGGCGGCCGGTCTGGCCACCTTTGTCTGGCGCGTCGTGCTCACCTCGGGCACCGGCTCCATCTTCGCTTTTCTCGTGGCTCGCCAGGCCTACGGCACCGCCCTTTTGGCACCAATGTTCATCGTCATGTCCTTCTCCTGGGGCCTTGCCGTCTTCATTCCGGTGCAGGCGGCAATGTATGCCTCACGCGGCGAGACGCTGCCGCCGCTGGTGCACCAGCGTATGAAGAACCTGCTGGCCACCTTTATCGCCGCCGTGCTGTATTTGACCGCCATCCTGCACCTGGCCAACGCCTATTTCGCGAAGAACATCGCCTTCGAATATTTCATCCTGTTTGGCAGCGAATTTTCCGGCATGTTCTGGATTGGCCAGGTCCTGATCGGCAGCCTGCTACCGATGGCCCTGCTATTCCATCCGGCGACCCGCACAAGGACTCTCTGGCTCAATGTCGCATCCCTGCTGGTAATCGTCGGCGCCTATTTCCATCTCTACGTGTTCATCGTCGGCGGCCAGGCCTTCCCGCTCGACATCTTCCCCGGATATGACGTCAAGAGCAGCTTCATGGATGGTGCGATCGATCACTACACCGCCAGCCTGCCGGAAATTCTGCTCTCGCTCGGCGGCCTGGGCATCACCTTCACGATCACCCTGATCGGCGTACGCGCGCTGAACTTCATGCCGCACGACGACCTTGCCAAGCTCGAAGCCGCCGGCAGCGTCGCCGACTGAGACGCAAGTCGCGGCGCACGCGCCATGCATCGCTTCCTGATCTCGGCCGCGCACAAGTCCTCGGGCAAGACCACGATCAGCATCGGGCTGGCGGCGGCACTGAGTTCGGGCAAATACGGGCAGCGCCAACGCTCGGTACAGCCCTTCAAGAAAGGACCGGACTACATCGATCCGATGTGGCTGTCGGTCGCGGCTGGCCGGCCCTGCTACAACCTGGACTTTTTCCTCTCGCCCGATGCCGAACTGCAGGCCGAGTTCGCCCGCCACGGCCATGACGCCGAGGTCTGCCTGGTCGAGGGCAACAAGGGGCTGTACGACGGTCTCGATCTCCACGGCTCAAACAGCAACGCCGCGCTGGCGCGCCTGCTCGACCTGCCGGTGGTTCTGGTGCTCGATGCACGCGGCATGACGCGCGGCATCGCTCCGTTGATTCTCGGCTACCAGGCCTTCGACCGCGATATCCGGATTGCCGGCGTGATTCTCAACCGTCTCGGCGGCCGCCGCCACGAGGCCAAGCTGCGCGCCGTGATCGAGCACTACACCGATGTCCCGGTGATCGGCGCGGTGCAGGAAGACGCAGAACTGGCGCTGGTCGAACGCCATCTTGGTTTGATGCCGGCCAACGAAACCGCAGAAGCCGGGCGGCACATCGCCGCCATCGGCGAACGCATTGCGACGCAGGTCGATCTGGAGCGCCTGCTGGCCATCAGCCATACCGACGTCATCCTGTCGCCGCCGGTACCGCGATTACGCAACACCGAAATACCGGTGCGCATCGCCATCGCCCGCGATGCCGCCTTCGGCTTCTACTACGCCGACGATCTCGACGCGCTGACCGCCGCGGGTGCGCAAACCGTGTTCTTCGATACCCTGCACGATTCAAGACTGCCGCCCTGCGACGGCCTGCTGATCGGCGGCGGCTTCCCCGAATGCTTTCTCGATCAACTCGAAGCCAATACGCCGCTGCGTGCCGACATCCGGCGCGCCATCGAGGCCGGCTTGCCCACCTATGCCGAATGCGGCGGCCTGATGTATCTCGCGCGAAGCATTCAGTGGCAAGGCAGGAGGGCAGAAATGGTCGGTGCGATTCCCGGCGACATCCAGATGCACGCGAAACCGGTCGGCCGCGGCTACGTGATCCTCGAACCGAGCGCCGCGCATCCCTGGCGCGGAGCCGAAAATGCCGCCGGTTCCGCCGAACTGCACGCCCACGAATTTCACTACTCGAGCCTTCACGACCTGCCGGCCGACACCCGCTATGCCTATGCGGTCCGCCGCGGATATGGCATCGACGGGAAGCACGACGGCGTCATGCTGCACCGGCTGCTCGCCTCCTACACCCACCTGCGCGCCACCAGCCGTTGCGACTGGCCGGCGAAATTTGTCCAGCACGTTCGTGCCTGCCTGACTGCCGATCACAAGGAACCCATCCCATGTTTACCCTGACCCCGGCCGCCGCCGAGCAGATCGTGCGCGCCGCCGCCGAACAACCCGACAGCCAAAGCAAGCCCATGTTGCGAGTGGCCGCCAAGCACGACGAAAAGGACGGCGAGCTGGTCTACGGCATGGGCTTCGACGACCAACGCGAGGACGATATGATCGTCGACGGTGGCGGCGTCGCGATCCTGATTTCGCCGCTCAGCCAGCCACTACTGGAAAGCACCACGCTGGATTTCAGCGAAGTGCAGCCCGGAGAATTCCAGTTCATCTTCCGCAGCGGCTGCACCACGCCGGCCGCCACCAAGAGCTGCGGAAGTTGTGGCGGCGGTTGTTCCTGATGAACGAAACAAAGGCGGCATGAACGACGCCCCCTCTCATCCTCCCCCGCCCGGGGGAGGTGACCAATTTGCTCGCTTTGCTCGGATATATTGAGAGCCGTCGGGTATATTTCACGCCTATGAAACCCACTCCTGCCCAACCCGGCTGGGTCTATCTGGTCGGCGCTGGTCCCGGCGATCCTGAACTGCTGACCCTTAAAGCCGCACGCCTGATAGGCGAAGCGGATGTCCTGGTGTACGACAACCTCGTTTCACAACCGGTACTCGATCTCGCTCGTGCCGATGCCGAGCGCATCTATGCCGGCAAGGAACGCGGCAACCACGCTATTCCCCAGGAGGAAATCAACCAGTTGCTGGTGCGCCTGGCCAGGACCGGCAAGCGCGTGGTGCGCCTCAAGGGAGGCGACCCCTACATCTTCGGCCGCGGCGGCGAGGAAGTCGAAACCCTCCACGCCGACGGCATCAACTTCGAGGTCGTGCCGGGCATCACGGCGGCCGCCGGCGTCGCCTCGTATGCCGGCATCCCGCTGACGCATCGCAACCACGCCCAGGCTTGCGTCTTTGTCACCGGCCACTTGCGCGACGGCAGCATGAACCTCGACTGGCCGGGGCTGGCCCGGCGCCGTCAGACCGTGGTGATCTACATGGGGCTGTCGGGCCTGTCGCACCTGTGCGCCAAACTCATGGAACACGGCTTGCCTGCCGACTGGCCGGCCGCCATCGTGCAACACGGCACCCAACCCAGCCAGCGCACGGTGACAGGCACGCTGGACACGCTGCCGGCCCTGGCCGCCGCAGCCAACCTTCGCGCACCGACATTGATCATCGTCGGCGAAGTCGTGACCCTGCGCAACAAGTTGCGATGGTTTGGCGAAAGCAAAGATCAGACAATACTTCCGCAGGCGCAGTTGGCGGAAATCTCGCAGCCCGAGCCCTGAAACCGTAGGTTCCGCAGGGCCAATTCGGCGGCGTGCAACAACACATCGCCGAAGTTTGAGTGCCCCCGTCGTTGCTCGTACCTGCTAACATTTCAGCCATGAACGAATGGACCCCCGCGCTCAGCACAGGCGTTCCGCTGCTCGATGAGCACCACAGGACAATATTCCAGTGGCTCGCAGAACTGGAAAGCGCCGCAATCGACGAACGCACGCTTTTCGGCGTTTACGCCCTGGTTCGACTGAAGCACTACACGCGGGATCACTTCGCGGTGGAAGAAGCCATGATGAAATCGGCGGGCTACCCCGACCTGGCAGCACACAAGGCCGAACATGATGCATTTCGTACCAGACTGGGCGACCTGCAGATCAAGTCCATGGCAGAGGACATTTCAGCGGAAACCGTGAAACTTCTCAGGGACTGGCTTACCCATCACATCGCCAAGATAGACTTGGCGTACGTGCCCTACCTGAAGAAGCCGAAATAGCCCGCGACGAAGCGGCTGCGGGGGGCGCAGTCCGATGCCCGGCAACGGACAGGAGCGGCGCCTTGAGTGTCCATACTCGCTGTGGTCCTCGCTTTCAGTCACAGAAGAAGGCCAAGGACTACCTGCGATCCCTGGCAATGAAAGGCTCGACCAAAGCATCCTGCACCGAATCACTCATACTAAGCGCCTTGTCGAAGTTGGCATTCCAGACATCGGCATTGGCAAGATCGGCGCCTTCCATGTCCGCATTGAAAAAAATCGCCTGGCGCAAGGTCGCACCCGTCAGTCGTGTCGCCTTGAGCCTGGCATTCGTAAAATCGACCTGCTCCATTGCCGCACCGGTCAAGTCGGCCCCGGACAGATCGGTGCCGATCAGGCGCGCACCCGAAAACACGCCGCGAAAAGCGTAGCAGTTGCGAATAGACCCGCCCGAAAGATCGATCCCTTCCATCAGTATGTCCTTCAAATAAGCCCCGGAAAAATCTGCCCGCGGCGCCCGGGTGTTTATCAGGTTGGCGCCAAACAGGTAGGCGCCGCCGAGATTCGCGCCGGTCAGGTCTCCATCGTCGAAGGTTGCATGAAACAGGTCAGCGTTGCGCAGATCAGCTCCGGCGAGATTCGCCCCGGTGAACTTGGCCCATTTGGCATTGGTACCGCGCAAATCCGCGCCCGCCAGATTGGCCTTGCTGAAATCGGTACTCTCCAGCTTGGCGCCTGCCAGCCGCGCACCGTGCAAGTCTTTTCCCGCCAGTCTCTTGCGGGAAAAATCGCACTGCGAAAGATCCGTCGCCGGCTGCGGCGCGGCACAGTTGCCGGCCGACAAATCGGCTGCCGCCGAATCAACAGTGATGGCCAGGGGGACCAGCAGAGCCGCAACCATGCATGACTTCATTCGGTCTCTCCCGGTTCAGGACGATGGGCCATTCTATGCCTTCCGGCAATTAGTCCAAACGCGTTACGACCTGGCCGCGCCGGCCTGCCCGGCATCGACCCTGGCCGGATGCCTGTAAACGTGAAACCAGCCGCCGGCAAACTCCATCTCGCGTTCCAGCGTTGCCCCGACAGCCAGCGCAAGCCTGATCGAGAGGGCATTCCGGCAATCAATCAGGCTGATCGGGGGCCGTTCCGGAATGCACTCCCGGGCCATGCGCTGAACAGCTCGCACCGCCTCGCTGGCGTAGCCTTTGCCCCAGTGCCGGCGAGCCAGTGCCCACTTGATTTCCGGCTCCGGCCATTCGATCGGGTACCAGAGCCCGACCGTACCCAACACCGCTTTCGTCGACTTCTCCTCGAGGGCGTAGGGGCCATAGCCGCGCAGTTGCCAATGTCCGGCCATGCTCGCCATGGCCCTCCATGTGCCTGCTTCGGTCAGGGCCCGGCGAAAGGTGAAGCGGGTACACTCGGCATCCGAATAATGCTCATGCAACGCCCGCCAGTCGTCTTCGACGAACATCCGCAGCAGCAGACGATCGGTCTCCAGTCTCCGTGGCACCAAGAGCGGCTCGCACAGGCTCACTTCTCGATTGCCCCCCGGGCGACCTCGAAGCACGCGTCAACATGCGAATTCCCCAAGTACATCATCGCCGCCACGCTGAGCGCGACCGCCGCAGCCTGCCCGGCGAACGGAATGTATTTCAGCACCTGTTTTGCAGCCATGCGGCCGGCCACTTTCTTCAGCGCAGCCACCACCAGCCGTTTGGTAACGGCCCGCCCCACCAGGTCGCTGCCGACCTTCTTCAGCATCGCGTAGATCAGCACCTGGTGACGGGTATCGAGTTCATCGATCTGCTCGGGAGTCAAGCCGAACTTCTGGCTGATCGACGGTATCAGTTGCAGCAACATGCCGACGTCTCCTGCAATATCCACGCCGGGAATTGGAATCAGGGACATGCCGCCGGACGTTGCGGCACGCCGCTTGACCATGGTCTTGCACGACGCGCGAATCTTTTCCAGTTCCATCATCGACTTCGGCAGCATGTCAGTGTCTCGTCCAAATGCCCGCTATGGCTTGCGCTCGGCAAAGCGGAGATGGGTGTCATCAAAACCCAGCCAGGGCGCTCTTGAGCCAACAAAGATATGGTAGATGTTGCCGCACACGAAGGGGGTATCGACCGTCCCGACGCGCAGGCGCTTGACCTCCGGCAGGTCGTCTTTGGCGCTGTAGATCGGGCTGCCGCAGTTCGCACAAAAAACTCGGGCCTTGCCGGGCGTGGCGCGGAACTCCTTGAGTAGTCCGGCGCCCGAGACGAGTTTGAACCTGGCGGACTCGATCGGGCTGACTGCGGCAAAAGCCGAGCCCTGCGCCTTGCGACACTGCGAGCAGTGACAAATTGAAATCTCTTCGATTTCGCCGTGATACTCGTAGCGGACACCTCCGCACAGGCAGCTTCCTTCAATCACTTGCGGCTCCCTTCGATGGCAGCATGACGGTCAACGACTGGGCCGCGGCAGCCAATCTAATTGAAGAAGCCCTTGACCGATCGGCTAAGCCAGTCCCCGTCATTCTTGTCCCGGCTCATGCGGTCGATGCCTCCCTTTACCACGGACACGTAGGCCATATCGTCCCGCTTGATATGGTGCATCAGCCAGGTGCTCAGCATATCGTGAAGTTGTTTCGCCACGTCCTCACCGGCGTTGTGCTTTTCCCGATACCTCGCCAGACGCTTGGCGAACGTCTCGTGAATGACCTTGTGAGGCTTTGCCAACGCGTACCCGGCCTTCTCCTGAAGGCTTTCTTCAAAGCCGAAGTGCGACAGGCAGTAGTCCGCCAGTGCGTCCAGCACCAGCCCGACGGAGCGCGGATCATTTTGCGTGATGGCATTCTCCAACTGATTGATGTAATCCACGATTCTCTTATGCTGATCGTCGATCACATCAATCCCGGTGTTCAAGTCACTTGTCCATTCGATTGCCATGTTCTTTCTTTCGGAAAAAATGCCGTTCCATTGTTGCAACACCACTTGGAAACGTCCACAGCACGATCACTCAAAGGCCAAATTCGCCGCAACTGCAAACAAAACCATGGAAAGCTATTTTCAATGGCACATCCTGCCGTGAACCAAATTGAATAACAAGACTCCGGCACAAAGTTCTGATGGAGAATAATCCATAAGTTCTTCGCACCGGACGGACTGCTAGACTTGCGCATGATTTCCCGACGGAGCAAAGGACCATGAAATACATCGACCACGGCGCGGGCGGCAACGCCGACTGCATGACGCTTGCGGAAGGTCCGGTGCCACAGGCCGGACCCGGCCAGATTCTGATAGAAGTGGTCTGCGCCGGCATCAACCGGCCCGACGTGCTGCAACGCTCGGGCCGCTACCCGCCGCCGCCGGACGCTTCGCCGGTACTCGGCCTGGAGGTCGCGGGCCGAGTTGCCGCCGTCGGCGCCGGTGTTACGGAATGGAAAGTCGGCGCTGGTGTTACGGCGCTGACACCGGGCGGCGGCTATGCCGAATACTGCGTGGCTGCGGCCAGCCATGCATTACCGATTCCCACGGGAATGGATTTCGCCACGGCCGCGGCGCTGCCGGAAACCTGGTTTACGGTGTGGGCCAATCTGGTCGATCTCGGCCGCCTCAACACCGGCGAGCGTCTGCTGGTACATGGCGGCTCGAGCGGTATCGGTCTGGTCGCGATCCAGTTGGCGAAACACCTGGGAGCCGAATGCATTGTCACGGTTGGCAACGAAGAGAAGGCCGCCTTTTGCCGCGAAGCCGGCGCCGCGCACGCGATCAACTACCGCACCACCGACTTTGCCGACCAAGTGAAGCAACTAACCAGCGGCGCAGGCGTGGACGTGATTCTCGACATGGTCGGGGCGCCCTACTTGCAGCGCAACCTGGCGTCGCTGAGACGCGACGGACGACTGGTGTATGTCGCCTTCATAGAGGGCAGCAAGGGCGAGGCCGATTTGATGCCAGTCATGATAAAACGCCTGACGATCACCGGCTCGACCATGCGGCCGCGCACGCCGGCCGAGAAAACCACGATCCGCGATGCGCTGGCGGCCAACATATGGCCGGCACTCGGACGCGGCGAACTGTTGCCTTATTTGTTCGCCCGCTTTCCGCTAGCGCAGGCAGCGAACGCGCACCGGTTGATGGAATCCGGTCGTCATACCGGCAAGATCGTTCTGGAGGTGGGCCGGCCATGAATGAAATGACCGTTGATGTCGTTTCCGACGTGGTCTGCCCGTGGTGCTTTATCGGCAAGCACCACCTCGACAGAGCGCTACACCTGTGGCACGAAGAGCAGCCGCAATGGCCGGTGGCCGTGCGTTGGCACCCGTTCTTTCTCAACCCGGATACACCGGATTCCGGCGAGCCCTACCGGCCGTTTCTGGAAAAGAAATTCGGCGGCCCGGAGAAACTGGCGGAGATCTGGCAGCGCATCAGTGCCGCGGGAAAATCGGCCGGCATCGACTTCGCCTTCGAGAAAATCGAACTGCGTGCCAACACGCTGAACGCGCACCGCCTGATCCATTACGCCCAAAGAGTTATGTCTCCGGCAAAGCCGGAGACGGTATCCCTTGCGGACGGCGCCGACGGTACGGCGGTAAACAGATTGGTCGAAGGCCTCTTCGCCGCACAGTTCCTTGTCGGGCGGCACATAGGCGACCGCGCCGTGCTGGCGGCCGTGGCCGGCGAGTGCGGCATGGACCGCGACGCCGTGCAGCGCTATCTGGAGTCGGCTGAAGGTGCCGACGAAGTACGCACCGCCGCGACCGAAATGCAGCGCATGGGCATCGGCGGCGTGCCCTTCTTCATTTTCAACAAACGCCTGGCTGCTTCCGGCGCGCAGCCGCCGGAGGCTTTGCTGCGAGCCATGCGTGAGGCCGCAACTGCGGCGTAACTACGAAGAGTTGCGGCGGCCCTGACCGGCGGCCTTTTGCTCGACGGCAAAAACGGCGGCCTCGACGCGAGAAGTCAGGTTTAGCTTGGCCAGGATGTGCTTGACGTGGAGCTTGACGGTGTCGTGGCTGATGTCGAGCACGCGAGCAATGGCCTTGTTCGACAGGCCTTGCGACAACTGCTGAAGAATCTCGCGCTCACGCGCCGTCAGCAGTTTCAGGGTATCGGCCTTGGTGGTTGCCGCATTTCCGCCTTGCAGCAGGTTGACCAGTTTGAGCGTCATTGCCGGGGCCACCACGGTTTCGCCGCGCACCGCGCGTTGCACCGCATCGACCACGTCTTCCGGTTCCATGTCCTTCAGCAGGTAACCCTTGGCGCCGGCCTGCAGGGCGGCGGCCAGGTCTTCCTCGGCGTCACTGACGGTGAGGATCAGCACCGGGCCGTTCCAGCCGTCTGCCCGCAACTGGCGCAACAGGCTGAGGCCGCCACTGGGTGGCATGTTGAGGTCGGTGATTATGACATCGGGTCGCACTTCGGCAAGAATGCGGCAGGCATCGTCGGCGTTGCCGGCGATACCGGACACCGTGATGGCACCGCGCTGCTCCAGCAGTTCGGCAAGGCCCTTGCGGAACAGGGTGTGATCATCCACCAGCATTACGCGGATCGCTTCGGCATTCATCCCGAGACGCCCCCTCCGGGCGGAAAGCTGAGTCGGACGCGAAAGCCTCCCTGCGGCAGATTGACGACTTCAAGACGACCGCCTATTTTCTGCGCCCGCTCGCGCATGATCGAAACGCCGAAGTGATCCCGCAGCCCGGGATGTTCTTCGAAACCGCCGACGCGATTGGCAATGGCGAAAAAACCCTGCCCTCCCTTGCCGTTGTCTTCGACCGTGGCGTGGTAATAGTCTCCGGCCGCTTCCAGCGTCAGGCTCGCCTCGGTCGCCCCGGAATGGCGGGCAACATTGGCCAGCGCTTCCTGCAGGATATGAAACACTTGGCTTTCCTGTTCCGGCGCGAGGCGCAGATCGGTGAGCCGGTTGTCGTAGTGCAGCGCGATACCGGTGCGTTCCTGAAAACCGCACGCCAAGCCGTGCAGGGCATGCTGCAGGCCCATCGGATCCATTCGGCTGCGAAACTGCACCAGTAGCTCGCGCAGGTGGCCGTAGGCATCGTCCAGCGCCTGGCCGACATCGCCGGCGTACTTGGCGGTTCGCTCCAGCGACCGTTCCTCAATGGCGTCGTTGAGCATCGCCATGCGCATTTTCATGTAGGCCAGTGTCTGCGCCAGTGAATCATGAATTTCGGCCGCCATCATCTGGCGTTCGCTGGTCAGCACGATGCGCAGGTTTTCGCGTTTGAGTCGCGCATTCTCCAGCGCCATGCCGAGATGCTCGCCGATCGAGCGGAAGAGCAACGCGACTTCTTCGGGCAACTCGAAGGCTTCGGGCAGGAACAGGTTGTAGGTGCCGAGCAGGCGCCCGGCGGTCTGCAGCGGCACCACCACCATGGCCTGGCAACCGGTCTTGAAAAACTGGCCGCCGGTACGCTCGTCGCAGCCCTTCAAGTCAATCTCGAACAAGGGCCGGTTCTGGCCGATGGCAATCCCGCACTGGCCGCAGTCGCGCGATACCAGCCGTTCCTTTTCGACCACCGCTGGCGGCAAGCCGCGCGACGCCACCATGCGTAAATGCTGGCCGTCGCTGGTCAACACCCGCACCACGCCTGCGTCTGCCTTGGCCAGACGAATCATGGTACCCAGAAAGCGGCCCAGCAATTCGTCGAGGTCGTCTTCGTCGGCGAGCGTGCTGGAAATCTCTGCAAGTACATGCAGCGCTTCCAGCGTATGACTGCCCGATGGATCAATATCCAGATCCTGATGGCGAATTGCGTCGCCAGGCTTGCTCATTCCGGAACAGACCACGCGCCGGAATCGATCTTGTCCGCCCACATCAGGGCAGCGATGCTCTTGCCATCGGTAATCTCGCCGTCGCGCACCGCCAGAACGGCCTCGGCCACACTCATTTCGATGATATCGAGAAACTCACCGTGATCGCGTTGATGGCCGACGTAAATCAATCCGTGCGCCCAGAAGATTTCGATGCGCTCGTCGGAATAGCCGATGCACGGGTGCATCGTCGCCAGATGCCGCCAGAACTTTGCCTGATGGCCTGTTTCTTCCCGCAGTTCGCGCTTGGCGGTGTCGAGTGGATGTTCACCAGAATCGATCTTGCCGGCAGGAAGTTCAACGAATATGCGTTGCAGGGGATAGCGAAACTGGCGCTCGAACAGCAGTTTGCCGTTGTCCAGCGCCGCCAGCACCACCACGGCTCCGGGGTGGGCGATCCACTCGCGAACGGTCTCGTGACCGTTCGGCAACCGCACCGTATCGCGCCGCACGTGCAACAGTTTGCCGTCAAAAACCGGCTCGCTGGCAACAGTGTGTTCGATCAGATCGGAGTCATCCATGTACGCGTCTAGCCAATGTTTGAAACTTGAGCTTGCCTCGCAGCCCACTATCTTATATCAGCGTGCCGTCGAAGCACCAATCACGCTGGGGGATGCCGTCCGCGCCTCCGGCGCAGACATAAGACAAAGCCGCCATGCGGGGCGCGCATGACGGCCTGGCGGCCGGGAACGAACGCTGCCTAGAGCGAGCGCATCAGGGCGGTGGTGCAGACCATCATCACCGCATCGGGAAACAGGCCGAAGGCAGCGACGGCAAGACCGTTGAGCGACAGCAGCACACGCAGGTCGAGTCCGGCGGTAATCGGTGCCGAATCGACCGGGGCGTCGAAGTACATCAGCTTGACCACGCGCAGGTAGTAGAAGGCGCCTACCAGGGAGAACATCACGGCAATCACGGCTACCGCCGTGTAACCCGCCTTGATGGCCGCCAGCAGGACTGCAAACTTGGCGAAGAAGCCGATGAAGAAAGGGATGCCGGCCATTGAAAACATGATGATCAGCATCATCGCGGCGAACCACGGACTGCGTTTATTGAGTCCCTTGAAGTCTTCCAGATTCTCGGCTTCGTATCCGGCGCGCGACAGCAACAGCACCATGCCGAAGGCGCCCAGCGACATCAGGACATAGGCGACGGTGTAATACAGTGCCGAACTGTAGGCATTCACGGCCGTGAAGGCATCGATCTGGCCACCGACGACGCCCGACATCAAACCGAGAACCATGTAGCCCATGTGCGAAATCGCGGAATACGCCAGCATGCGCTTGATGTTGGTCTGCGCGATGGCGGCAAGATTGCCGAGACCGATTGAAAGCACAGCCATGATCAGCAGCATCTTCTGCCAGTCGACCGCCAGCCCGAACAGGGCGTAGACCAGCAGACGCAGCGCCATGGCGAATGCGGCAAGTTTCGGCGCGGAACCGATGAACATGGTCACGGCGGTTGGTGCGCCATGATAGACATCGGGAATCCACATGTGGAAAGGCACGAGACCGAGCTTGAAGGCCACGCCGGCGACCAGAAAGACCAGACCGAACACCAGCACCGGCTTTTCCGCCTGGCCTTGATACAGCGCCTGTGCCACACCGCCGATTTCAAGACTGCCGGTGGCACCATAGATCATCGACATGCCGTAGAGCAGCATGCCCGAAGCCAAAGCGCCGAGCACGAAATACTTCATCGCCGCCTCGGTGCCCCTTGTCGAGTCGCGATCAATGGCAACCAGACCGTAGAGCGAGAGCGACATCAGTTCAAGACCAAGATACATGCTCAGGAAGTTCGCCGCCGAGATCATCACCATCATTCCCAAGGTGGCGTAGAGCACCAGCAGGTAGAACTCGCCCTTGTCCAGACCGCGGTCGGCCATGTACTGCCGGCTGTAGACCAGCATCATGATCACCGCTAGGTAGGTCATGAGTTTCAGGAAATCGGACAGGAGGTCGTCGACGAACATGTTGCTGAAGGTCAGCGTGGTCTGGCCGTCTGAGGTGACCAGCGTTATCGCGGCGCAGCCAATCAAGGTGATCACGGTCAGCATCGCCACCATCCAGCGCTTGGTGGCGCCGAAAATCAGGTCCACGAACAGCACTAGAAAGGACATCAGCAGGAGAAATATCTCCGGCGCCGCCGGGTAAAGGTCGGGCATCACGAAATTATTCAGCATCGCTTCTCTCGTGTCTCTCGCGCCGTGCGCCGCTTGGTTGTGTACATTACAGTTTGCTCATCGCAACATGCTTGAGCAGGTTATCCACCGAGGCGTGCATCACTTCGGTGAACGGGAAGGGATAGAGGCCCATGGCCAAAACGCAGACCGCCAACAGACCGAGCACCAGCAGTTCGCGACTACCGATGTCCTTCAGTTCGGCGACGTGGGCATTGGCGACATCGCCGAACACCACGCGCTTGACCATCCAGAGGGTGTAGGCGGCGCCAAGTATCAGCGTTGTGGCGGCGGCAAAACCCACCCAGAAATTAAACTTGATTGCACCCAGAATCACCATGAACTCGCCGACGAAACCGGAGGTGGCTGGCAATCCAGAGTTGGCCATCGAAAAGAACACAAACAGTGCGGCGAACTTCGGCATGGTATTCACCACGCCGCCGTAGTCGGCGATCATGCGCGAATGCATTCGGTCATACATGACCCCGACGCAAAGGAACATCGCCGCCGAGACGAAACCGTGGGAGATCATCTGCACCAGCGCGCCTTCAACGCCGATCTGATTGAAGATGAAGAAGCCGAGGGTGACAAAACCCATGTGCGAGATCGACGAATAGGCGATAAGCTTTTTCATGTCGGTCTGCACCAGCGCGACGAAGCCGATGTAGATGACTGCGATCAGGGACAAGGCGATGATCAGCGGCGCCAGTTGATGGCTGGCATCCGGCACGATGGGCAGGGAGAACCGCACGAAACCATAGGCGCCGAGCTTCAGGGCTATGGCCGCAAGGACCACAGAGCCTCCGGTCGGCGCCTCGACGTGCGCATCCGGCAACCAGGTATGCACCGGCCACATTGGTACCTTGACGGCAAACGAGACAAGGAATGCGATGAAGATCAGGATCTGCGGTGCCATGCCTATCCGCAACTGGTGCCAGTCGAGAATATTGAAGCTGCCGCCGGACTCGAGGAACAGCCAGATCAGGGCAACCAGCATCAGGAGCGAGCCGAGCAGCGTGTAGAGGAAGAACTTGAAGGCTGCATACACCCGGTTCGGTCCGCCCCAGGCGCCAATGATGATGTACATCGGAATCAGCGATGCCTCGAAGAAAACGTAGAACAACACCCCGTCGAGCGCGCTGAAAATGCCGTTCATGAGGCCTGACATGATGAGGAAAGCGCCCATGTACTGAGCCTGCTTGTCTTCGATAACCTCCCATCCGGCCAACACCACCAAAACGGTAATCAGGCTATTGAGGAGGATGAGGGGCATCGAAATGCCGTCAACCCCGAGCAGGTACTGGACATTGAAGCGGGTAATCCACGGCGCCTGTTCGACAAACTGCATGCCGCTCGACGTCGCATCGAAGCCGCTGTAGAGCGGGAGAGTGACCAGAAAACCGGCAACGGCAACCGCCAGCGACAGCCAGCGCACCAGCGTTCGGCGTTCGGAGCCGACCCAGAACACCGGCACGGCGCCGAGGATGGGGACCCAGATTGCAAGACTCAGGAGTTGCGAATTCATCGGATTAATATTCCATCAGGCCGGTGTGCATTGGCTTGCCCATGCGCTAAGCCCTGTTGAACCAGAGCGTCAGCAGCGCAAAGACGCCGAAGATCATGCTGAAGGCGTACTGGTAGATGCGGCCGGTCTGGAACAGGCGAACCAGTCCGGATATCCAGCCAACGGCACTGGCCGACCCATTCACCATGACACCGTCGATTACCGCCTGGTCGCCACCCTTCCACAAGCCGCGGCCAATCAGGCGCGCACCGCCGGCGAAGAACCAGTCGTTGAACCTGTCGAAGCCGTATTTCTCTTCGAGAATGGTTGCCAGCACGCCCGACTTCCTCTTGATCACGGCCGGCAGGTCGGGACGCTTGACGTAGAGGAACCATGCCGTGGCGGCGCCGGACGCCGCCAGCCAGAACGGCAAAGTGGTCACGCCATGCAGCATCATGCCGAATACGCCGTGGAATTCCTCGGCCATCGTCTCGACTCCTTTGTGAGCCTCACCGATGACGATCGAATCGCCGAACCAGTGGCCGTAAAGAATGGTGCCAATCAACCATCCGGAAGCGACCGCCGGAATCGACAACAGGATCAACGGCACGGTAACTACGTTGGGGGTTTCGTGCGGCTCGGTGGCGCCGTGATGACCGTGTTCATCACGATGTGCGTCATGGCCGTGGGCGTCGTGCGCCGCCTCACGGAAACGCTCCTTGCCATGGAAAGTGAAGAAGATCAGGCGGAACGAGTACAGGCCGCCGACGAAAACTGCGGCGAGCGCACAGAAATAGGCAAAGCCCGCTCCCGGCACCTGAGCCAGATGCACGGCCTCGATGATCGAATCCTTGGAAAAGAACCCGGCGAACGGCGGCAGGCCGGCATTGGCGAGAGCGCCGATCAGCATGGTGGCGTAGGTGATCGGCATGTATTTGCGCAAGCCGCCCATGCGGCGCATGTCCTGTTCATGGTGCATGGCGATGATGACCGAACCGGCACCGAGGAAGAGCACCGCTTTGAAGAAGGCATGCGTCATCAGGTGGAAGATCGCCACCGAATAGGCCGAGGCGCCGAGCGCCATGGTCATGTAACCAAGTTGCGACAGGGTCGAATAGGCGACAACGCGTTTGATGTCCGTTTGCACAATGGCGATCAGTGCCATGAACAGGCATGTGATGGCGCCGATGACGATGACGAAGGACAGGGCCGTGTCGGAAAGTTCGAACAAGGGCGACATGCGCGAGACCATGAAGATACCGGCCGTGACCATGGTCGCGGCATGGATCAGCGCTGAGATCGGGGTCGGGCCTTCCATCGAATCCGGCAGCCAGACATGCAACGGAAACTGGGCCGACTTGCCCATGGCGCCGATGAACAGGCAGATGCAGATGGCGGTGATCAGGGGCCACCCGGTAGCCGCCTCGGTGAGCGCGGCAAGTTCGTTTCTCTTGGCAAACACCGTCGCATAATCAAGGCTGCCGGCGTAGGCAGCGATCAGACCGATGCCGAGCAGGAAGCCGAAGTCGCCGACTCGATTGACCAGAAAGGCCTTGAGGTTGGCGTAGATCGCCGTCGGCCGGGTATACCAGAAACCGATCAGCAGATAGGAGACCAGGCCCACCGCCTCCCAGCCGAAGAACAGTTGGACGAAGTTGTTCGACATCACCAGCATCAGCATGGAGAAGGTGAATAGCGAGATGTAGCTGAAGAAGCGCTGGTAACCCGGATCGTCAGCCATGTAGCCTATGGTATAAACATGCACCATCAGCGAAACGAAGTTGACCACCAGCATCATCGTCACGGTGAGCGGGTCGATCAGGAAGCCGACTTCGAGCTTGAGGCCGCCGGACTGCATCCATGTGTAGACGGCGCCATTGAACATGTGGCCGGCCTGCACGTCCTGGAAGATCAGCACCGACAACACGAAGGAAATCGCGACACCGAGAATGGTGACCAGGTGCGAACCCGTGCGGCCGAGAATCTTGCCGAAGAAGCCGGCGAGAATGGCGCCGGCCAGCGGCGTGAGGGGAACCAGGAGATAGAGAGATTTCATGCCCATGTACCCACTAACCCTTCAGGCTGTCGAGATCTTCGACATCGATGGAAGACAGGTTGCGGAACAACACCACCAGAATTGCGAGACCGATGGCTGATTCGGCTGCGGCCACGACGAGGATGAAGAACACAAAGAGTTGGCCCGACAGGTCATGGAGGTAGTGCGAGAAAGCCACGAAATTGATATTGACCGCCAGTAGCAGCAGCTCGATGGCCATTAGCAGCACGATCAGATTCTTCCGGTTGAGGAAGATGCCTACCATGCCAATGGCGAACAGGATGGCGGCCAGGATCAGGTAGTGCGAAAGCGAAATCATGCCTGGTCTCCCCCCTTTACCGCGGCGACAGGAAGTTCGACTTCAGGCGTCATCTTGACCAGGCGCATGCGGTCCTTGGCCTTGACGGCAATCTGGTCGGATGAATGCATCGCCTTGTTGTCCTTGCGCCGGCGCAAGGTCAGCATGACAGCGGCAATGATGGCGACCAGCAGTATGACGGAAGCGATTTCGAACGGATAGGCATAATCGGTGTAGAGCAGACGCGCAAGTTCCTTGGTGTTGCTGTAGTTCGCCGGCATGTTCTGCGGCGGCAGATTGGCCAGGCCGAAGTAGCGGCCGGAGAGCACTACCCCCATCTCGCCCACCATCAGCAAGCCGACCAGTGCGCCCAGCGGCAGGTTGCTCCAGAAGCCCTGGCGAATGCGCTCGATATTGATGTCAAGCATCATTACCACGAAAAGAAAAAGCACCATTACCGCGCCGACATAGACCATGACCAGCGCCAGTGCAAGAAACTCGGCTTGCAGCAACATCCACAGCGCCGCCACGTTGAAGAAGGCCAGCACCAGGAACAGCGCGGCATGCACCGGATTGCGCGCCGTGATCACCCTCAGGGCGGCGACGACCGTCACTGTGGAGAAGATGTAGAACAGAAGGGTCTTGAATTCCATGGCTGGGTCAGCGGTAAGGAGCATCCTGCTCACGGTCGGCGGCAATCTGCGCTTCATTGCGGTCACCGACGGCCAGCAGCATCTGCTTGGTGTAGTAGAGATCGCCGCGGGTTTCGCCGTGGTATTCGAAAATACGGGTCATAACAATGGCATCCACCGGGCAGGCCTCTTCGCAGAAGCCGCAGAAAATACACTTGGTCAGGTCTATGTCGTAGCGGGTTGTTCGCCGGCTACCGTCCTCGCGCTCGGCGGACTCGATGGTAATCGCCAGTGCAGGACAAACCGCTTCGCACAGTTTGCAGGCGATGCAGCGCTCTTCGCCATTCGGGTAGCGACGCAGGGCATGCAGCCCGCGAAAACGATTGCTCTGCGGCGTTTTCTCGTCCGGATACTGGACGGTGATCTTGCGCGCGAACATGTAGCGCCCGGTCACCGCCATGCCTTTGAACAGTTCCTTGAGGAACAGGCTACCAATGAAATCTCTTGCGCCCATGTTGATCTCTCTCGGCCCTATTTCCAGATTGTCAACGGCGACATCATCCAGACGCCAACCACCAGAATCCACACCAGCGTCAGCGGCACAAACACTTTCCATCCCAGACGCATGATCTGGTCATAGCGATAGCGCGGAAAGGTAGCCCGAATCCAGAGAAAAAAGAACAGGATAGATGCCATCTTGGCCGCCATCCAGTGGAAACCATCAGGCAGGAAACCGACCGGGGACAACCATCCGCCGAGGAAAAATATGGAGACCATCGCCGAGATCAGAATCATGTTGGCATACTCGGCGAGGAAGAACATCGCGAAGGACATTCCCGAGTATTCGACCATGTGCCCAGCGACGATTTCCGACTCCCCTTCAACCACGTCGAACGGCGCGCGGTTGGTTTCCGCCACACCGGAAATCAGGTAAACCGCGAACATCGGCAACAGCGGCAACCAGTTCCATGAAAGGCAACCGACACCCATGCCGGCAAACATGCCTTTGCTCTGGCCGCTCACAATTTCGGTCAGGTTGAGGCTGTTCGAAACCATCAGTACGGTAATCAGGCCCAGGCCCATGGAGACCTCGTAGGAAATCATCTGCGCCGACGCCCGCATTGCGCCAAAAAACGGATACTTGGAATTTGACGCCCAGCCGGCGATGATGATGCCATAGACGCCGATTGAACCCACGGCCAGCAGATACAGCACGCCGGCGTCCACGTTGGCCAGCACCCAGCCAGGAGAGAAGGGAATCACCGCCCATAGCGCCAACGCCGGCGCTATTGCCATGATGGGGCCGAGAACAAAAAGTTTCTTGTCGGCAGCGGTCGGAAAGATGATTTCCTTGAGGAACAGTTTCAGGCCATCGGCGATCGGCTGCAGCAGGCCCCACGGACCGACCCGGTTGGGACCGATGCGAACCTGCATCCAGCCGATGACCTTTCGCTCCCAGAAGGTCAGGTAGGCGACCGACAGCAACAGCGGAACCAGAATCAGCACGATCCTGAGCAGTGTCCAGATCAGCGGCCACACCGGCCTGATCGTCGGCCACAGTGGCCCGAGCAAGCCTTCGACGAAGGGTAGAACGGTGGCTTCCATCACGCCTTCTCCACGGTCAGGACAGAGCACATCGCGCCCAGTGCAACCGTAGTGGCATGGGCGGCCGCGACACGCACCGCGCTATCGGGCAGACCGGCATCAAGTTCCGCGTCAAGAATCGCCGTACCGCCAGCGCCGACTTTCACCTTGCCTCCAGAGGTAAGGCCGAGTTTCGCCAACATCGCCGCGTTCATGCGTGCGGTCGGCGTTGCGGAGTCGCGCGTCCTCTGCAAGGCCGGAGCGCGCCGTACCAGGGGATCCGCAAAATGAATAGGCACATCGGTAACCCGCTCAAAACCACTGACGGGTGCGCTTAGCTGCAGCGCAACGCCATCAACGCCGTTATCCAGGCCGGAGACAATATCAGTTTGGCCGCCCAAGGCTTCGGCGCGGACATCTTCGCTGCCGTTGAATTCAAACCCGGCGACGCCAAGCAGGTTGCCCAGCACGCGCAACACTTTCCACGCCGGGCGGGAGGCGCCGAGCGGCTTGGCGGCGGCATAAAAACTCTGCACGCGGCCTTCGGTATTGACGAACGTACCCGAAGTTTCGGAGAAGGGAGAAACCGGTAGCAGAACGGCAGCGTAGTCGAGCATCGCCTGCGACTTGAAGGGGCTCAGGACCACGACGGCCGCGGCTTTGGTCAAGCTCGCCAGTGCCTGCGCGCCATCGGCGCAGTCAAGTTCCGGCTCTGCACCAAGCACCACATAGGCTTGACGCGGATCTTTCAGCATCGCTGCGGCATTCAAACCGCCGACTCCGGGTACAGCCTTGGCCACATAGCCGCCGACACTGTTGGCGGCCTCGCCAAGGAATCCGAACTTACCACCCAGCGCGGACGCCAACTGATTCCCCATCGCCTGGAGCGTTGCGGCCCGCGGATGCTGTTGCGCAAAGTTGCCGAGCAGGATGCCGCCACTGCCCTCTTGGCCGGATACCAGACTCTGGGCGATCGCTTGCGCCTCGGCCGATACGGTCACGCCGGCAAGCGCCGCATCAGCCGCGACACCTTTCAACTGCAATGTTGCCTTGAGTATCTGCGCCATGACGGCAGGCAGTTGCGATGGCACGACAATGGCGCGCGCCGCCAGCTTGATCAGCAGGTCGTCGTCGGCACTGTGCAGGACGCTTATCTGGGCGCCACGCTTGGCTGACTGGCGCAGACGCTGGGCAATCAACGGGTGGTCCTTGCGCAGGAAAGAGCCCACCACCAGCACGCGATCAAGGCGGCTGATGTCCGCGATCTTCATGCCCAGCCATGGAGTTCCCTTGCGTGTGCCATCGGCCGAGAAATCGATCTGGCGCAAACGGAAATCGACGTTCTCGCTGCCCAGACCACGCAACAGCTTCTGCGCCAGGTACATTTCCTCCAGGGTCGCATGCGGACTCAGCAAGGCACCGATGGCCTCAGGACCGTGGGTCTTGGCAACGTCTCGCAGCGCGTGCGAGGCGTAATCAAGTGCGACGTTCCAGTCGACCTCTTTCCATTCCCCGCCCTGCTTCACCATCGGCTTCGTCAGCCGTTCGGTCGAGTTCAAACCCTGGTAAGAAAAGCGATCCTTGTCCGCCAGCCAGCACTCGTTGACATCCTCGTTTTCCAGAGGCAGCACGCGCATCACCTTGTCATGCTTGGTCTGCACCATCAGGTTGCTGCCCAAACCGTCATGCGGGCTCACCGACTTGCGCCGGGAAAGCTCCCAGGTTCGCGCTGAAAAACGGAAGGGCTTGGAGGTCAGGGCTCCCACCGGACACAGATCGATCAGGTTACCGGAGAGTTCGGTATCCACGGTCTTGCCGATGAAGGGCATGACCTCGGCACGCTCACCGCGATAGGACTGGCCGAGTTCCATGAAGCCGGCAATTTCTGCCGTGAAACGGATGCAGCGGGTGCAGTTGATGCACCGGGTCATGTCGGTCGACACCAGCGGACCGAGGTCCTTGTCCGGAACGACGCGCTTTTCCTCTTCGTACTTCGAGGCGGATTCGCCGTAGCCGACCGCGAGGTCCTGCAACTGGCACTCGCCGCCCTGATCGCAGATCGGGCAATCCAGCGGGTGGTTGATCAGCAGGAACTCCATCACGGCCTTCTGCGCCTTGATGGCCTGTTCCGAATGTGTGAACACCTTCATGCCGTTGGTCACGGTCGTAGCGCAGGCCGGCATCGGCTTCGGCGCCTTTTCGACCTGAACCAGACACATCCGGCAGTTGGCCGCAATCGACAGTTTCTTGTGGTAGCAGAAATGCGGGATGTAGGTGCCCAACTGGTGGGCCGCCTCAATGACGGTACTGCCTTCCGCTACCTGGAGGGTCTTGCCGTCGATTTCGATCTCGACCATTATGCCGCCCCCGCCTTTGAAGTAGCGCCGAAAAAGCCGCTGCCCGCGCGCTGTACTTCCGGATCAACCAGACACTTCTTGTGCTCGATGTGATACTCGAATTCGCTCTTGAAATGTTTGATGAAGCTGCGCACCGGAAATGCGGCGGCATCGGCCAGCGCGCAGATGGTCTTGCCCATCATGTTGTCGGTGACGCGGTTCAGCAGATCGAGATCTTCGGGACGACCCAGACCGTGCTCGATGCGATGTACCACGCGATACAGCCAGCCGCTACCCTCGCGGCAGGGCGTGCATTGGCCGCAAGACTCTTCGAAATAGAAGTAGGACAGGCGCTCCAGCGCCTTGACCATGCACACCGTCTCATCCATCACGATCACCGCACCCGAGCCGAGCATGGAACCGGCCTTGGCGATGGAGTCGTAGTCCATGGTGCATTCCATCATCACGTCAGCGGGCAGCACCGGAGCCGAAGATCCACCGGGAATCACCGCCTTTAGCTGTCGCCCACCGCGCATGCCGCCGGCCATTTCCAGCAACTTCGCAAAAGGCGTACCCATCGGCACTTCGTAGTTGCCTGGACGATTGACATGGCCGGACACCGAGAACAGCTTGGTGCCGCCATTGTTGGGTTTGCCAAGATTGAGGTAAGCCTCGCCGCCCATCCCCATGATGAAGGGAATCGCGGCGAAGGTCTCGGTGTTGTTGATGGTCGTTGGCTTGCCATACAGACCGAAATTGGCCGGGAAGGGAGGCTTGTAACGCGGCTGGCCCTTTTTGCCTTCGATGGATTCAAGCAGCCCGGTCTCCTCGCCGCAAATGTATGCACCCCAGCCGTGATGCGCGAAGAGATCAAAGCTGAAGTCGGAGCCAAGAATTCGCTCGCCGAGATAGCCTGCGGCGCGCGCCTGATCAAGGGCTTCCTCGAAACGCTGATAGATGTCGAAGATTTCGCCGTGAATGTAGTTGTAGCCGCGCTTGGCGCCCACTGCATAGGCGGCGATGATCATGCCCTCGATGGTTGAATGGGGGTCGTAACGAAGCAGGTCGCGATCCTTGAACGTTCCGGGCTCACCTTCGTCCGTATTGCAGACAACGTATTTTTCCGGTGCCGCCTTGGGCATGAAACTCCACTTGAGGCCAGCGGGAAAGCCGGCGCCACCTCGACCACGCAACGCGGACTTCTTGACCTCTGCAATCACTTCATCCTGAGACATTTTGCTGGCCAGAATCCGCTTCAGTTGGACGTAACCGCCGCGCGCCTCATAATCCTTAAGACTCCACCCGGCGTCTCCTTTGGACCAGCCGGTGGTAAGCAGGGGATTGATGGTGTCGATCAGCGCCATGCTATTTGCACTCCGCCAACAACTTGTCGATCTGTTCCGGCAGCATGAAACTGCACATGCGCTTGTTATTCACCAACATCACCGGTGCATCACCGCAGGCACCCATGCACTCGCCTTCCTTCAATGTGAACCTACCATCCGGAGTGGTCTCGTTGAAATCGATGCCCAGCTTTTCCTTGACATAGTCCGCTGCGTGCACTCCGCCCGACAAGGCGCAAGGCAGATTGGTACATACCGTCAGTTTGTACTTGCCGACCGGCTGCATGTCGTACATGTTGTAAAAACTGGCTACCTCGTAAGCGGCAATCGGCGCCATGCTCAAGTAATCAGCGACTGCGGCAATGGTTTCCTTGGACAGCCAGCCATTTTCGTCCTGCGCTATCACCAGCGCAGCCATCACGGCAGACTGCCTCTGGTCTGCCGGATATTTGGCCACTTCCCGGTCGATTTTTCTCAGTGCTTCGGAACTCAGCATGTCGTATCGTCTATTCATGCGGCGGTCTATCGGTCAACGTCGCCAAGCACCAGATCGATGGTGCCGATAACTGCGGTCGCGTCGGCCAGCATGTGGCCTCTGACGAGTTCATCCACAGCCGCCAGATGAGGAATTCCCGCAGTGTGCAGTCTCATACGGTAAGGCTTGTTGGCACCGTCCGACACCGCCCAGACAGCCATTTCGCCCTTCGGATGCTCAATCGCGGCATACGCTTCGCCTGCCGGCACATGCATGCCTTCGGAAAAGAGCTTGAAATGGTGGATCAACTCTTCCATGCTGCCTTTCATCTTCGCTCTCGACGGCGGTGCAACCTTGTGATCGTCAGTGATGACCGAGCCCGGATTCTTCCGCAACCACTCTATGCACTGCCTGACAATACGGTTGGCCTGGAGCATCTCTTCCATGCGCACCAGATAGCGGTCATAGCAATCGCCATTGACACCCACGGGAATATCGAAATCCATGCGGTCATATACTTCATAGGGCTGTTTCTTGCGCAAATCCCATTCGATGCCTGAACCGCGCAGCATCGCCCCGCTGAAACCCTTCTGCAAGGCTCGCTCCGGGCTGACGACACCTATGCCAACGGTGCGCTGTTTCCATATCCGGTTGTCGGTCAACAAGGTATGGTATTCGCTCACATACCCGGGGAAACGGTTGGTGAAGTCTTCGATGAAATCAAGCAGCGTGCCGCTGCGCGCCTCGTTCAATTCCTTCACCGTCTGTGCATTTTTGAACTTGTTTTCCTGATACTTCGGCATCTGGTCAGGCAGGTCGCGGTAGACGCCGCCGGGCCGGTAATAGGCTCCGTGCATGCGAATGCCGGTCAGCGCCTCGAGCATGTCGAAGATGTCCTCGCGCTCACGGAAGGTGTACAGCACCATGGTCATGGCGCCTATGTCCAGTGCGTGAGTGCCGATGCTGAGAAGATGGTTCAGGATGCGCGTCAGTTCATCGACCATGACCCGGATGTACTGTGCCCGAACAGGAACCTCGACGCCCAGCAACCGCTCCACCGCCAGACAGTAGGCGTGCTCGCTGGGAATCATCGAGGTGTAATCAAGTCGATCCAGAAAGGGCAGCGTCTGCAACCAGGTGCGCGATTCCGCGAGTTTCTCGGTGCCGCGATGCAACAGGCCGATGTGCGGGTCGGCGCGCACGATAACCTCGCCGTCCAGTTCAAGCACCAGGCGCAAGACGCCATGGGCCGCCGGATGTTGGGGTCCGAAGTTGATGGTGTAATTCTTGACGTCAGCCACGGCCGTCACCTTTTCCATAACCCTCTTCGCGAACAATGCGCGGGGTGACTTCACGAGGCTCGATGGTTATCGGCTGATAGATCACGCGCCTCTGTTCCGGGTCATACCGCATTTCGACGTAGCCGGAGACCGGAAAGTCCTTTCGGTAGGGGTGGCCGACGAAACCATAGTCAGTCAGCAGGCGGCGCAAATCGACATGCCCCTCGAAATGAATGCCGAACAGATCGAAGGCTTCTCGCTCGTACCAGTTGGCGCTGTTCCAGATATCCATCACTGATGCCACCACGGGAAACTCGTCGTCCCCGGCAAACACCTTGACGGTCAAACGCCAGTTATGGGTAATCGACAGCAACTGGCTGACGGCGGCATAGCGTTTGCCATGATGGCCGGTGAATTCTGAATAATCGATACCGCCAAGGTCCATCAACTGCTCGAAACGCAATGCGGGATCGTCACGCAACTTCAGCGCAACTTCCAGGTAATTTTCAGGCGGAACCACGATGTAGACCTGGCCCAGGGCCAACATGGGCTCGCCAACGAGATCACCAAGACTTTCCTTCAACTGCCGGCAAAGACGTTCGAGTTTGGCACTCATGGAATAGGCTTGTTGATCTCAGCGGGCAATGGTGGTGGTGCGGCGGATCTTGCTCTGTAACTGAATCAGGCCGTACAACAGGGCCTCGGCGGTCGGCGGACAACCCGGCACATAAACATCGACCGGCACGATTCGGTCTACGCCACGCACGACCGAATAGGAGTAGTGATAATAGCCACCGCCATTGGCGCATGAACCCATGGAAAGCACCCAGCGCGGCTCGGCCATCTGGTCATAGACCTTGCGCAGGGCCGGCGCCATCTTGTTGGTCAGCGTGCCGGCCACAATCATCACATCCGCTTGGCGCGGACTCGGCCGGAAGACTATGCCGAAGCGGTCGAGGTCATAGCGCGAGCATCCGGTGTGAATCATTTCGATGGCGCAACATGCCAAACCAAACGTCGCGGGCCACATCGATCCGGTTCGCGTCCAGTTGATGATCTTGTCCAGCGACGTGGTGACAAAGCCTTCCTGCAGAATGCCTTCAATGCTCATGCGCTGAAGTCCCTGGTCCTGTTCATTCCCAATCCAACGCACCTTTGGCCCACGCATAGACGTAGCCCACGACGAGGATACCGATAAACACGAACATCTCGACGAAGCCGAACATCTTCACTGCGGGGGTGCTGACGATTTCCTTGAAAATCGCTGCCCAGGGGAAAAGAAAAGCGATTTCGAGGTCGAACAGGATGAAGAGAATCGCAATCAGGTAGTAGCGCACGTCAAACTTCATGCGCGCATCTTCAAACGGAGCGAAGCCGCACTCGAACGCAGAAAGTTTTTCGCTATTAGGGCGACTGGGCGCGACCAAACAACCGAGCAGGATAGGCACGCACCCGAATACGAGGCCAACTAAAACGAAAACGAGGATCGGAAAGTAATTATCCAGCATTTTGTGGCAAGCCACTTCACTGATTATTGCCGACCGGTCGTTCCGCGGTTCCCTGCAAGACAACCGGCGCTCAAGTACAATTTTTTGCGTTGCCTATTGCCAATCCTTTGGTGCCGACGGTGAGACTCGAACTCACACAGCTTTCGCCACTACCCCCTCAAGATAGCGTGTCTACCAATTTCACCACGTCGGCTTTGCGCTGCTGCGCGAGTGGCGCGAATTATATATCAAGCAATTCCCTCGCTCGTGCGCCGCAACAAAAAAATCTATCACACAAAGCTTGAGTAAATCACTTTGGAATGTCCTTAGTCTTTGAATCGGGCATTGCCGGCGGTTGCGCCGGCGCGGCAGGTGCGGTCTGCGCAGGAGCCGAGTCCATCACGCTGCCCGATACCGTGGGGCGCGACGTGGCGATATAGGAAAGTCCCAGGCTAGTCAGGAAAAATATCGCCGCGAGAACTGCCGTCACCCGTGACAAAAAATTTGCCGAGCCCGTGGCCCCGAACAAACTGCCCGATGCACCGCTGCCGAAAGCGGCGCCCATGTCGGCGCCCTTACCGTGCTGCAGCAACACGAAGCCGATAACACTGATACCGGCGATGATATGTACAGTCAGAATCACCGTATGCAATAAATCCATGAGAACCTCTTCAGATTATGTTCAAGCGGCGCCACAAATAGCGAGAAAATCCGCCGCCAACAATGACGCGCCGCCAATCAGTCCGCCATCAATGTCTGGCTGGCTGAAAAGTTCAGCCGCGTTGTTCGCCTTGACACTGCCACCATACAGGATGCGCAGCCCGTCAGCGATATCGGTGCTGTCGCGCGCAAAACGATCTCGAATCATCGAATGAACCTGCTGCGCCAGCTGCGGCGCAGCGGTCCGACCGGTGCCAATCGCCCAGACCGGCTCATAGGCCACCACTGCATGAGCAAAGGCAGCAATACCCTCTTTGGCAAGCACGGCATCAATCTGGCGCGTCACCACTTCGCCCGTAGTGCCGGCCTCGCGTTCGGCCAGTGTCTCGCCCACGCACAGCACCGGTGTCAGCCCGGCCTTCAGCGCTGCGGAAAACTTGGCCGCGACCACTGCGTCGGTGTCGCCGAAGAAGGCACGGCGTTCGGAATGACCTACCAGGGCATACCTGCAGCCAAAATCCGCCAGCATCGCCCCACTCACCTCGCCTGTCCAGGCTCCCTGAGCATGTTCCGAGACATCCTGCGCCCCCCAGGCAACCTTGCTGCCGTCAAGTACCGCGCGCGCTTGCGCCAGATATGGATAGGGGACGCACAAGGCGACCTCGGCACCGTCACGGGTGCCATCCCGCACGGCATGCAGCAGCCCCAAGTTAGTGGCGAGGCTGCCATGCATTTTCCAGTTTCCGGCAACAAGTTTGGTGCGCATGGGGACACAGAAGCGGCTACAAGAAGCCCGCGATTATAGCGACAGCGCCGACCAAACGCCAGACTGAAGACGGCTTGCAATATTCAATAGTGGTGTCCGCAGAGCCGGCCCTACGCAATGGGTTTCATATCTGGCTCCGACATTTGACAAAGATCAACAAGAAACTCCGAAAAACGTCGACAATGCCGGCCCGAGACCAACGTTACCTCATGGATGGGCTTAATGGACACGATATCAACTGATGTTGCAATCATAGGTGCCGGAGGAGCGGGTCTGCGTGCCGCCATCGCCCTGGCTGAGACGAATCCCACACTGCGCATCGCGCTTATCTCCAAGGTGTATCCGATGCGCAGTCACACCTGCGCTGCCGAAGGAGGAGCGGCCGGCGTCATAAAGCCGGACGACAGCTTCGACCTGCACTTTGACGATACCGTGGGTGGCGGCGATTGGCTCTCCGATCAGGACTGCGTCGAGTACTTCGTTCACGAAGCGCCCAAGGAACTGCTGCAACTTGAGCATTGGGGCTGCCCCTGGAACCGCGAAGCCGATGGATCGGTGGCGGTTCGTCCCTTCGGCGGCATGAAGAAGAAACGCACCTGGTTCGCCGCCGACAAGTCGGGCTTCCATATTCTGCACACCCTGTTCCAGACTTCGTTGCAGTTTCCTTCGATCACCCGCTACGACGAATACTATGCACTCGACCTGCTGGTCGATGATGGCCGTTGCCAGGGCGTGACCGTTATGGAAATGCGCAGTGGACAGTTGCGTCAATTCCATGCCAAGGCGGTAATCATTGCCGGTGGTGGCGCCGGCCGCATGTTCCCCTTCTCCACCAACGGTGCGATCAAGACCGGCGACGGCATGGCGCTGGCCTACCGCGCCGGAGCACCGTTGAAAGACATGGAATTCGTCCAGTACCACCCGACCGGCCTGCCCAACACCGGCAGCCTGCTGACCGAGGCCTGCCGCGGCGAAGGCGGCATTCTGGTCAACAAGAACGGCCGCCGCTTTCTGCAGGACTATGGCATGGGTCCCGAGACGCCGGTGGGAAAACCGCAGCTCAAGACCATGGAACTGGGGCCCCGCGACCGCGTCAGCCAGTCCATCTGGCACGAAATTCAAAAAGGCAATGCGGTGTCGACCCAATGGGGCGATTGCGTGCTGCTCGACATGCGCCACCTCGGCGAAAAGATGATCAACGAGCGCCTGCCCCTGGTACGCGAGTTGTGCGCGAGCTACCTACAGGTGGATATCGTCAAAGACCCGGTGCCGATCCGCCCCGTGGTGCACTACATGATGGGTGGCATTTCCACCAATACGAAGGCGGCCACCCCGCTGCCCGGCTTGTTCGCCGCCGGCGAGTGCGCCTGCGTAAGCCTGAACGGCGCCAATCGCCTGGGATCGAATTCGCTGGTCGAACTGCTGGTGTTCGGTCACCGCGCCGCACTCTCGGCCATCGAGCATATCCAGGGTCTGCCGGCGGCCAACACGGCAGCACTGAATGCCCGCGCCGAGGAAACGCAGGCCCGCATCGATGACCTCTTCTCGCGCACTGACGGCACCGAGTCGATGTCCGGCCTGCGCAAGGAGATGATGGACACAATGGAGAAAAACGTCGGCATCTACCGCACCGAAGAAGGCCTGCAGGAGGGCGTCAGCAAGATCCACGAGCTGCGTCAGCGCTACCAGCGCGTGATCCTCACGGACAAGACCAGCGTCTTCAACACCGATCTGTTCCAGGCGCTCGAGCTCGGTTCCATGCTCGATTGCGCCGAGGCAGTTACCGTCGGCGCCTTGGCTCGCAAGGAATCGCGCGGCTCGCACCAGCGCCTCGATTACGTCGAGCGCGACGACAAGAAGTTCCTGTGCCACACCATGGTTCATCACCAGGGTCTGGATGTTCCTCGTGTTGACTATCTTGACGTGGTGATCACCAAATCGCCGCCGGGCGTGCGCGATTACTCGGGAGATCACAAATGACACAAGTGACACAATTGAAGGAACGCCTTGTCCAACTGGAAGTTCTCCGTTACAACCCGGACACGGACACCGAAGCCCACTTCCAGCGCTATGAAGTGACCTGCTACGAAGAATGGGTGGTGCTCGATGCCCTGAACAAGGTCAAGGCCGACATCGATCCGACACTCAACTTCCGCTGGTCCTGCCACATGGCCGTGTGCGGCAGTTGCGGCATGATGATCAACGGCGAACCGAAGCTGTCCTGCCATACCTTCCTGCGCGACTACGAAGGCGTGATCCGGGTCGAGCCGCTGGCACATTTTCCCATCGAGCGCGATCTGGTAACTGCGCCGGACGACTTCATGGAGAAACTCAAGCGGGTCAAACCCTACATCATCCCCAAAGAAAAGAAACCGATCAGCGAGGGCGAGTACAAACAGACCCCGGCGCAACTCATGAAGTTCCGCCAATATTCCATGTGCATCAATTGCATGTTGTGCTACGCCGCGTGCCCGGAATATGGTCTGTCGCCAAGTTTCATCGGCCCCGCGGCCCTGACCATGGCACACCGCTACAACCAGGACTCGCGCGACGGTGGCCGCATGGAGCGCCAGGAAGTGGTCGCCACGCACGAAGGCGTCTGGGAATGCACCTTCGTCGGGGCCTGCTCCGAAGCCTGTCCGGCTCACGTCGATCCGGCCAGCGCACTGCAACAGATGAAGATCACCAGTTCGATCGACTGGATCGTCGAGCACCTGATTCCGGGAGGCAAGAAATGAGCCGCAGACCCTTAGTTCGAGAAGTTCCACCGACCTCCTGGTACTTCCGCCATCCGCTGTACCTGCGCTACATGTCGCGCGAGATCACCTGCATTTTTGTCGCGGCCTACTGCGTTCTGCTGGTTGTCGGGCTGCAACGCCTTTCCTCCGGCCCGACGGCTTGGGACGCGTTCCTGACGGGACTGAAGAGCGCCGATTCGATCGTGTTCCACTTGCTGGCGCTGGCCGCTTCGGTCTACCACGCCGCAACGTGGTTCGGCGCTACACACAAAGCGATGCCGATCCAGATCGGGGAAGAGTTCGTACCGCCCAACGTGATCTCCGGCGCACACTATGCAGTGTGGGCGGTGCTCTCATTTGTAATTCTTTATCTTGCGGGAGTGTTCTGACCATGGCCAAGTCACACAAACCTGTCGTCTGGTTCCCGTTCGCCGCCGGCGGAACGGTCATCGCGTTCTTCATTCCGGTAATCGTCGTCCTCACCTTCATGGTAGCGCTGGGCCATATCCCTCCCGGACTCAGCTATGAGAACATGCACTCCTTTGCCGGCAACGGCATCGGCAAGCTCGTCATTTTTGGTGTGATTGCGCTGTCGCTCTGGAGTTCCGCACATCGCCTGCGCTGTACCTGCTTCGATTTCGGGCTGCGTGCGGATACAGTTGTCGCGACCGTCTTGTATATTGCGGCAATAGCGGGCAGCCTCTTGTCCGCGTTGTACCTGCTGCGAATCTAGTCGGCGTCAGATCGAAGCGGCTCAATTCCGTCGGAGGAAAGAAAACAATAATGGCGCCACCCCCGCTGGCCTCGCGCGAGGCAATCCGCGAAGAACGTTTCAGCAGTGTATGGAGCAACGATCTGAACGATGTCTTTGCCGACGTCGCCCCTTACTACGACCGCGCCAACAATATTGCCGCAATGGGGCAGTTCGGCAACTTTCTGCGGCGCTTCATGCAACTGGTGGATTTGAAGCCGAAGCAGAAGGTGCTGGACGTCTGTGCCGGCACCAACGCCATCGGCATCGCCCTGCTCAAGCGCGAGCCGACGCTGGACGTGCACGCCATGGATCGCAGCGTCGCCATGCAGACTGTCGGCCAGCAGCGCGCCGCCGCTCAGGGCTTCAACATCAAGAGCACCATCGGCGACGTACACAAGCTGCCCTTTCCCGACGATCATTTCGATGTCGTCACACTGCAGTTTGCCTCGCGCCACCTGCGGGTGCGCGAGGTCTTCCGCGAAATCCTGCGAGTGTTGAAACCCGGCGGCCATTTCCACCATTCCGACATGCTGCGCCCGCGCAATCCGATCGTGAAGAACCTCTACTACACCTACCTGCGCGGCTGTCTCGGCCTGACCGGCCTGATCGTCGGCAGCGGTCCGGCAGCGGTCAAGGCCAAGCAGTATTTCCTCGACGCTCTGGAACTGTTCTACACCGCCGAAGAGTTGTCGATCGTGCTGCGTGAACTGGGCTACGTCGAAGTGAAAGTAGATACCGTATTTCATGGCATGCTCGGCTTTCACCGCGCGGTAAAACCACCAACCATCTGAAGGCCAAGCCGCAAGCGACGTGAAGCGGGCGCACTCACTCGCCAGGCTCAACGGCCGGATTCTCCAGGTATTCAGTCGGCGCACTACCACTGCGCTGCGCGCTGCGCTGCCTCTGCGCCTCGCCCTGCCCCACCTTGAACCGGTCCTGGCGTTGAACGTGACCAAGGAAGTGCAGAAGGACACGCTGGTTATCGTCCGTGCCCGCGAACTGGCCGCGGACTGCCCCCCGGCCTGGGCGGATGTCCTACCGCAACTCCTTCAGGCGACGAAGGAAATCGACCGGACGTTTCTCGCCCGCGTCGGCACATTCCCGGTCGGAATCGTGATTCGCTACGACGAGATCACGCCGATCCGCACCCGGCGCATGAAACTGCTTTACGACGCCGCACTTCGAGTACTGGCGGCACACGACGGCGACCGCCGCTTGCGTGGTGCCATCCAGGCAACATTCTCGCGTGACGAATTCGGCCTGCTGCTGAACGAACTGTTCCGGCTGTATGCCGAAGAAACGAGATCACTGAGCCGCTCGGTGCGCCTGCCTGGACTACTGGTCCCCCTGCGCGAGTTTATCGCTCAGGAGCTTTTCAACGTCATGCTCCGGGTCGCGCGGCCTCTGGCGCATGAGATCACAGCAGCGACATACCGGCCCGAACCCCCAGTTGAACAATAACAGGGCGTCGGAGTTGCTCGCGCCTACTCGCCGAAAGCCTGTCGTACTGCTGCAGCGATGGTCTCGGCCTGGCCCAATACCAAAGCGGCGTCGCGCCCCTCCACCATCACCCGCAATAACGGTTCGGTGCCAGAGGGCCGAAGCAGCACCCGCCCGCCACCGTCGAGCGTCGCCTCAGCTAGTTTCACGGCCGATCGGATCCCTGCGTCGGAGGCCCACTCAAAGCCGGCGGGCATGCGCACGTTGATCAACTTCTGAGGATACAGTTTCAGGTCAATGCAGGCTGCAGCCAGGGTTTCGCCGGTCGCGCGCAGTGCGGCCAATACCTGCAAGGCGGCGATGATCCCGTCGCCAGTAGTGTGGCGATCAAGACAGATGATGTGCCCGGAGTTCTCGCCGCCCAGCAGCCAGCCATTCTCCTGCATCATCGCCAGCACATGGCGGTCACCAACCTTGGCTCGACCGCAGACGATGCCCAACCTTGCCAGCGCGTGTTCAAAACCGAGGTTGCTCATCAGCGTACCGGCCACGCCCGGCACCTGCTGGTTGCGCGCACGATGACGGGCGATGACATACAGCAGTTGGTCGCCGTCGTAGAGAGTGCCTGCTGCATCGACCATGACCAGCCGGTCGCCATCGCCGTCGAGCGCGATACCGCAGTCGGCACTGGTTTCCACCACCGTACGACGCAGCGCTTCCGGCGCCGTTGCGCCGACGTCCTGATTGATATTCAAGCCATTCGGCGTGTCGCCAACCCCGACTATCTCGGCGCCAAGTTCGTGGAAGACTCTGGGCGCAACGTGATAGGCGGCACCATGGGCACTGTCCACCACGATCTTGAGACCACGCAGGTCAAGATCATTGGGGAAGGTGCTCTTGCAGAATTCGATGTAACGACCGGCGGCGTCATCGACGCGGCGCGCCTTGCCGAGTCCGGCCGACGCCATGCAGGCTATCGGCTGCTCGAGCCGCGCCTCGATGTCGAGTTCCACCGCATCCGCCAGTTTGGCGCCCTGCGCCGAGAAGAACTTTATGCCGTTGTCGTCGTAGGGATTGTGCGAGGCGGAAATCACCACGCCGGCCTGCAGGCGCAGAGCACGAGTGAGGTAGGCAACCGCCGGTGTCGGCATGGGCCCACACAGCATCACGTCAACACCTGCCGCCGAAAATCCGGCCTCAAGTGCAGCTTCGAGCATATAGCCGGAAATCCGCGTGTCCTTGCCGATCAGTACCGCGGGCCGCTCGTTCGCCCGCAACCCTTCGCGCGCCACCAAAGCAGAACCCGCGGCAAAACCCAGACGCATGACAAATTCCGGCGTGATCGGTGCCTGCCCGACGCGACCACGGATGCCGTCGGTGCCAAAATACCTGCGTCCCATTCAGTAGTCCTCCACCGCTTGCAGGACCGCCAACGCATCGCGCGTTGCGGCAACGTCATGAACCCTCACAATTCGTGCTCCGCGCTCGACGGCCAGCACATTCGCCGCCACTCCGGCATAGGTCCGTTCAGGGGCAGCACGACCGGTCAGCAGGCCGAGCACCGACTTGCGCGAAAGACCCACCAGCAGGGGCAGGCCCGGCACCACGAGTTCGCCAAGACGACGCAACAGTGCGATATTGTGCTCCAGCGTCTTGCCGAAGCCGAAACCCGGATCGACCGCAATCCGGTTCAGGGCGATGCCTGCCGCTTCGGCCGCAGCGACACGCTCAGCTAGAAACTCGGCAACTTCGGCGACGATGTCAATGTAGTGCGGATCGGCCTGCATGGTCCCCGGATCGCCCTGCATGTGCATCAGGCAAACCCCGGCGTTGCCCGCTGCGACTAGTCCCAAGGCGCCCGGGGCGCGCAGGGCGTTGATGTCGTTGATCATGTCGACGCCGGCCGCCAGCGCGAAGCGCATCACCTCCGTCTTGACGGTGTCGATGGACAGCGGCGCGCCGCAGTCGCGCAAGGCTTCGATCACCGGCAGCAGTCGATCAATCTCCTGCTGTGCCGGCACCGGCATTGCCCCCGGCCGCGACGATTCGGCACCGATGTCGAGAATGTGTGCGCCCTCGTCGATCATCCGCCGGCCTTGCGCAATGGCCGCAACGACATCGCCATGCAGGCCGTCGCCGGAAAAGGAATCGTCGGAGAGATTGACGATGCCCATGACGAGCGGGCGCTCGGCATTGAGGACAAAGCGGCCGCAGTGAAAATGTTGTGTCATGAAAAAGGGGCGGCCGAATCCGCAGGATTTCGGCGGTCCGCCTGAACCGTGCCGGTTATCAGGCCGGCGCCGGTGCGGTCGGCTCGGCGCCCGGCGTACTGTCGACCCTGGGTGCCGGTGGCGCACTCGAAGGCTTGGGCGGACGCGGTGGCAAACCGGCCATGATGTCGTTGATCTGGTCGGCGTCGATGGTTTCCAATTCGAGCAAGGCCGCAGTCATGGCCTCCACTTTGTCGCGGTTGTCCTCCAGAAGACGGCGCGCGCGCGCGTACTGTTCGTCGAGCAGGCGGCGAATCTCGACATCCACCTTCTGCATCGTCGCTTCGGACATGTTCTTGTGCGTAGTGACGGAACGACCAAGGAAAACTTCGCCCTCCTCTTCACCGTACACCATTGTCCCAAGGCTCTCGGACATGCCCCACTGCGTCACCATGCGCCGGGCGAGATCGGTGGCGCGCTGAAAATCGTTGGACGCACCGGTCGTCATCTGCTGCATGAACAGTTCTTCGGCAATGCGGCCGCCGAACAGAACGCAAATAGTGCTGAGCAAGCGCTCGCGATCCTGGCTGTAGCGTTCCTGATCGGGCAGCTGCATGGTCAAGCCCAGCGCACGGCCACGCGGGATGACAGTCACCTTATGCACCGGATCCGTCTTGGGCAGCAACTTGGCCACCACGGCATGGCCGGATTCGTGGTACGCGGTGTTCCTGCGCTCCTCTTCAGGCATGACCATCGACCGGCGCTCGGCACCCATCATGATCTTGTCCTTGGCCCGCTCGAAGTCCTCCATGTCCACCAGGCGTTTGCTGCTGCGCGCGGCAAACAGCGCGGCTTCATTGACCAGATTAGCCAGATCGGCGCCGGAAAATCCCGGACAGCCGCGGGCCAGAATCGAAGCATCTATATCCGGTGCCACCGGTACCTTGCGCATGTGCACTTTGAGGATCTGCTCGCGGCCGCGAATGTCCGGCAGCGGCACCACCACCTGGCGGTCAAATCGACCGGGGCGCAGCAGCGCCGGATCGAGCACATCGGGACGGTTGGTTGCGGCCACCACGATCACGCCGACCGAAGGCTCGAAGCCGTCCATCTCGACCAGCATCTGGTTCAGTGTCTGTTCGCGTTCGTCGTTGCCGCCGCCTAGGCCTGCGCCGCGCTGGCGACCGACGGCGTCAAGTTCGTCAATGAAGATGATGCACGGCGACGCCTTCTTGGCCTGATCGAACATGTCGCGCACGCGCGCAGCGCCGACGCCGACGAACATTTCAACGAAGTCCGAACCGGAAATCGAGAAGAAAGGCACCTTGGCCTCACCCGCGATCGCCTTGGCCAGCAGCGTCTTGCCGGTACCAGGAGCGCCGACCAGAAGCACGCCACGCGGAATGCGGCCGCCGAGTTTCTGAAACTTCGACGGATCGCGCAGGAAGTCGACCATTTCGTAGACTTCTTCCTTGGCTTCGTCGCAGCCGGCCACATCGGCAAATGTAATGGTGTTGGATGATTCATCCATCATCCGCGCCCGGCTCTTGCCGAAAGAGAAAGCCCCGCCCTTGCCGCCACCCTGCATCTGGCGCATGAAAAATACCCAGACGCCGATCAGCAGCAGCATGGGGAACCATGAGACAAAAATACTGGTCAGGAAAGACTGTTCTTCCTCGGGCTTGGCGATGACCTTGACGTTGTTCTTCAACAGGTCGGACACCATCCACAAGTCCGGCGGTGCGTAAGTTGTAATCTTCTTGCCGTCCGTCGTGGTGGCTTCCAGCGTACGGCCCTGAATAACGACCTTGCTGACTCTGCCCTGCTTCACCTCTTCAAGAAACTGGGAGTACTCCAGCGATCCGATCAGAGCAGTCTGGCGTGTATTGAACTGATTGAACACCGTCATCAGGACGATGCCGATCACCAGCCAGATCGCCATGTTTTTGAACATATTATTCAAGGTGAAGCCTCTCTTTCCCTGGGTCGGGAGTGCACATCATTTCATTCTAGTGCCGATTGCAGTCACCTGCAAACCGCACCGGTTGGGGCTCAGGCCCTTTTTCCCCTCGCCAGCAGGTATATCTCTGCACTGCGATTGCGCGACGCGGCCGGCTTTCTCATTTGCAAAGTCTGAAACTTTTGCTGCAACGCACTGCGCAGTTCCATGAAGCCATCGCCCTGAAAGACCTTGACCAGCAGATCACCGCCGGGTTTCAGATGCAGCGTACAGAACTCCAGCGTCAGTTCGGCCAGAACCATAACGCGCGCCTGATCGACCATGCCGATACCCGACATATTGGGGGCCATGTCCGACAATACAAGGTCGACCGGGCGACCATCGAGAGCATCGGCCAGCGCCCGAAGAACGGCGTCGTCGTGGAAATCGCCCTGAATGAACTCGACGCCATGCACGGGGCCCATCGGCAGCAAGTCGAGCGCAATCAGCCGCCCGCCGGGTGTTACGCGCCGGGCGGCAACCTGCGACCAACTGCCAGGGGCAGAACCAAGATCGACTACCGTCATACCCGCCTTGAGCAGCTTGTCCTTGTCGTCGATTTCCGTCAGCTTGAAAGCGGCACGCGAGCGCCAACCCTCCGCCCTGGCGCGCTGCACGTAAGCGTCATTGACATGCTCGGTGATCCAGGCCTTGGTGGTCTTGTTCTTCTTGACCTTCTTGGCGCTCTCGATCTTCCCGCTCACGTTACAATCCCGTCATGACTGAAAATACAACCCCACTGAGCCCCGTCCAGCGCCGCGCCCTGCGGGCGGCCGCGCATCACCTGAATCCCGTCGTTTCGATCAGCCAGAGAGGCCTGACGCCTTCCGTGCTGGAGGAAATCGATCGTTGCCTCACGGCCCACGAACTGATCAAGCTGCGACTTTACGGCATTGAACGGGACGTGCGCGAGCCCCTGTTCATTGAAATCTGCACGTCGCTCAGGTGCATCTCCGTGCAGCACATCGGCAATCTGCTGGTACTCTGGCGCGAAAATCCCAAGGATGCGGCCGCCCAAGAGTCGGCGCTGGCGACACGGCGGAAATCCGAACCGATGACCAAGAAACAAGCCGCCGCGCGCACCGAAGCCCGCAACCGCAAACGCTGAAACTATCGGCCTTTGCCGCGATCCTGCAGGATCACCAATGCAATCCCCAGCAGGGACTCCACCAGGTAAAGCGCACTCGACACGCCGTGCCAGGTAGTAAAGCGATCGCGCAGGGCGCTTTCCATGACCCGGCGCGGAAGGGCGTCAGCCTGTAATTGCGCCAATATCGGCTGCACGCCGAAGTGGCCGGCGACGGTCAAACCGAGCATCAGCAGCACCATCCAGAACACTCCAGACTGGATCGCGCGCAAGCCTTTGGCAAACATTATGAACAGGATCAGGTAAGCCCCGCAAGCGAGTCCGACCCAGGCCGTAACGGTGAACATTCCACCCGCCAAATTGCCAGCCACACTGCGATCCGCCAGTTGGGTGAACAACACGGGCGCGGCGATGAAGCCGATAGCCAGCAGGCTTCCCACCCAGACCGCAACAGCGAGACTGTAGAGCGCGGACGCGACACTCCTCATATCAGATGTACTTGACGTTGAGTATTTCGTACTCGCGCCGACCGCCGGGCGTCTGCACCTCGGCGATGTCGCCGGCGAACTTGCCGATCAGCGCGCGCGCCACCGGAGAATTCAAGGAAATCATTCCTGCCTTGATATCGGCTTCGTCATCGCCGACTATCTGGTAGGTCACGATTGTGCCGCTATCCTGGTCTTCGAGCTCGACGGTGGATCCGAACACCACTCGACCATCGGCATCCAGGGCCGCCGGATCGATGATCTGCGCGTTGCCGAGTTTGCCCTCGACTTCCTTGAGGCGGCCTTCGAGGAAGCCCTGGCGCTCCTTGGCGGCATCGTACTCGGCGTTCTCCGACAGGTCACCATGCGAACGTGCCTCGGCGATGGCGGCAATCACCGCCGGACGATCGACAGTCTTCAGCCGCTGCAGTTCTTTTCGCAGCAGTTCGGCGCCGCGCAGGGTGATGGGGTATTTTCCGCTCATACGTTCAACTCGGCGTGCAGGGCCTGCAGGGAATAGGTTTCAAGACCGGCGTGACGCATGCCGGCGCAGGCGGCGCGAGCGCCTTCTATGGTGGTGAACAGCGTTACCTTGGCGCCCAGCGCCGAAGTGCGGATCGAGCGCGAATCGGCAATCGCCGTGCGTTTTTCCTCGACCGTGTTTACGATCAGGACGATCTCACCGTTTTTGATCATATCAACAACGTGCGGCCGCCCTTCGGTGACCTTGTTCACAATGCCGACCGCTATTCCCGCGGCTTCAATCGCGCCGCCCGTGCCGCGCGTGGCGACCAGCGAAAAACCAAGCGCGTGCAACTCGCGCGCAACGTCAACGGCCTTCGGCCTGTCACCGGGCTTGACACTGATGAAGACCTTGCCGGATTTCGGCAGCCGCGTCCCGGCGGCGAGTTGCGACTTGACGAAGGCCTCGCCGAAGGTACGGCCAACGCCCATCACCTCGCCGGTGGATTTCATCTCGGGTCCGAGTATGGTATCGACGCCGGGAAACTTGATGAAGGGAAAAACCGCTTCCTTAACCGAAAAATAAGGCGGGATGACTTCGCGCGTCATGCCCTGGTCGCGCAGGCTGCGCCCCGCCATGCAGCGCGCAGCAATCTTGGCCAGCGGCAGGCTGCTGGCCTTGGAGACGAAGGGAACGGTGCGCGAGGCGCGCGGGTTGACTTCGAGCACATACACCACGTCCTCGCCGCTGCCTTGCGCATTCTTCTGAATCGCGAACTGCACGTTCATCAGGCCGACGACATTGAGGCCCTTCGCCATCATCTCGGTCTGCCGCCGCAGTTCGTCCTGAATTTCCGGCGACAGTGAGAAGGGGGGCAGCGAACAGGCCGAGTCGCCGGAATGCACACCGGCCTGCTCGATATGTTCCATGATGCCGCCGATCAGCACCTGCGTTCCATCGGACAGGGCATCGACATCCACCTCGATGGCGTCATTGAGGAAGCGGTCGAGCAACACCGGGGAATCAAAGGACACCTTGATCGCATCGCGCATGTAGCGTTCGAGATCCTTCTGCTCATGCACAATTTCCATGGCGCGACCGCCCAGCACGTAGGAGGGCCGCACTACCAGAGGGTAGCCGATCTCGGCCGCCAGGCGAATCGCGTCCGGCTCGGTGCGCGCGGTGCGATTCGGCGGCTGCTTGAGGCCCAATTCGTGCAGCAGTTTCTGGAAACGCTCGCGATCTTCCGCGGCGTCGATCATGTCCGGACTGGTACCGATGATGGGAACGCCATTGGCTTCCAACTCACGCGCACGCTTAAGCGGGGTTTGGCCGCCAAACTGCACGATGACGCCGGTCGGCTGTTCGACGTGGACGATTTCAAGAATATCTTCCAGCGTCACCGGCTCGAAATACAGGCGATCCGACGTGTCGTAGTCTGTGGACACGGTCTCCGGGTTGCAGTTGACCATGATGGTTTCATAGCCATCCTCGCGCATGGCCAGCGCCGCATGCACGCAGCAGTAGTCGAACTCGATGCCCTGGCCGATGCGGTTGGGGCCGCCGCCGAGCACCATGATTTTCTTGCGCGCGGTCGGCTGCGCCTCGCATTCATCCTCATAGGTCGAATACATGTAGGCGGTCGACGTGGAGAACTCGGCGGCACAGGTATCGACCCGCTTGTACACCGGACGGATGCTCATGCCATGACGCAGTTCGCGCACCGCCGTCTCGCCAGCGCCGACTATCATGCCGATGCGGCGATCCGAAAACCCCTTGCGCTTGAGATTGCGGAGCGTGACGGCATCGAGACCAGCCAGACCCCGCGAACGCATCCGGGCTTCGGTGGCGATGATGTCTTCGATCTGCACCAAAAACCACGGATCAATTTTGGTCAGGTCGAACACCTGCTGCAGCGTATAGCCCTCACGGAAGGCCTGGGCGACATACCAGATCCGCTGAGGACCGGGACTGGCCAGTTCGCGATTGATCTCCTCGCGGTCGGCTTCGATTTCGTCGAAGCCATAGACGCTTACTTCAAGCCCGCGCAGAGCCTTTTGCATCGACTCCTGGAAGCTGCGTCCGATCGCCATGACCTCGCCCACCGACTTCATCTGCGTCGTCAGGCGGTCATTGGCCGCAGGAAACTTCTCGAACGCGAAACGCGGCACCTTGGTTACCACATAGTCGATCGACGGCTCGAATGACGCCGGCGTGGCACCGCCGGTGATGTCGTTCTTCAGTTCGTCCAGCGTGTAGCCGACGGCAAGTTTTGCCGCGACCTTGGCAATCGGAAAGCCGGTAGCCTTCGAGGCCAGCGCCGAGGAGCGCGAGACGCGCGGATTCATCTCGATCACCACCATGGCGCCATTCTTCGGGTTGATGGCGAACTGCACGTTGGAACCGCCCGTGTCGACACCAATCTCGCGCAGCACGGCGATGCTAGCGTTGCGCATGATCTGGTATTCGCGGTCGGTCAGAGTCTGCGCCGGAGCCACGGTAATCGAGTCGCCGGTATGAACACCCATCGGGTCGAGATTCTCTATCGAACAGATGATGATGCAGTTGTCCTTGTGGTCACGCACCACCTCCATCTCAAATTCTTTCCAGCCGAGCAGGGATTCCTCGATCAGCAGTTCCTTGGTCGGCGAAGCGTCGAGGCCACGCTTGCAGATCTCGACGAATTCCTCCTGGTTGTAGGCAATGCCGCCGCCGGAACCGCCCATGGTGAACGAAGGCCGGATGATGGCCGGAAAACCGATGGCGCCCTGCACCTGCTGCGCCTCTTCCATGCTGTGGGCGATCCCCGAGCGGGCCGACCCAAGGCCGATGCGGGTCATCGCCTGCTTGAACTTCTCGCGGTCCTCGGCCATGTCGATCGCCTCGCGCGAAGCGCCGATCATCTCGACGCCGTATTTCTCCAGCACGCCATGCTTGGCCAAATCGAGTGCGCAGTTCAGTGCGGTCTGCCCGCCCATGGTCGGCAGGATGGCGTCCGGCCGCTCCTTGGCAATGATGTTTTCCAGCACACGCCAGGTAATCGGCTCGATATAGGTCACATCCGCCATTTCGGGATCGGTCATGATCGTCGCCGGATTGGAGTTGACCAGGATCACCCGGTAGCCCTCTTCGCGCAAGGCCTTGCAGGCCTGGGCCCCTGAGTAATCGAACTCGCAGGCCTGGCCGATGATGATCGGACCGGCACCGATTATCAGGATGCTGTGTATGTCGCTACGCTTGGGCATAATTCCGGCCTGTCAATTCAGTGTTGAATCGGCGAGTCGGGCGCCGAAACCGATAAACATTGCGCCGACCCCGCCCGTTGCACCGGCTGCAAGCCGACGCCTGCGGCGAAACTGCTGCGCCAGGTGGGCTCCCCCCAGGATCAACACTGACAGATACAGCCCGCTGATGACCTGGCAGATCAGTCCGAGGATGGCGAAGGACAGTGCCGGATAGGCGTAGCCCGGATCGACAAACTGAATGAAGAAGGAAACGAAGAACATGATGGCCTTGGGGTTCATCAGGCTGATCACCAGCGCAGCATGGAAAGGCCGCGTCGCATCGACCCGCGGCTCTGCCTCCGCCGCCTGTTGTCGAGCCTGCCACATTGCCCACGCCGCGCGCAGCAGGCCTATGCCGAGCCATGCCAGATACGCCGCACCGATGGCCTTGAGCACCACGAACAGGGCGGGACTGGTTTGCAACAACGACGCCACGCCAGTCGCCGAAAGCACCATCAGGATCGCATCGCCGACGAAAATTCCGCAGGCGCCGAGATACCCGGCGCGAACGCCACGCTGGGAAGCCACTGACAGCACATAAAGCGAATTTGGCCCGGGCAGCAGTACGATGAAAATCGTGCCCAGCACATAGGTGGCGAGATCGGTAATTCCGTAGGCCATGAACTACTTTGCGGCCATCGACTGAATGAAGCGGTCAAAGAGATAGGCCACATCGTGCGGCCCCGGGCTGGCTTCGGGATGCCCCTGGAAACAGAACGCCGGCCGGTCGGTCCAGGCCATTCCCTGCAGGCTGCCGTCGAACAGCGAAACGTGAGTCACCTTCACGTTGGCCGGCAGTGTTGCGGGATCGACCGCAAACCCATGGTTCTGGCTGGTGATCAGCACCTGGCCGGTTTCGAGATCCTTGACCGGATGATTGGCGCCATGATGGCCGAATTTCATTTTCAGTGTCTTGCCGCCGCCCGCCAGCCCCATCAACTGATGGCCCAGACAGATGCCAAACATCGGCAGGCGACGCCCAAGAAACTCGCGGATCGCCGCCACCGCGTAATCACAGGGTTCGGGATCGCCGGGGCCGTTGGACAGAAAGATGCCGTCGGGTTTAAGCGCCAGCACTTCCGCCGCAGGCGTCTTCGCCGGCACCACGGTGAGCTTGCAGCCGCGCGACGCCAGCATGCGCAGGATGTTGCGCTTGACACCGAAATCGTAGGCGACGACATTGAAACGAGCCGCGTCAGGCTGCGTGAATCCCTCCCCGAGTTTCCACTCACCCTCGCTCCACGCGTAGGGCTGCGTCGCGCTGACCACCTGCGCCAGATCCATCCCGGCCAACCCGGGAAAGGCCCGCGCCTGGGCTACGGCAGCATCAGCATCGGGTTGGTCGCCGGTCCCATTGGCAGATACGAGGCACCCGGCCTGGGCACCTTTTTCGCGCAGGATGCGGGTCAATTTGCGGGTGTCGATGTCGGCCAACGCCTGCACCTTCTCGGCGCGCAGGTAGGCATCGAGCGTCTGTTCGCTGCGGAAATTGGAGGCCAGCAGCGGCAGATCGCGGATCACCAGGCCGGCGGCATGGATGCGCCCCGATTCGCAGTCTTCGCTATTGACGCCGCAATTTCCGATATGGGGGTAGGTGAGGGTAACTATCTGACGGGCATACGACGGATCCGTCAGAATTTCCTGATAGCCGGAAAGCGCGGTATTGAACACCACTTCACCCACGCTGCTGCCGCTGGCGCCGATACCTTTGCCCCTAAACACCGTTCCGTCGGCCAAGGCAAGAAGGGCTGGCGGAAAGTGAGGCACGATGGGGCTCCCGGAACAAGACAATTCGGCGATCGGCACCGGATGCCGCTTGATTCACATAGCGTCCGGAAAATCATTGGATTATAGCTTGTCACCCCGCATATCGCAACGCGCGGGAGGCTTCTCCGATCTCTGCCGCGGCTACTTCAGGCCCAACACATCCTGCATGTCGAACAGCCCGCATTCGCGACCGCTCATGAAACGGCCCGCGCGCAGTGCTCCCAGCGCATAAGGCATGCGGCTGGCCGATTTGTGGGTGATTTCGATGCGTTCGCCGGCGCCGGCAAACAACACCGTATGATCGCCGACAATGTCGCCGCCGCGGATGGTGGAAAAGCCGATTTGCGTCGCCAGCCGCTCACCGGTGTGTCCTTCGCGGCCATACACGGCGCACTCCGACAAGTCGCGACCGAGCGCCGCCGCCACCACTTCGCCCATGCGCAAGGCAGTGCCGGACGGCGCGTCCACTTTATGGCGATGGTGCGCCTCGATCACTTCAATGTCGTAGCCTTCATTGAGAATCCGCGCTGCGACATCGAGCAGGCGGAATACCGCATTGACGCCCACCGCCATGTTCGGCGCGAAGACGATGGGAATCTCGTGCGCCGCGTCTTCTATGGCCCGTTTGCCCAGCGCCGAAAACCCGGTGGTACCGATAACCAGGCTGACGTGATGGCGCCGGCAGGCCTCAAGGTGCTGCAACGTTCCTTCCGGCCGCGTGAAATCGATCAGGCAATCCGCAACCGCCAGCGCAGCATCGAGATCGGCAGTGATCCTGACTCCGCAGGGGGCGCCCACCAGTTCGCCGGCATCCTTGCCGAGACACGGACTGCTGCTGTGCTCGAGCGCCGCAACGAGGGTTGCGCCTGCATCCTGTTGTACGGCCTCGATCAGGGTGCGGCCCATGCGCCCCGAACTGCCGGCAACGGCATAGCGGATAGTTTCCATGTCCTACTTCTTCTCTTCGGCGCCTGCACCGGTTGCCGCGGGCGCATGGATTTCGATCACCTGTGCGGCAGGCCTGGGCGCTTCGGACTTCGATCCATCCTCGGCCACCACGTCGCCCGCTACGCGTGTCAGTTTGTTGTCGACGAAGAACACCGTCAGAGTGCGCTGCTGAACCTCCTCGCGTCCGTGCCGGTAGCGATACACATAATCCCAGCGGTCGGCATGGAACATGTCGGTCACCAGAGGCGAGCCGAGAATGAAGCGCACCTGATCGCGGGTAAGTCCCGGCTTCAACTGCGCCACCATCTCCTGGGTGACGAAGTTGCCCTGCCGCACATCGATGCGATACGGCGAGAGATAGTTTGTGATCTGCGGGATCTGCGGTGTATTGGAACAGGCTGCCAGAAAAGGCAGGAACAACAGGAATCGCTTCATCGGGAAATTCCGGAAAGAACACCAATTGGTCGTGGCCACCCCATTCTGGCGCACCTCGTCTTTTCCCGATTGTTGAAGTCTATTTCAGCAGGAATCGTATCCCGCGATTCCTGCTGAAATAGACTTCTATCCCAATCGGGCTGCGAAAACTATATCATAGCTGCCCGCCCATCATTGCGCGCCCGCGCGGCCCCAGGCCGGGCTTACCGCTCCATGACCCATCCCGACGACCTCAAGAGCAGCGGCCTCAAGGCAACCTATCCGCGCCTCAAGATTCTCGACCTCTTTCACAAATTGCAGGGTGAGGGCTCGCCGCGCCATGTCACGGCGGAAGATGTCTATCGCCACCTGCTGGCTGACGGCAGCGACATCGGGCTGGCCACCGTGTATCGCGTGCTGACCCAGTTCGAGCGGGCCGGCTTGCTGCAACGCCACCATTTTGAATCCGGCAAGTCGATTTTCGAGCTGAATGAGGGACAGCACCACGACCATCTGGTCTGCGTGGACTGTGGCCGGGTGGAAGAATTCTTCGACTCCGCGATCGAGAAGCGCCAGATAAAGATCGCGGAAGAACGCGGTTTCACCGTTCGCGAACACGCCCTCTACCTCTACGTCGAGTGCCACAAGACGGACTGCCCGCACCGCAAGGCGGCGACTTAAGGCTGAGGCGTGGAAGCATTTCTCACGTCGACCGCTCTGGTCGCCATCGCCGAGATCGGCGACAAGACCCAGTTGCTGTCCTTCGTTCTCGCCGCCCGGCTGCGCAAACCGCTGCCCGTCATCGCCGGCATCTTTATCGCCACGGTGCTCAATCACGCCCTGGCCGGCTCGGTAGGCGTCTGGCTGGCGCAACTGATCGCGCCGCAATGGCTGCCGCGGATAACCGGCTCGGTATTCATTGTCTTCGGCCTGTGGGCGCTGCACCCGGATTCACTCGACGAAGACCCGAAGATTCATCGTGCGGGCGCCTTCGTCACAACCACCATTGCCTTTTTCATCGCCGAGATGGGTGACAAGACCCAGTTCGCCACGATGGCGCTTGCGGCACAGTTTCAGGGCGCGCTGATTGCCGTGGTGATGGGCACCACGCTGGGCATGATGCTGGCCAACGTACCGGCGGTCATTGTCGGCGAACGACTGGCGAAACGCCTGCCGCTGACCGTCATCCGCTGGATCGCCGCCGCCGTGTTCATTGCTACCGGCGTAGTAACCATGCTCGGCGCACCGAGCCTGCCGGTCTAGCCAAGGCCAAGCATTTCCGCCGCATGGCGGCGAGTCGTTGCTGTAATTTTTTCGCCGCCCAGCATGCGTGCGATCTCGCCGATGCGGGCTTCCGGATCGAGCACATTGACCGAGGACGTCGTCGCGTCGCCGCGCGTCTCCTTGGCGATCGACCATTGCCAGTCGGCCTGCGCCGCCACCTGCGGCAGATGGGTCACGCACAGCACCTGCCGACGCTTGCCCAATTCACGCAGCATGCGGCCGACGATCTCGGCGACGCGACCGCCGATGCCGACATCAACTTCATCAAAAATCAGTGTGCCAGCGGGATTCGCCTCGCTGGCAATGACCTGCAAGGCCAGACCGATGCGGGACAACTCGCCGCCCGAAGCCACCTTTGCCATCGCCCGCAGCGGCTGACCGGCATTGGCCGACACCAGAAACTCCACCGTTTCAAGACCGCAGGAAGCGCCCTCGGGCAAGGCTTCCAGCGCAATTTCGAACTCCCCCCCGGCCATGGCCAATTCCTGCATGCCGGTCGTCACCGCAGCCGACAAGGCCCTGGCGGTCTTCGCCCGCAAGGCGGAAAGCTTCTTTGCCACCTCGCGAAAAACCGCTTGCGCCTTGTGCTCCCTTTCCACCAGCGCCGCCGGGTCGGCGCGCAGCGTGAGCTCGGCCAACCGGGCTTGCAAACCTAGCAAAAAATCGGGCAATCCCTCGGCCGTCACCCGATGCTTGCGCGCCATCTGCGTCACGGCGTCGATGCGGGCGTCGAGTTCGTTCAACCGCGCCGGGTCGAGCTCCAGGCGGTCCTGATAACGCCGTAGCGCCAGCACCGACTCTTCGAGCTGGATCAGCGCGGTCTCGAACAACTGGGTCGTCTCGGTCAGAGCCGGATCGAAGGTAGTCAGTTCCGACAGCCTCGCCCCCGCATGCTGGAGCAGAGGCAGACTCGCTGCCTCTCCTTCCTCAAGTGCAGCCAGCGCGGCGCTCGCACCTTCCAGCAGGGCATTGGCATTGCCCAACCGGCGCTGCTCCTGCTCCGTTTCCTGCCACTCATCAGCATTGAAGTCCAGAGCGATGAGTTCCTTGACCTGCCACTCGAGCAGGTCGCGCTCGCGCACAGAGGCCTCGACATCCTTCTCGGCGGCCAGCCGCGCCTCTCGCGCAGCACGCCATGTGCCGTACGCTGCGGCCACTTCGCGTGCCAGCGCCAATGCGCCGGCATGGGTGTCGAGCAGGTCGCGCTGGGCATCGCTGCGCAGCAGGGAATGATGGGCATTCTGGCCGTGGATGTCGGCAAGAAAGTCTGCCACTTCACGCATCTGTCCCAGCGTCGCCGCGGCACCGTTGATATAGGCGCGGGACCGTCCGGCGCTGTCGATCACACGTCTCAGCAGGCAGGCCTCGGTGTCGTAATCGTTGGACTGCAGCCAGGTCTTTAGTGCGCCTTCCGGCGCCACATCGAACTCGGCAGAAACTTCTGCCCGCTCGGCGCCGCTGCGTACCACGGAGGCATCGGCGCGCTCACCCAAGGCCAGCGACAGCGCATCGACCAGAATGGACTTGCCGGCGCCGGTCTCGCCGGTCAGAGCGCCAAAACCGCTGCCGAACTCAAGTTCGAGGCAGTCGACAATGACAAAATCGCGGACAATCAGACGCAAGAGCATGTTTCAGTGACGGGGAGTCGAACTCCAGTGCAGCTTTTCGCGCAGCATGGCGAAATAGCTGTAGCCCGGCGGATGCAGCAAGGTGACGTTGTGACGCGATTGCGCCAGGCGCACCACGTCACCGGCGCGAGCATCAAATCGCGTCTGGCCATCGAAGTGGACCACTGCATCGTGGGTAGGCAGCAGGGCGATGTCGATCGTGCTGCTGTCGCTTACGGTAATCGGCCGGTTCGACAGCGCGTGCGGGCACAAGGGCACGATGGCAATGCCCGGGACCGACGGATGCAGGATCGGGCCGTTGGCGGAAAGCGCATAAGCGGTGGATCCGGTTGGCGTAGACACGATCAGGCCGTCAGCACGCAGGACGTGAATCAATTCGCCATCGACCTTGACTTCGAGTTCGATCATGCGGCCGATGTCACCCTTGTTCACCACCACGTCGTTAAGTGCCAGCGTCTTGAATGCCGGCTCGCCATCTCGCAGCACTTCGGCGTTGAGCAGGAACCTCTTCTCGCGGGAAAACTTCCCCTCAAGCAATGCGCTGATGCTCTCTATCATGGTGCCGAGAGCAATGTCGGTCATGAAACCGAGTCGCCCCTGATTGATGCCGACCAGCGGCACCTCGAACTTGGCCAGGTGCCGCGCCGCATTCAGCATGGTGCCGTCGCCGCCGAGAACCACGGCAAGTTCGGCACGAACACCGATCGCTTCGTAGCCTGCCACCGCATAGTCGCTGGCACCGACCGCCGTTGCCGTATCCTCTTCGAGCAGAACCTCGATGCCGCGCTCCTTCAAAAACGTGGCGAGCACCCGCAGCGATTCGGCGATTTCCCGGCTCTGATATTTGCCGATCAGGGCTATGGTATGAAATGCGGTGTTCATCGGACTGATTAAACCACAATTGGGGACTGCTATTTTTGGCGAGTTGCCGGCTGACAGCCTGTCGCGCCGTCCGCACGGGGACCGTCCGATGGACTGCTAGAATCACTGCCATGCTCGACTATCGTGCGCAAACCCTGCTGAGAACCCTGATCGAACGCTATATTGCCGAAGGTCAGCCGGTCGGATCGCGCACGCTCTCGAAATACTCGGGCCTGGAACTCTCGCCGGCGACGATCCGAAATGTCATGTCGGATCTGGAAGAGATGGGCTTCATCGCCAGCCCGCACACGTCGGCCGGACGCGTGCCGACGCCGCTCGGTTACCGGCTCTTCGTCGATTCATTGCTGACGGTGCGACCCCTGCAGGGCAGCGAGCTTTCCGAGATCCGGGAAGCCATCCAGCCCGACCAGCCGCAACTGGTCATCAGCCACGCGTCGCAGTTGTTGTCGCAACTCACGGCCTTTGCCGGCGTGGTGGTCGCTCCGCGCCGCCAGCAGCCGCGCATTCGCCAGATAGAGTTTCTCAGCCTGTCGGAAAAGCGCATTTTGCTGATCATTGTGACCGCCGACGGCGACGTGCAGAACCGCATCCTGTTCACCCAGCGCAATTACAGCCCGTCCGAACTGGTGACGGCAGCGAACTACCTTAACCAGAACTGCCTCGGGCTCGACTTCGACCAGGTCCGGGCCCGCGTGGTGGAAGAACTGCGCCAGTTGCGCGCCGACGTGTCCGAACTGATGACCGCCGCGCTCGACGCAAGCAACCAGGCCATCGCCGACACCTCGATGCAATACGTGATCAGCGGCGAGAAGAACCTGCTCGGCGTCGAAGACCTGTCGTCCAACATGACGCGTCTGCGCCGCCTCTTCGATCTGTTCGAGCAAAGAACCGGCCTGGCGCAGTTGCTCGAACTTTCCTGCCGCGCCGAAGGCGTGCAGGTCTTCATCGGCGGCGAGTCGGGCATCGCGCCTCTCGACGAATGCAGCGTGGTCGCCGCGCCCTACGAGGTCGACGGCCAGATCGTCGGCACCATCGGCGTCATCGGCCCGACGCGGATGGCGTACGAACGCGTCATTCCCATCGTCGACATCACCGCCAAACTACTTTCCTCGGTACTTTCCACGCACTGACCGCTGACATGTCCTGCTACGCTCCCGAACCTGCACCACAACACGGCGCCCCGCGCCGCACCGCCGTTCTGCTGGTGAATCTCGGCACGCCTGAGGCGCCCACCGCCGCGGCATTGCGCCGTTATCTCAAGCAGTTTCTGTGGGACCCGCGCGTCGTCGAAATCCCGCGTCCGGTCTGGTGGCTGATTCTCAACGGCATCATCCTCAACCTGCGCCCGGCCAAGTCGGCCACCAAGTACGCCAAAATCTGGATGGCGGACGGTTCACCGCTGAGGGTCCACACCGAGCGCCAGACCCGGTTGCTCAAGGGTTGGCTCGGCGAAGCCGGCAATCAGGAAATAGTGGTCGCATGGGCCATGCGCTACGGTCAGCCCTCGATCGGCAGCGCCCTCGACCAGTTCAAACTGGATGGCGTCGAGCGCGTCCTGGTCGTGCCGCTCTACCCGCAATACGCAGCCAGCGCTACCGCCAGCGTGATGGATGACGTGGCCGACTGGATCAAGCGCAGCCGCAACCCGCTGGAATTGCGCTTCATCAAGCACTTTCACGACCACCCCGGCTACATAGCCGCGCTGGCCGCCAGCGTAGCCGAACACCGGGCCGCGAACGGCAGGCCTGACAAACTGGTGATGAGTTTTCACGGCGTGCCGCGCCGTTCGCTCGACCTGGGCGATCCCTACTATTGCGAATGTCAGAAAACCGGACGCCTGCTGGCGGAGGCGCTGGGCCTGACTGAAAAAGACTACGTAATCACCTTCCAGTCGCGCTTCGGCAAGGCCGAGTGGCTGCAACCCTATACCCAGGCGACCCTGGAGGAACTCGGCCGCGACGGAACGTCACGGGTCGATGTGATCTGCCCCGGCTTCGTCGCCGATTGTCTGGAAACTCTGGAAGAAATCGCAATGGAATGCAAGGCGGCCTTTCTTTCGTCCGGCGGCAAAGAATTCCACTACATCCCCTGCGTCAACGAGCGGCCCGACTGGATCGCCGCGCTACGTGACCTGGTCTCGACCCACCTCTCCGGCTGGCCGCTTGCCGCTCAGACAGATACAGGCGCGGCGGCGCGCGCCAAGGCATTGGGCGCCAAGGACAAGTAGCACGCTTGAATTTGCCGGCCGCGTCCGCATATCAGTAGCAGCTGATATATGGAGAGCACCATGTCCGAACCCTTGATCGTCGTTTGCCCCCACTGCCACGCCGCCAATCGCGTGCCGGCCGAACGCCTTGCCGAAGGCGCCACCTGCGGCAAATGCAAGGCCCGCCTGTTCGCCGGCGAGCCGGTGGAACTCACCGCAGCGACCTTCGATACCCATGCCGGACGGTCCGACATTCCCCTGCTGGTGGATTTCTGGGCCCCTTGGTGCGGACCCTGTCGCAGCATGGCGCCGGCCTTCGCCCAGGCGGCGAAACAACTCGAGCCGGAGTTCCGCCTGGCGAAAGTAAATACCGAGGAAGAACAGCAGTTGGCGGCGCGCTTCGGCATTCGCTCGATTCCTACGCTGGCCCTGTTCAGAAATGGCCACGAAGTCGCACGCCAGGCCGGCGCGATGGACACCGCCAGCCTGGTGCACTGGGTTCGCAGCCAGAAATAATTGTTCAAGGCAGTACTTGAAGCCGCCCGATTCACCCTCATCTGCGTCGGGTTTCTTCCGGAGTCCAACCCATGCAGCACAAGCCACACACCCACCGCGCCAAACCAGACGCCGAAGCCGCGCCGGACTCGGGCCAGCCCAACCCCGCCGTACCACCAGCGCCGTCCGCAAGGGATACCGCCCCCGGCTCTGCCGGAGGCATAACTCCTGAGACTGCGCTGGAAGGCACAGTCATGCCGAGCCTGGAAGAAATGCTCCAGACCGCAGAGCTCAAGGCCGCCGAGCACCACGACGCCTGGCTGCGCGCCAAGGCCGAGACCGAAAACGTACGGCGCCGCGCCCAGGAGGACATCGGCAAGGCAGGAAAATTCGCCGTCGAGAAGTTCTCCGGTGAAATGCTGGCGGTCAAGGACAGCCTCGAGGCGGCACTGGCCAGTGAAAACCAGAGCGCCGAAAACCTCAAGGGCGGCGTCGAAGTGACTCTCAGGCAGTTGATCGCGGCTTTCGAGAAATCCGGCCTGGCGGAAATCAACCCGCTCGGCGAAAAATTCGATCCACACCTGCACCAAGCCATCAGCCAGATCGAGGCGCCGGACGCCGCGACCGAAGCCAACACCGTGCTCACAGTCCTGCAAAAGGGCTATGCCTTGCACGGACGCGTAATCCGCCCCGCCCTGGTGGTGGTTTCCAAGGCAAAGGCTTGAAGCCGAGCGCAATACCCCCATATCAGGCACAGGCTTAAAGATTCGCCGACGGGTAATCCCCGGCGAGCAACATACTAAAAGGGAAATAACATGGGCAAGATCATCGGTATCGACCTCGGCACCACCAACAGCTGCGTCGCCATCATGGAAGGCGGCAAGCCGAAAGTCATCGAAAATTCGGAGGGCGCGCGTACCACGCCGTCCATCGTCGCCTACACGGAAGACGGCGAGATTCTCTGCGGTGCATCGGCCAAGCGCCAGGCCGTGACCAACTCGAAGAACACCCTGTTCGCCGTCAAGCGCCTGATCGGGCGCCGCTTCGAAGAGAAGGAAGTACAAAAGGACATCAACATGATGCCCTTCAAGATCGTCAAGGCCGGCAACGGCGACGCCTGGGTCGAAGTCCGCAATGAAAAAATGGCGCCGCCGCAGATCTCTGCCGAAGTGCTGCGCAAAATGAAGAAGACCGCCGAAGACTACCTCGGCGAGGAAGTCACCGAGGCCGTGATCACCGTGCCCGCCTACTTCAACGACAGCCAGCGCCAGGCCACCAAGGACGCCGGCCGCATCGCCGGCCTCGATGTCAAGCGCATCATCAACGAGCCGACCGCGGCCGCGCTGGCCTTCGGCATGGACAAGCAGGAAGGCGACCGCAAGATTGCGGTGTATGACCTCGGCGGCGGCACCTTCGACATCTCCATCATCGAGATCGCCGAACTCGACGGCGAACACCAGTTCGAAGTGCTGTCCACCAACGGCGACACTTTCCTCGGCGGCGAAGACTTCGACCAGCGTCTGATCGACTACGTGGTGACCGAGTTCAAGAAGGAACAGGGCGTCGACCTGAAGAACGACGTGCTGGCCCTGCAGCGCCTCAAGGAAGCCGCGGAAAAGGCCAAGATCGAGCTGTCCTCCAGCCAGCAGACCGAATTCAACCTGCCTTACATCACGGCGGATGCCACGGGGCCGAAGCACCTGGCGATGAAACTGACCCGCGCCAAGTACGAATCGCTGGTCGAGGACCTGATCGCCCGCACCATCGAGCCTTGCCGCATCGCCATCAAGGATGCCGGCGTCAAGGTCTCGGACCTCACCGACGTGATCCTGGTCGGCGGCATGACGCGCATGCCCAAGGTGCAGGAAAAGGTCAAGGAATTCTTCGGCAAGGAACCCCGCCGCGACGTCAACCCCGACGAAGCGGTCGCTGTCGGCGCCTCGATCCAGGGGGGCGTACTCCAGGGCGAAGTCAAGGACGTGCTGCTGCTCGACGTCTGCCCGCTCTCGCTGGGCATCGAAACCCTGGGTGGCGTGATGACCAAGCTGATCACCAAGAACACCACCATCCCGACCAAGACCAGCCAGACCTTCTCCACCGCCGACGACAACCAGAGCGCCGTGACCATCCACGTCATGCAGGGCGAGCGCGAAATGGCCAGCGGCAACAAGAGTCTCGGCCAGTTCAACCTGACCGACATTCCGCCGTCGCCGCGCGGCATGCCGCAGATCGAGGTCACTTTCGATATCGATGCCAATGGCATTCTGCACGTTTCGGCCAAGGACAAGGGCACCGGCAAGGAAAACAAGATCACGATCAAGGCCAACTCGGGACTATCCGAAACCGAGATACAGAGCATGGTGCAGGACGCCGCTGCCCACGCCGAGGAAGACCACAAGGCCCGCGAACTGGTCGACGCGCGCAACCAGTGCGACGCCATGGTGCATTCGATCAAGAAGGCGCTGAGCGAGCACGGCGACAAGCTGGGTGCTGACGAAAAGGCCGCGATCGAAGCCGCCATCAAGGAAGCCGAAGACGTGATGAAGGAAGGCGACAAGGCCACCATCGAAGCCAAGACGGAAGCGCTGTCCAAGGCATCGCAAAAGCTCGGCGAAAAGATCTACGGTGACGCGCAGGGTGCGGCAGGCGCTTCAGGAGCGGGCGGTGCGCCAGGTGCCGGCCACGGCGGCGGCGAGGCGAAGAAGGATGACAGTGATGTCGTCGATGCAGAGTTCACTGAAGTGAAAGACAAGAAGGGTTAGACCGGGCACTTTGTGCCGTTCTAACTGGCCGAGTTCAAGCGGGCGACTTCGTCGCCCCTTAGCTCGGCCTTTGCACTGAAGTAGCCTGGACCGACTGACATGCCAAAACGCGACTACTACGAAATCCTCGGCATCAACCGCGACGCTTCCGACGAGGACATCAAGAAGGCCTACCGCAAGCTGGCCATGAAGCACCATCCCGACCGCAATCCGGACAACCCCAAGGCCGAGGACCAATTCAAGGAAGCCAAGCAGGCCTACGAGATACTGTCGGATGCGCAGAAGCGCGCCGCCTACGATCAATACGGCCATGCCGGAGTCGATCAGCAGGCGGCCGGAGGCGCGGGCATGGGCGGCTTCGCCGACGCCTTCTCGGACATTTTCGGCGATATCTTCGGCGCCGGCGGAGCGCGCGGCGGCGGTCGCTCCAACGTCTATCGCGGCGCCGACCTGCGCTACAACCTTGAAGTCACCCTGGAAGACGCCGCGCGCGGCACGGAAACCCGTATCCGCATCCCCACCATGGCGGAATGCGAGACCTGCAACGGCAGCGGCGCCAAGAAAGGCACCGAACCCAAGACCTGTCCCACCTGCGGCGGCCACGGCCAGGTGCGCATGCAGCAGGGTTTCTTCTCGATCCAGCAAACCTGCCCGAAGTGCCACGGCACGGGCCGTTACATCCCCGACCCTTGCGGCACCTGCCACGGCGCCGGCCGCGTCAAGCAGCACAAGACGTTGTCAGTCAAGATTCCATCGGGGATCGATGAAGGCGATCGGATCCGGCTCACCGGCGAGGGCGAGCCCGGCGTCAATGGTGGCCCGCCGGGCGACCTTTACGTCCAGATCCACCTCAAGGCACATGCGGTGTTCCAGCGCGACCACGACGACCTGCACTGCGAGATGCCGCTCAGCTTTACCACTGCGGCCCTCGGCGGCGAAATCGAAATTCCCACCCTCGACGGCATCGCCAAACTCAAGGTTCCCGCCGAAACGCAGACCGGCAAGGTATTCCGCCTGCGCGGCAAAGGCATCAAGGGCGTCCGCTCAGCCGGTCGGGGCGACCTGCTGTGCCACGTCGCGCTCGAAACGCCGGTCAGCCTGACCGACCGGCAAAAGGAACTGCTGCAGGAATTCGAGGTGATCAGTCAGGGCAACGCCCAAAGACACAGCCCGCGCGCGCAAAGCTGGCTGGATCGGGTGAAGGATTTCTTCAGCAACTGAATCAGCCAGTTCTGCCTTCAATGCTTCACTCAGTCTTTCGAGGCATGAAACCGTATCAGGTTGCGGCCTTCCTCCTTGGCTTGATACATCGCCGCATCAGCCCATTTCAGCACCTCGTCCTGGCTGGCTTCGTAACCGAGAAACAAGGCCACGCCGATACTCGCCGAGCAAAAATGCTCGACGCTGGCCTCGGCTTCACCTTCGCGCTCGATGGTCAGCACATAGGGTCCCGATAACCTGACCCGGATTTTTTCCGCAACGATCTCGGCGCTTGAAATGGATTCGGCCTTGCTCGCATTCAAATCCCTCAGCATAACCACGAATTCATCACCGCCGAAGCGCGCCACCGTGTCCGTTTCACGCACACAGCTTTTCAGCCGCTGCGCCACTTCAATCAACAGCAAATCGCCGATCGCATGCCCGTGCGTGTCATTGAGCGGCTTGAAATTGTCCAGATCAAGGAACATCAGAGCCCCATAACAACCACTGCGTTTACCGGACGCCATGGTCTGGCTAAGGCGGTCGTTGAGCAGGCGGCGGTTGGCCAGCTTGGTCAGCGCGTCGTAGAACGCCAGTTCGCGCACCTGCTCTTCCATCTGCTTGCGTTCGGTGATGTCGCGGGCCATGGCGAATACCAGGGCCTTGTCATAGAGTTCGAAGATGTGCGCGTTGACTTCCACCGGGATGACCCTGCCGTCCCGGGCACGATGGAAACTCTCGTAGACGGCCTCGCGGCGGAACGCCAGCTTGATGTTGGGCGCCGGGTGCGCCGCCGCTTCCGCGGCGATGATGTCCTCCGGCCGCATCTGCAGCAGTTCCTCGCGGCTGTAGCCAAGCCGGTAGCAGGCCATGTCGTTCACCTCGACGAAGTGTCCGACAGGCGAGCCGGAAATGGAGTCGGCCTCATAGACGAAGATGGGATCGTTGCCGCTGTTGAAAAGGAGCCGTATGTGTTTCTCGGATTCCTTCAGAATTTTCTCGGTTCGCTTGCGCTCGGTGATGTCAGAGACTACGCCGATTATGCCGCGTTCCTCGCCGCTGCCATCATAGAAACGCTTGCCCGTCAGATGGCCCCAAAACGCGGTGCGGTCGGCGCGCCAATAGAGGCGGTCCGCGTCGACCAAGGGAATTTTGCTGGCCAGCAGTTCGAGCATCTTCTGTCGCCCGGTCTCGCGCTCGTCCGGATGAACCAGGGCAACATACTCGTTGCCCACCAGTTCATCGGGCGGCCAGCCGAACATCTCGGCCATGCGCTGGTTGGCTTGCGTGATGCGCCCGGTCATGTCGACCAGAAAGATCCCCACGCTGGAGGTATCGAGGATCTGCTTGAGCAAGGCCTCGCGTCCCGCCAGATCCTCGTTGGCCTTTGCCAGCGCCTGCGTGCGTTCGACGACCTTCTGTTCGAGTTCCCCTTGATAAGCCCGCAGTTTCATCACCAACAGTGCCACATAGCTCAGCAGCAGGCTGAATATCAGGCCGAGTACCGCCTTGATCGACAGTTCAACCGGGTTGCCCCACCAGCCCTTGACCGGTGCGACGCTCAGTATCCAGTTGCCATAGGCCAAGTCCAGGTTTTGTTCGACGGGCGCGATCAGGACACGGGATGTAGACGCGGCAATGATCTGTTTTTGTCCGTTGTCCGGTTGAATACGCCAGAGTTCGTAGTCGCCGCCCTGCTCCACCAACTGCGGCAACCGGGCGCCCACGAGCGCCTCCGGAAAACGGATCACGACGTTGGTGAATCCCCAAAAGTGGGGCTGGCTGTTTGCATCGTCAAGAAACACGGGCAACCGCCCGACAGCTCCCAAACCGCCCTGAACCAGATTCATCGGCCCGGCCAGCGTCAGCTTTCCGGTGTCACGGGCGGTCATGGCCTCCTTGCGCTGCTCGGGGTCCCGCAACTGATCGAAACCGATGGCCTTTTCGTTGCCGGCCAGCGGCACCGCTTGTCGGATGATTCCTCCGGGCGACAGTTCCAGTGCGGCCACACCCGGATAAAACCGCAGCATCTGGTTCGCCACGGCATCGAAGTTGGCGATGCTCCCATTCCCCTGGCGAACCAGTGCAGCGAGTGCGTAAGTCGCCGACAGGGCCCGTTCGATAGTGGTCTCGAGCGCACGTGCATGGTCTTTGGCCAGGCTGTCGAAACGCGCGCGGTCCTCCTGCAGACGATGCTGTTCGGATTGCCAGATCAGGCTCACCGCAATTACTGCGGCAAGCAGAAAAGTGCCCAAGGCCACGACCAGCGGGCGCTGGTTGTTTGAACGGACCATGGGGATCAAGCAGTTTTCATTGTGTGGGCAACAGCCACAAGGGCTTCAGTCGCAACAACCGGCAAGGATCTGCATCTCACGGCCAGACAATAAGTATCGGTCACCTGCATGCCCCAGTCAAATTCTATTTTCCACAGCGAAGCTCGGGGAACGCCGAAATTTCGCCTTTCTCTCTATGCCGGGCGGAAGAATAAAGTGTCAGGCCCTGCGCCAAGTCGTTCCCTGCGGCCCGTCCTCCAGCACTACGCCGGCCGCCTTGAGTTCATCGCGAATACGGTCCGACTCGGCAAAATTTCTCGCCCTCTTCGCCGTGCCGCGAGCGCCGACTTTTGCTTCGATCTCTTCATTGCTCAAGCCGCCTGCAGGCGCAGCCTGCAGGAAGCTTTGCGGGTCGCGCTGCAGCAGGCCCAGCACCTTGCCCAGCGCCTTGAGTTGCGGGGCCAGCGCCGCCTCGCCGCGATTCACCAGGGTCGCCAGATCGAACAAGACCGCCATCGCTTCCGGCGTGCCGAAATCGTCATCCAGCGCAGCCTTGAAGCGCACGGCATGCGGCTCGCTCCAATCCACTTCCGCTTCGCCGGCGACGCCCTTGAGTGCCGTGTAAAGCCGCGTCAGTGCCTGCCGCGCATCGTCGAGGTGGACTTCGGAATAGTTGAGCGGACTGCGGTAGTGCGCACGCAGGATGAAGAAGCGCACCACTTCGGCGTCATACTTTTTCAGCACCTCGCGGATGGTGAAAAAATTGCCCAGCGACTTCGACATCTTCTCGTCATCGACGCGGACGAAACCGTTGTGCATCCAGTAATTGACGAACTGGCACTGGTGGGCACCTTCCGATTGCGCGATCTCGTTTTCGTGGTGCGGAAACTGCAGATCCTGGCCGCCGCCGTGGATGTCGAAATGCTTGCCGAGCAACTGCGATCCCATGGCCGAGCATTCGATATGCCAGCCCGGGCGCCCCGGTCCCCAGGGCGAATCCCACTTCACTTCCGCGGGCTCGTCATCCCGGGCGTGCTTCCACAGCACGAAATCGAGCGGATCCTGCTTGCCGGCCATGACATCGACACGCTCGCCGGCGCGCAGGTCTTCCAGCGACTTGCCGGAAAGCTTTCCGTAGCCTTCGAACTTGCGCACCGAGTAGCAGACGTCGTCGCTCCCCGCGACATAGGCGTAGCCATTCCTTTCCAGCGTGCCGATCATGTCCAGCATCTGCGGCACATAATCTGTGGCGCGCGGCTCCGCGTCGGGACGCAACACACCCAGCGCACCCGCATCCTCGTTCATCGCGGCAATGAAACGGTCGGTCAGTTGCCGGATCGTCTCGCCGTTCTCCTGCGCGCGGCGGATGATCTTGTCGTCGATGTCGGTGATGTTGCGCACGTAGGTCAGGGCGTAGCCGCTGGCCCTGAGCCAGCGCGCCACTAGGTCGAACACCACCATTACGCGGGCATGCCCCAGATGGCAGAAGTCATACACCGTCATGCCGCAGACGTACATGCTGACGCGGCCGGACTGAATGGGAACGAACGCCTGCTTTTCGCGGGCCAGGGTGTTGTATATCTTGATCATGAGGGAAGGAAATTGCCTGAATGCCGGAATAAGCAGAAATATGGGCAGGAAAGGCCGACATTATCGGCTCATCCATCAAACGCGGTCAGGTTGTGGGGAGGGCGGCCTTCTTGTTAGAATCCAACGTTGAATCCCGTATGGTTTGTCCCCGCGAAAACGCAGTTCCAGTGCCGGCTAACACCAGCCAGATCGGCGTCAAGCACAGCGGCCGCAACTAAATTTATTTTCGGGCAACCGTCAACGAGAAGTATATACCATGACCAAAATCCGTCTCAATGCTTCACGCCTGCTGGCATCAGCCGTTTCCGTCGCCCTTCTGGCGCTGGCGCCGGCGGTTCGCGCTGATGCCCTGCAGGACATCAGCAAACAAATCAAGCAGGGGCAGCACGCCCAGGCGCTGGAACAGGTCGACAAGTATCTTGCGGCCAAGCCCAAGGATGCTCAGGGACGCTTTCTCAAGGGCATCGTGCTGACCGAGATGAACAGGCCCAACGAAGCCATTGCGGTGTTTTCCAAGCTGACCGAGGACTACCCGGAACTGCCCGAACCCTATAACAACCTCGCCGTCATCTACGCCCAGCAGAAGCAGTATGACAAGGCCAAGCAGGCATTGGAAATGGCGATCCGCACCCATCCGTCGTACGCCACGGCCCACGAAAACCTCGGCGACATTTACGCGCGGCTCGCCAGTCAGGCCTACGACAAGGCGCTGCAGATCGATTCATCGAACTCCAGCGCGCAGAACAAGCTGGCTTTGATTCGTGACCTGATGAGCACCAACAGCCGGCCCGGCAAGGCCGCCAAACCGCTCGCCGATTCGCGTACGGTCGAACCGGTCAAACTCGCTGAAGCACCCAAACCCATATCCGCGCCACCGGTTGCCGCTCCATTGCCTGTGCCCGTCGCCACACAGGCCAAGCCGGCCGAAGCGTCCAGGACGGCGCCGGCAAAAGCCGCTGGCGATGCCAATGCCGAAATTACCAACGCCGTCGAACTGTGGGCCGCCGCCTGGTCGCGCAAGGACGTCAAGGCCTATCTCGCAGCCTATGCCCGTGATTTCAAAACCCCGGCCGGCGAATCGCGCGCGGCGTGGGACGCAGAGCGGCAAAAACGCATCAACAAGCCGGGGCCAATCCAGGTCGGCTACGAAAACCTGCGCATTGCCCTAGATGGAGACACGGCCACGGTGAAGTTCCGTCAGCACTACAAGTCGGCATCGCTCAAGACGTCCAGCAACAAGGTCCTGCTGATGGGCAAACGAGACGGCAAGTGGCAGATCCTGCAGGAGCGGGTCGGTAGCTGATGCGCGATCTGCTGCGCTCCCTGACGGTCGTCGCAGCCTGCAGCCTGCTGCTTGCGGCAGGCGCGGCAGAGGCCGCCGGCAAGGCGCCCAAGCATCTCAAAAAGAGCGCCGGCAGCCCCCCCGTCGAGGCGATTTATACCGATTCCGGACCGGAGCCGCTGCTGGCGAAAGTTTTTGACGCCATCGAAGGCAACCGTCTCGGCGTCGCCATGCAACAGACGGAAATGCTGATCAAGGCCTATCCCAATTTCCGCCTGGCGCATCTGGTGATGGGCGACCTGCTGCTGGCCCGCTCGCGCCCCCTGATGTCCTTCGGCGAGGGCGGCGGACCCGCCGCAGGCGAAAAGATTGCAGACTTGCGCGACGAAGCCG
>Ga0163199_1000041_pt1 | contig 83425 bp, 82 predicted proteins | sample PL_2010_150m_FD_113537 | JGI IMG/M metagenome (GOLD analysis project Ga0163199, IMG submission 113537) | Freshwater microbial communities from Powell Lake, British Columbia, Canada to study Microbial Dark Matter (Phase II) - PL_2010_150m | ecosystem: Environmental > Aquatic > Freshwater > Lake ...
CCAAGAATTGCCCAAGGGTACGAAACGCTAGTCAAGCATGCGATTGCAGGTATTCGAGCTATGCCAGCGCGTGGGGGCAATGCTGATTTGACTGATGGCGAAGTCGCAAATGCAGTTGCTTATATGGCGAATCAAGGCGGCGCTAATTTTAAGGCTGAAAAGAAATAAGCTTTGTTAAAAGACGATATGGCTATCTTGGGTTAACCCCATGATGGCCATTTTTTATTGATATGGCTACTTACGCCGTTGGTGACATTCAAGGTTGTTTCCATTCTTTTCAGGCGCTCCTGAAGAAAATTCATTTTAATCCTTCCGAAGACAAGCTTTGGTTAGTTGGCGATCTTATTAATCGCGGTTCTGGATCATTAGAAGTTTTACGTTGGGTTTTTGATCATCAGTCTTCCGTTTTCACCGTCCTCGGTAATCATGATCTCCATACGCTTGTGGTCGCTGAGGGATTTGTCAGTCCCCATCGCAGTGATACCATCCAAGCTTTGCTAGATGCCCCGGACGCGCCTGTTTTGTTGAACTGGTTACGGCATCAACCCTTAATCCACATGGACCAACAATACCTAATGGTGCACGCAGGATTGCTGCCTCAATGGTCAGCAACAAAAGCCAAAGAACTGGCCAACGAAGTTCATGTGGCATTGCGTTCAGATAATTACCCTGAATTTTTGAAGCATATGTATGGTAATCAGCCGGTGTGCTGGGACGATAATTTAATTGGCTGGGATAGGCTTCGAGTGATCACGAATGCAATGACACGGATTCGTATTGCTTCTGAAACTGGTGAGATGGAGTTTAAGTTTAAGGGGGAATTGCAGAATGTGCCCCTGGGATATATTCCATGGTTTGAAGTGCCTGAAAGAGCATCGGCTTCTACACCAATTATTTTCGGGCATTGGTCAGCATTAGGTTTGCATATGACTAAGAATGTTTATGCGCTTGATACGGGATGTTTATGGGGTGGGGCTTTGACGGCATTTTGTTTGGAAGATAAATCGATTTTTCAAGTTCCATGTCACCCGCTTGATGCAGCAATCAGCATCCATTTTGCAGACTAAGAAGGTTGGTGTCCAAATCCAAGATGATCTGATATTAAATGCCTAACAGCAATTGTTAAGCCTCGGCGCTCATGACCATGCGAGGCTATTTTTGGTAGGAAAGTTAACACTACCCTAGGGTTGCTTATTGAAACAATATGCCAAATGGACTCTATCAATGTTGTTTCACCAGCAAAGGCCATTTTTGTATCAGGGCGGTTACTGGAGTCCGGATAATAAATAGCAAACGGCCATATCGTTGAGTTTGCGTTAATTGGCGCTTGCATTAAACTGCCTTTGAAGGGCAGCAATTCTCTGCCGTCCGTGGTAGTGCCTTCTGGAAAATAGCACAAACAATCACCAAATTTAAGGCTTTTTGAGGCCTCTTCTATAATGCGCACAGCGTCTTTCTTTTGTTCACGTTCAATAAATAGCGTGTTGCATTTTTTCGCAAGCCAACCAAATATAGGCCATTTTTTAAGATCAGATTTTGCAATAAAACGTACAGCACGAATGCTGTTGAGGGCATGAATATCAACCCATGAGATGTGGTTTCCAACAAACATGGTATTCACTAAGTCTTGATTTGGAAGGCGGCCCTCAGATATGACTTTGATATTCATAATGCGGAGTAGGGTTCTAGACCAGTGACTTACAATCCAATTGCGCTGTCTTCTTGTTGCGGAAGGCATGATCAGCATACCTAAAAATCCACCATAAAAAGTGTGGATAACTATTCGAGTAATTCTTGTTAAGCGAACAATCAGCGATGAGCTTGTGTCATTACTTAAAAAAATGGGCAGCATAACGCTTGTTGATACGTGAAAGTGGCAGCATGACAAGCATGTCTGCACTATTAAAATCTGGATCCCAAGCTGGTTCGCCGCAAATATAAGCACCTAATCGTAAGTAGCCTTTAATCAATGGCGGGCAATCTACTTCTAGGTTTTTTTGCAAGGCCTCCATTGGCAATGGGCAATGCGGAAATACTCTGTACTCAGGAGGCGACAAGTACTTTTCTTGCAGAGTGTTATAAAGACTGGCAGCCATATGTCCACCATCTGCCATTGGAACGCTTGCACAGCCTATCATGTATTCATATCGATTCATTTGCATGTATTTTGCAAGGCCGGCCCATAACATAGTGATAGTGCCGCCATTGCGGTAGTCTCGATGTACGCAAGCTCGGCCAGCTTCAACCATTCTTGGAAATAAATTTTGTAATCGACTAATGTCAAACTCACCAGCTGAGTAATAACCACCAGCTTCATTTGCCATTGTTGGATTAAGAATTCGGTAGGTACCAACCACTTGATGATTGATGCTTTCACGAATAAGAAGGTGGTCGCAGAATGGATCGAATCCATCTTGATCCAAACCATCGATGCTTTCAATATTTGCACCCATTTCTTCAGCAAATACTTTGTATCTTAATCGTTGTGCTTCAGCAATCTCATTTGGATTTCGCGCAAAGCTGATGTATAGGTCGCCTGTTATATTTTGCTGTTGATCGTTGAGGCTTGAATTTTTCTCGTTTGAAAAGTCTTCTGAGTGTTGCTGTTTTAGCATCTCATGTCCCTGTTTGATAGGTTTTTAACAGCAATAACTTTACGAACTTTTTATTACAAAACTGTGACTAAATTTTGACGTTTCGATGAAACTACCATCAAAATAGTTTCATCGAGCTCGTTTATAACTTAATGACTAACGCGTGTTATGCCGCCATTTTCTATTAAACGAACAGTGTCACCAGCCGAGAATTTTTCAGTCGCTTCTTGAACGATAGCGATTAATGAGCCGTTGTCTAATTTAACTGTAATTTCATAAGCATCTTTTCTTGTCACAGCCTCTTCAATGGCTGATCCAGCAAGTCCACCAGCTACAGCACCAATAACGGCTCCAATGGCTGATCCTTTGCCATTGCCAACAGTACTTCCGGCAACACCACCCACCGCAGCGCCAGCGACTGTGCCTATAGGACTTTTCGTTCCTTCCAGCTTCACTAAACGCACAGATTCAACGATACCTTTGCGGACTGTTTGAATTTTTCGTGCTTCATCTCGGCTGTAGACGTCCCCAGCATTAGAGCTTGCACATGCATTTAGCAAGCCTGCAATCAAAAAAATTAAAAGGGTTTTTACTAAATGATGATTCTTCATGATAAGGCCTCTTCTGTGTTTAAATATTTTCATCGAGCTTAGTTTGATCAACTAAAGCTTGTGTATAAATTTGCTCAATTTCAGTTTTTGTTGGGCGATGATTTTGACCGCCGCGACTGCCAATTTTAATTGACCCCATGACTGAAGCCAGTCGACCGCATGTCGGCCAATCCCAGCCGCGTGAAATTCCAAAAAGCAAGCCTGCACGATAAGCATCACCACAGCCAGTCGGATCTACAATATCATGTGCTTTAACGCATGGGATGTCAAAACGTTGACCATCGGCATAGATGTGTGAGCCATTAGCCCCTAATGTCACAAACATTGCTTTTACTTTCGATGCAAGTTCGCTGAGTGTCAATCCTGTTTTTTCTTGAAGCATTTGCGCTTCGTAATCATTGACGGCCAAATAGTCGGCCATCTCAATAAAACTCAATAATTCATTTCCATTAAACATCGGCAAGCCCTGGCCTGGGTCAAATAAGAATGGAATCTTAGCGTCAAAGCATTCTTTGGCATGCTTGAACATGCCCTCACGTCCATCGGGAGCTATGATAGCAAGCATTACATCTTGAGCTTCACCTACACTGTTTAGATGAGATTCATTCATTGCGCCTGGGTGGAATGCAGTAATTTGATTGTCGTCTATATCCGTTGTAATAAACGCTTGCGCTGTGAAATTGTTGGCAATTTTTTTAATATGAGTGGAGGAGATGTTGTTGGTGTTTAGCCAATTGTCATAGGCTACAAAGTCTTCCCCAACCGTTGCCATGATGAGAGGATCGTCTTCAAGAAGTTTGAGGTTATATGCGATATTGCCAGCCGTGCCACCGAATTCACGTCGCATTTCTGGGACTAAAAAAGCCACATTTAGCATGTGAATTTTTTCAGGGAGTATGTGATTTTTAAATCGGTCAGGAAACACCATGATAGTGTCAAAAGCCATAGAGCCGCATATAAGGATTTGCATGAGATAAAAGTGTTAGTTAGTTTAAAACACTATTATCCTGATAGGACTGTAATAGAGCAAGGCAAGCTAGGAGTTGTTTTGATTAGTGTTTTCTTGGAGCAATGTCGATTAGAATTTTGGCTGCTTTTTTTGCGTACTTTATTGCACCAGATCCTCTTTTCATTTGCTCTGCTTGCATTGATCCTTCAATGAGTAAGGATAGCTGAAGCGCAAGGCCATCTGAATCTGAAATGCCAGCTTCGCTAGCAAGGCTGGCAATGTATGTTCGGAATTCTTTAGCATGCTCTGCAGAAAGTTTATGAACAGGGCTTTCTTCGTTTGGAAATTCTGCCGAAGCTTTGATAAAGGCCATGCCTCTGAAATCAGGAGATGTAACCCACTCCTCAATAAAGTCTAAAAGTTTTTGGATTTTTTCGGCAGGGTGTTTGCTGCTACGATTTAGGTTCTCATTTAGCCAAGCTTGAAAATCTTCATGGCCTTTTTGTAACACTTCCAAAATCAAATCTTCTTTAGATCTGAAATATTTGTAAAGCGTCATTTTGGTTGTTCCAGCAACTGCGACTATCGTGTCAACACCCGTAGAGTTAATTCCGCGACTATGAAATAGGTCAGTTGCAACGTGCAATATTTTTTCTCGTAAAGCAGACATTTTGATTGTCTTTCTTCTTAAAGAAGAAACTCTAGCACAAATTTTTGTTGATTTGGCATTTACTGTTTGGTCATTAATTATTACGAGTTGATTTCTATATTTTCAATTTACCTAATAAAATTAATAGGTAAACATAAAGCCTCTAGTATTTTATGGGTATTTTCTATACTGAATTGTATAAATTTAATTCGTCGAGTTTTTCATAAGCTTGGGGGTGTAATTGCACCGTATTTTTTGCATGTAATGTTGTGCAATCATTTGATCGTGCGCATTGGTAGGAACTTGTCCACCTACTACATCCTCTAGGTAGATTTTTTTGTCGGCATCGGGTATCTGTAATACTTCGATAAACTGGCAGTCCCCGCCTCTCATTGTCTCAATGGAAGCATACATATCAGCCGTATTTTTTGGGTTCCCGTTTGTTTCAGGAGGGTTGTTGGCTTGGGTAAGCATAGGCATTTCAGACAAGGCTGTACTAGCATCATTTTTTGCAATGGGGTCTAGTGTTAAGTTGGTGCCCTGGATTTTGAATACATAGATACTGATAGTGATGATGCCTAGCAATATGACCCATGCGCTCAAAGATTTAGATTTGCTGAAGTAAACACTTTTACGTTCACATTGTGCGTCAATCAGTGCTTTTGCTACATGTTTTGCATGATCAAGAGAATCGTTTTTTGTGTGTCCAATTTGGGTATTTAAAGCGCTCGAAGCAAGGAATATAAGCTGTTCTGCAAGAACTTCAGGCATTGGGCTCCCCATTTTTTTGGCCTCATTGGTTAAATAGCTCAGTAATAATTTGGGCTGGGTATTGTCTAAAAGACCTTGCTGAATTAATGAATTTATTTGAGGCGCATCTAGCCAGTCAGACAATATATTAAATAGGTTCAATATTCGAGCTTCAGGGGTTGTGCCTGATTTCTCAAGCATTTTGATGAGCCATTCTGAATTAAGAATTTGCATATATTCGGCTTAAAATGGTTTTACTTCGACCAAAATGATAATAGCAATAAGCGCTATGACAGGTGCTTCATTAAACCATCGATAATAAATGTGGCTGTGGCGGTTGCGGTTGTGTTTGAAATCTAATAATAATTTCCCACAGTAAATGTGATAAAAAACTAGTGCGATAACGATTGCGATTTTTGTATAAAGCCACCCGCCAGAAATGCCATAACCCAGCCAAAGCCAAAGCCCAAAAATAATGGTTAAAATTCCGCCTGGCGTCATAATGCCGTAATACAATTTTCTTTCCATAATTTTGAAGCGCTCGTGGCTGATTTGATCGTCTGACATGGCATGGTAAACAAAAAGTCTAGGTAAATAAAACATACCGGCGAACCAAGTCACCATGAAAATAATATGCCCAGCTTTTACCCATAACATTATTTCGCTCCTTTATTGATTGGTGCCATATCTAAAATCTTATGTAAATATACAAAATCAAGCTTGCCTATTGTCTTCCCAATCATCTGGCCATCTTGATTAATAATGATCGAAGTTGGCCTAAGGCTAATGTTACCAAAGGCTCTGCTAAGCTTTTCTTCGCTGTCATGAACAACAGGAAATGGGAGTACATTTTTTTTGCTAAAATTAAGTACGTGATTCGGCGGATCATCTGCAGTAGAAACAGCTATAATTTCCAGGCCTGAATCATGATATTGTTTATAGGCATTTACTAAGTCTGGCATTTCTTCTATACATCCTCGGCAATAAGTTGCCCAAAAATTAATAACAATCGTTTTGCCTTTTAGTGATTCCATTGAGATTGAATTACCTTCAATTGTTGTGAAAGTAACATTCGGAGCATTTTTTTTATCATTTAAATTTACAAATAGAAATACTAGTAAGGTTGCCACAATAATAAGTGGAATAAGAATTTTTGATGTTGATTTCATATTGAAGCTGTTGGCCAATGGAATGTTGTGTTGTTGCATAGGTAAGATTTGCATTGTGCGGTTTTTTCAAAAAAATGTCATTAATTCCACATGCTTGATTTCTTTCTGTGCCCTTTATATCCACAATCTTGTAACCGTTTAATGCCGTTAAACGCCATGATATAATTCCTTCTTTAATTCAACGTGAATACTCATGGCCAGCCGCTTACGCGAAATTCCATATAACTACACCTCATTCTCAGACCGAGAAATTGTCATAAGATTTTTGGGGGAGGATATTTGGAATGTTCTTAATGAGCTTCGGGGTGAGCGGAAAACCGGGCGTTCAGCCCGCATGCTATTTGAAGTGCTAGGCGATTTATGGGTTGTTACACGTAATCCATATTTGCAAGATGACTTGCTTGCAAGTAAAAAACGTAGACATGAGCTAATAGCCGCTCTTAATCATCGCATTCACGCTATTCATGAACGCTCGCAAGATAATCCCCTAGTATTGAAACTGGTTGTTGCAGCACGTGAGGCTGTCAATGTCTTTGAAGAGGACTTTAAACAAACTGAAACTTTACGTAAAAAAGCCTTAATTAAGCTTGGTAAATTTACTCGTAAAGATAATATCCAGTTCGATGGTTTGGCTCGGGTCTCTCATGTTACGGATGCGACCGATTGGCGCGTTGAGTATCCTTTTGTAGTGGTGAGTCCAGACACTGAAATCGAAGTAGCTTCGATTGTTAAAGCATGTATAGAGCTTGGTTTGACGATCATTCCTCGTGGGGGTGGTACGGGTTATACGGGTGGCGCAGTTCCATTAACTAAATTATCAGCTGTCATTAATACCGAAAAATTAGACGCCATTGGCCGTGTTGAAATGCGTACATTGCCGGGTGTTTCTCGCCAAGTTCCTACATTGCATTGCGGTGCCGGGGTTGTCACTCGCCGTGCCATGGAAACTGCAAGTGAGGCTGGATTAGAGTTTGCCTGCGACCCAACTTCTGCTGATGCGTGCTGTATCGGCGGCAATGTAGCAATGAATGCAGGCGGCAAAAAGGCGGTGCTTTGGGGGACGGCATTAGATATCTTAGCGTCGTGGCGCATGGTGACGCCTGATGCCAATTGGTTAGAAGTTGAGCGTCTGGATCACAATCTTGGAAAAATTCATGATATTGCTGTGGCAAGGTTTCGTATTACCCGTTTTGATATAGATGGTAAAACCATGCTTGGCGAGCCTGAAGTTTTAGAAATTGCTGGCCCAAGTTTCCGTAAAGTAGGATTAGGCAAAGACGTGACTGATAAGTTTTTATCGGGCCTGCCAGGCATTCAGAAAGAGGGTTGTGATGGTTTAATTACTTCAGCGACATTTATTTTGCACCGCATGCCGAAGCATGTGCGAACAGTTTGCTTGGAGTTTTTTGGACACGTCGCACTTGCTGTGCCTGCCATTGTGGAAATAAAAGATTACTTAGACGCTACAGAATCAACATTGCTTGCTGGTTTGGAGCACATGGATGAACGATATATCAAGGCAGTCGGTTATGCCACCAAAGCAAACCGAAGTGAACGCCCAAAGATGGTCTTGATCGCTGATATTGCAAGTGATGATGAAAATGCTGTAGGGGAAGCAGCCTCTCATATTGTTCGGCTTGCTAATGCTCGGGGTGGTGAAGGTTTCGTTGCTGTTTCCGCAGAAGCGCGAAAGAAATTTTGGCTTGATCGTGCCAGAACAGCTGCGATTGCTAAACATACTAATGCTTTCAAGATTAACGAGGATGTGGTGATCCCATTACCACGTTTAGGCGATTATTCTGATGGAATTGAGCGTATTAATATCGAGCTTTCAATTGCTAATAAACTGAAATTAGTCGACTCGATTGAGTCGTTCTTGCAGGGCGAATTGCCTTTGTATGAGGATGACGATACACAAGTTGACCAAGAAATGTTGCTAGCGAAAAAAGTACAATCATTAAAACTACTTCAAGAGGTCAAGTCGCATTGGCTGAAAGTTTTAGCAACTCTTGATTTGCCAACATCTAGCCTTGGTCAGGAGTACGCAAACCTTGCTGTTGAAAACGTTTTTCGGGCGGTGCAAGAGCATCAAGTCCGAATCTCATGGAAACGTGAGATTAAGAAACCACTACAATTAATTTTTGCAGGTCGAGAATATCAGAGGATTCTTGAGCGATGCGATGAAATTCATCGACAGGTTCTTAAAGGACGTGTTTTCGTTGCCCTCCATATGCATGCGGGTGATGGCAATGTTCATACTAATATTCCAGTTAATTCAGACGATTATGAAATGATGCAAGCTGCTCATGCAGCGGTGGTTCGGATCATGAAACTTGCAGGGGATTTAGATGGTGTCATTTCAGGTGAGCATGGGATTGGCATTACAAAAATGGCCTTTTTGGATGAAAAGACGATTTCTACTTTTGCAGCCTATAAGCAAAAGGTAGATCCAGAAGGTCGGTTCAATAAAGGTAAGTTAATGGCTGGGTCTGGCTTAGAAAGAGCCTATACCCCAAGCTTTGGTTTGCTAGAGCAAGAGTCTATTATTATGGAGCAGTCGGCAATTGGTGATATAGCTGATTCTATAAGTGATTGTTTGCGTTGTGGTAAATGTAAGCCAGTTTGTACTACTCACGTACCACGTGCTAATTTGCTATATAGCCCTCGGAATAAGATTCTTGGGACCTCATTACTTATTGAGGCGTTTTTGTACGAAGAGCAAACGCGTCGTGGTATTTCGCTTAAACATTTTGATGAGTTTAACGACGTGGCTGATCATTGTACCGTTTGCCATAAGTGTTTAAATCCATGCCCTGTCGATATTGATTTTGGGGATGTTTCAATTGCGATGCGTAACTTTCTGCGTGAGCAGAATAAAAAGCATTTTAATCCTGGAACCTCTGTCGCAATGACATTCCTTAACCTTAAAGACCCTGCAACAATTAAATTGATGCGAGGTTTAATGGTGGGCGTAGGCTACAGAGCACAAAGACTTGGTCATGCACTGCTTAACAGACTTGGTTTATTAACAGGCTTTAAAAAACGGCCACCAGCAACCTTGGGTAAGCCTGATATTCAATCGCAGGTGATTCATTTCTTGAATCGTCCTATGCCCAAAGCCATGCCAACCAAAACTTCCCGTGCCTTGTTAGGCATTGAAGATGACAAGATGGTGCCTGTTATTCGTGACCCTAAAAAAATGGGCGAAGAGGGTGATGCTGTATTTTATTTCCCAGGGTGTGGATCAGAGCGTTTGTTCTCAACGGTGGGTTTGGCGACGCAGGCCATGCTTTATGAGATTGGTGCAACAACGGTATTGCCCCCAGGATACTTGTGCTGTGGATATCCACAAACAGCCAGCGGCAATCATGATAAAGGCCAGCAAATTACGGCAGAAAATCGTGTGCAGTTTCATCGAATTGCTAATACTCTAAACTATCTTGATATTAAAACGGTGATTGTGTCGTGTGGCACTTGCATGGATCAACTGCAAAAGTATGAATTTGAGAAAATATTCCCAGGCTGTCGCCTGCTTGATATTCATGAATATTTGATGGAAAAAGGCATGAAATTGGAAGGGATTAGTGGGACTCGCTATATGTACCATGACCCTTGCCATAGCCCAATGAAGACTTATGCTCCGCTTAAGGTCACGAATGCTTTAATGGGCCAGGAGGTCACCTTGAATGAACGTTGCTGTGGTGAATCAGGCACTTTTGCCGTGAGTCGTCCAGATATTGCAACGCAGGTAAAAATGCGTAAGCAAGAAGAATTAGAAAAGGGGATGACTAAGCTTGGTTTGACCCCGGGCTTACCAGAGCAAGAGGTGAAGATTCTCACTTCTTGCCCAAGTTGTTTGCAAGGCCTATCTCGTTATGGTGAAGATACAGGTATTAAATCTGATTATATTGTTGTGGAGATGGCAAAGCATTTGCTCGGTGAAAATTGGATGCAGGATTATGTTGAAAAGGCTAACAACGGGGGGATAGAGAAAGTTCTTCTTTAGAAAATTAGTATTAATAAAAAAGGGTGAACTCTTTTAAGAGGTCACCCTTTTTTATTGTTGTTGAATAAATTACTGAAGCATTGTGTTTTGTTTATGAATGATTCTCGATTTTGGAAATACGGCTTTAAATGTACTGCCTTTGCCAAACTCACTAGTAACTTCTAAGCGGCCTTGATGTCGATTTATTATATGTTTGACAATAGAGAGGCCTAAGCCCGTGCCCCCAGTTCCCCTACTGCGACTTCGGTCAACACGATAGAAGCGTTCAGTCAGCCTATCAAGATGGTGTTGCTCAATGCCTAGGCCTGTATCTGTAACGCTAAAGATCGCTTCTTGATTTTGTTCTTCCCACTTCATCGCAATGGTTCCGCCATTTGGAGTATAGCGAACTGCATTACTGACTAAATTACCAAAAGCACTGTGTAGTTCTTGGTTAGATGCGACTAGTGCTAAAGATTGGTCAGCGTCAAGCGTGATGTTATGGCATCCTTTGCTGAGACTTTTGGATTCATTTAGGATGTTATTTAGTAGTGCATACACATCTAAATCCGTCTCTTCAGGAGATGTTGCGCCACTTTCTAATTGAGATAGTGCTAACAAGTCTTCAATTAATAAACGCATTCGGCTCGTTTGCTCTTGCATCATTTCAAAGTAATTGCGAAGATTTTCAGGCACGGCCCCTTCCATGTCACTTAAGGTTTCAAGAAAGCCACCAACGACGGTAAGCGGGGTTCTAAGTTCATGTGAGACATTCGCTATAAAATCCCTGCGCATATGTTCCAGCTTTTCTTGATTGCTGACATCCCGGCAAATAAGTAGTTTTTGGCTACTACCAAAAGCGACCAATTGAATTTCTAAGGTTATGTCTAGTCTGATCCAGGATTTCAGCTTTATTGGCTCAATATCTACGTGATGTTCTAGGTATTTGATAAATTCTGCATTTCTAACCAGATAGACTATCGGTTTGTTAATGTCTTGTTTGAGCAGTAAACCCAGTTGTTGTTCAGCAGGTTTATTGCACCACTCAATTTTATTGTTATCATCTAGAAGGATAACGCCATCTGGCAGTGCGCTAGCGGCGTGTCGAAAACGTTCTAAAGCAGCACTTAGCTGAACTTTGCTTAGATTATGACGTCTTTGTTCATGATAAATAGTGGCGAATATATCTTCCCAAGCGCCAGTGGCAATTGGCATAGAAATGAGGTCTGGTTTTTTATACCAGCCTATAAGTTTATCCAGCCAATACAAATGGTGAAAAAGATAGAGTGTGATGCTTACGGCGAAAGTTAAAAGCGCTAGTTCAGCACCTTGTACTTCCCAAATAATGAGGCAGATTAAAGTGAGGCTGAGAATCAGCCAAAATGCTCTCCAGCGGATGTCTTGCAAGGCTATTCAATCATTAAAAGAAGGCCTGCTTATTATGATCTATTGTGCAGAAAAACGGTAGCCAACACCACGTACAGTTTGAATTAAATTTTCATGGCTCGTTTGCTCAAGAGCAAGTCGTAAACGTCGTATATGCACATCTACAGTTCGATCCTCAACAAAAACTTTATCTCCCCACACGCGATCTAGCACTTGGCTTCGTGAATGAACACGTTCAGGATTGGACATTAAATAATGTAATAATTTAAATTCTGTTGGGCCGAGTTCAATTGTTTTTTTATTGCCTGTGACCCGGTGAGTAATTGGATCTAATCGAAGTCCATGTGATTCAATTGGATCGTCTGTCATTTGCGGCGCACGGCGGCGAAGTACAGCCTTGATTCGAGCGTTCAATTCGCGAGGGCTAAAAGGCTTAGTGACGTAATCATCAGCGCCGACCTCTAAACCTCGAATTTTGTCAGACTCTTCTCCACGCGCAGTTAACATGATGATAGGAATTACTTTTGTAAGTTCATCTGTTTTAAGTTTTCGCGCATACTCAATACCACTCATTCCTGGCAACATCCAATCTAGGATGATGAGGTCGGGCAAAGCATCTCGCATCAGCATTTGAGCTTGTTCTACAGAAAGTGCACGGATTGGATTATGACCTGCCTGCGATAGATTTAGCGCAAGTAATTCTTGAATTGCAGGTTCGTCTTCAACAATTAATATATTTGCAGCCATAAGTTTAGTTTCTCACTTAGATAAAGTTTTATCACATTTTGGCACTATATGAATAAATTGTGACATCTTGATGACAATTATATGGCTAATTAAAGTTAATGAAACTGACGCGTTTTAAATCACTTTGCTGCTTAGTGTTATCATTACGCATTGTTGAAGTATAAGAATAAAAAAAGGGGTCGTTGTTGAATATCATAGAGAAAAATTTTGATGGTACAGGTCTTAAAATAGGGATTGTACTCTCTCGTTTTAATAGCCAAGTTGGCGAGGGACTATTAAAAGCCTGTGAAGCTAGATTGTTGGCTTTAGGTGTCGCTGCAGAAGATATTACCTTGGCTACTGTACCTGGGGCCCTTGAAACACCAGTAGTATTGCAAGAGATGGCAAACAGTGAAAAATTTGATGCGTTGGTTGCATTAGGCGCCATTATTCGAGGTGAGACTTATCATTTTGAAGTGGTTTCAAATGAATCTGCGCGGGGAGTTTCTGAAGTTCAGTTGCAATACGGCATACCAGTTGCGAACGCAATTCTAACAACAGAAAATGATGAGCAAGCGTTAGCTCGTATTGATATTAAAGGCGCGGAAGCCGCTGAAGTTGCAATTGAAATGGTCAACTTACTGAAGGCAATATGAGCGACAATCAAAAGCAAACCGTCAGCAAATCTAGCAAGCCAGTAGGAAATCGCCGTAAATCACGTGAGCTTGCCTTAAAGGGGCTGTATCAATATTTATTGAGCCCCAAAGAATTGGGCCTGATCATCCGAGAAATGGCGGATGAAGCTGATTTTGTTCGTGCAGATGAAAGTTATTTTAGAAGCTTATTGGAAGGCGTGTACAGTCAGATTCAAGAACTAGATATGCGAATTAATAAATATTTAGATAGGCCGATTACTGAGCTTAGTCCAATTGAACATGCGATTTTATTAATTTCATCTTTTGAATTGATTTTTGATAGCAGTATTCCATACCGTGTTGCTATTAATGAAGGGGTGGAGCTTGCTAAAATTTATGGTGGAACTGACGGACACAAATATGTGAATGGGGTATTGGATAAGTTAGCAGCCGAAGCAAGACCATCTGAAGTTAGTCGTTAAGTGAATTAAATGCACAATAAAAAAGCCAAGCATAGCTTGGCTTTTTTATTGTGCGAATTTTATCTATTAAATAGTTATAAATTGATTGTATAAGCCGGTTTCATCTAATCGTATACATGAGCCATGCTCATACCAATCCCCAAGGACTATACGTTGACATAAATGCTCATCAATTATCATCCTATGATTGTTGGGTCTGTGGGTATGGCCGTGGATGAATATCTGAGGATACTGATGTTGGCGCATCATGGTGAAGACCGCCTCGTTATTTACATCCATAATTTCTTGAGACTTGTTGGACTTTGCATGTTCGCTTTGTAGTCTCAATGATTCAATTTGTGATTTTCGAGCATTTAGCGGATGAGATAGAAACTCGGCTTGCCATGTTGCCATGCGCACTTGTTTGCGAAAAGCTTGGTAGTCTTTGTCATCAGTGCACAAATTGTCACCATGACTAATTAATACGCGTTTCCCATATAAGTTAATTTCACTTGGGTCTGGAAGTATCTTAATATTAGCTGCTTTTGAGAATTGGTCGTTAATCAGAAAATCACGGTTGCCATGAATAAAAAAAAGCTTGGTACCTGAATCGCTAAGAAGTTTTAATGCATGGATAATTTCAGCATGGTCGGCATGATCTATATCATCATCGCCCGCCCAGTACTCAAATAAATCTCCAAGAATGTATAGCCTTTCGGCCTTACTGGCTGTATTTTGCAAAAAATTGATGAATGCTTTAATTATAGCGGGCCGTGAAGCGCATAAATGCAAATCGGAAATGAACAGGCTGTGGCTCACTTCATTTCCGATGTCAGTCATTTTAAAACTAATGCTACTTTAGCAAACTTCAGCACGTTCAATGATGACGCTTTCACTTGGAACGTCTTGATGTCCGCTGCGGCTTCCTGTTTTTACTTTAGCGATTTTATCAATCACTTCTGTTCCTGCAACTACTTTACCAAACACGCAGTAGCCCCAGCCTTGTGAGGTTGGGGAAGTAAAGTTTAAGAAATCATTGTCAGCAATATTAATAAAAAATTGGCTGCTGGCTGAATCAGGGGCAGGTGTTCTTGCCATAGCAATTGTATATGTCTTGTTTTTTAAGCCGTTGTTAGCTTCATTTTTAATTGTTGCATTCGTATCTTTTTGTGACATTTCAGCCGTAAAGCCACCACCTTGAATCATGAAACCATCAATCACGCGATGGAAGATGGTATTGCTGTAAAAGCCACTTTCTACATAAGTTAGAAAGTTGGCTACGGTGATAGGTGCTTTTTCTGCATCTAATTCAATTGTAAATGCACCAAAGTTTGTATGTAACTTAACCACGTTATTTCCTTATAAATTTAAGTAAAAGTTTTAAAAAGAGCCCTTTAAGCGGCCCCCTCGTAAATAATTTTCCATTGTTGATTTTCGAAAATCCAATATTGACGCTTCCGCATTTGGCTATCCAGTAAATTGCTATGGAACGATTGGTCGAATGTCACAACCGCCATTGGTAATTGATTATTTGGATAACGGAATATGCTTAAGTTCGATAACTTGATATCAACTTTTAGCCTGCTTGCTTGAATGCGACGCTTTTCTTCAGCCCATTGATTGAAGTCCAAGCTGCCATTAGAAAACCCATTGGCATAGTGTTTTAAATAGATGTCAGTTTCTTGTGACTCCCAGTCTTTTCGCCAGGACTCAAGGCTCCCCAATAATTCTTGTTTGTCTTTTGGTGCTTGGTCAGGCTTCAGCCATTCCATGTCTTTACTGACGATAACTGGGACATTCCCTTGTTGCAATATAGGCGTGAGAATGCTTAAGTCTTGGTTTGATATGACCAAGCAACCATCGCTTGATAGCGGAGCTCTACTGTAGGTGTCATGAGGTGTTCCATGAAGCCATATGCCGCTGCCAGTCTTGCCTTGTCGTTTATCCCATTCGTTAGGATAGCTTAATGGATAGGCGGCTTCGCCATACATGTCCGCAAGTTTGTGTGTCAGTTTTGCGGATGTAAAATAAACTCCAAGCGGTGTTTTTTTATCGCCGGCATATTTTTTTTCACTTCCATTTTTACCAATCGTGACGTAAAAGTCTGCAATGTATTGTGGGGTGCCGTTGTCGTTACGATATACAAACAAGCGAGATTTATCTGTATCAACTACAAAGATATAGTGCTGTGAGCGGTCCAGTTGCCAAATAGGTTCTGGAATTAGATTGTTAGAGCTTTTATCAAAATAACGCTCTATTCTTTTTCGTGCCTCATCGCGGTAACCAGCAACATCTTCAGACGTTGGATTGGGGCTTCCAAAGGCTTGGAATTGCTGGCCCTGCGCTAACAGCAAATCGCCTTTGACTAGATGAGCAAGTTTGAAATTAGGGGTGGCGACAATGACTTTATCAAGCGTGTTTAATGCAGAATCAATTTGACCGGATGAAATTGCTATCAAACTTTGAGCAAGTAGCTCCTCTGTTTTATTGGATTCAAAAATGGTGGCACGTATAAGCGGATTCACTTCTGGGCGATTTAGCGCAGTTGCATTCCAGGGACATACTGCAACTAGAATCAATATAAAAGCTGTACATAGCTTAAATTTCAACTTAGGGTGGTGTCCAAAAAGTTTCACGATCTTATTAATAATATCCTTAAGTTTAATGATCGGCTTTCTCTTGCTCAATTAGCCATTTGCCGTTAGAAAGGACAAACATTAAAGTTTTTGATGTTTTTTGGGCCAAGCTTCCAGAGTGGTAGTTTTGTTTGAAGCTGGCTTTAGCATGTACATTATCATCCATATGCACGTTAATTTTTGAGATAGTAATCTCGATTTTTACATTCTTGTTGATGCGCTCGCGGCGTGTTTCTTCCCATGCTTTACGGCTCACCCCATCTGGCGTTTTGAATGACTCAGCATATGCTTCTAAATAAGCATCAACATTTTTGTTAGACCAAGCGGCTGCCCATTTGTTGACGGCATTTACAACGCTTTGTGAATCATTGGATGCTGTTTCGCTTGTCTCTGGTTTGTTATTTCCTTTTGTTGGTTCAGGCGCTTTTGTTGTTGCGTTTGATTCATGCGTGGCTGACAAGGTTGTATTGTTATTTGCAGGTTTTGCAGCTACAGCTAACCCACTTTTCCCACTGACACTAAACAAGTCTTTAATTAAAAGAAGTTTGTTTTGAGCGCGAGCGTTGCTTGTGTCTAGTTGTAGAGCTTTCCCATAAGCTTCGGATGCCATTTTTGCGTAGATGTCGCCAAGGTTTTCGTGCGCGGTTGCGTAGCTTGGATGTGTTTTAATTGCGCTTTCAAGGGCTTGTTTTGCTTTATCAAACTGTCCTTGATCAGCATAAAGTACAGCTAAATTGTTATATGGCTCTGGCAAAGCAGGGAAGCGTTGTGTGATGTCAGAAAAAGCTTTAATTGCGTCATCTTTTTTACCTTGCTCAGCAAGCATTACGCCCCGCATAAAGAGTGCTTGAACGTCGTTTGGATTGGCAGTAATGTGATTGTTAATTCGATCCAACGCTGCAGACTGCTGACCTTGGCTTGCTTGTTGCGCAATGTCTTTCAGGTCGTCAGCATTAACTGAACATGACAAGATCAGTGTTGCTAGCAGCAGTAAACGAATTGATAAAGCGCGTGATATAACCATTGTGATATACTTTTTCGCAGTTTGATGAGGTGTTTGATTCTATCAAAAACCACGTCTTTGCTCTAGTAGCGCAACACAATAAACCATATTTATTTAGACATTTAAGTGTTACATCTTTCAATGCTCATTATTTAAGCCTTAAGTTCTTAGTAAAAAATTAAATGCTCAAAATCTACAATACCCTCGCACGTGAAAAACAAACTTTTGTTCCTATGGTGGCAGGTAAAGTCAGCATGTATGTTTGCGGGATGACGGTTTACGATTTCTGCCACCTTGGTCATGCGCGGGTAATGGTGGTATTTGATATGGTTAGTCGCTGGCTAAGAGCATCTGGGTTAGATGTGATTTATGTTCGCAACATTACTGATATCGACGATAAGATTATTAAGCGCGCAAGGGAGAATGGCGAAGATATTAGCGTGCTGACCCAACGTTTTATTGATGCAATGGATGAAGACTCTGCCTTGCTTGGCGTATTGCGTCCTGATATTGAGCCACGCGCAACTGAACATGTGCTGGGCATGATTGAAATGATTTCTACCTTGATTGAGAAATCCCATGCCTATCAAGCAGAAAATGGCGATGTATTTTATGCGGTTAATAGCTTTCAAAATTACGGAAAACTTTCTGGCAAGTCTTTAGAAGATTTGCGTGCCGGAGAACGTGTAGAAGTAGATACTTTTAAACGTGATCCAATGGATTTTGTGTTGTGGAAATCTGTAAAGCCAAATGAGCCTAGTTGGGATTCCCCTTGGGGTAAGGGTCGTCCAGGCTGGCATATTGAATGTTCAGTGATGGGGGCATGTCATTTGGGCAAGCATTTTGATATTCACGGGGGTGGTCAGGATTTGCAATTTCCGCATCATGAAAACGAAATAGCGCAGTCCGAAGCCGCGAACGATTGCACTTTCGTTAACTATTGGATGCATAACGGTTTTGTGCGCGTTGATGATGAGAAAATGTCCAAGTCTTTGGGCAATTTTTTTACGATCCGCGAGGTACTTAAAAAATACGATGCAGAAGTCGTGCGTTTTTTTATTTTGCGCGCTCATTACCGTAGCCCCCTTAATTATTCAGACAAGCATTTAGATGACGCTAAGCAAGCATTGAGCCGTCTTTACACGGCATTGCGTGGCATTGATGTTGTCGCTAAAGTCGATAAGAGTGCTGCTTCTTACGAAGCATTTAAAACGGCCATTGATGATGACTTTAATACACCGGAGGCGCTTGCTGTTCTGTTTGATTTAGCTAACACATTAAATAAATCAGGTGACCTTGCTGTGGCTGCGCAGCTTAAAGGCCTGGCAAACATTCTTGGCTTGCTTGCGCGAAGTTCGGAAGATTTTATGCAAGCGGGATCCTCATCTAGTTTAGATGTGGCGCTGATAGAAGCACAAATCATTGCGCGTTCAGAAGCTAAAAAAGCTAAAGACTTTGCAGAGGCGGACCGTATTCGCAAGGATTTGTTAGATCAAGGAATTATCCTGGAAGATAATTCCCAAGGGACAATCTGGCGCAGATGAACCTCTATAAATTCGCAAAGCCGTTTTTATTTCAGCTTGATGCTGAAAACGCCCATGACTTGACCTTAAAGAGTCTCAGGTTTGCTGAAAAAACAGGTGTGCTGTCTTTACTTCCCAAGCCTGCCCAATGTGAGCCTAAAGAAGTGATGGGTCTTACTTTCCCTAATCCCGTTGGTTTGGCGGCTGGACTGGATAAAAATGGCGCAGTTATAGATGGTTTAGCGGCCTTAGGATTTGGCTTTCTTGAGATCGGGACGATTACTCCACGTGCTCAACCAGGAAATCCTAAACCAAGACTTTTCAGGTTAAAGGAAGCGGAAGCCATCATTAACCGTTTTGGCTTTAATAACTTGGGGGTCGACAATCTCATTCAAAACGTTGAAACCGTTAAATACCGAGGCATTCTTGGTATTAATATAGGTAAGAATTTTGATACGCCTAACGAAAGTGCTGTTGATGATTATCTCGTTTGTATGCGTAAAGTTTATGCCCATGCAAGCTACATCACTGTAAATATTTCCTCTCCAAACACTAAGCATTTGCGTCAATTGCAGGAAAAAGATGCCTTGGATGCTTTGCTTGCAATTTTAAAGGCTGAGCAACAGGTATTAGCTGGTAAGCACGGTAAATATGTACCGATTGCTTTAAAAATCGCGCCTGATTTGGATAAGTCTCAAGTTGTTGAGATTGCTGATTTATTGAAAGCGCATCAGTTTGATGGTGTAATTGCGACGAATACAACCTTGGCGCGAGATGCTGTGGTTGGTTTGCCCAATGCCGATGAAGCCGGCGGTCTCTCTGGGGCGCCAGTCCGTGAAAAATCAACGCTGGTTATTTCTCAACTTTCAAAACAATTAGCTGGGGAATTGCCTATTATTGGCGTGGGCGGCATTTCAAATGGCGCTGATGCTGCTGAGAAGATTGCTGCGGGTGCGAGCTTGGTTCAGATATACAGCGGCTTAATTTATCGTGGACCAAGCTTGGTGCGTGATATTTGTAAAACGCTAGCTTAGTAGCTTTAGCTCAAGCTAGCGCAATACGCTCCAGCTCATCGGGTCAAAAGGTTTGCTGTGGCTTCGAAGTTCGTAATACAGGCCTGAGGTTTCATTACCGCCGCTGTTGCCTACGCTGGCGATTGTATCGCCACCTTTTATTGTGTCTCCAATTTTGCGAAGCAAGGATTGGTTGTTGCCATATAAGCTCATATAGCCACCACCGTGGTCAACAATGATGAGGTTGCCGAAGCCTCTCATCCAGTCTGCAAATACTACGCGACCATTGGCGATCGATTTTACTTCATTGCCCTCATTAGATTTGATAAACAAACCCTTCCAAGTAAGCCCTGTGTCCTGACGACTATTGCCAAATTTATTGGTGACTTCACCTCGAACGGGTAAGTTAAGTTTTCCCTTGAGGGACTCAAAACTGCTGCCATCAAAAGCATTATTTGGAAGTGATTCATTTGTGGCCAACGGCAGTTGGGTGTGGGGTTCAGTTTCTGTTTTACTTGTTGCAGCTTCGCGAGATGAATCTGAAGGCTTGTTTGTTGGTGAAGACTTTTGTGGTTTTGGTTGAGATGCTCTTGCTAAACGATCAACTAATTGGGATAAGCTTTTTTCATCGCGTTTTAGCTTTTCAATTTCATTGCGTTGCGCGTTGATTTGAGATGAAAGCTTTTCTAAAACTTTGCTATGAGCCTGTTTCTGCGACTCAAGATTTTTGCGTTCCATTTCTTGTTTACTTTTAAGATTCACTACTTCTTTAAGAGCATTCGCAGTTTCTTCATTCAGTTTTGTGACGCGCCCCAAATTTGATTGCATATTCATAATTTGAGCCTGACGGGCACGTGCAATATATGAAAAATATTGCAGTTGGCGTGTAAGCTCACTCGGATCTTGTTCCTGCAAAATAACTTGTAGGTAATTTTGTTGGCCATGTAAGTATTGTTCGTAAATCTGTTTACTTAATTGAGATTTTTGACCTTCAATCGTCTTTTCTAGACTAGCTTTTTGAGTTTGCAATGCTTGTAATGATTCGCTTTGCTGCTGCTGCCGTTGCTTTAATTCGAATAGTTTCCGATTAGTTTCACTAATAGCTTTTTCACTTTCTTTTAGAGCATCAGAAGCATCGGCATGGGCTTCTTTTGTTTTCCCTAATTCTTTTGTAAGCGACTCAATACGATCATGGATGTTATTCAGTTTTTCTTTCGGCTTTTCGGCTTTATTAGCCGCAAAAGAAAATGACGAACTTAACGTAAGCGCGAGCAAAGTAAATGCAACTAAAAAACGGTTGGTATGCTTTAACATGCTTATTTAATTTGTATCAATGAATGGCCAGTCATTTCTGCTGGCTGGGGCAGTCCCATAATATTTAGCAAGCTTGGAGCGATATCTGACAGAGAACCTGTTTTTTGCATTTCGGCATCACGGCCGATATAAAGAAGCGGTACTAAGTTAGTTGTATGTTGAGTGTGAGGTTGGTTATTTTCTAAGTCTTGCATCATTTCTACATTTCCATGGTCAGCAGTAATGATGATTTCCACACCCGCGCTTTGTGCGACAGGGACTAATCGACCAATACATACGTCAAGTGCTTCAACTGCTTTTATAGCGGCTGACATAATGCCTGTATGGCCGACCATGTCGCAGTTAGCGTAATTGCAAATAATGGCGGCATATTTTTGGCTTAGAATAGCTTCCTCTAATTTCTCTGTCAGTTCAAATGCGCTCATTTCAGGTTGCAGGTCATAAGTTGCGACTTTTGGTGAAGGGATGAGAATGCGACTTTCACCCTGAAATGTTTTTTCTTCACCACCGTTAAAGAAAAAGGTGACGTGAGGATATTTTTCAGTCTCAGCAATTCGAAGTTGATTTAAGCCTTGGTTGGCGATGTATTCGCCAAAAGTGTTTTGAATGTTGCTTGGCGGAAAGATCGCCTTAGCATTCGCTTCATTTTTGTCATACATGGTGAGTGTGTAATAGCCACCCAGCTTAGGAAGTTTGTTGCGCTGAAAGCCTTCAAAGTTTTGATCTAAAAAGCATGTCGTCATCTGACGTGCCCGATCTGAACGAAAGTTCATAAATAGAATGACGTCCCCGTCATCTATGAAAACAGGGTCTTTGCCAGATTTGGTAATGGATGTGGCTTTGACAAACTCGTCATTTTCGCCGCGCGCATAAGCTGCTTCAAGACCTTCAATGGCAGTAGTGGCTGAAAACTCACCCTTGCCTTCAGTGACCAATCGATAAGCCGGTTCGATTCGTTCCCATCGCTTGTCTCTATCCATCGCGAAGTAGCGACCACAGATAGAAGCAATTTCGCCTACACCAATGGATTGTAATTTTGTTTCTAATGCTTTTAGATATGGCTTTGCGCTAACGGGGGGGGTGTCGCGACCATCTAAGAAGGCATGCACATAGATTTTGTTTAAGCCCTGTTTTGCAGCCATGTTGATAACTGCATAGATGTGGTCTTGATGGCTATGAACTCCGCCATCAGAGAGTAACCCAAAGATATGTAAAGCCTTGCCATTATCTTTTGCAGCACTTATGGCCTCTAGAAGTAACGGGTTTTGATTGATTTCACCTGTAGCAATTGCATTATTGATGCGTTCAAACTCTTGATATATGACTCGACCAGACCCCATGCTAAGATGTCCAACTTCAGAGTTACCCATTTGACCTTCTGGTAAGCCGACAAAGCCTTCTGATGCATTAATAAGCATGTGCGGATATTGTTTCCAGAGTCTTTCCCAGTTGGGCTTTTTTGCCTGGGCAATGGCATTATCAGTAATTTCTTCCCGATATCCAAAGCCATCTAATATCAACAATATAACCGGTGTAATCTTCATGCAGAGTGTTTTCTTAGAGTGGGATCGTGTGTGTGACTATTTTAGTGATTTTTGCTTAATAAATCTGCATTATTTGCCTTAAATTCTATTTGCCAATTCTTATTTTGAGCGCTCTTTAGGTACAATTCATCATTCTAGTTAATCCTAGCGCGAAGCGCTTAATTGTCTAAAGGGCATTTCATGGTTAAAGTTTTAATGTATACCAGTGCGTATTGTCCATATTGCACTAATGCAGAACGCTTACTTAGCAGCAAAGGCGTAACTGATATTGAAAAAATCCAAGTCGATAGTGCGCCGGAGTTAAGAATTGCAATGATGGCAAAGACTGGACGTCGGACTGTGCCTCAGATCTATATTGGGGAGCATCATGTTGGCGGATTTGATGACTTACGTGCTTTGGATTTGGCTGGAGACCTTGATCAGTTATTAGGTGCGTAAAAAATTAAGCAACTTAAGCAATTAGTATAAGCATCGGTTAAAATGTGATGCTTTATTTATTATCGTATATATGCGTTTAGGTTAATTAACGCAATTTTTTGAATTTTTTTAGGGAAAATCATGGCAAATAAAGAAACACTTGCTGAGCAAACTACAGAAAATCAAGCGCTAGAACAAAATCAGGCGCCAGGTTTTGGCATTGAAAAATTGTATGTGAAAGATTTGTCATTAGAGTTACCTAATGCACCACAAATTTTTACAGAGCGTGATGCGCCGCAAATCGGCATCGAAATTAGCAACTCTGCAAGTAAAATTGATGAGGGCATATACGAAGTTGTACTAACAATTACGGTAACTTCAAAAATTGCTGAGAAAACTGCATTCTTAATTGAAGTCGCACAAGCTGGTATTTTCCAAGTGCGCAATGTGCCAGAAGAAAATCTAGAAATTATTTTCAGCATTACTTGCCCAAATATCTTGTTCCCTTATGCGCGAGAAGTTGTTTCGGACTTGTCGGTTCGTGCCGGCTTCCCACCAGTTGTGCTTAGCCCAATTAATTTTGAAGCGTTATATGCACAACAAAAACAACAACAAGCGCAAGATGAAGCTTCCAAAACAACACACTAAATTTTTATTGTTTTCGACATTATTTATGCTGTTGCCAAATTTGGCAGCAGCTGAATTTAGGTCGGTCGCAGTTCAAAAAGCCATTGTCTATGACTCACCTTCCGCACAAGGTAAAAAGTTATATTTGCTTGGTCAGGGATATCCTGTTGAAGTAATTGTTAATCTCGCTGATTGGATTAAGGTGCGAGATCAGCAGGGTGGTTTAAGTTGGATAGATGCTAAGCAATTAAGCACTAAGCGATTTTTGTTGATTATTCCGCAAGTGGCTGAAATTAAACAAACACCAGATCCTGGGGGTGTTGTTATAGGGCGGGTGGAAAAAGATGTGGTGCTAGAACTACTTGAAGCACCCAAGAATGGTTGGGTGAAGGTGATGCATCATGACGGATTGGCTGGATTTATCCAAACCACAGCTGTTTGGGGCCTCTAAGGAAACGCGATGAAGATAGCTGTACTGGGTGCTGGTGCTTGGGGAACTGCGTTGGCAATGCATATTAGCCAGCAACACCAAGTTTGCTTGTGGGCACGCAAGGCTGCTCATGTTGATGGCATGAGAAAAGTGCGTGCCAACCCAATGTATCTTGGTGATTTCAAATTCAATGACAATCTTAGCTTGGAGAGTGATTTAGACCTTGCCTTGCAAGGCGTTGATTTTATTGTTTCAGTTGTGCCCACCTCTGGGTTCAGGACTATGTTGCAATCGATTAGAGCGCTTGGGATTGAAGTGCCTTTAATTTGGGCAAATAAAGGCCTTGAACCAGTGACGGCGAAATTGCCACATGAGGTTGCGCTTGAAGAGTTAGGGGAAAATCAAGCTTGGGGTGCACTTTCAGGACCAAGTTTTGCTGCAGAGTTAGTTCGAGGTTTGCCAACAGCGGTTTCTTTGGCGGTGAATGATGCTGCTTTTGCAAAACATGCTGGCGCTGCACTTCATGGTGGTTCTTTACGTGTTTATACCAGCACTGATGTTGTTGGTGTTGCCGTTGGCGGAGCACTTAAGAATGTGATGGCAATTGCAGCAGGTATTTCAGATGGCATGCAGTTTGGCAATAATGCGCGTGCTGCCATGATTACTCGTGGACTAGCTGAAATGACACGTTTTGGTCTTGCCATGGGCGCGCAAAAGGATACCTTTATGGGATTGGCTGGGGCTGGTGACCTCATACTGACTTGTACGGGTCAATATTCTCGAAATCGTGAAGTTGGTTTGCAGCTTGCTAGTGGTAAGCCGCTAGAGGCAATTTTAGAAACATTGGGTCATGTGGCTGAAGGTGTTTATACCGCTAGGGAAGTGGTTAAGCGGGCAAAAGAGCTGGGGGTGGATATGCCTATTACACATCAGGTTGACCAAGTGCTATCTCAAGGAAAATCACCCCGCGAAGCGGTGATGGACTTGCTCAGTCGTGAACAAAAAGAAGAGATTTTTTAATTTAAACTCCTCCTTCAAAATCAATCTGTCTCCACGCCTCATATAAGAGCACTGCTGCTGAGTTAGATAAATTCAAGCTTCTACTTTGAGGCAACATCGGTAATCTTAATAAATGATCCCTGCTAAATTCATTGCGTATTTCTTCTGGAAGGCCGCGCGTTTCAGGCCCAAAAATAAAGACATCATCCTTTTGAAATTTGATTTTACAATATGAAGCACCCCCTTTTGTTGTAATTGCAAACATCCGCTTATCAGCTAATGCCGCTTTGCATGCTATCCAGTTTTCATAGACTTCTAAGTTAGCATATTCGTGATAATCCAATCCTGCGCGCTTAAGTTGTTTGTCTTCCAGTAAAAATCCCAAGGGCTTTACTAAATGCAATTTAGAGCCAGTATTGGCACATAACCTAATAATGTTGCCAGTATTTGGTGGAATCTCTGGTTCAAATAAGACGAGGTTAAACATTTTACTTTGCAATGAGTTGTATTGATGGAAGCATTCTACATGAGCTTTTCATTTCACTTTAACGGCTTTTCTATGAATTATAAATTCAGACGTTTTAACAAATGATTAAATTTTAATCATTTGTAATTCTATTGCTTGCTTTCCGCTTAACAAGATATAATTGTATGATTATTAGAAGATTAAAGCGGTCCAAAATGGAAATAAAAGCCGAAACAAGTTCTAATCAACACATAATCACCGCTAAACAACAAAAGCGGGCAGCGCAAAGCTTCACTTTTTTTTCCTGTTTGGCCGTGATATTGCTTCCTTTCGCTATACCACTATTCATTTGGGTGGCCGCATCGATTTTTATGTATGCGGCAGCGGCTAATCATCCAAATCCAAAAGTGTGTGAATACATTAAGCAGTCAGGGTATCGATTTTACTCAACCTTTGCTTTGCTGGTTGTAATGGCTTTTTTTGGTTTTATGTTGGGTGAAAAAATTGGCGTTTTAAACGTATTGTTTTTAGTTTGGGGCATCAGTGTCTTATTGGTTGTTCCTTTGGGACTAAGAGATATGCTGCGTGCTTCAAAAGAAGATTGGCAGGACATGACAATGGAGAGTGAGTATGACTGAATTAAATGCTAGTGTAGTGGATACGTCATTTATTAAACGCAACATTCCGCTTGTAGAAAAACGCTGGAGTGTTGCGAAAATTGTGGAGTTATTTGAATTGCCTTTTAGCGATTTAATACACCTGGCACAAACTGTTCATCGTGATAATTTTGATCCAAATGCGGTACAAATCAGCACATTGATTTCGATTAAAACAGGGGGCTGCTCTGAAGACTGCGGCTACTGTCCGCAAGCTGCCCGTTATCACACGGATGTGGAAAATGAACCGCTAATGCAGTTAGATGAGGTTTTATCTGCAGCCCGTGCTGCTAAGGAAAGTGGTGCTAGCCGCTTCTGTATGGGTGCAGCCTGGCGGAGTCCTAAGCAAAAAGACTTAGAGCCTGTGCTTAAAATGATTTCTGAAGTAAAGGCGATGGGTTTACAAACCTGCGCAACTTTAGGCATGTTAAAAGAAGGTCAAGCCACGCAATTGAAAGAAGCTGGTCTTGATTATTACAACCATAACTTAGATACAGCTCCGGAATTTTATGGCGATGTGATTACCACGCGCACATATCAAGATCGCTTAGATACCCTTGATAGTGTCCGTGACGCAGATATAAATGTCTGCTGTGGCGGTATTATTGGGATGGGTGAAAGCCGTAATCAGCGCGCTGGACTGATTGCGCAGTTGGCGAATATGGACCGCCCGCCTGAAAGTGTGCCGATCAATTTACTTACTCAAGTTGAAGGTACGCCATTGCACGGTACAGATGATTTAGATCCGTTCGAATTTATTCGTACGATTGCCGCGGCGCGTATCACTATGCCTAAGAGTTTTGTGCGTCTTTCAGCAGGTCGTCAAAATATGCACGAGGGAATTCAAGCCCTTTGTTTTATTGCAGGCGCTAATTCAATTTTCTACGGTGAAAAATTACTCACCACGGCTAACCCAGAAGCGGAAACAGATAAGCAACTGTTTGCCAAATTGGGCCTGCATCCTATTTAATCATTCCGCGCGGTGACCATGCGTCGCGCTAATTTTATAAATGATTGAACAACTTAAAGCAGAATTAGCGGAGCGCGAGCAAGCAGGATTAAAGCGCAAGCGCCGCTTGTTGCAAAGTCCCCAAAGCGCACATTTGGTCGCTGATGAGCGCCGCCTAGTCTCATTCGCGAGTAATGACTATTTGGGATTGGCGAATCATCCTGATTTAATCTCAGCGCTTCAACAAGCTACTGCAGAAGCTGGGGTGGGAAGTGGAGCTTCACATCTCATTACAGGACATCACCAACTCCACCACATTGCAGAGCAATCATTAGCGAGCTTTGTAGGCTTGCCCGCTACTTTGCTCTTTAGCAACGGATACATGGCCAATATGGGGGTGGTAGCTACTTTGCTTGGTCGCAATGATGCAATTTTTGCGGATAAGCTTAACCATGCTTCATTGAATGACGCAGCTGTTTTAGCACGCGCAGAGGTAAACCGCTATGCACATCAAGACTTGGCTCAGCTAGAAAAAATGTTAGCGGCCAGCAATGCATCAAGAAAATTAGTAATTGTGGATGCTGTGTTTAGCATGGATGGCGATATCGCCCCTGTGCCTGAACTCATAGCACTATGTGAAAAGTACGATGCTTATTTGTTACTTGATGATGCTCATGGTTTTGGAGTATTGGGGAGCCAAGGCCGAGGTATTTTGAGCCATTTTAATGCGGCATCACCTCGCATTATCTATATGGCTACTTTGGGTAAAGCTGCTGGGGTAGCAGGGGCTTTCGTGGCTGGAGATGAAACCATTATTCAATATTTGATTCAGTCGGCCAAAACTTATATTTACACTACGGCTAGCCCACCCGCATTGGCAGCGGCTTTGGTTGCAGCTGTTGATGTGATGAAAAAAGAAGTTGGACGTCATCAGCATTTGCGAGATTTAATTGCTTATTTCAAACAAAATCTCAGTCTAAAAAGATGGCAGTTAATGCCATCTTGTACAGCGATACAACCTATAGTTTTGGGCAGTAATGAAGCCGTATTGGGTTTAAGTGACTATCTGCTGGACAGAGATGTTTTGGTACCTGCTATCCGTCCGCCAACTGTTCCAAAAAATACCGCACGTCTTCGCGTTTCTTTATCGGCCTCACACAGTTTTGATGATGTGAAATCGCTGATTCAGCATCTGCAGGAAGCGGAACAGGCTTTGCTCGCATGAGTTTGTATATTGAAAAAATAGGGCAGGGTCAGCCATTAGTGATGATTCACGGTTGGGGCATGCACAGTGGCATGTGGATGCAAGCCCGTGATTTGCTAAGTCAGCATTTTGAATTGCACTTGGTTGACTTGCCAGGTATGGGGAATAGCGGAAACTTAGATGTTTATAATTTGAATACTGTCGCTGAAGAAATCGTTCAGAAAATACCCGCAAATTCTTTTGTTTTAGGGTGGTCTTTAGGGGGATTGATTGCCACAAAAATCGCTTTAATTACCCCAATTAAGAAGCTCATTTTGGTTGGAAGTACGCCTTGTTTTGTTGCACGTGACGGCTGGCAACATGGGATGGAAAGTGATGTCTTTGAGAGTTTTTTTGCGGGTGCGATGCAAGATTATCAAAGCACTATGAATAAGCTATTGGCTTTAATTGCGATGGGGAGTGGCAACGCTCGCACTTCTTCAAAAATATTGCGTGAGGCACTAAATCTTCGCCCAGCCGCCAATCAGCAAGGCTTGCTAGGTGCTTTGGATATTCTGCGCACTGATGATTTACGTGAAGCTTTAACAAGCTTGGAAATACCTACTTTGTTGATTCATGGGGCCCATGACAAATTAGCCTCGTTAAGTGCGGCTGAGTGGACTGTAAAAGCTTTGCCGAATGCTGAGTTATTTGTGCTGCAAAGTGCCGCGCATGAGCCATTTATTTCTCACCCCGAAATATTCTCGGCCAGAGTCACTGAGTTCTTACAATGATGAGCCAGGCTCTCCGTCAGCAAGATATTTACCACCTAGACAAAGCGAGAGTGCGCGCATCGTTTGACCGTGCTGCAAAATCTTATGATGCCGCTGCTGTGTTGCAAAAATTGGTCCGTGAGGAAATGCTAAGTCGTTTAGATTTAGTGAGCCTAAAGCCGGAAAGCATTTTGGATGCTGGCTGCGGCACAGGCCATGCCAGCAAAGCTTTGATGCAAAAGTATCCAAAAGCACAGGTCGTTTCGCTGGATCTAGCGATGGGTATGCTGCACAAGACGCAGTTGATAAATACGTCTTTTACACAACGTATCAAGCAAGGATTTGGATTAAATAAGCAACACTTGCTTTGCGCAGATATTGAGCAGCTTCCATTGGCGGATGCGAGCTTAGATATGGTGTGGTCTAATCTCGCCATTCAATGGTGTAATGATTTAGATGCTGCATTTACTGATATACACCGCGTACTTCGTACTGACGGTTTACTAATCTTTAGTACACTTGGTCCGGATACGCTTAAAGAGTTGCGTGCCGCTTCAAGTATGGATCGTGAGCATGTGCACGTGAGCCGTTTTATTGATATGCATGATATTGGCGATGCTTTGGTGCGCGCTGGTTTTTCAGCGCCAGTTTTAGATGTAGAACGCATTACGCTCACTTATAATGATGTGATGGCGGTGATGCGTGACTTGAAGTCTATTGGTGCTCACAATGCTGCTGATGGACGCAGTCGAAGTTTGCAAGGTCGAGGCTTCCTCAAACAACTCACTGCAAATTATGAACGCTATAGAAAGGATGGCAAATTACCCGCCACTTTTGAGGTGGTTTATGGACACGCTTGGAAGCCCGTCGCCAGACCTAAAACGAAGATTGACCTAGAGGCTGGCTTTGCGCCTGTAACATTCCATGGCAAAAAATAAACAGGCATTTATTGTAACCGGTACCGATACCAATGTCGGTAAAACCTACATTGCGAAGGCTTTGGTGAGACATTTTGCGCAACAAGGCTTCAAAGCTCTTGGTATGAAGCCTGTCGCCGCTGGCGCTGAATTAGTAGAGGGACGCTTGCTTAATAGTGATGTGGCTGAACTGGTTAAATCGGGCAATGTGGTTGCCGATATAGAGTTGATTAATCCTTATGTTTTTGCCTCTTCGATTGCGCCGCACATCGCCGCTGAACAATCTGGTGTAGAGATTTCATTAGATAAAATAAAAATAGCTTTCGAAGCCCTGCAACAGCAAGCTGATGTTGTCGTGGTCGAGGGGGCAGGGGGGTTTCGTGTGCCGATTAATCGCCAAGAAACAATGGCTGATTTAGCAGTAAAACTTAATCTCCCAGTGATTTTGGTGGTGGGTATTCGCTTGGGCTGCATCAACCATGCATTACTAACGGTTGGCTCTATTCGAGCAGCAGGGCTTACTTTGGTGGGCTGGGTGGCGAATCGAACTGATCCAAGTATGCAAGCCAAAGATGAAAATGTTGCGACTCTAAAAGCAATGATTAAAGCGCCTTGTCTCGCAGATGTTGCTTGGGGTGCTAAGCCTCAGTTTATTGATTTCTAGCTTTACGTTTTTGCTTAAATCGATAAGTTAGCAAAATGATTAAGCCGGCGATATTTGGGTACCAAATATACCAATGTGACCATGGGATGCCATCAAAACTAAAGTCTGAAAGGGGCCAGAATAGGGGCGTGGCAAAGTAGGCTTTGGAATGAAACGGGAAGTCGAGAAGGATGTGAAAAGGCCAAGCTAGCATGGCAAAAGCGATGTCTTTGCGCCAAAAACTTACTAAGCCAATGATTGGAAAACAAATCAGTACGCTGTGTCCTAAGGCGTAGTTAGTAAATAGCCACGGCGGGATAGTTTCAAGTGGGGGTTTGCCAAACTGCCAAGAGCCTGACACCATGTTAAATAGCATAAATGCGCCGAATGAGATTAGATCAGGCGCTGCACCAAATAGTATGGCTAGCCATGCATGACGTTTGTAGCCGAATAACCCATACCCCCAAAGTGCGTGGCTAAACGTATCCATAAGTCTTATTTATAAAGAAGATGTTGTTGAATGTAGTTTATTACATTCCCTGGCAACGAATGGCTGATATCGAACTTTGATGCGATGTGCTGACGAATTTCTGTTGATGAAATATTTAATGCTGCAATTTCTTGTATTAATATTTTTCCACTGGGGAATTCTCTAAGGATGCTTGCATCATTCGTTTGATGCGCTGCAATCAGTGCTTTAACCTCAGCATTGCAATTTAAGTATTCAGAGTGGGGCCTTTTGATCACTAAAAAATGGCAATACTCGAGAAGCTCATTCCAGCGATGCCATGTGTTGAGTTTGGCAAATGCATCCGAACCTATCAGCCAACAAATGCTTACCTTTTCGCCTAATTCTTGCCGTAATGAAATCAGACTGTCAATGGTGTAAGAGGGCCCTGAACGTTGGAGCTCGCGGAGATCAATCTTTAATTTTGGATGGTCAAGAATTGCCAGCTTCACCATATCTGCACGTTGTTTTGCACTAATGATAGGGACGTCTTTAATTGCTGGAATGGCCGCAGGCATGAAGCGTATCTCTTGAAAATCTAATGATTTCAGTAGGCGCTCAGCAATGTGAAGGTGACCATTGTGGATGGGGTTAAATGTGCCACCTAAAATGCCTATCATGGAAGATATTTAATTGCGAACATGCCCATCACCCAATACGATGTATTTGAGCGAGGTTAAGCCTTCAAGGCCAACAGGACCGCGTGCGTGTAGCTTGTCAGTTGAGATCCCAATTTCTGCACCTAAGCCATATTCAAAGCCATCTGCAAAGCGTGTTGATGCGTTAACCATTACGCTGCTAGAATCAACTTCACGTAAGAAGCGACGTGCTTTTGTGTAGTTCTCAGTCACAATTGCTTCTGTGTGCTGTGAGGAGTGTTGGTTGATATGTGAAATTGCTTCATCTAATCCTTCAACTACTTTGCACGAAATAATTGCATCTAAATACTCAGTGTAATAGTCATCGTCCGTTGCAGGGTTGGCCGCTTTTACTAATGAACATGTTTCTACGCACCCGCGAATTTCAATGCCTTTGCTAATAAGCATCTCAGCAATTTTTGGCAACATAGTTTTTGCTACGCTGCGCGCAACCAAAAGAGATTCTGTTGTATTGCAAGTACCTAAGCGCTGTGTTTTCGAGTTCTCAATAATGCGAATGGCTTTGTCAAAATCAGCTTCGTCATCCACATAAACGTGGCAATTCCCATCCAAATGTTTAATTACAGGGATGCGTGCCTCATTCAAAATGCGCTCAATCAATCCTTTTCCACCACGTGGCACAATCACATCCACAAACTCTTTCATGGTGATGAGCTCGCCAACCGCAGCGCGGTCTGTGGTTTCTATGACTTGCACTGCGGTCTTTGGTAAACCTGCTGCTACTAAGCCTTCATGCACTAATCTAGCCAAGGCTTGGTTGCAATAAATTGCTTCAGAGCCGCCACGAAGAATGGCGGCATTCCCCGATTTAATACATAAGCCAGCCGCATCCACCGTAACATTTGGACGTGCTTCGTAAATGATGCCAATCACACCAAGCGGCACGCGCATTTTGCCGATTTGAATGCCTGATGGGCGAAATTTCATATCACTCACTTCACCAATTGGGTCTGTAAGTCTAGCAATTTGTTCTAACCCCTCAGCCATGGCGGCGATAGATTTTTCAGTGAGCGCGAGGCGGTCTAACATGGCTGGCTCCATGCCTGCAATTTTTGCCGCAGCAAGGTCTTGTTGGTTAGCGGCAAGTAAAGCGTTTTTTTCACGCATGATCGCCTTGGCGATCATGGTGAGCGCTAGGTTTTTTATATTCGTTTCAGCTTTTGCCATGGCGCGTGAAGCTTTACGGGCTTCAACCCCAACATCGTGCATGTATTTTTTAATGTCCATATTCAATCCAAATGGGTGAATCTTTTTTATCGAGTTGTTGGTCGTGGCGATATTTTCGCCAAACCAAAACACAATCGAGAAATCTCAAGCCAAGCATCGCCATGCATCATGCCTTTAGCCGTTTTATCAATATCGGCCAGCTTGACTAGTGCGGCTTGTAATTGTTTCAAGCTTAATCGTGCTAGGGTTTGCTTGGCAAGCGCTTGTTTTGCTCCATAGACCTTGGCTTGCACCATTGCATTGTTTAAATTCTCGCCACGTGCTTCCGCCTGTTTTATTTTTACCAATGGCGTAATCGCCCAAATCAGTGGATTCATCACAGCAACAGGTTGTGCACCTTCATCTTTAAGCCCTTCCAAAATACGCACTGTGCGGTCAACGTCGCCAGATAAGACAGCCTCGCCGAGTTGCGCAGCGTCAAAGCGTGAAACATTTAGCACTGCGGCACGGACATCATCGCCAGCAATTTCTCCAGCAGGGTAAAGTAATCCTAACTTTTGAATTTCTTGATGTGCCGCAAGCAAGTTGCCTTCGACTTGGTTTGCCATAAAATTTAATGTTTCTGTGTCTGTTTTTTGCTTTTGTAAAGCCAAACGAGAGGCAATCCATTGCGGCAATTGCGCAGACCCAATTTCACGCAGCTCAATAAATATGCTGTTTTGTTGAAGCGCTATATACCAAGCACTTTTGGTATCACGCCAATCAACTGCTGGCAGAGTAACCACTGTTACTGTGTCAGGGAGAGATTTTGTTGCTAAGGCTTGGAGCGCTTTGCTACCATCAAGACCAGGCTTGCCGCTGGGGATGTTTATTTCAAGTAAGCGCTGGCTTGCAAAAAGCGACATGGCTTGGCCGAATTCTGCAATTTGCGTCCAATTGAAATAACGGTCAATATTGAAGCTTGTTCTTTCATCAATCCCTTGTTCTCTAGCTTTAGTGCGGATAGCATCTAAACATTCACGTTGAGATAAAGGCTCGTCTCCCGTTAGAACATATAAAGGCTTAAGGCCGTTACTTAAGTGTTGGTTGATTTGTTGAGGCGTCAAATTCATACTTGAACGATGAAGGCTTTTGCCTATTTTAAAGTCTTAGCTTTAGGTTTTTGTGCAACCAAACGACGCATTAGTTCTCGTGTTGCATCGCGACGCATATCTTCATACAGCATCGTTTCTTCATATGATTTGGCGAGCAACTCTGTGTCTAGATAAGAAAAATCACGACGACTCTCAATCATTTGTTCTGGACCCCAAAGCTCTTCTGAAGCTGCACGTATGCGAAACTTGACACGATAAAACAATTCAAATTCTCGTACTGAACCAGTGCCACCTAAGGAAAGAATGCGTTTTTCAACTCCGTCGCTCATAAACTCAAACAGGATTTCAGCATCTTCTGGCTGACTGACGATGTTAACGCCATTGGTTCTAAGTGTGCTTGTTAAATCTTTGGAGATGCTTGATGAGCCTTTGATATATAGCTTATTAAAGGCTAAATCTGCTACACCTCGCAAATGAAACCCACAGGCTACAATGAAGAAGGTTAGCATTAGAGTGGCCAGACAGCGAGCTATGTAGTTTTTCATACTTACCCCACAACAATATTGACAAGTTTGTTTGGCACAACAATAACCTTACTCACAGTTGCGCCTTCTTCTAAAAATTTCTGCACAAAAGGCTGGGCGACTGCATGCTGCTCAATGGCCTCTTTTGTCATAATTTTAGCTACGGTAATGCTACCGCGCAATTTTCCGTTTACTTGCACAACCAATTCCACTTCATCTTGCACCATCGCAGATTGATCTGCGCTTGGCCATGTGGCGTCTTCAATTACACCATTATTACGCAACTCCGCCCATAAGGCTTGGCAGATATGCGGCACGATAGGGGAGAGTAGTAAAGTGACATTCTCAAGCACTTCTTGGCGCACGCTTCGTGTTATTGCATCGTCACCTTCTACTTTGCCATAAGCATTCATCAGTTCCATCACTGCGGCGATTGCGGTATTGAATGTTTGGCGGCGACCATAGTCGTCAGTGATTTTTTCAATCGTTTGGTGCAATTGGCGACGCAAGGTTTTGAGTTCCGCACTTAATTCACCATCTTTGTAGGCTTCTACTGTGCCAGCTTCTAAATGCGTCGCTACAAACGTCCACAAGCGTCGTAAGAAACGATGTGCGCCTTCTACTCCGCTGTCTGCCCATTCCAAGCTTTGTTCTGGGGGTGCAGCAAACATCATAAATAAACGAGCAGTATCTGCTCCGTAAGTGTCGATGAGTTCTTGTGGGTCAACCGTGTTGCCCTTGGATTTACTCATCTTGGTGCCTTCTTTTAGCACCATGCCTTGCGTGAGCAAATTAGTGAATGGCTCATCATTTTTGAGTAAACCAACATCACGCATCAATTTATTAAAGAAGCGCGCATAGAGTAAATGCAAAATGGCATGTTCAATGCCACCAATGTATTGGTCAACAGGCAGCCAATAGTTTGCACGCTCATCGACCATGCCAGTGTTGCAATCAAAGCTTGCATAGCGTGCAAAATACCATGAAGATTCAAAGAATGTGTCCATGGTGTCAGTTTCACGCGTGGCTTTTCCCCCGCAAGTTGGACAAGTGGTTTCGTAGAAACTTGGGTCTTTTTTAATTGGAGAGCCAACGCCATCCATGATGACATCTTCAGGTAGGCGCACAGGCAATTGCTCAGCGGGGACAGGCACTTCACCACAGCTGGCGCAATGTACGATAGGGATTGGGCAGCCCCAATAACGTTGGCGAGAAACGCCCCAATCGCGTAAACGATATTGGGTGCGGCGTTTGCCTAAGCTCTTTGCGCTAAGTGCTTCAGCGATTTTGCTAGATGCACCATCAAAATCTAGGCCATCAAATGGGCCTGAACTAAATAACACGCCATGTTCTGTGTAAGCCGTACTAAGAGGGATATCAAGCTCGGCATTTTGTGGCTTAATCACAGCCTTAATTGGCAGGTTGTATTTGTTCGCAAACTCAAAGTCGCGCTCATCGTGGGCTGGAACAGCCATCACAGCCCCCTCTCCGTAGCTAATTAGCACATAATTGGCTATCCATACTGGAAGCTTTTCACCACTAAGTGGATGAGAAACAAATAAGCCAGTTGCCATGCCTTTTTTCTCGGCAGTCGCCATGTCGGCTTCAGCTACGCTTCCCATTTTACATTCGTGGATGAAGGCTTGCAGTGATGGGTTGTTTTTGGCAGCTTGCGTTGCAAGCGGGTGTTCCGCAGCAACAGCCACATAAGTCGCACCCATTAAAGTGTCTGGGCGCGTTGTGTAGACTTTCAAATTGCCATCTTCACCAATAATAGGAAACTCCACTTCACATCCGTAGCTTTTACCTATCCAATTGCGTTGCATGGTCTTTACTTGCTCAGGCCAGCCCTCGAGTTTATCTAAGTCAGCTAAAAGCTCATCTGCATAACTCGTTATCTTCATGAAATATTGTGGTATATCGCGTTTTTCAACTACAGCGCCAGAGCGCCATCCTTTTCCATCGATTACTTGTTCGTTGGCAAGGACAGTTTGATCAACAGGATCCCAATTAACCGTGGAGGTTTTTTTGTAGATTAGACCTTTTTTGAATAGCTCAGTAAAAAGCCATTGTTCCCAGCGGTAATAATCTGGTGTACAGGTCGCGATTTCTCTATCCCAAGAAATACCTAGGCCCAGAGATTTTAGCTGAGATTTCATGTGTTCAATATTGCTATATGTCCAGCCAGCAGGCGCTACATTGTTCTTAATTGCAGCATTTTCAGCAGGCAATCCAAAAGCGTCCCAGCCCATTGGTTGCATCACATTAAAGCCACGCATGCGCTGGAAACGACTTAGCACATCGCCAATGGTGTAATTGCGTACATGGCCCATGTGCAAACGACCGCTAGGGTAAGGAAACATCGATAAGCAATAATATTTAGGTTTATCGCTCTTTTCGGTCGCCTTGAAAGTCTGGTTAGTTTCCCAGTATTGTTGGGCGCGGTCTTCAATTTCTTTGAATGGATACTGCTGTTGCATGAAAAATGGGCGTTCTGTAATGATTAATGTGACTAAATTATACCTTGAAGCGCCGCTAATTGCTGTTGTCTTGCAGGCAATAAAAAAGCCATCTTAATGATGGCTTTTTTATTGCCTGCTTTGCGTTTATACATTAAATCTAAAGTGCATAACATCGCCATCTTGCACAATATACTCTTTGCCTTCTAGGCGCATTTTCCCAGCTTCTTTTGCACCCTGTTCACCTTTATGAACAACATATTCATTGAAGGCGATGACTTCTGCGCGAATGAAGCCGCGTTCAAAGTCAGTATGAATTACCCCTGCGGCTTGCGGGGCAGTTGAGCCCTTACGGACAGTCCAAGCGCGCACTTCCTTTACGCCTGCTGTAAAGTAGGTTTCTAGGCCAAGTAGGTTATAAGCAGCTCGTACTACGCGGTCTAAGCCTGGCTCACTTAAGCCTAGCTCTTCTAAAAATAAGACTTTGTCTTCATCCTCCAGGTCTGAGATTTCTGCTTCAATTTTGGCGCAAATACTCACTACTGGGGATCCGTCTTTCTTACCTAGTTCAACGATGGAGTCGAGAAGAGGGTTGTTAGTGAAGCCTGTTTCATCGACGTTGGCGATATACATGACTGGCTTAACTGTAATGAGACAAAGGGGTTTTAGCAGGTTTATTTCATCAGCGTCTAGACCTAACGTACGAACAGCCTTTCCCTCATCCAAACCTTTTTGTACTTTAGTTAATACAGCACAAAGTGCAATTGCTTCTTTGTCGCCTGATTTTGCTTTTTTGGTTTCGCGCTGTACGGTTTTATCAACGGTTTCCATGTCCGCAAGTGCAAGCTCTGTGTTTATAGTCTCAACATCTGAAAGTGGATCAACTTTATTAGCAACGTGCACAACGTTTGCGTCGTTGAAGCAACGGACCACGTGCGCAATTGCATCTGTTTCACGAATGTTGGCTAAGAACTTATTACCTAAACCCTCACCTTTAGATGCGCCGGCCACTAGGCCTGCGATGTCTACAAACTCAACAATTGCGGGTTGAATTTTTTGTGGCTTAACGATATCAATCAGTGGCTTCATGCGAGGGTCAGGCACTTCAACGATGCCGACATTAGGCTCAATCGTACAAAAGGGATAGTTTTCTGCGGCAATGCCTGCTTTAGTGATGGCGTTGAAGAGTGTGGATTTACCCACGTTTGGTAGGCCGACTATTCCGCATTTCATAATTTTTCCTATTTAATAAATTTGAGACTAATTTTTAGTATGCAATTTTAACATTGCTGCTTCAAATTCACCTTTTAATAGCAAAGGTAAAAGCATGGTGCTTTGGTCTATATTCTCTTCAATCGAGCGCATTTCATCACGATTTGGGTCTTTTAATACATAATTGGCAACAGCATTTTTATCCCCAGGGTGTCCGATCCCTAAGCGCAAACGCCAAAAATCAGTTGTGCCTAGCTGTGCGGCGATATCTTTTAGGCCATTATGCCCTCCGTGCCCGCCTCCCATTTTAAGTTTAACGGTACCCGGAGGTAAGTCTAGTTCGTCGTGTACGATTAAAACGGACTCAGGTGAAATTTTGTAAAACTTAGCCAGCGCAGCCACTGAACGGCCACTGGCATTCATAAATGTGGTCGGTTTGAGAAGCAATGCTTCTTCGGAATATGAATTTAAGCGACCAGAAAATCCAAAAAACTTTGCTTCAGCCTTGAGTTTACTGTTTGTTTGAGCACAGATTTGATCGATCCACCAAAAGCCTATATTGTGACGAGTGGATTCATATTCGGCGCCTGGGTTGCCTAGTCCAACAATTAATTTGATTTGACTCATGTTCTATTGTCGCTCATCTTGTTTGAATGCCTCAAAATAATAACGCGCGTTCGGGAAACCGAAACGCGCGTTTTGAGACCAATCACAAAAGAAACTAAGCTTCTGGAGTTGCTTCCGTTGATACTTCTTCATTTGCTGCAGCAGCACCGCCACGAGTTTTTGCGATACTAGCAACAGCAACGTCAGCGCCATGTGCTAATTGAACAAACTCAACGCCATTAGGTAATTTGATTTCGGACAAATGAACCGAATGTCCCATTTCTAATTTTGCCAAATCAACTTCAATGAATTCTGGCAAGTCTTTTGCCAAGCAGCTTACATCAGCTTCGGTAGCAATGTGAGCAACGATTCCGCCGCCAACTTTTACGCCTGGTGCAATCTCGCTATTAATGAAGTGTAATGGTACTTTGACGTGGATTTTTTCTGATGCGCTAACACGTTGAAAGTCGACGTGTTGAATAGTGTTACGAACTGGATGCATTTGATAGTCACGCAACAATACAGACTCTTTTTTACCATCAAGGTTAAGCGTCAGGATGGAAGCGTGGAAGGCTTCATGGCGAAATTCCATGAACAATGCTTTCATATCAAATTCAACGCTTACGGCATCTTTACCCGCACCATAAACCACACCTGGAACTTTAGCTGAGCGGCGAAGACGGCGGCTCGCACCCGTACCTTTCGCTGCACGTGTTACTGCTGAGATTTCAATAGTCATTTTTACTGCTCCTAAATTTGACCAAAATTAAAATTTTGGCTTTTTAAAAACTGTTATCCGCGACCAGATAACAGGGGGTGATGCATTCGCTACCGAATACATCGAAACTTTAATAATCATTCAAACAATGAGCTGACAGAGTCTTCATTGCTAATACGGCGTATAGTTTCAGCCATTAATTTACCAACACTTAGCTGTCGAATTTTTTTACATGCTAGCGCATCTTTGCGGAGAGGGATTGTATCAGTCACCACTAACTCATCAAGTTCCGACGCGCTAATTCGATCTATCGCAGTTCCTGAAAGTACTGGGTGGGTACAATAAGCTAGGACTTTAACGGCACCTTTTTTCTTAAGTGCTGATGCCGCCTCACATAGTGTATTCGCTGTATCCACCATATCGTCCATGATGACACAGGTCCGACCAGTAACATCACCAATGATGTTCATTACTTTGGCCACATTTGCTTTAGGACGACGTTTGTCGATAATTGCTAAATCCGAACCCATCTCTTTCGCTAATGCTCGCGCACGTACTACACCTCCAACGTCTGGTGAAACGACCACCAGGTTGTGGTGATTTTGTTTCGTGAGGTCATCCAGCAACACAGGCGATGCGTAGATATTATCAACTGGAATTTCGAAGAATCCTTGAATTTGGTCTGAGTGTAAATCCATGGTCAACAAACGATTTACGCCGACGCTTGTTAGCATGTTTGCTACCACTTTTGCAGTAATTGCTACGCGGGCAGAGCGAGGACGTCGGTCTTGGCGTGAATAACCGAAGTAAGGAATTGCTGCAGTAATACGGCCTGCTGAGGCACGACGAAGCGCATCAATGATCACCATAACTTCCATTAAGGTGTCATTTGTTGGAGTGCAAGTTGATTGCAATACAAATACGTCTTTGCCCCGGACGTTATCTTGCAGTTCAACCATGACTTCGCCATCGCTAAAACGGTCAACGGTTGCACGGCCCAATTTCATACCCAAGTGTTTGACCACTTTTTTGGCAAGTTGAGGATTGGCAGTGCCTGTAAACACCATCATGTCGCCTTTGGCCACAGTGGATTCCTTTATGCTATAAAAACAAAAAAAGCGTGTAATGTTACACGCTCCATCTTGCAATACTGGCTGGGGAAGAAGGATTCGAACCTTCGCATGCCGGAATCAAAATCCGGTGCCTTAACCAGCTTGGCGACTCCCCATTTGATCGTTACCTAAAAAACTGCAGGAATCAAATTATACAGTGGATGCTCTTCTAATCCGAGCGCTGCTTCACAAAATATTTCAGTATTTGCAATTTCTCTTGGTTGTGCTTTTACAATGTTATTTGCTTCAGCTAAATCTTTAACCGTCACAAAAACCGATGCGCCAGAACCGCTCATTTTTGCTTGTGAAAATTGATTTAGCCAATTGAGACAAGCAGTTATTACTGGGTATTTCTGACAAGCCACCGCTTCGAGGTCGTTGTGAAAAACTTTATTTTCATCATCAAACACTAGGCTTTGTTTTTCTTTGCCGATTCTTCTTGAGTTAAGCATTTCGGAAAAGGCCGCTATTGTCGTGCGAAACGTGTTTCTTGTCAATTCCTTAGCGCTAAAAATTTCAGCTGTCGAAACGTGTATTTGGGGTGTAAGAATCACGAAATGTAATCTTGGAAGCTCAATAGGCTGTATTTTTTCCCCTACGCCTTCCACCCAAGCATTTTTACCAAAAATAAAAAATGGGACATCTGCCCCTAGCTTCAAGCCTAATTCCATGAGCCCTGATTTACTTAAACCTAAATCCCAAAGCTGGTTAAGTGCAATTAAAACTGTTGCTGCATCGGAGCTACCTCCGCCAAGCCCCGCTCCCATAGGGATATTCTTAATGAGCCCAATGTCTGCTCCGAATGTGCAGTTGCAATGCGATTGTAATAATTTTGCAGCACGCACACATAGATCTTGTTCTATTGGGATGTTGGCGTTGTCTGTGACGCGCTGAATTTGGCTGTCTTTTCGTGCTTTGATATATATGGTGTCATATAAATTGATGAGGCAAAAAACGCTTTGGAGTAAATGATATCCATCTAAACGTCTGCCTGTAATGTGTAAAAATAGATTTACTTTTGCGGGCGCCAAAAAAGCCTGGAATCCTTGGGTAATCAATCGTTTTTCAAATGCTTCCATGACTGTATTTTATGGCTTCTTTGAGACGTTATTTTCTTGTGCCGTTGATGGTTCTAGTGATGTATCCCAATTTTCAATAACAATTCTGACGTTCATTTTTGGATTGCTAAGATTAATCTTGCTCGGCAAAATTGGTTGAATTTCATTTTGATATTGCATGTAGCTAATTTCCCAGCCATCTTCGCTGAATTTACTTAGGTTGCCTTTTTCGTCAAAAGTATAAGAGGTTACAACTCCTTTTCCGGGGCGTCCTATTATCCAGTCTGATAGTTTGGCAAGCGGCAATCTCCATCCGAGAGTAAGCTCCGTTAAGCTTTCTACATCCGGTGCTTTTAAAGTTTTTCCATCTTTTGTAGTTAAACTCACCCCAGTATCATTTTTTACGATGTCGGCGATTTTATTACCGAATGGGGAGATTAAATCAATGATGTCGCTATCATTAGAGTGCTTCCAATGAATGTTGCCTGAAACACCATGGTTTTCAATTTGGACTCCCATTCGGCCCTTAATCTTAAAATTAGTTATCCTGGCAATTTCTGCTTGATGCTGTTGTGCTTCAGCGGGGATGGTCTGAGATTCAATTATCGCTTGGTGAGGAGACTCGCCAGAAGGTGTTGTGCTGACGGTAGAACAGCCAGTTGCTAGCAGCCCAATAATTAACAAATAAATGCCCAAGCAACATTTCTTATTTATTTTCATTAAGGATTGCATCCTCGATGCTTAGTATTTGAATTTTTTGATTGTTTTGACCAGCACTTCATTTTCCGGGCTGGCTTTTAACGCATCTTCCCATAACTTGGATGCTTCATTTTGTTTGCCTTGTTTCCAGAGCACCTCGCCTAAATGAGCCGCTATTTCACTATCATTTTGAAGGTTATATGCTTTATTCAAGTATTCAAAAGCTTTTTCTAGATTGCCTAATTTATATTGCACCCATCCCATACTATCCAAAATGTAATGGTCGCCTGGGCTTAGTTCTAATGCTTTACTAATGAGCTTGTTTGCTTCTTCCAGCTTAATGTTTCGGTCTGCGAATGAATATCCTAGAGCGTTGTATGCTTGAGCAAAGGAAGGTTTAATTTTGATAAGCGTTCGTAATTGTGTTTCTAACACCGTAAATTGATTTACACGCTCAGCTGACATCGCTAAGTCGTAAATTAATTCCGATGAATCTGGCATGTTCGCAACCGCTTTGCTTAAAAGCTCGTAGGACTCTTGAAAGCGTTTGCTTTGTGCCAATAAATTCGCTTGTGCTGAAATCACTTGAGCTAATTCTATGTTATTCAAGTTTTCTAACTCATCAAGCATTTTGATGGCAGCATCAGATCCTTGATTGCGTGATATCACATTAGCGATGCTAAGTTTGGCGTCTAAATAGTGGTCCGTTTGTTGAGGGAGTACGTTTGGTTCAGATTGTTGGACTTGGCTGTACCAATTAATGGCCTCTGTATCATTTTTATTTTTTTCAGCAATTTGACCTAGATATATGTAAATAGGATCCTTATGTTTAATATTAGAACTTAATGCTTGTTTAAAATACTTTTCTGCATCGCCAAATTCATTAATTTGAACCGACATTAAGCCAACAACCACTAAAATTTCTGGGTTGCTATTAGAAAGTTTAGATAATTTCACAAGCTCAGGCTTTGTTTCATTAAAACGCAATTGTTTTATCAACATGCGACTTAAGTTTAATCGAGCATCATTTGCGTTTGGGTTGTCAGTCAAAAAGCTTCGGTAGAAATCAATTGCTTGGTTTGGAGAAATTGTAAACAAAATATCTGCTTGTTGAATTGCTCCCATTTCCCAATGAGGATGTAATTGATTTGCGCGCTTAATTTCACTAAGCGCAAGCTCTTGATTGTCTGCTTGAAATGCAGCTTGGCCAATGGTGAAGTGAGCTTCCGCTAAGTGTGAATAAGGGGCTGCTAATTCTTGCACTAATTGTAAGACAGCGTTCTTGTTCGATTGATGTGATAACAGGTTATTTAAATATAAAAAACCATTTGCACGAGTTTCTTCTTTTTCAAGCAGTTGTTGGATTAATGGTTTTGCAGCAATTAAATCACCATTCATCAAATAAATCTGCGTGGCAGCTTGTTTTGCATCCGTTGAGTTCGCATCTAACTCAACCCAAAGCCTAGTTGTTTCTAAGGCTGCTTGGGGATTTTTACTATAAATTGCTACTTTGGCTGCTCTTTCTGCCAATCTAACGTCTCGGGTTGATTTGGCCAATTCAAAAAATAGTTTTGTTGAGAGGCCAAGTTCACCTCTTTGTCCTGCAATTTCGGCTGTTAAATATCGAAACACAAATTCAGCATTAAACTGACCTTGTGATTCTAATTTAATTTCCGGGTTGGAAGCTTCTTCGGCAAACGCCTTAGGCGTGCTTGTTAAGCAGCTAAAGCCAAATGCAATTGCGGCAACTAATAGATTTTTTTTAATGGGTAACAAGTTTTTCGATTTTTTTTGCATTGTGTAAAGTTGTTTTCATGGCTGATTTTGAGTGAACTACATACTCCTTAGTCCGTGACACCTTAGGCAAGTTCATCCATAATGAGAGCTGACTATAGCTTTTTAATTGAAACTTTCCAATAGGACATGTTTCAAAGATTAAAATTGTTATTAAAATATCATTCATTGATTGCCTGGCGCTTGACAAGTGTCGGGCGTTTTTTTAATTTAACATGCCTTCGAGTTTAGCTTTTGATTTGGCCTTGCCAAGCAATGTGGAGCCTTAATTTTTTATGACTATTTTAACAGTTGAAGCGAGTAATTTAACGCGTCTCTATGGCGGCCGTGAGGCGGTCAGTGATGTTAGTTTCACCCTGAGCAAAGGTGAAGTGCTTGGTTTTCTTGGACCCAATGGTGCAGGAAAATCAACCACTATGAAAATGCTTACAGGCAACTTAGCACCTAGTAATGGAAGCGTTAAAATTTGTGGTGTGGATATGATAGAAAATCCAAAAGAAGCTAAAGCACTGATTGGGTATTTGCCAGAAACCCCCCCGCTTTATCGTGAATTTACAGTCGACGAATTTTTGGCAATTGCTGCGCGTTTACATGGGGTTAGCGCTAAACACATCAGAGCTGCAGTCCAGCGGGCGAAAGAACGCTGTGGCTTGACCGAAATGAGTAAGCGTTTGATTGAAAACTTGTCTAAAGGCTATCAACAGCGGGTTGGAATCGCCCAAGCGATTATTCATAATCCAATGGTGGTCATTCTAGATGAGCCAACCGTTGGTCTGGATCCGATTCAAATTCGTGATATTCGAGCTTTAATTAAAGAGCTTGGGGGAGAACATAGCGTGATTCTTTCCACGCATATTTTGCCTGAAGTGGAAATGATTTGTGATCACGTACAAATTATTGACAAAGGTAAGTTGGTATTTAATGGTTCGATTGATGTTCTTAAGAAACAACGCCATGGCAATAAACTATTAATAGGTTTGAATAATCCGCCATCACATGATGAGTTGCTGGGATTGGCAGGTGTTGAGTCAGTTGAAGCCTTGCCAAATGGACTATTAAGGGTGCGTTATACCGCCGGTCAAATGCCAGCTGAGATGTTGGCGCAAGTTGCAGTTTCGAAAGGATGGGGTTTGCATCAAATCAATCCAGACCAAACTAGCCTTGAAGATGTGTTCGTTCAATTGACTTATCAAGACGTTGCAGCGTAAGCACCCTTAAGTAGAATTTTTAGAAAGTAAAAGTCATGATTTTAAAAGTCGCAAGAAAAGAGCTTAATAGCGTATTCGCATCGCCTATGGGCTGGGTGATTTTGGCCTTGTTGCAGTTTGCATTCGGTACTTATTTTTTAAATGGGGTCAATGAGTACTTCGAGGTAATGTCTGGAGCCATTCGTCCAGCGGAGCGGACGGGTGTAACAATGTTTATTGGGCAAAGTGTATTTGGCTTAGCATCTTTCGTGATGTTGTTTTCTGTACCTTTACTCTCGATGCGATTAATTAGTGAAGAGCGAAGAAGCAATACTTTGACTTTCTTGTTTAGTGCACCAATTTCTTTGTCTGAAATTGTTCTTGGTAAATTTATTGGCCTGGTTTCTTTTCTAAGCATTTTGGTTGCCATGATTGCTGTGATGCTTTGTACATTAAACGTATGGGCGGACATTGACCTTGGCTACTTGTTTTCTAATGTGCTTGGATTGTGGCTTCTTGTGGCTAGTTTTTCAGCAATGGGTCTATATTTCTCAAGTTTAACTGCTCAGCCAGTCGTCGCTGCAATTATTACTTTTATTGCTTTATTCGGATTATTGATCGTTGATCGTTTTTTAACTGGGGATGAAGCTAGCGTGATCAATTACTTATCATTAATGCATCACTTTCAGCCATTCGCCCGAGGTTTGATTGACACAGCTGATATTGCATACTTTTTATTGTTTATTGTGACATTTTTAACTTTAACGGTGCGTCGCTTAGATGCTGACCGTCTTCGTGGCTAATCGGGTACAACTTATGAAAATTAATCACAAGCTACGCTTGCAACTTCTGATGCAAAATAGTTTTTTCGTTATTTTATTTTTGGTTTTGGTTTGTTTGATTGGTTATTTAAGCCATGAATATCATCTATCGCGTGATATCACCCAAAGTAATCGGAATATTTTGACAGAGGGTAGTATTAATGTCCTTAAACAAATGAAGGGGGAAGTGAATGTAACGGTTTTTGCCTCAGAAGATAATACAGCCCACGGTGAAAATTATCGTAAAGGGGTTCGTGACTTTATCTCACGATTCCAACGTACTAAACCAGATATCCATGTTTCTTTCGTTAGTCCTGCAGAAAAACCTAAATTGGCACAAGATGCTGGCATCAAAGCAGAAGGCGAATTAGTTGTTGAATATCAAAAACGAAGTGAGCATTTATTGCCGCCATACGCAGAACAAGAAATGACCAATTTATTAGTTCGCTTGTCACGAAGTCATGAGAAGCCAGTAATGTACCTTGATGGCCATAGTGAGCGTAATTTGATTGGAGTTAAAGATAATGATCTTGGTGGATTTGGTGAGCAGCTTCAAAAGAAAGGATTTAAATTATTCAATCCTGATTTAACAATCGCTCAAGGTGTGCCGATGACTGGTTCGATGCTTGTTATTGCTAGCCCTCAAGTAAATGTGGGCGCTGTCGAAGTCCAGAAAATTAAAACTTACCTTGATAATGGCGGAAACTTACTTTGGTTGCTAGATGACAATAATTTGCACGGACTTGATGAAATTGGCAAATACATTGGCTTAGAGGTGTCTAAAGGTATGGTGATTGATGGATCAGCAGCTGATTATGGGGTTGATCCAAAGTTTGCTTTTGCAAGCCAATATGGTGATCACGCGATTACTAAAAACTTTATGTTACGTACTATGTTTCCAGAGGCAAGGAAAATTAGCGCTCAAGGTACAGATGATAATGGTTGGCAAGTTAGCAATATTATTGATGTTGCCCCTAATGGATGGCTCGAAAATAATCCAAAAGAATTAGAATCAAAAGCAAGCAAAGCTGTATTTAATGAAAAAGAAGATGTGCATGGTCCGATTAATATTGCGGTGGCGTTAGAGCGCAAATATGGTAAGAGAGGTCAACGTATTGTGGTGGTGGGAAACGCTAACTTTCTTTCAAACACGCACATCACCAGCGAATCAAATCTTGATTTGGGTGTGAATATAGTGAACTGGCTAGCGGGAGATGACAGTTTGATAACAATTCAGCCTAAGCCCCTTAAGGATATGAATGTGACAATTCCACAGCATGGCTGGGGCCATATTTGGGCCCTTATCGTATTTATGCCGATTTTTGGTGTTTCATTTGGATTATTCCAAGTCATTATTCCCTTAGCGTTATTGTTAGCCGGGGTGATGTTGTGGTGGAAACGTCGTAAAGCTTAGTTGATAGAGCTTATGAGTTAAAGGATTCGAGAATGAAGTCACGTTGGTTGGTTAATGGTTTGCTTTTGGTGCTGGTATTGGGCATTGTTGCCTTCCTTAAATTTCGTCCACAGCAGGAAGTCGTTAAGGAAACAGTTTATGAAGTTTCAACGTTGAAACTAGGATCTTTTTCTAAAATCAGTGTTGAGTTTCCTGCAAAAGCCCCAGTAGCATTTGAAAAAATTGATGGATATTGGTTTATCGTTAAGCCATACAAGGCTCGTGCTGATCAAATGTTGGTGTTGCGTGTCTTATCGTTGTTGGCGGCAAAAAGCACAGAAAAATTTGCAACAACAGATTTGGCTCAATTTGGGTTGGATCAGCCTAAATTAAAGCTTAAATTTGATAATGAAGACTTTACCTTTGGTACATTTAATCCTGTGACATCGGAACAATATGTTGCTCACCAAAACTATGTTTATTTGTTGCCAGTGAGCTACGCAGAAAATGCTCAGTCACCAGTTGAAGAATTTTTAGATAAGAATCCATTTAAACCTGATGAGCAAAAGAAAATTACGGGATTTGATTTTACTCATTTGGAGCAATGGGAAGATGTCCGCTTAAATGTTGACTTAGTAGATGGCAAATGGAATGTGTCTGTTCCAAAAGCTAAACCAACACAAAATGATATGAATGAATGGTTTGACTCTTATTGGCGGAATATGAGTGTGCAGCGTGTTGAAACATATACCCCCGATCGTAAGATTAACTACCCATCCTTTGAAGTTAAGTTAAGTGATGGTCGTAAAGTGCACTTTGATAAAATTCAGGAGTCTCCGGAGTTATTGTTAGGCCGTCCGGATGAAGGTCTGATGTATCATGTGCCACCCGACATTGGGTTTACGTTGTTGAATCCGCCTATCAATCTTGGTAAGTAATTCTTGCCAGAATTACCTGAAGTTGAGACAACCATGCGGGGTATCGCCCCGCTAATCGGACTAACGGTTAGTCAGGTTAATATTCGGCGTCCTAGTTTACGTTGGCCAATTCCTAGGCTTCTTGTAGACACTCTCCCTAATAGCAGGCTATCTCGATTAACGCGCCGAGCTAAGTATATATTGGCGGAATTTAATGATGCTAACGACATTCTTATTGGCACTTTGATTTTGCATCTTGGGATGTCGGGACGAATTTGTTTGTTGGCTCAAGATGAAACTGCTGCAAAACATGATCATTTCGATATTTGCTTTCTTGGCGGGCAAGTGCTTCGATTAAGAGACCCTCGTAGGTTTGGAGCAGTTTTGTGGGTGGATGCTAATGAGAGTGTGGGGGCTCATCCCTTGATGAAAACGCTGGGCGCTGAGCCGCTTGATAAAAGTTTCACTGCTGATTATTTATATCAACAACTCCGCAGTCGCAGTGTTGCGATTAAAACGGTCATTATGGATAGTCATTTAGTGGTTGGTGTCGGAAATATTTATGCGAGTGAATCTTTATTTCGCGCCAAAATAAATCCTAAAACTTCAGCTAATAAAGTAAGCTTTTCTAAATGTGAAAGTCTAGTTCGTGAGATTAAGGCAACACTTGCTGCTGCTATTGAAGCGGGGGGAAGTAGCCTACGTGATTTTTTTGGGGCTGATGGTAATCCTGGTTATTTTCAGCAGACTTATTTTGTATACGGGCGAACTGATGCTCCATGTCGAGAATGTGGTGCACCGATCAGTAGGATCAAACAAGGCCAGCGATCAACTTTTTATTGCCCTTGCTGCCAGGCTTAAGCTGCCCTCATTTCAAGACCTATTTAAATAAACTTGAATAAAATCAGAGGTAAAATGTAGTTATGGAGTCCCTGCCTATTTTCATGAGAATTAAAGGCTCACGCTGCGTTGTTGTTGGCGGGGGTGATGTTGCAATGCGAAAAGTTGCTATGTTGCTTAGGGCAGAAGCTTTTGTGGTGGTGGTTGCACCAGCAATATGTAATGCCCTAAATGAGAAAGTTATTTCTGGTGAGATCCAGTATTGCCAAGCAGATTTTGAGCCGAATCAATTGACGGGAGCGATGTTGGTAATCGCAGCCACTAATGATGAAACTGTAAATGCTGCGGTTTCAAGTGCGGCAATAACAAAAAATATCCCAGTGAACGTTGTAGATGCTCCATCCCTTTGTACTTTCACAATGCCTTCGATTGTAGATCGTTCGCCGGTTGTTATTGCAATTTCAAGCAATGGGGCTGCCCCAGTTTTAGCAAGATTAATTCGTGCAAAAATTGAAACGATGATTCCTGCTTCATATGGACGACTTGCCGTCCTGGCAAGGGACTTCCGAGATTTAGTAAAAGCGAGATTTTTAGATACTCAGTCACGTCGTATTTTTTGGGAAAGGATTTTTGAGGGGCCAGTTGCTGAATTGTTTTTTTCAGGACAGGAGCAGGCTGCGGAAATTGCATTAACTGAGGCGATTAAGTCTGGGGATCACAATAAACAGCATGGTGAAGTTTATCTGGTCGGCGGTGGCCCTGGAGATCCTGATTTGCTTACATTTCGGGCGTTGAGACTTATGCAACAATGTGATGTTTGTGTTTACGATAAGTTGGTTAGTAAAGAAGTGATGGAGTTGGTTCGCCGAGATGCTGAATTAATGTATGTTGGCAAGGCGCGAGACAGGCACACATTGCCACAGGAAGAAATTAATTCGTTATTAGTTCAGCTTGCCAAAGAAGGAAAACGTGTTTTGCGTTTGAAAGGTGGGGATCCATTCATTTTCGGACGAGGTGGCGAGGAGATCGAAACTCTCATGGAAAATGACGTGCCATTTCAAGTGGTGCCTGGGATTACTGCGGCGAATGGCGTTTCTACTTATGCTGGCATACCGCTCACCCATAGAGATTATGCTCAGTCTTGTATATTTACTACTGGCCATTTAAAACCTAGTGGCGACCAGCAGAAGCATTTGGTGGAGCTTGACTGGCCTGCCTTGGTGAGACCTAATCAAACGGTGGTAATTTACATGGGTCTAGTTGGATTAGAGGAGATATGTCTTCAATTGATTAAACATGGGTTGGAGTCGACCACGCCGGCAGCGGTTGTTCAACAAGGTACAACACCTAAGCAGAAAGTTGTTGTCGGAGATTTAAGTGATTTGGCAAGTTTGGTGAATTCTGCTCAGCTAAAGCCGCCTTGCTTGATTATTGTCGGCCATGTAGTTACCTTGCGGAAAAAACTTGCTTGGTTTGAGACAAAGCGTGATTAATTTAATGGAAGCGTAATTCTTACTTCTAGGCCGCTTTCTGGTCGGTTAATTAAATCTAATTTTCCTCTATGTAACTTTGTAATGCGATCACAAATTGCTAATCCAAGGCCGCTACCTTTTGTATTGCCCCTTGCAATATCAAGCCGCTCAAAGGGCCTTAGAAGTCTATTTTTATGAGCATCTGGAATGCCAGGTCCATTGTCTAAAACACTTACAATAATATTCTCTGCTTCAATTTTAGTTTTTATGATGACATCGCCCTTTCCGTATGCGAAGGCATTATCAATTAAATTACCCAAAAGTCTTTGCATTGCGAGTGGTCGTAATGCTATCAGGTGAGTAGGAGCGAGATTTAGGGTGAGTTTTCTTCCTGATCGAACATGCCTCTGATAAAGGGATTGAAGTAACTGGTTTAGGTCTAACATTTGTGTGGGCTCTCCCTCTACCCCCCGCACAAAGTCTAGGAATTGATTGATGATCCCATCCATGTCAGCGATGTCTTGAATCATCCCTTCCTTATATACCTTACATTGTTCATCGGGGAGCATTTCAATGGCTAGACGGATTCTAGCAAGGGGAGTTCGCAAATCATGCGATACCCCAGCTAGTAAGAGTGTTCTTTCTGAATCAAGCAAGGCTAGTGACTCGGTCATTTGGTTAAAGGTGTGGCTTACTGCGCGAAGTTCATCCACCCCTTCTTCTGGCAGTTGCATGGGTGTTAGACCGCTTCGAATACGCTCTGCTGCTTTGACTAATAGCTTTAGTGGTCGATTAATTCTTGCTGCGATGAGATAGGCGCCTACCAAAGAAAGTAAAATAACCAATGCTCCCCAGTTGAGCCATTGCCAAGGAAAATGACGTTCTGCTTGCAGTCGAGGAATAACTACCCAGTAGTCGTCCTGATCAATATTAAAACTTATCCAGAGGCCAGGGACGCCAAAATGATTGATGGCGACAATCGTATCGCTACCTAAAGTATTGCGGATTTTTTTTGCAAGAATTTGAATGAAGGCGTCATTAGGCAGTGGTTCAATTTCTTCAAGCATGTCTGCGGCATAAATGTGAACACCTTCCCTACCGGATAGTTCAGATAACAATGCAATTCGTCGATTTTCATGTGCGGCTAATAATGATGCTTTAGTATAGTTGACAATAGTGATTGCTTGTAAAGCGGCGGCATTTGCACGTGGCTCACGTTCAAAATAATCAAATAGCTTGAGTGCTGCAAATTGGCCGACTGTCAACAAAATGGCGATAAGCAACATTAAGCGAGCGAGTAGCGTACGTGGAAGAAGCTTCATTTTGGATCGAGTTTAATTGAATAGTTGGGCGTTTTAATGATTGCCCGCTTCGCCGTCGGGAACAAATACGTAACCAAATCCCCACATGGTTTGTAGGTAACGTGGATGAGCTGGGTCTGATTCAATCAGTCGACGTAAACGCGAGACTTGAACATCAATGCTTCGATCGAATACATCGAGCTCTCTACCGCGTGCTAGTTGCATCAATCTGTCACGCGAGAGAGGTTGTCTCGGGTGGTCAATAAACACTTTTAGCAAAGCGTACTCTCCGCTGGTGATTGTGATGTTTTCACCGTTTCGGCTTAAGCGGCGGGTTGATGGGTCGAATAAAAAATCTCCGAAAGTAAGGCTTCCTGAAGCAAGGCCAGGTGCGCTAGGCTCTGTGCGTATTTGTCTTCGCATGATTGCATTAATCCTAGCAAGCAATTCGCGAGGATTGAATGGTTTAGGTAAATAGTCATCAGCCCCCATTTCTAAGCCAATAATACGGTCTACTTCATCACCGCGTGCTGTTAGCATAATGATAGGCATAGCATTACCATTAGATCTTAGGCGTCGACAAATTGCTAAACCATCCTCGCCAGGCAACATCAAATCAAGCACCAATAAATCAATATGCTCTTGTGCGAGCACGGTGTCCATTTCTGTAGAGTCGGCTACAGTTTTTATATTAAAGCCTTGTTCTGTTAGGTAGCGTTGCAATAACTCGCGCATTCGAACATCATCGTCTACCATGAGTATTTTTTTTAAGTTTTGCGTTGGTGCTGGTGTGGTCATCTTAAAATCGCTCCATTAGCTTGCGTATTATTTATTGCTTATTATACGATTTGATGCGAGCTATTTTGTATATTAAATTAGTTACATTTTTTTACAAACACGCCTTTTTTTGAAACATTAGATTTACATTCGTATAGGATGATGACGAACTTGGCTAGAAGAGTTCTTTAGTTACATTGTTCACGTTTTAGTAACTTGAACTAGGATAAAGTTACTAGGTCACAATCATTATTGGTATTGTTAATACGGTTAAAGGCGCATGTTATTCAATCAAAACTTTAATGTTTGCTTCAATTTAATTAGCCTAGAGGCGTTTAGTTTTTCTAAATTCAATCGCACTAATTTTATGTTGCGTCTTTTAGCTATTTTATTTTTGATTTTTTCAAGCTCTGAAATCATGATGGCTGGAACGCGTGATAACCAAAATAGCAATGATGAAGTTAGTAAAACTCAATCGACTGATACTCCAAAATCTTCAAATGAACCCATTGGCGTCAATATGGACGAAAACATTCGATTACGCCGTGACTTAGATGAATATTCACGTACAGTTGATCCGGCTCATGTACAAATTGAGGAACGTCGTCGTGTGATGCATAAACGCCTGCAAGAGCGTTTTTCCGAGACAGATAGAGACAATGATGGGGCAATTTCTATTGAAGAGGCGTATGACTTGATGCCTCAGTTAGCGCGTCATTTTAACGCTGTTGATTTAAACAGCGACCATTTAATTACATTGGACGAGTTGGAAGCACTGCAGGCTAAGATTGCTGAGCGTCAACGTGTGGTTACCTATAAGGCTGACACCCCTGAGCCGGATAATCTTAAAACAAAGAAAAAATTAAGCAATATCAAAAATTCTAAATCTGCTTTATAAGCTATCTCAGATTTAATCTCGCTTTTCCTTGCCCTAATATTTTTTAAAGATCCAATACCAACACTTTAGCCCCTTTTAAGGTGGAAAAAGTTTGATCTTGGATATATAGTCTTGCTCAAGAAGCAAAAAGCTTCAGCTTAAATTAATATAAAAAGTTGAGTGAATTAATACTAAGGGGAAATAACATGGCAGGCTTTTTTTCAAAAGAGCGCATTATCGCGCCTTTTTCATATAATCGTTGGCTTATTCCGCCCGCAGCTTTAGCGGTTCACCTATGTATTGGCATGGCTTATGGTTTTTCAGTATTTTGGAAACCACTTGGTAAAGCATTAATGGGTGCGGATGGCAAACCACTTGCTGAATGTGCTGCCGGCGCCACTACTTTCGCTGAAAAATTAAGTGGTACAGGACGTGCATTATTTGCGACTGACTGTAATTGGACCCAATTTGATTTGGGCTGGATGTACACATTATTCTTTGTGTTACTTGGGTGCTCTGCAGCCCTTTGGGGTGGTTGGTTGGAACGCTCAGGTCCTCGCAAGGCAGGCTCTGTTGCAACATTATGTTGGGTTGGGGGCTTACTCCTTTCTGCATTTGGCGTTTATACCCATCAGCTTTGGATGATGTGGCTTGGATCTGGCGTGATTGGTGGGGTTGGGCTTGGGTTAGGTTATATCTCACCTGTTTCTACACTCATTAAATGGTTCCCAGATCATCGTGGGATGGCTGCGGGACTAGCTATTATGGGATTTGGCGGTGGCGCTTTAGTCGGATCACCATTAGCCACTAAACTAATGTCTTATTTTGCTAGCCCAACAGAGGTTGGCGTCTGGCAAACATTTTTAGTGCTCGCAGTCGTATATGCATTATTTATGATCTGTGGCTCATTAGGCTACCGCGTACCCCCAACAGGTTGGCAGCCGGCAGGTTGGAAGCCTGTTGCAACAAAGGCGACTAATGGGATGATTGCGACGCGCCATGTACATCTTAAAAATGCTCATAAAACTCCACAGTTTTGGCTTCTTTGGCTGGTACTTTGTATGAACGTTTCAGCGAGTATAGGTATTATTGGCGCAGCTGCACCAATGTTACAAGAAACCTTTGGTGGGATCTTGATTCATCAACCTGATATTGGTTTTGCGGATATTAAGAAAGATGATGCACTAACTGCTGCGGCCGCAGCAATTGCGGCAGGGTTTGTTGGTTTAATTTCTCTTTTTAACATTTTTGGCCGCATCGCTTGGGCAACTTCATCTGATAAGCTCGGTCGCAAACAAACTTACTTCATCTTTTTTGTACTGGGTGCATTGCTCTACTCATTAGCAAGATATGGTGCAGATGTGAAATCGTTAACGATTTTTGGCGCGTCTTTATGCGTTATTGTTTCGATGTATGGTGGTGGTTTTGCAACGATTCCAGCCTATTTGGCGGATATGTTTGGTACGCAGTTTGTGGGGGCAATCCATGGGCGCTTACTGACTGCATGGTCAACAGCTGGTATTTTAGGCCCAGTGATCGTGAACTATATGCATGATGTTCGTAAAGAAGCAGGGGTGCCATTCGATCAAATCTACGCCCCTATTTTCTATGTGTTAGCTGGGATGTTGGTGGTGGGCTTTGTCGCGAACTTGTTAGTCCGACCGGTCGCTGATAAATACTTCATGACAGACACTGAATTAGCAGCAGAAAAGAAATTAGCGCATGAGCAAGCGGCACCAGTAAAAAAAGGAGGATCTACAGTAGCAATTGGTGGATCAGCTATTGCAACAGTTGCTTGGCTTGCTGTGTTAATTCCAATTGGCTATGGTGTGTGGAGCACGATAGAAAAGGCATGGGCATTATTTAGTTAATGTTGCCCTAGAAGCAAATAAGGGGCGAAGTCGCCCCTTATTTATTTTAAGTGAACGAAACGCTTGACTGATGTACGTTCGTACAGTATCGTTAAGTCTATGGCAAATGATATAGACTACTTAGGCAAGCTTCAGGATTATTATGCGGATCATAAAATCTTGCCCTCTTATGCCGTAATTGCACAATTATTAGGCTTCAAGTCTAAAAATGCAGTCACAGCCTTGGTGGCAAGACTTAAGTTGTTGAGCTTCATTGAGTCGGCGCCTGATGGTAGATTAAAACCAGGACGGCGGTTTTTTGATCGCGTGCTGGCGGAGAGTACTGTGCAAGCTGGATTTGCAACTGCGGCCTTAAGCGACAGAAATGAGGCTTTGAGTATTGATGATTACTTGATTGAGCGCCCGTCAGATACGGTGTTAATTACCGTGAAGGGTGACTCGATGATAGATGCGGGCATTTTTCAGGGAGATGTTGTGATCATCGAGAAAAAACAAACCGCAAACATAGGCGAGATTGTTGTCGCAATTGTAGATAATGAATTCACGCTTAAAACACTCGGACGAGAAGGTAAAGAGTTTGTTCTTTATCCTGCCAACAAAGCTTTCCCAACGATTCGACCTCAAGGCCAGTTGGAGATTTTTGGCGTGGTAGTCGGCCAATTTAGAAAATACTAGTCCTATATCAGTTGATACATCAGCTCTTTAGAGGTGTCTTTGTATCCCGCCTGGACTAATAATGCGGCTTCAATATATCTGCTTATCATATTTCTGAGTGCAGGCAATTCATCTAACTGATAAAAGTGCTTAGGAAATTTGTGACCTAGCCATGCGTAAAGGCTGATGTCTTTGCTTAAGTCCTCAGCTTCCTCCAGATGTTTGGGGCTGCTCGAATTTAGCCAAGCAATATTGCTAGGAAGTGCTTTGGTTTGATGATGTGCTACGCAATCCAAACAGTTTAAAAAGTAATCTTTTTCGCTAGGCTTGTCCCAGCCAACAGGTGCAGTTGAGAAAATAAATTTGTCTTTTAAATTGAGCTTGGGCGCATATTCATCGACTAGAAGCGCTAGCTGAGTTTGAGTTTTTAAGGGGGCAATTTCAAAGAAATCGCTATTGATGCTAATGCGATCAGAAAAATAGGTAAGGATTTCGCTAATTTTAAGGGTATGAAGTTTTTCTGCGATTTCTGTTAGATGTTGAAAGCTTGGGGATATGGGAAGCTTTTCTAAGTGAGCTAAATCGGAAGTGGTTAGCATGTGTTCAAGATGGATTAGCTCATCGTCTTCAAAAGCAGTGACAAAGCCAGTTTCGTAAATGCCAAACCGACCCGCGCGACCTGCAATTTGACGCACCTCTGTGGCATTAATGGGGCGGCTGGCAACGCCATCAAACTTATCTATAGTAGAAAAAACTATCCGACGTATGGGTAAGTTAAGCCCCATCCCAATAGCGTCAGTCGCCACTAAGATGTCGGCATTGCCTTCACAAAATCGTTTAGATTCGGTACGTCTTACTTCGGGAGATAAAGCCCCATAAATGGAGGCAACGCCATGGCCCCATTGCCGGAATCTTGCGCTTAGGGTGAGTACATCCTTGCGACTGAAGGCAATGATCGCATCGCCTTTTTGCAGTTTCCCTTTGAGGTTGAAGCGATTATATTTTTTACCGCTTAGGCCCTCATGCTCAAGTAATAAAGGCGTTTTTCTTTCTAAATGCGTTATATCGTAAGCTTCACCTAGTGCTTTAATAGCGCTAACGCATGGTGCAGTCACACTGTTAGCGCCACAAACAAAAACCTCTTTAGCTGGCGCCCCTATTAGCGCGGCAGTCCAAGCATAGCCTCTCGCTTCGTCTTGTAGCATTTGAATTTCATCAATAATGGCAACATCTACCGCCTGAATAGGATTCATCATCTCGATTGTGCAAGCGGTATGTTTTGCCCCAGGAATGACCTGTCGTTCTTCGCCTGTAATTAAGTTGCAAGGTACGCCAGCCTCCATCAGCCGGTCGCGTATTTCCATGGCCAATAAACGAAGGGGAGCGAGGTAAATGCCTGATTTTGCTGCTTGTAGTTTGAGTAAAGCTTGATATGTTTTACCAGAGTTGGTGGGGCCTAAATGGAAGTGAATATGCCGATTTAAGCTCCGTGCTACTTTGAAGCTATTGGGAAAATCATGCAGCGCGAGCGTGTCTGTCAGTTGCTTATGCATTCTCTAACCATACAAGCTCTTGTTCAGTAAACCCAGCGGCCAACCTTGCTTGATGATTGAAAGGTTTTCTTGGCGTTGGCGCTTCATATCGCTGGGCAAGCTCGGCATAAGTATTAATTGGGTCAAGGTTACGTGTTTTGCATAGCCAATTAAACCAATGATTTCCAATCGAAACATGGCCAATCTCATCTCGTAGAATAATATCTAAAATGCCAGCCGCTTCCATATCCCCAACTTGAGCGACTTTAGAGCGCAGTGGTGGAGAAGCATCTAGTCCACGTGCTTCCATGGTCCGAGGAACTAATGCGATCCTGGCTAAGATATCATCTGCTGTTCTTGCTGCCATCTCCCATAAACTATTGTGTGCAGGGAAGTCGCCATAAATATAGCCCATTTTGATTAGGTGGTCATTTAATAAAGTAAAGTGATAAGCCTCCTCAGCGGCTACTTTAAGCCAGTCACTGTAATATTGCTCTGGCATGTTAGCAAATCTCCAGATGACATCTAATGCTAAATTAATTGCATTAAATTCAATGTGAGCAAGGGCATGAATCATCACCGCACGGCCTTCTAAGGTTCTCATGTTGCGGCGTTTTACATCCTTTGGAGACACTAGATCTGGCTTGGTTGGCTGTCCAGGAATGTTATTTGGCGGCCTAAATAAGACCTTGGTATCCAGGTTACAATTGCCCGACTGCCAAGCGGAGATTAAATCATTAACGAACTTTGTTTTCTGTAAGAAATCAGTTTGCGCTAGACAAATAAGCGCCTGTGCACGAAGTTCCATCTGGCATACTTTCTAAATCAACTTTGCAAGTAAAAGCTCGGATTTAATATAAGCATAAAGAATGGGTGCAATTAATAATCCAGTAATGCCAAATAATGATTCCATGATTAGTAAAGCTAGCAGAAGCTCCCAAGCTGCCGCGTGTATTTTACTACCGACGATTTTCGCGTTAATAAAATATTCAAGTTTATGGACAGCCACTAAAAATAATAATGCGGCTATCGCGACTTTGAACGATACACCGATGCCAATAACCGTAATGAGGCTATTAGAAATTAAATTTCCGATTACAGGTAACAAGCCAGCAAAGAAGGTTACGACAACTAAGGTTTTGTTATAAGGTAAATTGAACCCGAAATGCGGCAATACAATTAATAAAAAGATGCCCGTGAGGAGGGTATTGATTGCTGAGATTTTGATTTGTGCAAATACGATATTTTCGAAAGCTTTTCCAAATAATTGAATACGTTCTCGCATCGCCTTTGCAAAGGGTTGTGCTTTTGCGAGGCTGGAGAATGAATTAATCGAAAGAAGCAGCGCAGCAACTACGGCAATTAAAATATGCGCAAACGTGTGCAACCCCTCTTTACCTGCAACGCCAAGCTCCTGTGTATGTTCTTTAATTAAATCGTTCACGGATCCATTAAGTGACAGCATGCTATCGGGCAGGTAGCCTAATAAGGTTGGCGGCAAGTCATTTTTGATGTCATTGACGCTTTCGCCAAGTTTGGCTGCTAGGCCTGCTAGGTTTTGCTCATTCCCTAAAGTTTTAGATAAAAATATACCTGTGATCGTTAATCCACCAATTATGATTGCAGTAATCAGCACTGCGGCAAGGATGCGTGCTGGATTTTCTGGCATCTTTAGACTGAGCTTGTCACCTAGTCTTTTGGCGAGTAAATAAATGAGCATGCCGACGAGAAGCGTTGGGGCCATGTGTAAAATTAATACCATGCAAATTAATGAAGAGATGGCGATAAAACTGCTGAGTTTGATGTTGTTCATAGCTTCGTCAGTACAAATGGAAACTCATTATACTGAAATTGGGATGTATGCCGATAAACATGTCATTCCAATGCGAATGAAGGTAAAGTTTTTTGTTTAATATCGCGCCTTAGGATCAAATACGATTTATAATTTCGCCTGTGTTGATTTGGTCGAGCATCAAGTCGCATCCATTAAACAACTCCAAAAGAGAAGAAAATGACCACCAAAAATGCTGATATTGGCCTAGTTGGCCTTGCTGTGATGGGGCAAAACCTTGCCCTCAATATTGCCGATCATGGCTACACCATTGCGGTATACAACCGCGACCCTAAGAAAATGGTTAACTTTGTTGAAGAATGTAAAAAAAATGAGCCATCACATGCGAATGTTGTTGGTCATGCGGATTTAGCTTCTTTCGTGTTGAGCATTAAGCGTCCACGTAAGATTATTTTGTTAGTAAAAGCAGGTAGTGCGACGGACGTTACTATCAATGCATTGTTACCGTTTTTAGAGCAAGGCGACATTATTATTGATGGCGGTAACGCTTTGTGGACAGATACTATCCGTCGTGAAAAGGAACTAGCCGCTAAGGGAATTGATTTTATCGGCTCTGGTGTTTCAGGTGGCGAAACAGGTGCGCGTTTTGGTCCAAGTTTAATGCCATCTGGCACTCGTAAAGCGTGGGCGAGTTTAGAGCCGATTTGGCGTGATATTGCAGCTAAAGTAGATCCAAAAACCGGGGTGCCATTAGAAGGTGGTAAGCCAGGAAAGCCTGTAGAAGGGGGCTTTTCATGTGCTGAATATATTGGTCCAGACGGTGCAGGGCATTATGTGAAAATGGTGCATAACGGTATTGAATATATTGATATGCAATTGATTTGCGAAGCCTACTGGCTGATGAAAAACTTGCTAGGTATGGAAGCTGGCGAAATTGGTAAGATTTTTGAAGAATGGAATAAGGGTGAGTTATCTAGCTTCTTGATTGAAATCACTGGCGATATTCTTCAACAAAAAGACCCTGCTGGTAAGGGGTACTTAGTTGATATGGTGATGGATGCTGCTGGACAAAAAGGCACAGGTCAATGGACTGCAGCAAATGCACTAGAATTAGGTGCTCCGGCAAATGCAATTGCCGCTGCTGTTTATGCAAGAGCACTTTCAAGCCTCAAGGAAGAGCGTGTTGAGGCTAGTAAAATTCTTAAGGGCCCAGTAATTAAAACTGAATCTGATAAGAAAGAAATCATTGAAGCAATTAAGAATGCCCTTTATTGCTCAAAAATTTGTGCTTACGCGCAAGGCTTCCAGTTGATTGATAAGGCTCAAGTTGCTTACAACTGGAAATTGAACTTTGGTGAAATTGCTCAAATATGGCGAGGTGGGTGTATCATCCGTGCGCGATTCTTGCAAAAGATTACAGATGCTTATGCACTTAACTCGCGTTTGAAAAATTTAATGTTGGATCCGTATTTCACTCAAGCCATGAATGACGGTCAAGCTGGCTGGCGTAAAGTAATTGCTTTGGCCGTGACGAATGGTATTCCTGCTCAAGGATTCTGCGCAGCTTTGTCATACTATGATGGGTACCGGAGCGCAGTGCTTCCAGCGAACTTGTTGCAAGCGCAACGTGATTATTTTGGTGCGCATACTTATGAGCGGGTTGATCAACCACGCGGTCAGTTTTATCACTTGGATTGGCCAGAGGCTGATCGGCCACAGTACGAAGTTTAATTAAACGCCCTTAGGGTTAAAGAAAAAGGCACAGAAATTCTGTGCCTTTTTCTTTTCATTAAGGACTGACGAAAGTTTGAAGTCCTGTTGATCTAATCTTTACCGCAACATCATTTAGCCATTCTGGTGATATTCGAGTTAAACGTTCAGCTTCTGCTTGCATTGATGGCCTGGCAAGCCCATACAGATGGACGCCATGAATATCATTTTTTACTTTTTCAACTAATGAAATATATGAAGCTATTTCATCTTCTGTTGGCAAATGGCCATCGATCGCAACCATGCATGTTTGTATAAACGTTGGGCACGCTTGAGCACATAATTTAAGTCGATTGATGATGCTGGGGATAGTAATATTCACGTCGTTAATTTTTGCGATACCTTCTGATGTGCCAGCGTCTACCTTAAACCATACTTCACCATTCATTTTAGCAAGATAGTGCATGCTCTCGAGCACATAAGCTTTGTCCATCAAACTCCCGTTGGTAATCAGCCTAACTTTAATTTGGTGCCCTAAAGAGGAGTCAAGTAAGCCAAACTCATTGAGTAGTTTCTCAACAATCTTGAGCACCTCTGGAAAGTCTTTTGCACTAGTTGGTTCGCCGTTCCCAGAGAAAGCGATGTCTTGTAACTTGCGGTCGCCTTCAGCAACATAGCGCTCCATAAAATCGCCATGCAGAATGTAGTCTAGAAAATTGCGGAGCTCATTTTCTAGTAGATTAAGATTGATGGGCGGCGGACTACCTCGAGTGAGATTTGGCACTTGGCAATAGAGGCAGCGCCAATTACAGGCGTTATTAATATTGAGATTGATTCCAATTGAAACGCCGCCTGCACGTCGAGAAACCACAGGGTAGATGTAAGTTAAACCGCTAACGTCACGATTATGATCAGCGACGTTTAGATATTGATCGTCGTTCATTCTGTATGACTAGACGGAAGTCTGGCAGGGCTGGGGATTGTAAATTTTTCTGAGTTCTTCTGGGGCTAAAATTTTCACGTAGCGTTGTTTCACTTCAATGATGCCATCCTCACTCAGCTTAGAGAAAGTGCGGCTGATGGTCTCTAGTTTGAGGCCGAGGTAGCTGCCAATTTCTTCACGTGTCATACGCAAAATCATTTCTGATTGTGAAAATCCACGGGCATGCAAACGCTGTACAAGGTTAAGTAAGAATGCTGCAAGCCGCTCTTCTGCACGCATATTGCCAAGCATCATCATCATGCCATTCTCACGAACAATTTCACGGCTCATTATTTTGTGAACATGACGTTGTAAAACAGGAAATTCTCTTGAAAGTTCTTCTACATTGGCAAAAGGCATGATGCAGACTTCAGCATCCTCAAGTGCCACTGCATTGCAGCTATGATGGTCTGTGACGATACCGTCAAGTCCAATGATTTCCCCAGCCATCTGAAAGCCGGTGACTTGTTCTCGACCATCTTCATTCGAAACGCAGGTTTTGAAAAATCCAGTACGAATTGCATACAGTGAAGTGAAAGGATCGCCATTGCCAAATAACAATTGACCTTGCTTAACTTGTTTGCGTGTAGCCACCACTTCATCAAGTTTTTTCATGTCCGAGATTTCAAGGCCGACGGGCATGCAAAGTTCACGAAGATTGCAGCTTGAACAGGCTACTTTGAAGTTGCTATCAATCATTTTTTTTGGGGTAGTAAATAATATCGTAAGCATACAGTGATAAACGATTTACGTGTAGATATTGAAATTAGTGCTTTTCTTATAGATTACGTTTTTTAGTGCCTGTTTCAAATGTTTTTTGGGCCTAATTGTTTGATTTATATCAAGGACTTTTGCTTATCTAGGTGGCAAAGTCGTAATGTGTAAAAAATAGGAAGTCAGCTATGTCGGTTATTACAATTGCTAACAGCTTAAGCAATAAAAAAAATAATGCTGAAGCTGATGCTTTAATCGAGATTACCCATGAAATGCTCCAGAAGTATGATGTGGCTGGTCCTCGCTATACTTCTTATCCAACAGCAGACCGTTTCGTTGATGCATTTGGTGTTGGAGATTATCAGCGCGCCCTCGAAAAAAGACGTATTGGTGCAATGGCACTTCCCTTGTCGATTTACGTTCACGTGCCATTTTGTGAATCACTTTGTTTTTATTGCGCCTGTAACAAAATCATTACAAAGCGTCATGAGCGTGGGGCTGAGTACTTAGAATATTTGCGCTATGAAATTGATTTACATGTGAAGCATTTAGGGGCCGGTCAAGCAATTAGTCAGCTTCATTTGGGCGGTGGTTCGCCCACCTTCTTCAGCGATGATGAACTGAATCAGCTCATGGAGATGATTAAGCGCAATTTTGTTTTGGCAGAGGGCGGTGAATATTCAATTGAAATTGATCCGCGCACTGTCGATGAAAAGCGTTTGTCCAATTTAGCTAGTTTGGGTTTCAATCGTTTAAGTTTTGGTGTGCAGGACTTCGATCCTGAGGTGCAAAAAGCAGTGCACCGTATCCAACCAGCTGAGCAAGTGTTTGATCTTATTGCAACTGCTCGTCGTTTAGGTTTTGATTCTGTCAATGTCGATTTGATTTACGGATTACCTAAACAAACCCCTGAATCATTTACACGTACCTTAGAGCAGGTTGCAACACTTAGGCCAGAGCGTATTGCTCTTTACGCATATGCCCACTTACCTGAACGCTTTAAGCCTCAGCGTAGGATTGAGGCTGCTGATTTACCAGTTGCGGGCGATAAGATCGAGATGCTTTCTATTGCGATAGAAACATTTTTAAGTGCTGGTTATGTCTATGTTGGCATGGACCATTTTGCTTTACCAAGTGATCCCCTAGCAATTGCAAAACGTCAGGGTCGTTTACATCGTAATTTTCAAGGATATAGCACTCAGCCCGATTGTGATTTGATTGCTCTTGGGGTTTCAGCAATTGGCCGCGTTGGAAGCACATACAGCCAAAATGCTAAAACATTAGATGAATATTATGACCAAATTAATCAAGGAAAGTTACCAGTAGTTAAAGGCTTAGCACTTACGAGTGATGATTTGGTTCGAAGGGCAGTCATTATGGCCATCATGTGCCAAGGCGATTTGCAATTTGAGGCGGTTGAGCTTGCTTATATGATTGACTTTAAGCAATACTTTGCTCCAGAACTTATTAGATTAAAAGCCCTTGAAGCAGAAGGATTGGTTGAAGTCGATGATAATAGTATTCAAGTGACTAGTCGTGGATGGTTTTTTGTAAGAGGGGTTGCTATGCAGTTTGATCGTTATTTGCAGACCGACAAAAATAGAGCAAGATTCTCTAAAATCATTTAAGTGTATTTGCAATAAAAAGCCGAGGAATACTCGGCTTTTTATTGCTTAAATTTTGATAAAAAAAGCCCCTGCTGGTGACAACAGGGGCGAGGGTGGAACTAAACTATATGGAGATTTACTGCTAAATTAGAATTTCTTACCAAACCCAACTGAAACAACCCATGGATCAACGTCTAGGCTGTCGATTTTTTGCCAGCCTGGACCGCCTGCAACAGTTGTATTGGCTTCAACCTTCGTGTCGAACCAAATCTTTTTAACATCAAAGTTTAATAACCAGCTATTTTGAAGGTTGTAATCAAATCCAGCTTGAATAGCTGGACCCCATGAGTTACGGCTGATACGAATAGGGAGTGAAGCAGCTGCCATTGTGCCGCTTAAATTATTGTCCATAGCTCGAACATATGACAACCCTGCCCCCACATATGGGTCAAAGGTTTGATCGGGGTTAAAGTGCCATTGTGCAGTTAGTGTTGGAGGTAATAGATTGACGCTACCCAGCCCACTTTGTTTAATAGCACCAGTTGATGCATTTAATCCATTAATTTTAACGTCATGGCGCGTGCCCACAGCTAAAATCAATTCAGCAGCTATGTTTTTAGTGATGTAGTAAGAGAAGTCGATCTCTGGGATGGTGTTTGAATCCACGCGCAACTCAGCATTTGGGTTGCCGTACACTGCAGTTCCTGATAAAGCTGCATTTGCAGTAGTGGTTGTACCCAATGAGCTACTTTCGTCTGGTGCAATATGTGTTGCACGAACCCTTACAACGATATCACCAGCTTCAGCCATTGCTAAAGAAGGCACTAATGCAACTGCAACTGCTAAAGCCAATAAGGTTTTTTTCATGATTTCGTCTCCGTTGAAATGATTTAAATCTAAATTTGATGAACGAATTTTAGATTTTCTGGAGAGATACCACTTTGATGTATATCAAATGCAACAAAAGCATTTAGAGGGTGTTGTTTTTTTACAACAAAAAAGCCCAGATGTTTTTGCATCGGGCTTTTAATTGATTTTGGTGGTGATGGGGGGACTTGAACCCTCGACCTATGGATTATGAATCCATCGCTCTAACCAGCTGAGCTACATCACCCTTTATTAACTCGCACAAAAGCAAGCCCGCCATTCTATGGGTTTGGCAAGCCCTTGTCAAAACCTGCACATATTTTTAGATCATTAATCTTATTTCAATGCTGCAAAAATTTGGTCACGGATATCATTCATATCGCCGATTCCAGGCACAAATAAATGCTTAGGGGCGCCTGATGATCCAGTCTTTGCCCAACTTACATAGTAATCAACCAGTGGTTTAGTTTGGCTGTGGTATACCTCAAGACGTTTTAATACTGTTTCTTCGCGATCATCTTCACGTTGAACAAGATCTTCGCCAGTGACATCGTCTTTGCCTGCGGCCTTTGGTGGGTTAAATTTAACATGATAAGTACGACCGCTAGCTGGATGCGAACGACGACCGCTCATGCGTTCTACGATAGCTTCATCAGGCACATCAATTTCAACGACGTAGTCAATATCGACACCTGCTTTTTTCATAGCCTCTGCTTGAGGAATTGTGCGTGGAAAGCCATCAAACAAAAAGCCATTAGCGCAATCATCTTCTTTAATGCGCTCAGATACTAAGCCAATAATCACTGCATCTGGGACTAGGCCGCCGCTATCCATATAACTTTTTGCTTCCAAGCCCAATTGTGTTCCTGCCTTCACCGCAGCCCGCAACATATCACCAGTAGAGATTTGTGGAATATTGAATTTTTCTTTAATGAATGTGGCTTGAGTACCTTTGCCTGCGCCAGGTGCGCCTAGCAGAATTACACGCATGTTAATCTCCTGATGGTATGGGTTGTTTGCATAAAGGGGTGAAATTATATCAGGCTAGAAAGTTTGCAATCGAGACAAATTGTTCGACGGATAAATTTTCAGCTCGCAATTGAGAGTCAATGCCGATACTTGTGAATCCAGAATCGTCTAAGAATTCTTTAAGTGTATTGCGTAAGGTTTTGCGACGTTGACCAAAAGCTGCCGTGACTATTTTTGCAAATAGCGCATCATTTCTTGCTGTGTATGGGAGCGTTTTGTGAGGCACGCATCTTACAAAGGCAGATTCAACCTTAGGTGCGGGGTCAAAGGATTCTGGGGGCACAGTGATCAAATACTCCATTTTTAGTCGATATTGAAGCATCACGGAAAGTCTGCCGTATTCAGATGTAGAAGGTTCTGCCACCATGCGTTCAACCACCTCTTTTTGAAGCATAAAGTGCATGTCTATGACGCTCTCAATATTGGCCAATAAGTGAAACAATATCGGAGTAGAAATGTTGTAAGGCAAATTGCCTGTGACGCGAATTTTATTATTTTTGCTAAGCGTTGCTAGCTCTGCAAAATTAAACTTGAGTGCATCGGAATTATGAATAGTGATTTTATCTTTAGGGTAAAAGCCTTCCATCCAGCTAATAATATCTCTATCAATTTCTACGACATGAAGATGGTCAAGTTTCTTCATTAAAGGCTGAGTAAGCGCACCTAGGCCAGGGCCAATTTCTACCATTAAGTCATTAGCTTGAGGTGAGATAGCTTCTACCAGGCTATAAATCACTCCTTGGTCGGTGAGAAAATTCTGACCAAAGCGCTTCTTTGCTATATGTTTCATCTTGGTTTTATTTCTTGCGCTTAGCTAATTCAATTGCCAGATGAATTGCTGCCAGTAAACTGCCAATTTCCACCCCATCTTTGCCAGCGAGGTCTAAAGCGGTTCCGTGATCTACAGACGTCCGAATAAACGGTAGTCCTAGGGTAACATTAACCCCTTGGCCAAAACTTGCATGCTTCAGTACTGCTAAACCTTGATCATGGTACATCGCCAAAAAGGCATCAACGTTTGCAATATTCTTTTGAGAGAACATTGTATCTGCTGGCATAGGGCCAATTAGGTTAATACCTTTAGCCTTTAGTTTTTCTAACACGGGTGTAATCGTTTTTATTTCTTCGTCGCCTAAATAGCCATCTTCTCCTGCGTGAGGATTAATTCCTGCAACCATAATTCGCGGATGCGCGATGCCAAATTTTTGAATGAGATCCGTATTAAGAATACGAATGGTCTTTGTAAGACTTTCAGCCGTTATCGATTCACTGACTTTAGTGAGCGGTAGGTGAGTCGTTGCTAGTGCAACGCGCATCCCAGCCCCAACGAGCATCATGACAACGTGATCAGTATTGGATTGTTCTGCTAAAAATTCAGTATGACCACTAAAATTAATTCCAGCTTCATTAATGATGCCCTTGTGAATGGGGGCTGTCACCATTGCATCAAACATTTCATCCATGCAGCCTTTAAGTGCTGTACGGAGCGTTTGCAAGACATAATTGCTATTAGCTTTATTTAATTGTCCGGTAATTACAGGCTGAGTGGTGGCTTGGTGAATTAAAGTTAATTGACCAACTCCACTATGCGTTGATGGTATTTGAGTTTTCTGAAACGCTTGTATTTCGAGTACTATATTGCGCTCTTTTGCGCGATTTAATAAAGCATTTTGATCGGTGATTATCACGATTTCAGCTGGAATAGTTTGGCGTGCTAGCATCACGCAAAGGTCTAAGCCAATTCCCGCTGGTTCCCCTGCGGTAATCGCAATCCGAGGTAAGGTCTTTGTCACGGTAGTTTGTAACTTAGTACTTGTCTTCGAGTCTTAGCTCAACAAATGCACGATCACGAAGCTCACGCACCCAATCTTGATAAGCCTCATCAGATTTTCTAGCGCGAATTTCTTGGCGGGCTTTGATGCGGGCAGCCTCTTTAGACATGTCTTGTGAGCGGCGCTCAATTACTTGTAATACATGAAAACCAAATTGGGTTCTGATGACATTACTAATTTCTCCAGGCGCTAATCCATTCATCGTTTTCTCGAATTCAGGGACTGTGTCCCCAGGATTTACCCAGGATAAATCACCACCACTTTTGGCTGAACCATCATCAGAGTATTGTCGCGCTAGATCTTCAAATTTTTCACCATGGTCTAAACGTTCTTTAATGCCGTCCATACGTTTTTTTGCATCACTCTCAGAAACTATTTCACTAAGTTTAATGAGGATATGACGTACATGGGTCTGACTTACCACTAAGGGCGATGACCCGCCTCTTCTATCGGTCACTTTTAGAATATGGAAGCCGTTAGGGCTTCTTAAAATCGGACTGAGGTCGCCTGCTTTAAGTGGTTTAATTGCATCAAGAAAGAGTGCAGGCATTTGTGATCCATTTTTCCAGCCCAAGCTTCCACCCTCAAGCGCATTTGGCGCATCAGAAAAACTGGCCGAAATTTTTGAGAAGTCTTTGCCTGCCTGCAATTGTTCAAGTGCATCTTCCGCTTTAGCCCGTAATTTTTTTAGATCATCAGGCGTGGTGTCTTCTCCAGCACGAATAAGAATATGTGAAATTTCATATTCGTCGTTACTGTTTGAGGCACCTTGCATCGAAATAAAGCTATCAATTTCTGATTCGGTCGTATTGATGCGGTTATCAACCTCTCGTTCGCGTAGACGCGCTAGAGTAATTTCATTGCGGATATCTTCTCTAAACTTTCTATATTGAATTCCATCTTCTAGCAAAGCCTTTTTAAATGCAGGGACGTCCATTTTATTTTGGCCAGCAATACGTTCGATGGTTTTGTCGAGCTGATTGTCATCAACGCGCAAGCCTGTCTGGCTGGCATACTGAAGTTGTAAGCGGTCAGTAATCATTCGCTCGAGAATTTGTTTTTGTAGAATGGCTGGCGGCGGTAATTCTGTGCCTTGTTTTTCCAATTGCGCAGTCACGCTTTTGATACGATCCGCTAATTCATTTTCGGTAATGACGACCTGATCAACAATGGCAACAATACGATCTATCTTGATAATTTCTGTTTGTTTGGCAGCCTCAGCATGACTAATTAAACTAAACGAAAAAAGACTGATAGCTAGTAGGAAAGTTTTTTTTAACATGGAGTTTTTTTGTATTTTACTCATTATATTCTTGTCGATAATTATCAGGGAGGAGGCCACTGCTTTTGTAGCCTGGAATATTACGATTAATCAATTGTAGCGGATTCGCGCCTATTGAGGCCATACCACCAAGTTCTAATTGGAAAAATATTGCGTAGTTGGCTGGGCCGCTTGGTAAAGGTGACGTTGGCCCCGTTGCCACTGAAATCGTTTGCACTCGTTGAAATACAAAGCGAGATTGCCAGCAGCCCGCATCATATTCAATCCCACCGATGTTTTCAATAAATGATTTGTCTCGTAGTGAATAGTTCAAGCGCGCTAAACCATAGAATCTGTTTCCAAGTGGCCATTGTGTAGACATATTAACTTGGTCTAAATTGTCTTTAGTAAAGCGATAGCCAAAGTTAAGCACCTTGCCTGGCATTGGATTGTAACGCGCGCCAAAGTTGGCTTTAATCGTATCGCCAGTATCGGTATTGTATTGCCAAGCCGCATCCAGATTCCATTTGTTGACTAAATGTGCCGTTGCTGAAGCCACAAAGTCAGAGCTGGTGCCTGACCTGAGAACTTCATTGGGTAACCCAACTTTTTGGTCATCAAAATAAAAACGCTGACCTATTGTCGCAGCTAATCGTTGTTCGCCAGTATCAGCATCAATCATCCTTGAGCTAATTGAAGCGCTTAGCTGATTTGCGTTGTTAATGCGGTCTCCACCTGAGTACTGATTCTCGATAAACAAAGTGCCCATATTTAAATCAGTTAAGCCAGTATCGAATATAGGCAAATGCGACTGATCTTGATATGGGATGTAAACATAGAATAGACGTGGCTCTAGGGTTTGGGTGTAGTTGCGATTAACAATGCTCGTGTCACGCTCGAAGAATAAGCCGCTGTCTAGACTGAAAATTGGTAGGGTGCGGTCAGCTGTTTTATCATAGTTTATCCAAGCCCCAGTCTGCATAGGCGATGAACTAATGTTATCTAGATTGTAGCTGGTGTAATTCACACCTAATTTGGGTGTGACGTAACCATAAGGCTTATTCATAGGGAAACTGATGCTTGGGTAGGTGCTAAATCGAGTAGCAGATTTCACGTCAAATGTTGAGTGCTGATTTGCTTCAAATCTAACAAGTTGATTTTGTACCCTTGTAATTCCGCCCCAATCCCATTCCTTGGAGCCGTTGAGTGTTAATTGAGGAAGTCTTTCATAGGCATAGGAAACATTATCCAGAGTCTGATATTTTTGTGCCAATGCACCAAATTGCCATGTGGGTCCTGAATAGTTAATGTTTGCTTGTTGTAATAAGTTCACCTGACTAGTCGTGATAATATGGGTTGAAAGATCTGAAAAGTATTGGCTATCTGAGACCCTTGCAACATCAATTCCGCCAGTCCACCCGCTTCCAAAGTTTTGCTGATGTTTAATTCTTGCAAAATAACGATCTTTTTGTGTCATGTCATCGGACGGAAGGAATTCAATATTGTCTAAACCGGAAAAGTTTTCTTCCAAGTATCGAAACTCCCCAGCATACTGTATTCCACGTTTACTTAACTCCCGAGTCGAAACAGTGGCATCCATGTTAGGTGAGATATTCCAGTAAAACGGAAGAAGCACCTCAAATCCGCTCTTGGTTGTTGTTCCCCAAGTTGGCGCTAGCAAACCTGATTTACGCTGGTTGGCATAGGGAAAGTTAATCCAAGGAGTATATAAAATAGGAACGCCCTTAAATTCAACAGTCGCGTTAGTTGCAACTGCCGTTTTGGTTTCATCATCGATTTTTAGCTGTCCAGATTTGATATACCAGTCATCTGAATCTGCTTCACAAGTGGTATAGCGAGATTTTAACAATCTTTTTTTAGACTGCCCCTCAAAAAATAACATTTGAGCGTCACCGCGAGAGCTTACTTTTTTTGGTTCAACGGAGTCTTTGTTGTCGTTAGGTATTAAGGGTTGCATTTCACCATTGATCGGCTTCATATTTCTGTCAATAACGCCAGATAAAAGATCGTTATTGATTTCAGGCTTTTGACCGTAGATTCTTTCACCTAAATTTCCTAATGGGGATAGATTGATCAGCGGTTTATACATAAAGAAGGTTGCATTTGGCATTTCGCCAGTGCTTTCATCAATATTTAGGTGGAATGAGGGACCCTTGACGAGACTGTCATTACTCTCAATTGATGCGTTGCCTGATGAATGCGTCATTCGATTCTGTTCATCAAACTCAATGCGATCCCCAAGTATGATATTGCCGCCAGCTTTAAGGGATGCGTTTCCCAAAGAGGTTAAGCTTCGGTCCAATTGAACCTCTAATCTGTCCCCCTCAATGATGACGGCACCATTAGCGACCAATAAATTTTCGGCATCAGCTTCTTTTTTAAAGGCAAGAGGATCAATTTTTTGATTTTCGGTTGTCGGAGCATTAAGTGCATCAAAGTCTGTAATGCTCTTACTCATTCGAAGTTTTATCCGGACTTCTGCTTTCTGAGATTGATCATTATCATTTTGTATGTCACTTGTGGGAAGTGGGGCGGTGGGCACCATTTCATGGTCAAGTGCTAGCTCAATAGGATTGTTATTCCCCTCGTTGCTTGTAGGCGTGATCGTATCGTCTGCAAAAGCAACTTCCATCCCTGAAATAACAAGGAGTAAACTAAAAATAAAAGAGGTAAATTTCAATATCAGTATTCGCGAGTATTAAAGTGAGCGCGTGATTGTTTTATGGGTGATAAAATTGCATATTCGATATGACTTTATTCACCTTTTTAACCATCTCAGTATGATAGCTTAAAGATGTGTTTTTAGATTTTTTTTAAACAATAAAATGGCAGTTGCGCCCTAATAACTGATTAGATGGATGTGTAAATTGGAACGATTGCAGCAATTAAATATTTGGTTGTCAGACGTGTTAAAAAAAGCACCTTATCAAATCGAGCCTGCTTCATCTGATGCTAGCTTTCGACGTTATTTTAGGGTGTCTGTGAATGAATTAACTTATATCGCCATGGATGCGCCACCTTCCCAGGAAGACTGCAAGCCATTTGTGCATGTCGCGGAAGTTTTTGCGCATGCTGGATTGAATGTCCCAAGAATTATTGCGCAAGATATTTCAAGCGGTTTTTTACTCCTTACGGATTTGGGTAACACTACTTTTTTGAGTGCCCTTCAAGCGCCGAATGGTTTGAAAGTCGCAGCAGATTTATATCGTGATGCTAGTCATGCGCTCATTAAGATGCAATTAGCTAGCAAAGCCAGAGTGTTTCCTGAATACAATGAAGCATTATTGATGAGAGAGATGGAGCTCTTTCCTGATTGGTATGTAAATAAGCGTTTGCAAGTGGTCTTGACCGATGTCCAGCAACAAACCATGAAAAAAACTTTCAATTTGTTAAATGCCAATATTTTGGCCCAAGCAAAAGTTTACGTGCATCGGGATTATCATTCACGCAATCTCATGGTGCAGGATGGTTCTCATGATTTGGGTATTTTGGACTTTCAAGATGCTGTATATGGGCCGATTACCTATGACCTCGTCTCCTTACTAAAAGATGCTTATATTAGCTGGGAAGAGGATCAAATCCTGGATTGGGCTGTGCGCTATTGGCAATCTGCAAGAAAAGCTGGATTGCCAGTTCCGCAGGATGTCGCAGATTTCTACCGAGACTTTGAGTGGATGGGCGCGCAGCGTCATATTAAAGTACTTGGTATTTTTGCAAGGCTTTACCATCGAGATGGAAAAGATGGATATTTGAAAGATATGCCATTGGTGATGGATTATTTGCGAAGAGTTTGTGATCGATACATAGAGCTCAAGCCCATGTTACGTTTGCTTGATCAATTGGCGGGTGTTGAGCTAAAAGCAGGGTACACATTTTAATGAAAGCCATGATTTTGGCGGCTGGTAGAGGTGAGCGAATGCGCCCACTTACTGATGATACTCCCAAACCTTTATTGCTTATAGGATCTAAGCCTTTAATTGTTTGGCATTTAGAGCGATTAGCGATTGCAGGAATAAAAGAGGTTGTCATTAATCATGCATACCTTGGTGAAAAGATTGTAAATGCCTTGGGAGATGGAAGTGCTTGGGGAATGAAGATTCAATATAGCCAAGAAGAAAACGCATTAGAAACGGCTGGTGGAATTGCCAATGCACTGCCTTTTTTAGGGGATGCCCCGTTCCTAGTCGTGAATGGGGATATTTTTACTGAGATTAATTTTGCGACATTGCGTTTGCAGCCCCCCAATTTAGCGCATTTGGTAATGGTTGATAATCCAACACAACACCCCGATGGGGATTTTTCTATTCTTTCAGGGAGTCTGAGTAATGAGGGGCTTACTAAGCTCACTTTTTCAGGCATTGGGGTTTATCACCCAAGCTTGTTTGTCAATATCAAAAGAGGGCAGCCTGCAAAATTAGCTCCTTTGCTAAGAGAGGCGATGGCAAAAGGACTCGTTGGTGGTGAGTATTATGAGGGTGTTTGGCATGATATAGGCACGCCAGAACGTTTGGCAGTGTTAAATGAGCAGATCTCTTGAACTTAAGTTATTTTCCAACGACAAAACTTAAATAACTTTATTAAGAAAATATATGGCAATTAATTTTGATGAGTTTAGCTTAAGACGTCAGCGTTTGATTAAAGTAATGGGTGAGGGTGTGGCTATTATTCCTACGTCGCCCGAGCTTATTCGCAATCGTGACAGTCATTACCCTTATCGTTTTGATAGTTACTTTTACTATCTTTCAGCTTTCAAAGAGCCAGAATCTGTTTTATTCATTATTGCCGGCGCTCACCCTAAAACAGTCTTATTTTGTCGCGATAAGGATATGGAGCGCGAGATTTGGGATGGCTTTCGTTATGGGCCTGCCGGAGCAGTGGCCGAATTTGGTTTTGATGAGGCTTATTCTATTGCTAAGTTAGATGAAATTGCCCCTAAATTACTTGCTAATCAAGAAAAGCTTTTTTATAGCTTTGGAGCAGAAACCGGCTGGGATTTGAGAGTAAATAGCTGGCTTAATCATTTACGCTCACAGGCAAGAACCGGGACTAGTGTTCCAGACGAAGTGGTCGACGTGCGTAAGCACCTTGATGAAATGCGCTTGTATAAATCTGCTTACGAAATTGAGACTATGCGTCATTCTTCGGCTATTGCGGCTGGAGCGCATCAACGTGCCATGAAATTCGTTAAGCCGGGGTTGATGGAATATGAAGTAGAGGCAGAGTTTTTACATGAATTTTATCGTTGTGGCGCACAATCACCGGCCTATGCAAGCATTGTTGCTGGAGGGCGTAATGCCTGTACATTGCACTACAATCTGAATAACGCCAAATTATGTGATGGCGACTTACTTTTGATTGATGCCGGTTGTGAGTTAGATGGATACGCCTCTGATATAACGCGTACTTTTCCTATTAGCGGTAAATTTAGTAGTGCTCAAAAGGATTTATACGAGATGGTCTTGGCTTCACAGGCGGCGGCAATTGCTAAAGTGCTACCTGATGAACATTGGAATGCGCCTCATGAGGCTGCTTTGGATGTATTAATTCGTGGCTTTATTGATTTTGGGCTGTGCAAAGGAAGTCCTGAAGAGGTTTTAGAAAGCGGGAGTTATCGTCAGTTTTATATGCATCGTACAGGCCATTGGTTAGGCTTGGATGTTCATGACGCTGGGGAATATAAAGATAAGCAGGGGAATTGGCGTATCTTTAAGAAAGACATGGCTTTGACGGTTGAACCTGGCTGTTACGTTGTTCCTTCAGATAAGGTTCCTAAACACTTCTGGAACATCGGTATTCGTATTGAAGATGATGTAGTGGTCACCGAAAGTGGCTGTGAAGTTATTACAAAAGGGGCGCCCAAGACGGTTTTTGAGATTGAGGAGTTGATGCAAGATGCCTGAGACAGTAATCATTGTTGGGGGCGGGCCAGTTGGGGCAACTTTAGCGCTAACCCTGCAGCACAAGGGTGTTGCAGTGACGATGCTGGAAGCACGGGCTAAAGGCGCGGCTTATCAAGACCAACGTGCTTTGGCACTCTCATATGGTAGCCGTGTCATTTTAGAAAAATTAGGGGTTTGGAAAAAGTTAGATCATCAAGCAACAGGGATTAATGCGATACATATTTCACAGCGTGGTAGTTTTGGGCGCAGTATATTAAAAGCAAAAGACCATGATTTGCCCGATTTGGGATACGTACTTTCTTATGGTGCTTTGACGCAAGCCTTAGATGAGACGCTTGCTGCTTTTAATGGAATAAATATTATCTACGAAGCAGAAGCTCAGCATATTGAACCAGCTTTGGATAAAGCAACGGTTACGTTTAATTATGAAGCTAACATTCAACAGTTAAGTAGTTCATTACTTGTTCTTGCTGATGGTGGTCGAAGCCTAGGCGATATTTCAGGGATTGCGCGTGAAACTAAAATGTACGGTCATGATGCACTGGTAAGCAAAGTGGAGTGTGAATTGCCTCACAACAATGTTGCATATGAACGCTTTACACCAATGGGCCCGGTTGCATTGTTGCCCAATGGAGCTAGAAACTTTTCCTTGGTTTGGACAGGTAAACAAGAACAAGTTGCTCAAGTGATGGCACTTGAAAATGCTGATTTTTTAAATCAGTTGCACCGTCATTTTGGGGATCGTGTTGGCCGTTTTCTAAGTGTTGGTAAGCGACTGACTTTTCCACTGAAATTATCCTATCTCAATCCCGTGACCGCGCCACATTTTGTGGTCATAGGAAACGCAGCGCAAACTATGCACCCTGTTGCTGGACAAGGTTTTAATGTTGGTCTTCGCGACGCCTATGAGTTAGCTCAACAAATTTCCTCAACAGATCCAGCGGATTGGGGACAGGATTTTATGTTACAGGCTTATCAACAAGGACGTAAAAAAGATACTAAACGTGGTTTAATATTTACTGACTTTCTGGTTAATTTATTCTCAAATGACATTATCGCAGTCTCAGGTTTTCGTGGGATGAGTTTGGGCATGATTGATTTAATTAAGCCCCTTAAATCTAGCTTGGTTAGAAAAATGAGTTTTGGAAGTCGCGGCTAAAATGCGTCTATCAAGCAAACATTACGATATTCTTATTATAGGCGCAGCTTTAGTTGGCGCGTCGGCAGCAGTCGCCTTAACAAAACAAGGTTTTAAGGTTGGTCTAGTTGATAAAAAATCGCCAATAAGTCAAGAAGCAAATAGTGATGTTTGGGATAGTCGCATATATGCAATTAGTCCAGGCAATGCTGATTGGCTTAAAGAATTAGGGGTTTGGCAGAAATTAGATAGCACAAGAATTAGCCCAATTGAATCGATGGAAATTTGGAGTGATGCGAACTTAGAGCCATTGGCGTTTAATGCCGAAGATGATTTTGAGAGTCATCTTGGCTACATTCTTGAAAACAGTGCTCTACAAGAAGCGCTTTGGGCAGAGTTACAAGTTTTGGATGTAGATGTCTTGATCGGTGCTGAAGCTTTTGCACTTGCATTGACAGAGAATTTGGTTATTTTGACTCTAGCTGATGGGACGCAGATAACTGCTAATTTGATGGTTGCTGCCGATGGCGGTAACTCATGGGTCCGGGATCAAGCAGGGCTAAGTCAACAAAAAACGATTTATGAACAAGTCGGTGTCGTGGCAAATTTTGAAGTTGAACTATCACATCGAAATGTGGCAAGGCAATGGTTTTTAGAAGACGGGATTTTGGCTTGGTTACCTCTGCCTGGGAATCGAATTTCGATGGTGTTTTCTTCCAAGAACTCACAAGACTTAATGGAATTAAGTTCTGAGACTTTGTCCCTATATGTTGCCAAAATTGGCGGGAATATTTTAGGTCAACTACAATGCATCACCCCTGCAGTTGCTTTTCCATTGGTTAGACAGAATGCAAGTGCTTTGATTGCCAATAGACTTGTATTGGTTGGTGATGCGGCGCATCAAGTGCATCCTATGGCAGGGCAGGGCGTGAATTTAGGATTCCGCGATGTGATTGAATTGGTCAAGGTTCTAGCTCAACGAAATCCATTGGCAGATATTGGCGACAAATTTGTTTTGCGACGATATGAGCGATCAAGAAAAGCGGATGTTCTCTCTATGCAAGGTTTAACGCATGGTTTATATGGCATATTTGATAGTAAAGATAGCCGTGTTAAAGGATTACGTAATTGGGGCTTGAATCTACCAAATCGTTATCCAACACTTAAACGGGCTTTAGTGAAAAGAGCCCTCAGCTAAGTAATTGGTGAAATTAATAAAATTTTAGGAAATTCATGTTTAAAAAATTACTATTTGTAGCATTCCTTTCAATTAAGGTTACAAGCGCTTTTGCAGATGAGGCTTCATTGCATAAATTGGTTGAAGCTGCATACCCAAAGATTGCGGTCGAAAGCGTTGTTAAGACCCCATATGCTGGACTTTATGAAGTCTATATGAATGGTCAAATTGTTTATACGGATGAGAAGTTTAGTTTTTTAATTGCTGAGGGGCATTTGGTTGATCCAAAAACAAAAAAAGACTTAACCGGTGATCGAATTGCTGATTTATCAAAAATTGATTTTTCATCGCTACCATTAGATCAAGCGATTAAAGTTGTCAAAGGTAATGGGAATAGAAAGATGGCTGTTTTTTCAGATCCCGACTGCCCTTTTTGTAAGCGGCTTGAGCAAAATGAATTGACGAGCATTACTGATGTTACCGTTTATACATTTTTGTACCCTTTGGAGCAATTGCATCCAGACTCTGCCAATAAAGCTAGGGCGATTTGGTGCGCTGCAGATAGAAGTAAAGCTTGGCAAGATTGGGCGCTGAATAATCAGTTGATTAAAAAAACGGCCAATTGTGATGCGCCGATTGAGAAAAATATCGCTTTAGCAAAGAAATTAGGGGTAACAAGTACGCCGACAATATTTTTTATAGATGGGAAGCGGATGTTAGGGGCGTATCCATCGGCTGAAATTGAAAAGGCGTTGGGAGCAAGTCTGGTTAAGAAATAAAAAAGGCCTAAAGTTGTTTAGTTTTAGGCCTTTTCTAAGATATGAATATTAGCTAATTACATCTGGCTAATAATTTCATTGCCGAATTGGGCGCTACCAACTTGTGTTGCTCCATCCATTTGGGATGAAAAATCATGAGTAACGCGTTTTGCACCGATTGCTTTTCCAACGCCTTTGATTACCAAGTCTGCAGCTTCAATCCAGCCCAAGTGACGCAACATCATTTCAGCAGATAAGATCAGCGAGCTTGGGTTCGCGATATCCTTTCCAGCAATCTTAGGCGCTGTGCCGTGCGTTGCTTCAAACATTGCTACAGTGTCAGACAAGTTAGCCCCTGGTGCAATACCAATACCACCAACCTGGGCTGCAAGGGCATCAGACATGTAGTCGCCATTTAGGTTAAGGGCAGCAACGATGTCGTAATCACTTGGATGCAGTAAAATTTCTTGTAAGAATGCGTCAGCAATACAATCTTTAATAATGATGCCATTAGGGAGTTTGCACCATGGGCCACCATCAATTTCTACTGCCCCAAATTCCTGCTTAGCAATTTCATAGCCCCAGTCTCTAAATCCACCCTCGGTGAACTTCATGATGTTGCCTTTGTGGGTAATGGTGACTGATTTTCGGTTATTATCAATTGCGTATTGAATCGCTTTACGTATTAGGCGTTTGCTGCCATCTATCGAAACAGGTTTAATTCCAATGGCTGAGGTCTCCGGGAAGCGGATTTTTTTTCGCATGCCCATGTCGCTGATAAAGTTGATGATTTTCTCAGCTTCTGGACTTCCAGCAGCCCACTCAATTCCAGCGTAAATATCTTCAGTGTTTTCACGGAAAATCACCATGTCGGTTTTTTCGGGATGTTTTACTGGGCTAGGAACGCCTGTGAAATATTGAATGGGTCGCAAGCAAACGTATAAGTCTAATTCTTGGCGTAAGCTTACGTTAAGTGAGCGGATGCCCCCACCAACGGGTGTTGTTAAAGGACCCTTGATAGAAATCACGTAGTCACGCACTGCCTGCATTGTTTCACTAGGTAACCACGTGTCTTTGTCATAAATCTTTGTTGCTTTTTCACCGGCGTAGACTTCCATCCAAGCAATTTTCTTTTTACCGCCATAAGCTTTTTCTACTGCTGTATTAACCACCTTCATCATCGGTGGTGTAATGTCTACGCCAATGCCATCACCCTCAATAAATGGGATAATGGGCTGGTCAGGCACGTTCAATGTGTTATCTGAATTAACGGTGATTTTTTCACCAAAGCTTGGAACCACAATTTTGGATGACATACTTAATAGACCTTATGTATTAAAACTTAAAAAATAAAAAGAGATTTATGTTAATCCTGTTTAATAAACCTTATGGTGTCGTGTGTCAGTTTAGTCAACATGAAAAACACGAAACATTAGCCGATTATATTGCTATTCCAAACGTTTATGCCGCAGGCAGACTGGATACAGATAGTGAAGGTCTGCTTATTTTAACCGATGATGGCGAACTTCAACATCGTGTTTCACACCCAAAGTATAAAGAAACCAAAACTTATTGGGTACAAGTAGAGGGCGCTCCAACACTAGCAGATTTAATGCCACTTTTGAGTGGAACTGATTTGGGAGATTTTTTTAGTGCGCCAGCGGAAGTAAGAATTATGCAAGAACCATTAATGTTGTGGCCGCGCAATCCTCCTATTCGAGAACGCAAAGCTATTCCAACTACTTGGCTTGAGATTAAAATATCTGAGGGGAAGAACCGTCAAGTCAGGCGTATGACCGCAAAAGTTGGGTTCCCAACTCTACGATTAATTCGGTATGCCATTGGGCAATATACTTTAGACGATTTGCCATTGGGAACTTTAAGGAAAATCTAATTGAGCGTGTATGAAAACAGTGCAATTCTAATTGAGTTGCACTGTTTGAGCGCCGCAATCCTGATGCGGGCTTATGGTAAACTTACATCTAATTAATCTCGCTAACAAAAGAGAATATTCATGTCGGGTAATACTATTGGTACTTTATTTACGCTCACTTCATTTGGTGAATCTCACGGCGCTGCAATCGGGGGCATAGTTGATGGATGCCCTCCAGGCATGGAGTTAAGTGCTGAAGATTTACAGATTGATTTGGATAGACGTAAACCAGGCACGTCCCGCCACGTGACGCAGCGTAGTGAAGATGATCGCGTAGAAATTCTTTCCGGTGTCTTTGAAGGAAAAACAACGGGGGCACCAATTGGATTGTTGATTCGGAACACCGACCAGCGTAGCCAAGATTACAGCAAGATTATGGACACTTTCAGGCCAGGCCATGCTGATTACACGTATGCTCAAAAGTACGGCATACGTGATTACCGTGGGGGTGGGCGATCAAGTGCCAGAGAAACAGCTGTTCGTGTAGCTGCAGGTGCAATTGCTAAAAAGTGGTTGAAGCAGCGCTATGGGGTCGAAATTCGAGCGTACCTTAGCCAGCTTGGGGATTTTCAAATACCGTTTGTAAGCTGGGGCGACCTACAACATCCAGATAATAAAATTTTTACGCCCAATATGGCGATTATGCCCCAATTAGAGACTTATTTAGACAATGTGCGAGCTGAACGCGATTCAGTTGGGGCCAAAATTACAGTTGTAGCTGACGGAGTTCCAGTCGGCTGGGGTGAACCAATTTTTGATCGCTTAGATGCGGAAATTGCTTACGCGATGATGGGGATTAACGCAGTGAAGGGCGTTGAAATTGGCGCTGGATTTGACTCTATTGCTCAGCGCGGCAGTGTTCATAGTGACGAATTAACTCCTAATGGCTTTGCAACTAATCATGCAGGGGGTGTTTTGGGGGGTATTTCTAGCGGGCAAGAAATCCGCGTTAATGTTGCATTCAAACCAACATCTAGTATTCCACAAGACCGTAATTCCATCGACAAAAATGGTCAGCCAGTATTGATGCAAACTACTGGTCGTCATGATCCCTGTGTTGGTATTCGCGCTACGCCAATCGTGGAGGCGATGTTAGCCTTGGTATTGATTGACCATGCTCTCCGTAATCGGGCACAGTGTGCTGATGTAAATTCAGGTCTTAAAGTCATCTAATACATTTTAATAGGCCTGATATGCAATTACCTTATTGGCGCCTTTCAGCGTTTTATTTCGCCTACTTTGCATTTGTAGGCTCTTTCACGCCTTATTGGAGTCTATATCTAAAATCGCTTGCTTTTGCGCCTTTTCAAATTGCAGTACTCATGTCTTTATTCCAGGTGGCACGTATTTTTGCTCCTAGCTTATGGGGCTGGTTGGCAGATCATCTTGGCAAGAGAGTTTTTATCATACAATGGCTCGCGGCGCTGAGCTTAGTGTCTTATGTGGGTGTCTTTATTGGAACAAGTTATGCATGGCTTTTTGGAGTCATGCTTTTGCTTAGTTTCTTTTGGAGCGCATCCCTTCCCCTTATTGAAACGGTCACACTAGGGCATCTTGGGGACCGTTTTGATCAATATGGCCATATTCGTATGTGGGGCTCTATTGGTTTTATTGTTGCAGTGATAGGGCTTGGATTTTTACTGGATATATTCAATATTCACTTACTGCTTTGGGCTGTGCTTGGTATGTTGGTTGCAGTCTTGGTTTTTTCTCGTAATATTCCTGAGCCAAACGTAATCCCGCATCATACGGATGATCGATCCATCTGGGCAATTATGCGTCAGCGTGAAGTGCTGGCCCTCTTAGCCGCGTGTTTCATGATGGCGGCCGCACATGGCGTTTATTACACGTTTTATTCTATTTACTTGGTGGACCATGGTTATAACAAAACCAATGTGGGCTTATTGTGGGCGCTAGGTGTAATTGCTGAAATTTTGATTTTTTTAATCATGCCAAAACTTACCAAGCGCTTTGGCCTTAAGAATATTTTATTGGTCAGTTTATTTATTGCCTTCATACGGTTTAATTTAATTGGATGGGCAGTGGATTGGTGGTGGATTGTACTTTTAGCTCAACTCCTGCATGCAGCCACTTTTGGTTCTTATCATGCTGCCGCTGTGGCAATGACCCATCAACACTTTAAGGGGCGTCATCAATCAAAAGGGCAGGGGCTATACACTAGCGTCTCATATGGAATGGGCGGTACATTTGGGGGTCTTTTTAGTGGCTATGCTTGGGGAGCCCTTGGCTCAAGCTGGACCTTTACGATTTCAGGCGTATTTGGCTTGTTGGGTTGTTTGTTTTTTGTTTGGGTGATGCCTAAAAAAGCTAATCAGACCTTCTGATCGGCCCAAAAAAAGCATCTAATTTAGATACTTTTTTTAAAACAATGAAGCTATTTTTAGATGCGCTTATCTTTTTCTATTAATGCATAAGCTGAATGA
>Ga0163199_1000043_pt1 | contig 82811 bp, 85 predicted proteins | sample PL_2010_150m_FD_113537 | JGI IMG/M metagenome (GOLD analysis project Ga0163199, IMG submission 113537) | Freshwater microbial communities from Powell Lake, British Columbia, Canada to study Microbial Dark Matter (Phase II) - PL_2010_150m | ecosystem: Environmental > Aquatic > Freshwater > Lake ...
AACGCCTGCAGCAGAACAACCCGATTGAGCAACAGCTTCTTGTTGTGCGTAGTGGGTATGACACGCGTGTAATCCGGAAACTTGCCATCCACCAGTTTGGAGATCAGCACGATGCCACCGAAGGAGAAGCGCGCCTGGGTCGGCGACAGTTCGACTTCGACCGTTTCGTCGCTATCGGCGAGGAGCTTGGATAACTCGATAATGGTTTTGCGCGGCAGAATGACCTCCTGCGAGCCCCTAGTCTCGTGCGCCGCGCAGGAAAACGCGAGGCGGTGACCGTCAGTGGCCACAACGGTTATTTTGTCGTCGGCGGAAACCAGCAGCAGCCCGTTCAGGTAGTAGCGAATGTCCTGTTGCGCCATGGCGTATTGCACAGACAGAAACAGCTGCTTTAACACCTTCTGCGGCAAAGTCATCTTAGTGCTGGCGCCCTCGGCCAGGGAAAGTTTAGGGAAGTCCTCCGCCGGCAGGGTTTGCAGGTTAAACCGGCTTTTAGCCGCTTTTACTTGGAGTTTCTTTTCCTGCAGTGCCAGGGTTATCTCGGATTGTTCGGGCAGAGCACGCAGAATGTCCAGCAGTTTTCTCGCACCAACAGTGATGGACTTAGCTTCCCCTGGGTTGTCGCAAACAGCGCGCGCGGATATCTGTATTTCAATGTCAGTTGCGACGATCGTAATGTCCGTACCGTCTCGTTCTAACAAAACGTTTGAAAGTATCGGCAGGGTGTGGCGTCGTTCTATTATGCCGGAAACAGCATAAAGGGGTTCAAGTATAGCCTCCCTGTTTATCTTGATTGTATTCATTATATCTTCCTGATAATGATGATAATGCAGCGCGTTTACGTGGATATATCTCTATTTTTCTTTGTATTCAACTGTATGAACTCCGTTTCTTGCTTGTATAAGCCTGTGGACTGATATTTACTATTTGTGGACTGAATTGCGCGCCGGAAAAAGACGCGATTTGTCCACAGGAAGCGCCGAAGTTGTTAGCTAGGGCCCTCACCCCTTCAGTACTTGTTCCAGGACGTGGTAATCGTGGTTGAGTTCGGTCTGCTTCTCACGCAGCGACGCGATCGTGCGGCAGGCGTGCAATACAGTAGTGTGATCGCGATTACCAAACGCGTCGCCGATATCGGGCAGGCTGTGCTGTGTAAGGTCCTTCGCCAGTGCCATAGCTACCTGCCGCGGCCGGGCGACATTGCGGCTACGCTTCTTAGAATGCATGTCGGAGATTTTTATTTTGTAGAATTCCGCCACGGTCTTTTGAATATTGTCGATCGAAATTTGTCGGTTTTGCACCGATAGCAAATCCTTGAGCGCTTCCTTGGCCAGGTCGAGCGAAATGTCCTTTCCGTTGAACCGGGAAAACGCAATCACGCTTTTCAGCGCCCCTTCCAATTCGCGTACGTTGGAGCGAATATGTTTGGCGATGAAGAACGCGACGTCTTCATCCAGCCGTACCGAAATAGCCTCAGCCTTTTTTAAGACGATCGCTACCCGCATCTCCTGTTCTGGCGGCTCAATGCCGACAGAAAGTCCCCAGGAGAAGCGCGACTTGAGCCGTTCCTCGATGCCGCTGATATCCTTGGGGTAGGTGTCGCAGGTGATGATTACCTGTTTGTGTGCTTCTATCAATGCATTGAATGCGTAGAAGAATTCTTCCTGAGTCCGATCCTTGCCGCTGAAGAACTGGATGTCATCGATCAACAGCAGATCGAGCGAATGGTAATAGCGCTTGAACTCGTCGAAGGATTTTTGGTGGTAGGCCCGCACTACGTCGGAAATATACTGTGCCGCGTGAAGGTAGCGCACCTTGGCGGTCGGATGCTGCGCCAGCACATTGTTGCCTACCGCATGAATTAAGTGCGTCTTGCCCAGACCGACCCCGCCGTAGACAAATAGTGGGTTGTAGGAGGTGCCCGGGTGCTCGGAAACCTGCAGCCCGGCAGCGCGCGCAAGTTGGTTGGCCTTGCCGATTACGAAATTGTCAAAAGTAAATTCCGGGATCAGGCCCGCTTTCTCGTGGCCGCTCGATCGCCGGCGCGCAGGTTGGGTGATCGAGGCCGTCGCAGGTTTGGCTGTCGTCGCCTCCGCTTGTGCCATCGACAGGCTAACGCGTATCGGGGATGAAAAATATTCGGCCGCCATCGCCTCGATGCGGGCGAGGTAGCGGTTCTTGATCCAGTCCAGGACGAAGCGGTTCGGCGCCAGGAGAGCAATCTGCCCGGAGGGCGTTTTGCCATCGAGTCGCAGGGGCTTGATCCAGGTGTTGAACTGCTGCGCCGGGAGCTCTTTTTCCAAACGGCTCAGGCAGGAAAGCCAGAATCTTTCCATATCCTTGTTTCAGTAGGTGGAGATGCTTCGGATTGGGGAGGAAAGCAAGCACACATTTTAGCTTGTCGCAGCTGAGTTATCCACAGGCATTTGTGCGTTTTGGAGCAAAGTCGCCATTGACAGAAAATAGCGTTTTAAGGTTAAATGGCGGGTTCTGTCGTAAGCAAGAAAGATTCCCAAAATGAAGCGTACTTATCAGCCCTCCGTAGTCCGCAGAAAACGTACCCATGGCTTTCTTGTGCGCATGCGCACGCGCGGCGGTCGCGCGGTCATACGCGCACGTCGGGCCCGCGGCCGGGCCCGACTTTCGGTTTGAGGTCGAGCACCCGCTTCCGCTTTTCCAGGGAGCAAAGGCTGCACCGCGAGACGCAAATTACGTCGGTGCTTGCGCGTGGCCGGTCCACGGGTGACGGTAACCTGCAGCTGCATTCTGTGCCGAGCGGGAACGGACCACGCCTCGGCGTTATCGTCGGTCGCCACGCCTGGCCCCATGCGGTGGATCGCAATCGTTTCAGGCGTTTGGCGCGTGAAACCTTTCGTTTATTGCAGCACCGTTTGCAGGCGCGCGACTATATTGTCAGGGCGCGCAACCCGCAAAGGATCAAACCCAGTGGAGCTGCGCTCGGGAAGTTGTTTGTTGCATGGCTTAAGAATGATGGAGAGGGGCAAGCGTGAGCCGATTTCTACTCGCCCTGATCAAAGCCTACCGTTACTGCATGAGCCCACTGCTGGGACCCAGTTGTCGCTTTTTCCCATCTTGTTCTGACTATGCGGTGCAAGCGATCGAGAAATTCGGTGCCGGGCACGGAGGGTGGCTGGCGCTCAAGCGCATTGCACGCTGCCATCCCTGGCATCCCGGCGGTTATGATCCCGTTCCCTGAGTACCAATGGACACCCAACGATTGATTCTGTTTTTCGTGTTTTCGTTTTCGCTGTTGCTCCTGTGGGATGCCTGGCAGAAAGACCAGCGTCCGCCAGTGTCTGCAAGCGCGCAAAGCGCTAAACACGCTACGGCCGGGGCTACGGTGCCCAGCCCGAGTGTGCCGACGCAGGCTGCGCCCGTGGTGCAGCCAAAGCCCGGCGAGGCCATACCATCGACTCCGGCGGGGAACGCGAAGCAGGAGAAGCTGACGGTCAGGACGGATGATTTCGTGGCAGACATCGATTTGCGCGGCGGAGACATCGTGCGACTAGAGTTGCTCAAACAAAAGGACACGCTGGACGATAAGGCGAATTTTGTTCTATTTTCGCCAGCGCATCGCTATACCGCACAAAGCGGCTTGATCGGCCCCGGCCTGCCAACACATAAGACCGTATACCAGGCAGAGGCAAGGGAGTATGTGCTCACCCCTGGGGAGGAAAATCTAAAGGTCCGGCTGGAAGCGCCCGGCCCCAACGGGGTGAAAACGGTAAAGACACTCACGTTTCATCGCGCGAGCTATGTGATCGACGTCGGACATGAAATCTTTAATGGCAGCGACGCACCGTTGGCCGCGCACGCCTATTTCCAGTTCCTGCGCGACGACACCCCGCCTGCCGGGGATCCGAAAATGGTGAACACTTATACCGGCGCTGCAATTTTTACCGAGCAGGAGAAATTCGAAAAGCTTTCGTTCGGCGACCTGGAAAAGGGTAAGGCGAGTTTTCCCAAGAGCGCCAATAACGGCTGGATCGCCATGCTGCAGCATTATTTCGTCAGTGCCTGGCTGCCGAAGGAAGGGAGCCCGCGCGAGTATTACGCCAAACCATTGCCCGACAAGCTGTATTCGGTTGGCGTCATCCTGCCGGTGTCGGCGATTGCGCCAAACGCGAGCGGCAGCGTTTCTGTTTCCCTGTATGCCGGACCGCAGGAACAGGCTGCGTTGAAGGACATTGCGCCCGGGCTAGACCTTACCGTCGATTACGGCTGGCTTACCGTTATCGCTGCGCCGATTTTCTGGATGCTGCAGTTCCTGCACAAATGGGTGGGAAACTGGGGTGTTTCAATCATCCTGCTCACGGTGATGATCAAAGCAGTCTTCTTTCCGCTTTCGGCGGCGAGCTATAAATCCATGGCCAAGATGAAGCTGGTGACGCCGCGCATGACCAAACTGCGCGAGCAGTATGGCAGTGACCGCGCGCGCCTGAATCAGGCGATGATGGAGTTATACAAGACCGAGAAAATAAATCCCCTGGGCGGTTGCTTGCCAATCCTGGTGCAGATCCCGGTGTTCATTTCGCTTTATTGGGTGCTGCTCGCCAGCGTCGAGCTGCGCCACGCGCCGTTCTACATGTGGATTCACGATCTTTCGGTACAGGATCCGTATTACGTGTTGCCGTTGCTGATGATGGGCTCGATGGTGATCCAGACCAAGCTCAATCCCGTGCCGCCCGATCCGGTGCAGGCCAAAGTCATGATGATCATGCCTTTCGCCTTCGGCGTGATGTTCTTTTTCTTTCCCGCGGGCCTGGTGCTCTATTGGTTGGTTAACAATATTCTCTCTATCGCGCAGCAATGGCAGATTACCCGCATGATCGGGGATGGAAAAGCCCCGGCACGGCGCTGACGACCTGCCTGCCTTCGACCCCGCTGGAGGCGGACCCAGTTTCCAGAACCCCCAGCCGGAGCGCCTAATCCGTGACCCAGCCGGATGATCCGATCGCGTCAATAGGCACCGCCCCAGGACGCGGCGGCATAGGGGTGGTGCGCGTATCGGGAAAGAGCCTCGCGCCGCTGGCGCAGGCGCTACTGGGCAAAGTGCCCCCGCCGCGCCGCGCCGTCAGGGGGGTCTTTGTCGACGCGCACGGGGCCGCAATCGACGATGGCATTGCGCTTTATTTTCCTTCTCCGCGTTCCTATACCGGCGAGGACGTGCTCGAACTGCAAGGCCATGGCGGTCCGGTGGTGATGCAGATGCTGCTCAAGCGCTGCCTCGAACTCGGCGCACGCCTAGCCGAGCCGGGGGAATTCACCCGGCGCGCGTTTCTCAACGACAAGCTCGATCTGGCCCAGGCAGAGAGTGTGGCCGACCTGATCGAGTCCGCTACCGAGAGCGCTGCGCGCTGTGCGCTGCGCTCGCTGCTTGGTGAGTTCTCCGCCGCGATCGATGAATTGCTGCGGCAATTGATTGAGCTGCGCATGCTGGTCGAGGCGACTCTCGATTTTCCCGAAGAGGATCTCGATCCGCTGGATCGGGCTGACGCCAAACGCCGTCACGCTAGGCTGATCGGCGCGATCGAAACCGCTCTCGCGAAAAGCCGGCAGGGAAGTCTGCTGCGCACGGGTTTGCAAGTGGTGCTGGCGGGGCAGCCCAATGTCGGCAAGTCCAGCTTGTTGAATCGTCTGGCGGGCGAGGAGCTCGCCATCGTCACCGCCGTCCCGGGCACCACCCGAGACAGTGTGCGTCAGGCAATCAACATCGAGGGCGTGCCACTTAACATCGTCGACACGGCGGGCCTGCGCGATACCCAGGACGAAATCGAGCGCATGGGCATAGCGCGCACCTGGAGCGAGATTTCCAAGGCGGATGTGGTGCTGTTGCTGGTCGATGCGCGCGCCGGCGTGAGCGGGCAGGATCTGGAACTGGTGGAGCGCATTCCACAGGGCGTGAAACGCGTGTTTGTGCACAACAAAATTGACCTTGCGGGCAGCGCGCCGCGCAGGCACGTTGACGATGCCTCGACTAGCCTTTATGTCTCGGCCAAGTCAGGCGTCGGCATGGATCTTCTGCGCGCCGAGCTGCTTGCCGTTGCCGGTTGGCAGCAGGGGGCGGAGGATCTATTCATGGCGCGCGAGCGCCACCTCATAGCGTTGCGCCTCGCCGCTCAGCACGCAGCGCAGGCGGGGGAACATTTCGGCCGGCCGGAGTTGTTCGCCGAGGAGTTGCGTCTGGCGCAGGTACAGCTCAGCAGCATCACCGGCGAATTCGCCGCCGATGATTTGCTCGGAGAAATCTTCTCACGTTTCTGCATCGGAAAGTAAGAAGCCGCACCGAAGTAAGACGATCACATGTAATGTGAATTTACCTGCCGCGAGGATCTAATTGTTCCCCGGTTTCTTCTTTTTTTGCTCGATATTTCTAAAGCTTTGCTGGAGAGCTCTCTTATTTGCATCCTGTATATGCTGAGGTGTTCTGTTGACAGGCACTGGTTGGGAAGATTTATTCGACCCTGAACACTTATTCACAAAATCCAGCTTTTCTTGTCCCGTTCTGCTGCCGGCTTCCTTGTTGCATTTCACCCTTTTAATTACTATTTCATTTGGACCCCAGGCGCTTGCCTGCGGCATGAAGCCAATCTGGCTGACAATGAGTAGCGTGCTGGTAATGATCAACTTATCCATGATTCCTCCTTGGGAGTAGTTGTGTAAATTGTTGATTGCGTATGACACAGCCTGACGTAATGTGTATTTTTGACAAGCAAGCCGGCAACTTGGTAGCTTGACCTGAATGTCAGAAGGCAATGCGCGCCGGGGGTTGGTATCCCTTCGTCTTCAGGTAGGAGCGATAGTTCTTGGTCAGGTCGAGCGGGCATACCACCATGCAGGCGTCACGCCATACTTTCACATCGACCCCAGGCATTCCAAGTTTTGCAACACCCCCCTCGCCACGAGTACTGCAGCCCAGCGCACAATTGGCAATCAGCGTATTTCTTGTGTTGTCATCTTTTATGCGATTTGTGTCTCGCGGGCTGTGGCTAAGATAATCCGCCAACTGCTTTGATTCACCTCTGCTCCAAGAAGTGATGTTTTTTGCACTGTCCAAGAGGGTAGCTTCTGCTCCATGGCTGATTGCCGGCAATATCACCGCAACCAATGCAGCTAAACGAATAAGTCTTTTCATGCAGATCTCCTGGGTGGTTGTAACTAAAATAGTAATGAGAATCTTACTGTCATCGGACTGCTATGGTTAATTCCCTGCAAATGCTTTGGCTTTAACTGCCATTAAGTCAACTCGTCTGGCATGCGTGACGATGGGCAGACTGACTGGCAGGAATCTGAGTGAACCGGCCACTGGGCATGCAACCTTCAGCAGTCCATTGACAGTCTGCTGCGGGCGTCTTACCTTGAGTGTTCGAGTTGCAGCTGTTTGGCCGGGTGCCGCACTTCGATGCCGGGGATGCGGGAATACCGTGGGAAAAGGTATCCTTTAAAAAGGTATCCTCCAAAAGGACAGCCCGGGTGTAACATGATTTATTCCAATGATTGATAGCGTTATTTCATTAATCACGCGACGGTACGGCTTCGCAGCCGTTCGCCGTTGTCTGCATCGACAAGTGAGTAGCGCGAGCGGAGTGTGTGGATGAGCTGGGATCCGCAACAATACTTGCGTTTCGCCGGACAGCGGCTGCGCCCGGCGCTGGATCTGATTGCGCGCATACCGGCTGAGCATCCGCGCACTGTGGTTGACCTGGGCTGCGGTGCGGGCAATGTTACCCGTATGCTGCGCGGCCGCTGGCCACAGGCCGACATTACCGGCGTCGATGGTTCTCCGCAAATGCTGGCCGTGGCGAAGAAAACCGAGGCGGGCATAGCCTGGGAACAAAGCGATGTCGCGGCCTGGAACCCGCCAGAAAGATTCGATCTTGTATTTTCCAACGCGACCTTGCACTGGCTGGACGATCATCCTGGCCTGTTCGCGCGGCTTGCCGGAAAGGTCGCCGCAGGTGGTGTGCTGGCGGTACAGATGCCGCGCAATTTTTCCGCCCCTTCGCACACCCTTATGCACGAGCTGGCGTCGACTCCGCAGTGGCGCGTTGCCCTCGTGCCATTGCTCCGGCCGCAGCCCGTGCTTTCGCCCAGTGACTATTACGCCCTACTTGGGCCGCGGGCGCGCTTCCTGGATATCTGGGAAACAGAGTATCTGCAAGTCCTCGAAGGCGAGAATCCTGTGGCAGAGTGGACTAAAGGCACTTGGCTCGCGCCTTTGCTTGCCGCGCTTGAACCGGACGCGCGATCGGAGTTCGAAGCCGAATATCGACGCCGAATCGTCGCCGCTTACCCGCGGCAGACAGACGGAAAGACTCTGTTTCCGTTCAGACGCCTGTTCATCCTGGCCGGCTTCTAGCCAGCGTCGCCGGTCCGCATCGGCACATTAAGGCGGTCGGTTCGATGTAAAATATAAGGCATTCATTCTTGGCAGCCCCGAGTGCGCAGGTTCGCGCGGCGCATCGCATGGAAGCCTTTGCGATGTGAATTTGGCATCGGTCCGATCCAGAGCGCATGAGGGTAGTTCGCCGTTTTTTCGAAACAGACACTAACTACTACCGAGCAAACTAATCATGAATCCACCCATTAGCAAGGATCCCAAGACTGCCGGCGCTCCCGATTATGTTAAGCACAGTGGTGTGAAAGAATGGGTTGCGCGCATGGAAAAACTTGCCAAGCCTGATCGGGTAGTCTGGTGCGATGGCTCGCAGGAAGAATACGAGCGATTGTGCCAGGAGATGGTGGTCTCCGGAATGATGAAACGCCTCAATCCGAAGCTTCGACCCGATAGCTATCTTGCACTATCGGATCCATCGGACGTCGCTCGCGTCGAGGAACGCACTTTCATCTGCAGCGACAAGAAGGACGACGCCGGTCCGACCAATAATTGGGTCGCTCCGGCTGAGATGCGCAGCACACTGAGCCGCCTGTTCGACGGCTGCATGCGCGGGCGCACGCTGTACGTGGTGCCCTTCTCGATGGGTCCTCTTGGCTCCCCCATCGCGCACATAGGGGTCGAACTCTCGGATTCGCCGTACGTGGTGGTCAGCATGAAAATCATGACGCGCATGGGACGTGCGGTATTTGATGTGCTCGGAAAAGACGGCAAATTTGTACCGTGCATGCACTCGGTAGGCGCACCCTTGGCCGAAGGTGAAGTATCCGCGCGCTGGCCCTGCAACGCGGAGAAATGGATCGTCCATTTTCCGGAAACACGCGAAATCTGGTCCTATGGTTCGGGCTACGGCGGCAACGCGCTGCTGGGCAAGAAATGCCTGGCTTTGCGCATTGCATCGGTCATGGCGCGCGACCAGGGCTGGCTTGCCGAGCACATGCTGATTCTTGGCATCAGCAATCCGCAAGGGCAGAAGAACTATGTCGCGGCCGCCTTTCCCAGCGCCTGTGGCAAGACCAATCTTGCGATGCTGGTTCCGCCCAAGGGCTTTGACGGCTGGAAAGTCGAGACCATAGGCGAGGACATCGCATGGATCAAGCCGCACGACGATGGCAAGTTCTACGCGATCAACCCGGAGGCCGGCTATTTCGGTGTTGCGCCGGGGACGAACGTACACAGCAATCCCAACTGCATGAAGTCGATCGAACGCGACACGATTTTTACCAATGTCGCCGAAACACCCGAAGGGGACATTTGGTGGGAAGGCATGAGCGATACGCCACCCGCGGAGCTCACGGATTGGACCGGAATGGCGTGGACTCCGGGATGCGGGCGCAATGCGGCGCATCCGAATGCGCGCTTCACCGTCCCGGCAACGCGCTGCCCGTCGCTCGATTCTGCCTGGGACGATCCAAACGGTGTGCCGATTTCCGCATTTCTGTTCGGCGGGCGGCGTTCAGATACCGCACCACTGGTCGTCGAATCCTTCAGCTGGGAGGATGGGGTGTACAAGGCCGCGACCATGGGTTCCGAGACTACTGCCGCGATCGTAGGCCAGGTCGGCGTGGTGCGCCGCGATCCGTTCGCCATGCTCGCTTTTTGCGGTTACAACATGGGCGACTATTTCAAGCACTGGCTGGCCGTAGGCAAGAAGGCGAAACAACCGCCGCGAATTTTTCAGGTCAACTGGTTTCGCAAGGACGCCAAGGGCAAATTTGTCTGGCCCGGTTTCGGCGAAAACATGCGCGTGCTGAGTTGGATCGTAGGGCGCTGCCAGGGGCAGGCCCACGCCGTCGAGACGCCTTTGGGTTGGATGCCGGCGTTCGAGGATTTGCACTGGCAGGGGTTGGAATTCGGCGTCGACAAATATGCCAGCGTGACCAACATAGACCGCGCCGCATGGGGACGCGAACTGGCATTACACGACGAACTTTTCGCCCGGCTCAAAGACAGGTTGCCACAACCCCTGGTGCGCGAGCGCCAGTTGCTGGAGACGCGGCTAGCGCCCTGAGGATGTGATAAAGGCGAGATATCTCCTTAGTCGCTTACTCAGGCAAAGAATACCTCGGTCATTTCGATTCAAATTCTAAAGAGATCTCCATGGGTCACGTTTTCCACCGTAATCCAAAGCACGCGTATCCGGTTGCAGTCGGTGGCGACGGGCCGTATGTAATCGATAGTGACGGCAAGCGCTATCTCGATGCCTGCTGCGGCGCCGCGGTGTCCTGCCTAGGCCACAGCGATCGCGAAGTGATAGGCGCAATCAAGGCACAACAGGATCAGATTCCGTTTGCCCACACCTCGTTCTTTACCAACCAGCCGATGGAACTGCTGGCTGACGAGCTCATCGAAAGTGCACCCGAGGGAATGGCGCGTGTTTATTTCTGTTCCGGCGGCTCGGAGGCGGTGGAGGCGGCACTCAAGCTCGCACGTCAGTATTTCGTCGAAATCGGCCAGTCAGAGCGCAGTCATGTGATCGCTCGCCGGCAGAGTTACCACGGAAATACCCTGGGCGCCCTCGCGACAGGTGGCAACCTGTGGCGGCGCAAGCAGTTTGAACCGCTGCTGGTTAAGGTTTCGCATGTCGCGCCCTGTTACACCTATCGCGGAAAACAGCAGGGCGAGACCGACACGGACTACGGCCGGCGCCTGGTACGGGAGCTGGAGGAGGAAGTTCTGCGCCTGGGTCAAAACAGCGTCATTGCCTTTGTCGCAGAAACGGTTGGCGGGGCGACGCTGGGTTGCGTCACTCCGGTGCCGGGCTATTTCAAAGGTGTGCGCGCAGTCTGCGACAAGTACGGCATATTGCTGATCCTGGACGAAGTTATGTGTGGCATGGGCCGCTGCGGCACGCTGTATGCCTGCGAGCAGGAGGACGTGGTGCCGGATCTGGTTTGCATCGGCAAAGGTCTGGGCGCCGGCTATCAACCTATCGGTGCGTTGTTGGCGAGCGCCAAAATTTATGATGCAGTGGTGAATGGCTCGGGATTCTTTCAGCACGGCCACACCTATACCGGCCACGCGACTGCCTGTGCGGGTGCGCTGGCGGTGCAGCGCGCAGTAAAGCAGCGCGGATTGCTGGCCACGGTGCGTGAGCGCGGTGCCGGCCTTGAAGCGCGTCTGCGGGCACGTCTTGGCGCGCATCCGCATGTCGGAGAGATACGCGGCCGCGGCCTGTTCTGGGCGCTGGAACTGGTGCAGGAGCGCGCCAGCAAACAACCCTTCGATGCGAAGCGCAAGATCAACGCAAGGCTCAAACTGAAGGCGCTCGAAAACGGCCTGATGTGCTACCCGATGGGCGGCACGGTCGATGGTTTGGCTGGCGATCATGTCATGCTCGCCCCGCCTTTCATCATTAGCGAGGCACAGCTGGACGAAGCAGTGGACAAACTCGCGCGCTCGATCGATGAGGTAATCGCGGCATCCTGAACGACTATTTAGAAACGTGAGTTTGCCGCCCGAGTGCGCGCCGGCTTCTGAGTCTTTTGGTGCCAACCTGAAACGGCAATTTTGAGTTGGACTTGCCTCCGCAACAGCATGTTCGGGTATTCTTGATCCCTCCGTCGCCAACCATAACTAATTTGCAACCTTGAACACCGAGATCGCCCTTTTTCTGATTCAGGATGGCCTGACCAATGGTGCGATTTATGCGCTGCTGGCTCTGGCCCTGGTGCTGGTGTTTGCGGTGACGCGGGTGATATTCATCCCGCAGGGCGAGTTTGTGGCCTACGGCGCGCTCACGCTGGCCAGTCTGCAGTTGGGTAAGCTCCCGGGTACGGCTTGGCTGCTGCTGGGCGCGGGCCTGGCCGTCGCTGCCGTGGAATTGGTACAGGCGCTGCGTGTACGCGCTTTGCGGCGAATTCCGGCGATTATTTTAAAGTTTATTATTGTCCCAGTTTTTCTGGTAGGGCTGGTCTGGTGGGCCGCACCGCAGAAGCCAGCGCTCACATTACAGATCGTTTTGGCGCTCGCCCTGATCGTGCCCTTAGGGCCTATGGTCTATCGTCTTGCCTATCAACCTCTCGCCAACGCCTCGGTTTTGGTGCTGCTGATTGTCTCAGTCGCATTGCATTTTGCAATGACCGGCCTGGGCTTGGTTTTTTTCGGTGCCGAAGGCTCGCGCACCCCGCCGTTCTCCGACGCCCAATGGAAACTGGGCGTGCTTACGATCTCCGGCCAAAGTCTCTGGGTGGTGGGCGCGAGCCTGGCACTGATTGCAGCCCTGTTGCTGTTTTTCGAGCACACTATTTACGGCAAGGCACTGCGCGCCACCGCCATCAACCGTGTCGGAGCGCGGCTGGTAGGTGTGTCGCCGGCAATGGCGGGTAAGTTGAGTTTCACACTTGCCGCATTGATCGGCGCACTTTCCGGGATCCTGATCGCACCTATTACCACGATCTACTACGACTCCGGTTTCCTGGTCGGACTGAAGGGTTTCGTTGGCGCCATCGTGGGTGGACTGCTAAGCTATCCCTTGGCCGCGGCGGGTGCCGTGTTGGTCGGAATGCTTGAGGCCTACGCCTCCTTCTGGGCCAGCGCCTACAAAGAAGTCATCGTCTTCACCTTGATCATTCCGGTGCTGGTCTGGCGTTCGCTTACTACCCATCATATCGAGGAAGACGAGGAATGAACCGCACGCGCCTCGTCCTCGGCGTATTTCTCGCATTCATACTGACCGCGCCGCTGGTGCTGCCCGAATTTCACGTCACCCTGCTCAATTACATCGGCCTGTACAGCATTGTGGCGCTGGGGTTGGTATTGCTAACCGGAGTTGGCGGTTTGACCTCGTTCGGGCAGGCCGCATTTGTGGGTATGGGCGCCTATGCAACCGCGTATCTGAGCACGGTTCACGGCTGGTCGCCGTGGGTGACTCTGTTGATCGGGCTGGCGCTTACCTTTGCCGTATCCTTGTTTCTAGGTTTTATTACGCTGCGGCTTTCGGGCCATTATTTGCCGCTGGGAACCATCGCCTGGGGCATCAGCCTGTATTTTCTATTTGGCAATATGACATTTCTCGGTGGCTACACCGGTATTTCAAGCCTCCCGCCGATAAATTTTTTCGGTCTGACGCTGGACTCCGGCCGTGAGTTCAATTATTTGATCTGGGCGTTCGCACTGATGGCGCTGCTTTCCATGAACAATCTCCTCGACTCGCGCTCGGGCCGGGCGATCCGCGCCTTGAAAGGCGGCGGGCTGATGGCCGAGAGCTTCGGTGTCGATACTGCGCGCATGAAAATAATCATTTTCGTCCATGCCGCGCTGCTCGCCAGCCTGTCGGGTTGGCTTTACGCGCATCTGCTCCGGTTCGTTAATCCGACGCCGTTTTCGATCAATTCAGGCATCGAGTACCTGTTCATGGCAGTGGTCGGAGGAGCCGCGTCGGTCTGGGGCGCGGTAGTAGGGGCGGGGATTCTGACCATACTTAAACAGTGGCTGCAGAATATTCTGCCGAAACTTCTTGGGCAAAGCGGCAATTTCGAGATGATCGTTTTTGGCGTGCTACTGGTGCTGCTGCTGCAGCGCGCTCGTGAAGGCATCATGCCGCTCGCCGTGCGTTTCTTTCCTGCGCCGAAGAAACTCCTGGCGCCTGTGAGTCAGGTGCTGCAGCGGCGCATACGACCGGCTGCAGGCGAAGCGCTGTTGGACGTAATCGGCGCGCGCAAGGCGTTCGGCGGCTTGGTTGCGGTGAATGATTTGTCCTTCACCATGCGCAGCGGTGAGATTCTGGGCCTGATCGGACCCAACGGTGCGGGGAAGAGCACCGTATTCAATTTAATTACGGGCGTGCTGCCGGCGTCTGGAGGCGAAGTACATTTCCGCGGCGAGCGCATCGACCGGCTGTCCGCACGCGCCATAATTCCGCGCGGACTGGCGCGCACCTTCCAGCAGGTGCACTTGCTGCCAACGATGAGCGTACTGGAGAACGTCGCCATCGGCGCGCACCTGCGTGGCAGAAAGGGCGTCGTCAGCGCTGCGCTTCGCTTGGAGCGTGCGGAGGAGGCGACGCTGCTTGCCGAGGCGGCGCAGCAGCTCGAACGCGTGGGACTCGGAGCCAGCATGCACGAGCAGGCGGGCAGTCTGGCGCTTGGCCAGCAGCGCATTCTCGAAATCGCGCGTGCGCTTTGTGCTGACCCGGTTCTGCTGCTGCTCGATGAGCCAGCGGCCGGGCTGCGCTATCAGGAAAAGCGCGCGCTTGCCGAGTTGTTGCGTGGGCTCAAGGCTGAGGGAATGAGCATCCTCCTGGTCGAGCACGACATGGAGTTCGTGATGCAGCTGGTCGACCGCCTGGTGGTGATGGATTTCGGTGAAAAACTCGCCGAGGGGCTACCTCGTGAAATTCAGACCAATCCGGCGGTGCTGGAAGCCTACCTGGGCAGCGTGAATTGAACCTGCTGCTCGACGTGCGCGATCTGTGCGTTGCTTACGGCAAAGTCGAGGCGGTGCATCGTGTCGGGTTGCAGGTGGAGCAGGGTCGGATAGTTACGGTCATCGGCCCCAACGGCGCCGGCAAAACCACGCTCCTGGCCGCACTCATGGGCATGCTGCCCGCCCGCGGCAGTGTCAACTATGCTGGCGAGGAAATAATGCGCGTCGAGGCAGAGCGACGCGTGAGCCGCGGCCTGTGCCTGGTGCCGGAGCGGCGCGAACTGTTCGCCGCCATGACCGTCGAGGACAATCTGACGCTGGGTGCATTTCACCGCTATCGCAAACGAGACAAAACCGTCGGCGAGGATTTCGAGCGGGTGTACCAGCTGTTTCCCCGGTTGCAGGAACGCCGCCGGCAGATGGCCGGTACCCTATCCGGCGGCGAACGGCAAATGCTCGCGCTCGGTCGCGCGCTGATGAGCCGACCGCGCCTGCTGATGCTGGATGAACCCAGTCTGGGTCTGGCGCCGCTGATCGTGCGCGATATCTTTCGCGTCATCGCCGGCCTGCGCGACAAAGGGGTCTCCATTCTGCTGGTGGAGCAAAACGCCCGCGCTGCTTTACAGGTCGCGGACTACGGCTACGTGCTCGAAACCGGCGAAATTGTCGTAGAAGGGCCGAGTGCCGAACTCGCCTCCAATCCGCGCGTGATCGAGAGTTATCTGGGGTTTGTGTCGGTCAACGCGGCATAGACAGGCATGCCGCTGGGTCGACCCGTTTCTGTGGCCCTCGCCCGCCGTCGCTCCGCAACAAACTGCCCAAGCCCGCAGGCGCAATGTTTCACGTGGAACATTCGTAGGCAAATCCGTTGGCGAGCCCGAGTCTGTGCTGCACAATTACTCTGCGGAGCATTCCCGCAGCGTTCCGGATTCGCCCTTGTTCCACGTGAAACAAGCGCTCACGGACCGACGCGAATCAGCGTAAAATCGCGCCTCTTTGGCACGGCGGCGGACACATGTATTTTCCCACCGAATTCGATGTGATCGTGGTTGGCGGCGGACACGCCGGGACCGAGGCAGCGCTTGCCGCAGCCCGCGCCGGCTGCAGCACACTGCTGCTCACGCACAATATCGAGACGCTGGGGCAGATGTCGTGCAATCCTTCGGTCGGCGGCATCGGTAAAGGCCATCTGGTGAAGGAGATTGACGCGCTGGGCGGCGCCATGGCCATCGCCACCGACGAGGCCGGCATCCAGTTCCGTATTCTCAACTCGAGCAAGGGCGCGGCGGTGCGCGCCACCCGCGCCCAGGCGGATCGGATTCTATACAGGCAAGCGATCCGTACACGTCTGGAAAACCAGCCGAATCTAGCCTTGTTCCAGCAGGCGGTGGACGACCTGACGCTCGAGGGCGACCGGGTCAGCGGCGTAGTGACGCAGCTCGGTATCCGCTTCCGTGGACGCACGGTGGTGTTGACCACGGGGACGTTTCTGTCCGGATTGATTCACGTCGGTATGTTCAACTACCAAGCGGGGCGGGCGGGCGATCCGCCGTCGCTCAGTCTGGCGGCGCGACTGCGCGAATTGAAGCTCCCGGTCGGCCGCCTAAAAACTGGTACGCCGCCGCGCATCGACGGCCGCTCCATCGATTTCTCGGTAATGCAGGAGCAGCCGGGGGACGACCCGGCGCCGGTGTTCTCCTACCTTGGAAGCCGCGACCTGCATCCACGGCAGCTGCCTTGCTGGATCACGCACACCAACGCGCGTACCCACGAAATCATTCGCGCCGGCCTGGACCGCTCGCCCATGTACACCGGGGTGATCGAAGGCATAGGCCCGCGTTACTGTCCTTCGATCGAGGACAAGATCCATCGCTTCGCCGGCAAGGCGAGCCATCAGATTTTTCTCGAGCCCGAAGGGCTCACAACCAACGAGTTCTATCCCAACGGGATTTCAACCAGCCTGCCATTCGACGTTCAGCTCGAGCTGGTGCGCTCGATCAAGGGCATGGAACAGGCACGGATTCTACGCCCGGGGTATGCCATCGAATACGATTACTTTGATCCGCGCGGTCTGCGGTCTACGCTGGAAACAAAGGCGATATCCGGACTGTTCTTTGCGGGCCAGATAAACGGGACCACGGGTTATGAGGAAGCCGCTGCCCAGGGTCTGCTCGCTGGCATCAACGCGGCGTTGCAAGCGCAGGGCCGGGACGGGTGGTGCCCGCGTCGCGATCAAGCCTATATCGGCGTGCTGGTGGACGACCTCATTACGCGCGGCGTGTCCGAGCCCTATCGCATGTTTACCAGCCGCGCAGAGTATCGATTAATGCTGCGGGAGGACAATGCGGACCTGCGCCTGACCGCTATCGGTCGTGATCTGGGCCTGGTTGATGACGTCCGCTGGGAAGCGTTCGAGCGCAAGCGCGAAGCGGTCGCGACTGAACTCGAGCGCCTCAAATCAATCTGGATCAACCCTAGCGTTCTGGCTGACGCGGATGCCGAGAGGGTTCTGGGTAAAGGCATAGAACGAGAGTATGCGCTCACTGAGTTGTTGCGGCGTCCGGATGTAAGCTACGCCAGCCTGATGTCCCTGCCAGGGGCGGGAGAGCCTGTTTCAGACCCGCTGGTGGCTGCGCAGGTTGAGATCCAGATCAAATACGATGGTTATATCGCCCGCCAGCAAGAAGAAGTCTTGAGGCGCGAGCAATATGAAGCGACCGCGTTGCCGCGCGAACTCGATTACCGCGTGGTGCGCGGATTGTCGCGGGAAGTGCAGCAAAAACTCAATCAGCACAAACCCGAAACCATAGGCCAGGCCTCGCGCATCTCGGGCCTTACGCCGGCGGCGATTTCCTTGCTCCTGGTGCATCTGAAACGCGGCTTCGTGAATTCCGAAACCGCGGAACACCTGCCTGTGCGCGTGCACGCGCTGGAACGGGCCAAACACAGTCCAGACGATTTACCTGCGGACGATTCCCGCGCTGAGCGACCCGCGGCATGACCACGGCCGATCAACTCAAGCGCGGGCTCATCGCCCTCGGGTTGACCCTGGGCCGGGACACCCAGCAGCGACTGCTCGACTACATCCAGTTAATTGAAAAATGGAATCGCGTATATAACCTCACCGCGATTCGCGAGCCGGAGAAGATGGTGAGTCATCACCTGCTCGATTGCCTGGCGGTGGCGCCGCATCTGCATGCTACGCGCTTGCTCGATGTGGGCAGTGGTGCCGGACTACCGGGAATTCCGCTGGCGCTCGCCTACCCGGAGATGCAGGTAACTCTGCTCGACAGCAATCACAAGAAAGTAGCGTTCCTGAATCAGGCAGTGATCGAGCTCAAGCTGCAGAACGCCGACGTGTGCAGCGAGCGCGTCGAGTCCTGGCAGACGCAAAAAAAATTCGATGTAATCATTTCGCGCGCCTTTTCCGACATGGGGGAATTTGTACGGGTAACGCGGCACCTGCTCGCGCCGGGCGGGGCTATCGCCGCGATGAAGGGATTGCATCCCTATGAGGAAATCGAAAAATTACCGGCGGATTGCAAAGTGCGGCAGGTGCTGCCGCTAGCCATTCCCGGCCTCGACGGCGCGCGACATCTGGCGCTGATCGGACTGCAGGGAAAGACTGCCTGATGACGCGCATTCTCGCGGTGGCCAATCAGAAGGGCGGCGTGGGCAAGACCACAACCTGCGTCAATCTAGCCGCCGGCCTCGCAGGCGCCGGTAAGCGCGTGCTTCTCGTTGATCTCGATCCGCAGGGCAACGCCACCATGGGCAGCGGCATCGAAAAGCGCAGCCTGGAACGCTCGGTCTACCAGGTTCTCCTGGGGTTGACCGCGATCCAGTCGGTGCGGCAAAAATCGGAAAGCGGCGGCTATGACATGGTGCCGTCCAACCGCGAGCTTTCCGGCGCCGAGGTCGAAATGGTGGATCTGGAAAATCGCGAAACGCGGCTCAAAACGGCATTGGCAACGATCGCGGCAGAATACGATTTCGTGCTTCTGGACTGCCCGCCGGCGCTCAATCTGCTCACCCTCAACGGACTGGTCGCGGCCGACGCGGTGATGATTCCGATGCAATGCGAGTATTTCGCTCTCGAAGGCCTGAGCGATCTGGTGGAAACCATACGCAAGGTGCGCAAGCATCTCAATCCGCGGCTCGAAATCGAGGGGCTGTTACGCACCATGTACGATCCGCGCAACTCGCTTACACAGCAGGTTTCGGCACAACTGCAACAACATTTCGGCGACAAACTTTACGCCACGATCATTCCGCGCAATGTGCGCCTGGCCGAAGCACCCAGCTACGGCGCGCCCGCGGTAAGCCTGGACAAAGCATGTAAAGGCTCGCAGGCATACATGGCGCTGGCGGACGAGGTGTTGTCGCGCTCGCCGGCTGGAATAATTTAGGTGGTTAGCGTAAGTCAAATGTTCAGATTGGACAAACGAAAATGAAAGGTTTAGGACGCGGGCTGGACGCGCTGTTGGCCAAGGACGAAGAATCCGGTGGCGGCGACGTTCTCAGGACGCTCAAGCTGGAACAACTGCAGCCGGGCAAATATCAGCCGCGCACGCGCATGGATCAGGCTTCGCTGGAAGAACTGGCGCGCTCGCTCAAGACCCAGGGTGTAATGCAGCCGATTCTGGCGCGCTCCCTGGGTAAGGGACGTTATGAAATCATCGCCGGCGAGCGGCGCTGGCGCGCGGCAAAACTCGCCGGTTTGCGCGAAGTACCGGCGGTAATCCGCGAGGTAGCCGATTCGGCTGCACTCGCCATGGCGCTGATCGAAAATATTCAGCGCGAGAATCTGAATCCGCTGGAAGAAGCCAGCGGCATACACCGCCTGATCAACGAATTCAAAATGACACACCAGGAGGCGGCAGAGTCGGTCGGCCGCTCACGCGCCGCGACTTCGAATCTGCTGCGGCTATTGAATCTGCCGCAATCAGTACAGGCATTGCTCTATGACGGCCGGATCGACATGGGTCATGCGCGCGCGCTGCTCGCGCTGGAAGGCCGGCGCCAGGAGGACGTGGCAATTCGTGTCGCGGAGCGCGGACTGTCGGTGCGCGAGACCGAGAAATTGGTGCAGGAGATTCTGAATCCGAAGTCAAAGAAATCGAGCCGGCTCAAAATCAGTCGTGACATCCTGCGGTTCGAGGAAGAACTGGCGGAAAAATTTGGCACCACGGTCGCGATCAAGCCCGGCAAGAAAGGCGCAGGTAAACTGGTAATCAGCTATTCCAGCCACGAGCATCTGGATGACCTGCTGTCGAAATTCAAGAATTGACGCTTCTTTTTCTGGCGCGGCCGGCGCCTATTTGTATGTAGCGAGTAACCGGCATGAAGCGCACCGGCAGGCTGCGCTGATTCGAAATCGCGCCGTGGGCGCGCGTGACCATGACGTGCAGTAATTGCACTTCGCCCTCAGCATCGACAGGAATCACCATGCGCCCGCCCGGCTTCTACTGCGCCACCAATTGGCTGGATCGCCGGTGGTGGAAGTCGGCATAATACGACCCTGAAGCCTGGAACACCGCATCGGTTGTGCGCCTGCAACGTAGCCAAGCTGAATAGAATTTCGCTATCAATAGGATATGACGCCTTCCCGGATTGAGATTACGGTCGATTTCGCCGATTGCGATCCGGCGCGGATCGTTTTCTACCCGCGTTATTTCGACTGGTTCGATCGCGCCACTGAACGGATGTTTCGCTCCCGCGGACTGCCTTGGGCGCAAATGTTTCCGCAGTACCGGATGGCGGGCGTGGCGCTGGTCGATGCCAGCGCCAGTTTTCGCGGGCCGTCGCGCTTCGGCGATCAGATCACGGTTGAAACCTGGATAGGGGAATGGCGCAGCAAGGTGTTTGTGGTCGAGCACCGGATACACAACAACGGTAATATCATCGTCGAAGGGCGCGAGGTCAGAGTATGGGGTCTGCGCGATCCGGCCAATCCCGAGGGAATGAAAGCGGGCGTTATTCCAGCGGAGATCATCGCCCGCTTTCAGGATTAACCAGGACAGGAGGCGGAGCTAAACTCCGCAGCAAAGGAGCACACAATGGAAAACGTCTGGACCGCCAAGCTGCCGCGCATCAACGAACCCGCGCCGGATTTTACCGCCAAGACCACGCATGGCCCGCGTTCGCTTAAGGATTACCGTGGAAAATGGCTGGTCTTATTTTCCCACCCGGCCGATTTCACGCCGGTGTGCACCACCGAATTCATCGCTTTTGCCAAGTCGCATCAGCGTTTCCAGAAGCTCGGCTGCGAGTTGCTGGGGCTATCCATCGACTCAAACTATTCGCATCTCGCCTGGATCCGTAACATCAAGGAAAAATTTGGCGTGGAAATTCCGTTCCCGGTGATCGCCGACTTGTCGATGCAAATCGCCCACGATTTCGGCATGATTCAACCCGGCGCGAGCGATACTTCTGCGGTACGCGCGACGTTCTTCATCGACCCCGAAAGCGTGGTGCGGGCGATGGTCTACTACCCGATGACCAATGGCCGTTCGGTGGAGGAGTTTCTGCGATTGCTCGAAGCGCTGAAAACCAGCGACCGGCACAATGTTGCGACACCCGAAGGTTGGTGTCCCGGTCAGAAAGTGATCGTACCGCCGCCCGCCACGGCGAAAGACGCTGACGCCAGAGCAAAAGCTGGTTTTGAATACACCGACTGGTACTTTTCCATGACGGACGTTCCCGAAGCCGCGGCCAAACGTAAGAAGAAACCCGTGGCGCGCTAGATTTTGACAGGCCGCCGGATGGACCAACCACCGCGCCCGTGCCATTTGATTCGACTATTCATGTTGATGTGGATCAAGGCATTGCACCCCTAGGCACTGAATTCTGAATTGACCGTGCGCAGTCAAAGCCGCTATACTTTCGCCGTTTTGCAGCGAGGATAGCGGCGAGTGTGGCGAAAGTTCCGCCCGGTATTCGGGTCGCAAGTACTGGCCACAATAATCATCGCGTCGATTACGGCTTGGCTTGCGGGCGCCCATGGTGCGATTTCGGCAATCCTAGGCGGACTGATCAGTAGCACTGCCGGGCTGGTGTTTGTGTTGCTGGCTGCGAAAAGCGAAGGAAAAAAAGGGAAATCCGCTGGAGAGGTTCTGTTCGACGCCCTCAAGGCTGAAGCGGTAAAGCTTTTCCTTGCAGGATTGCTGCTTTGGCTTGTTTTGGCGCTCTATCAGGAAGTTGTCGTGGTCGCGCTGCTGGGATCGTTTGTTGTTTCGATTCTGATATTCAGTTTTGCGCTATTTGCTGCCGACGAGGGTTAAATCGTCCTTGGACATGGATCAATCAGGTTAGACGAAATGGCTGCCGAGCAAGAACTCACTGCAACAAGCTACATTCAGCACCATCTGAGCTTCAAGGCCCAGTCGTTCGGGGACGGCTCGTTCTGGACCCTGTACGTCGATTCGCTGGTTACCGGCGCTGTACTCGGCATTGTCGCCACGGCGCTGATGTGGTGGGTGGTGCGCGGTGCGACCTCGGGCGTTCCGAACAAGCGCCAGGCATTTGTCGAACTGCTGTTCGGCTTTATCGACGACCAGGTGAAGGGTATATTCCATGGCAAGCGTGACTTTGTCGCGCCCACCGCGCTCACCGTATTCGTTTGGGTGCTGCTGATGAACGCGATGGATTTTCTGCCGGTCGACATCGTGGCCTGGATACTGACCCACGTATTCCACCAGCACGAATTCCGCATTGTGCCCACCGCCGATGTCAACACCACTTTCGCGCTGTCGCTTTCGGTTTGGCTGTTGATGATTTATTTTTCCATCGCAGTCAAGGGCCTGCGCGGCTTCATCCACGAACTTTTCTGCGCGCCTTTCGGTGGAAATCCGATCCTGTGGCCGTTTAATTTCCTGTTCAATCTGGTCGAATATGTGTCCAAGCCGCTGTCGCACTCGCTGCGGCTGTACGGAAACATGTATGCGGGTGAAATCATTTTCCTGCTTTTGTGGCTCTGGGCCGCGACCAGCCTCAGCGGCGCGTTCTTCGGCGCCATTCTCGGAGTCGGCTGGTCGATATTTCACATTCTGATCGTGGTGCTTCAGGCCTATATCTTCATGATGCTAACTATTGTCTACATTTCGATGGCTCACGAGAGCCATTGATTTCCCCCAGTAACCCCCGCTAACTATTTCGTTCAAGAAAGGACACTACGATGGATAAAATTCAAGCCTTGGCCATGATTCAGGCGTACACCGGCATCGGCATCGGCCTGATGGTCGGACTGGGCGCCATGGGCGCTTGCATCGGCGTGGCCCTGATGTGCAGCCGATTCCTCGAAGGAGCGGCGCGCCAGCCCGAGTTGATTCCGCAACTGCAGGCGAAAGTATTCCTGCTGCTCGGCCTGATCGACGCCTCGTTCATTATCGGCGTCGGCATTGCGATGCTGTTCGCGTTCGGCAACCCGCTGCTCGCCGTCATCCCTAAGTAACTTGATCGCACCGCTGGTCCATTCGCACCGGACCAGCCCCGCCGGGGAATTCGAACATGAACATCAACTTGACTTTGATCGCACAGGCGGTTTCGTTCGCCCTGTTCATCCTGTTTACGGTCAAATTTGTCTGGCCGCCGCTGATGAAAGCGATCGAAGAGCGGCAAAAACAGATAGCCGACGGCCTGGCCGCGGGCGAAGAGGGCAAGCAACAGCTGGAGGCCTCGGGCAAACGCGCAAACGAGGAGTTGGGAAAGGCGCGCGCGCGCGCAGCTGAAATTATCGCCCACGCCGAAAAGCGCGGCCTGCAGATGATCGAGGAAGCCAAGAGCTCGGCCAAGGCCGAGGGTGATCGCCTGATCGCCGGTGCCAAGTCGGAAATCCAGCAGGAAGTTTCCAGCGCCAAGGAAGTGCTGCGCGAACAGGTCGCGGCGCTTGTGGTCGGCGGTGCCGAAAAAATCCTGCAGCGAGAAGTCAACGCCCAGACCCACGCTGAACTGCTCAACCAGTTGAAGCGGGAGCTGTAGACCTTTATGGCTGAGACCGCCACCCTCGCGCGGCCCTACGCCGAAGCGGTGTTCCGACTCGCCGACGCCGGCGGCGCGCTTGCCGCTTGGTCGGGCACGCTCGACGCGCTGGCGCAGGTCGTTGCGCATCCGGATATGCAGGAATGCCTGGCCAAGTATGACCTGAGTGCGCCGCAGTTGCAGGAGTTGTTCCTGTCCCTGTGCCCGGACGATTTTTCCGCCGAGGCGAAAACCTTCGTCGGCCTCTTGATCGAATACGACCGCCTGACGCTGCTGCCCGAGATCTTCGGCCAGTTCGAAGCGCTCAAGAACGAGCGCGAAGGCGTGGTCGATGCCCGGATCACATCGGCTTTTGCGCTGGAAGGCGCGCAGCTCGCGAGCCTGGTGGGTGACCTGGAAAAACGCTTCAAACGCAAAATCAATCCCGAGGTGAGCATCGATCCCGGTCTCATCGGCGGAGTGCGCGTGATCGTCGGCGACGAAGTCATCGACGGCTCGGTGCGCGGCAAGCTGGACGCGATGGCCGCCGGCCTGCTCGCGAGCTGAGAATACTTAAGCTTCAGGAGACAGTATGCAACAGTTGAATCCGTCCGAGATCAGCGAACTGATCAAGAGCAAGATCCAGAATCTTGCACTGTCCGCCGATGTGCGCACCCAGGGTACGGTGGTGTCGGTAACCGACGGCATCTGCCGCATCCACGGCCTGTCGGACGTGATGGCGGGTGAGATGCTTGAATTCCCCAAGAATACGTTTGGCCTCGCGCTCAATCTCGAGCGCGACTCGGTCGGCGCCGTGGTGCTGGGACCTTATGAGCACATTTCCGAAGGCGACACGGTCAAATGCACCGGTCGCATCCTAGATGTGCCGGTGGGACCCGAACTCATCGGCCGCGTGGTCAACTCCCTGGGACAGCCGATTGACGGCAAAGGCCCGGTCAACGCCAAGATGACTGACGTGATCGAAAAAGTGGCGCCAGGCGTGATCGAGCGCCAATCGGTATCGCAGCCGGTGCAAACCGGCCTTAAATCGATCGACTCCATGGTGCCGATCGGCCGCGGACAGCGCGAGCTGATCATCGGTGACCGTCAGACCGGCAAGACTGCGGTGGCGATCGACACCATCATCAACCAGAAGGGCAAGGACCTGATTTGCGTCTACGTCGCGATCGGGCAGAAAGCCTCCTCCGTGGTCAACGTGGTGCGCAGGCTGGAAGAGCACGGCGCCATGGCCTACACCATAGTCGTAGCGGCTACGGCATCGGAGTCGGCCGCGATGCAATACATTGCGCCCTATTCCGGCTGCACCATGGGCGAATATTTCCGCGACCGCGGCCAGGACGCGCTGATCATCTATGACGACCTGACCAAACAGGCCTGGGCCTACCGTCAGGTGTCGCTGCTGTTGCGCCGCCCGCCGGGTCGCGAGGCCTACCCTGGCGATGTGTTCTACCTGCACTCGCGCCTGCTGGAGCGCGCCGCGCGCGTGAACCCCGCGTATGTCGAGAAATTCACCAAGGGCGCTGTCAAAGGCAAGACCGGTTCGCTCACCGCGCTGCCGATCATCGAAACCCAGGCTGGCGACGTCACCGCCTTCGTGCCGACCAACGTGATTTCAATCACCGACGGTCAGATCTTTCTCGAGACCGATCTGTTCAACGCCGGCATCCGCCCTGCGATCAACGCCGGCATCTCGGTGTCGCGCGTCGGCGGCGCAGCGCAGACCAAGGTAATCAAGAAGCTCGGCGGCGGCGTGCGTCTGTCTCTGGCGCAGTACCGCGAGCTGGCGGCTTTCGCCCAATTCGCCTCCGATCTGGACGAGGCCACCAGAAAGCAGCTTGAGCGCGGGCGTCTGGTAACCGAACTGATGAAACAGCCGCAGTACGAGCCGCAGCAGGTATGGGAGATGGCGCTGACGCTGTTCGCGGTGAACAACAGCTATTTCGACGACATCGACACGAAGAAGGCGCTGGCGGCCGAGCGTGCCCTGCGCGCCTACGTCAAGGACAAGTACGCCGCATTGGTCGAACGCATCGAAAGCACCAAAGACCTGTCGAAGGATGACGAGGCCACGCTGCACGAAGCGGTCAAGGACTTCAAGCAGAACGGCACGTACTAGCAACACTCTCCCTCTCCCCGCGTGCGGGGAGAGGGCTGGGGTGAGGGGCGTCAGCAGAAAGGCAAAGGAATGGCAGGTTCAAAGGAAATCAAGACCAAGATCAAGAGCGTGCAAAACACGCGCAAGATCACCAAGGCGATGGAAATGGTCGCGGCCTCCAAGATGCGCAAGGCGCAGGAACGCACGCGCGCAGCCCGCCCCTATGCCGAAAAAATCCGCAATGTCGCGGCGCACCTCTCGCACGCCAATCCGGAGTACCGCCATCCCTATCTGGTAGTCCGGGACACGTCGAAGAAAATCGGCATTATCGTAGTTACCGCCGATAAAGGTCTGTGCGGCGGCCTGAACACCAATGTACTGCGCATGGCGCTGGCGAAAATGCGCGAGTGGGAGACGCAGGGCGAAAGCTTCGAAGTGTGCTGCATCGGCAACAAGGGGCTTGGGTTCATGCAGCGCCTGGGCGCCAACGTGGTATCGCACGTGGTCGGCCTGGGCGACAAGCCGCATATGGAACGGCTGATCGGCGCGCTGAAAATCATGCTCGATGGCTATATCGAGGATCGCTTCGACCGGTTGGAGATTTTCTACACCAGGTTCGTCAACACGATGAAGCAGGAGCCGGTGATGGAACAGCTCCTGCCGCTGTCGGGCGAACGACTGGGCGCACCCGAAGGTTCCTGGGATTACATCTACGAGCCCGATGCCAAGGCCGTGCTCGACCAGACGCTCACGCGCTATATCGAAGCGCTGATCTACCAGTCCGTGACCGAGAACATGGCCTCGGAGCAAAGCGCGCGCATGGTGGCGATGAAAGCCGCGAGCGACAACGCGGGCAGCGTGATTGATGAGCTGACGCTGATCTACAACAAGTCGCGGCAGGCGGCGATCACCAAGGAATTGTCGGAGATTGTGGCCGGCGCGGCGGCGGTTTAGATAGAAACCGAATTCGAACTGAACTACTAGGAAAAGACGATGAGCCAAGAAGGAACGATCGTACAGTGCATCGGCGCCGTGGTGGACGTGGAGTTCGCGCGCGACCAGATGCCGCATATTTATGACGCGCTGAAAATGGACGAGATCGGGCTCACCCTCGAAGTCGAGCAGCAGCTTGGCGACGGCATCGTGCGTACCATCGCGCTGGGATCCTCCGATGGTCTGCGCCGCGGCATGAAGGTGGTCAACACCAACGCGCCGATCTCGGTGCCGGTAGGACCGAAAACTCTGGGCCGCATCATGGACGTGCTTGGCCGCCCGATCGACGAAGCCGGTCCGATCGGCGCCGAGAAAGTTGCCTCGATCCACCGTATGGCGCCCAAGTACGACGAACTCTCGCCCAGCCAGGAGCTGCTCGAGACCGGCATCAAGGTGATCGACCTCGTATGCCCGTTCGCCAAGGGCGGCAAGGTCGGCCTGTTCGGCGGCGCCGGCGTGGGCAAGACGGTAAACATGATGGAGCTGATCAACAACATCGCGAAAAAGCACTCGGGCCTGTCGGTGTTCGCCGGCGTGGGCGAGCGCACGCGCGAGGGCAACGACTTCTATCACGAGATGAAAGATGGCGGCGTGCTGGACAAAGTGGCGCTGGTCTACGGCCAGATGAACGAGCCGCCTGGCAACCGACTGCGCGTGGCGCTCACCGGCCTCACCATGGCGGAATACTTCCGCGATGAAGGCCGCGACGTGCTGTTCTTCGTCGACAACATCTATCGCTTCACCCTGGCCGGCACCGAAGTGTCGGCACTGCTCGGTCGCATGCCTTCTGCCGTGGGCTACCAGCCGACGCTAGCCGAGGAAATGGGCCGGCTGCAGGAGCGCATCACCTCGACCAAGACCGGCTCCATTACCTCGATCCAGGCGGTGTACGTGCCGGCCGACGACCTGACCGACCCGTCGCCTGCGACCACCTTCGGCCACCTCGATTCGACCGTGGTGCTGTCGCGCGACATCGCCTCGCTCGGCATTTACCCGGCCGTGGACCCGCTCGATTCGACCAGCCGCCAGATGGACCCGCACGTGGTGGGCGAAGAGCACTACACGACGGCGCGCGCGGTGCAGCAGACGCTGCAGCGCTACAAGGAACTGCGCGACATTATCGCCATTCTGGGCATGGATGAGCTTTCGCCCGAGGACAAACTGGCGGTGGCGCGCGCGCGCAAGATTCAGCGCTTCCTGTCGCAGCCGTTCGACGTGGCCAAGAACTTTACCGGCCAGGAAGGCAAGTACGTGCCGCTGAAAGAAACCATCAAGGGCTTCAAAGGCATCGTCAACGGCGACTACGACAGCCTTCCCGAACAGGCGTTCTACATGGTGGGCGCGATCGAGGAAGCAGTCGAAAAAGCGAAGACCCTGCAATAAAGCACAGGTTCGACCCCCGGCTTGCCGGGCGGTCGGGAAATAAAGGTTCTAAGCCCCATGGCACACACAATTCACGTAGACGTCGTCAGCGCCGAAGAAGCCATCTATTCCGGCGAGGCCGAGTTCGTGGTGCTGCCCGGCGAAGAGGGCGAGCTCGGAATCTATCCCCGGCACACTCCGCTGATCACGCGTATCAAGCCGGGCACCGTACGCATCAAGCCGGCGAGCGGCGGAGAAGAAGAGCTGATATTCGTCGCTGGCGGCATCCTCGAAGTGCAACCGAACCTGATCACCGTCCTTGCCGACACCGCCATCCGCGGCCACGACCTGGACGAAGCCAAGGCGCTGGAAGCACACAAGCTCGCGCAGGAACACCTCGCGGACCGGACCGGAAAAATGGAATACGCCAAGGCAGTGGCCGAACTAGCCGAAGCGTCCGCCCAGATCGCCGCCATCCGCAAGCTGCGGCAGCGCAAATAGCGCGCGGCGCGCGGATCAAAGAATTCGGTGTCGGCCGTTTTCTTCGAACATGGCCACAACAGACCCCAATCAAGCACCCGCGCCGTTCCCGCGCGAAAGCCTGGTCACGCTTTCGCACGTGATTTACGCGCTGCATGCGTTCAGCGCCCTCTCCGGCCTGCTGAGTCCGGCGCTGATTCTCACGGCCTTTCTCTCGGGCTGGCCGTCGATTATCGCGGTGATCCTCAACTATGTGAAACGCTCGGATGTGCGCCGCACCTGGCTCGATTCCCACTTCGGCTGGCAGATCCGCACGTTCTGGTTCGCGCTTCTGTGGCTGATCGCGGGAGGCGTGGCGTTCGTAACAGTGCTGGGTATTCCTATCGCGATTGCCCTGTGGATAGGCACCGGCATCTGGGTGTTCTACCGCATCGTGCGCGGCTGGATACGGCTCACTGAGGCTAAGTCGATGCCGCTATAGCCGGCGGATTGCCGTATCATTAGCGCGGAGCAGGACCAACAGGGGGAACGGGATGGACAACACGCAACTCGCAGAACTCCTCATGGGCGTCGCAAAGGCGCAGAACGCGGTGATCGACGCGATCGAGCGCGCCAACCCCGGCTTCAAGAACAACCACGCCGTGCCCATGCTGACAACTGCAGCCAACGTGCGCGCAGCCGTACCACGCATCCAGGACCTGCCGGCGCGCATCCTGCTGCGCATGCAGGGGCGGGCCGCGTTCGACATAGCGCAGATTCAGCAGGATCTGGAGGCGGCGTTCGCGTCCGACGGTGTAGCCCCGGGCGCGTCAGCGGAACCCGGCGCGAATCTTTCGCCGGCAGCCATTCGAGCGGCGGCGAGGGTGCCGGGAGCGGCGCCGGCTGCGCGTCCAGCCCCCGCGCCCGCGCCTGCCCCTGCGGCGCCCGCCGCCGGTGGAGAGGATTTCGATTTCACGTCGAAGTCCTGATTCCCCGTTTCAGCCGCTACCGGTGCCGGGGAGTTGGTCCAGCCAGGTGCGGACAGCGTCGAATACGCGCGCGGCTTCGACTTCGTTGAACAGCTCGTGGTAGTAGCCCGGATAGCGGTGCATGGCGCCGATGCCCGGCGCCAGTTTGCTGAAGAATTCCTCGCTGCCGCGGGCGTCAACCAGGTGATCGTCACCGGCCACCACCAGCAAGGTCTTGATGTTGAGCGCTGAGGCATAGCGCTGGGCGAATTCGATCGCATCCAGCATGGCGCGCAGCAGGCGCGCACTGATTTTGGCGTGGACCAGCGGGTCACTGTTGTAGGCGTCGACCACTTCCTGCCGGTGCGACAGATATTTTGCGTTGAGGCCATTCGGTATGCCGAATCCGGGCGCAAACATCCCGAGAACACTCAGCAGTATTTTTTGCGCGCCCGACAACTTGATCCGCAGCGCGGGCGAGGACAGGATCAGGCCGCCGAGCGGCGACAGCGCGCGCGAAGCATAGTACGCAGCGAACAAGCCGCCCATGCTGTGCCCGAGCAGAAGGGGCGGCGCGGCGAGTTCGCGCGCGAATTCATCGATCACGCGCTTGGCGTCCTGCAGCAGCGTATCGGCATCGGGTACATCGCCGCGTGTCCCACCTGAACGTCCATGGCCGCGGTGGTCGTAGGCGCGCACCGCGTAGCCGCAATCATTAAAGAACTGCGCCACTTGCGTGTAGCGGCCGCAGTGCTCTCCGAGTCCATGCATCAACACGACGCCCTTGCCGGCGGCGGTTTCGGTCGGCCAATCGACGATATGCAGCGGGGTTCCGTCTGCGGCGGAAAGCGTGTGTTCGCGCGGGGGTGTCGGGGGCATGGTTTGTCGCGGCCTTTCAGGTAAGCTACCAGCACGGGTCGGGATGGCGGTCCGGACGCCGGAACCACTGCCGCAGTATATCAATCCCGATCGCAGCGCAGGTCAGCCGATGCGCGCAACCATACCCTGCCGGGGCGATGACGAACTGAAGCGGCAATCCACGTTTCGTTCTAGGATGCAACATGTCTGGCGAAACAATTCTGTCTATAGACAACGGCACGCAAAGCGTGCGCGCGCTGCTGTTCGACCTGCAAGGCAACACCGTCGCCAAGGCGCAGATTCATCTGCAAGCCTATTTTTCCGACCAGCCGGGCTGGGCCGAACATCATCCGGAGGATTACTGGGAGGCAGTGTGCCTGGCATGCCGGCAGCTGTGGGCGCAAAGCGGGATCTCAAACAGCACCGTGAAAGGCGTCGCCGTCACCACGCAGCGCGGGACGGTGATCAATCTGGACAAACAGGGCAAGCCGCTGCGACCGGCGATCACCTGGCTCGATCAGCGGCGCACCGACGATTTACCGGCGATCAGCCCGTGGTGGAGCCTGGCGTTCAAGCTGGCGCGTGTGGATGGCACCATCAATTTTTTTCGCGGCGAAGCGGAAATCAACTGGATCAAGGCGAAGCAGCCGGAGATCTGGAAACAGACCGACAAATTCCTGTTGCTCTCCGGGTATCTGAATTACCGGCTATGTGGCCGCTTCATCGATTCGGCCGGTTCGCAGGTGGCCTATGTGCCCTTCGATTACAAGCGCTTGCAATGGGCGGCAAAAAACGACTGGAAATGGCAGGCCCTCGCGGTCGAACCCGGGATGCTGCCGGAACTGGCGCCGCCGGGGAGCGTGATCGGCGAGATCACTGCTGCTGCTGCCGCCGCCACAGGCATACGCGCGGGCACACCGCTTATTGCCGCCGCCGCCGACAAGGCGTGCGAAGTTATCGGCGCCGGCTGCCTCGCACCCCATATTGGTTGCCTCAGCTATGGCACTACCGCGACCATCAACACCACCAGCTCGAAGTATCTGGAGGTGACGCCTTTCATCCCGCCCTATCCTTCTGCCATTCCCGGGGCCTACAGCATTGAAGTACAGATCTTCCGCGGCTACTGGATGGTCAACTGGTTCAAGGAGCAGTTCGGCCAGCACGAAAAGCTGCAGGCGGCCGATCATGGTGTTGCGCCGGAAGCGCTGTTCGACGAGCTGGTGAATGCGGTGCCGCCGGGTGCGATGGGGTTGATGCTGCAACCCTACTGGACGCCCGGGATCAAACAGCCCGGTCCGGAGGCCAAGGGCGCGATCATCGGTTTTGGCGATGTGCACACCCGATCGCATGTCTATCGCGCGATCCTTGAAGGCCTGGCCTATGCGCTGCGCGAGGGCAAGGAGCGCATCGAAAAACGCAGCGGCGTACCGGTCACCGAGCTGCGTGTTTCGGGCGGCGGCTCGCAAAGCGACGCGGCGATGCAACTCACCGCCGACATCTTCGGTCTTCCGACCGCGCGTCCGCATATCTATGAAACCTCAGGCCTGGGCGCCGCCATGGACGCGGCGGTTGGATTGAAACTGCACCCGGATTTCGCCAGTGCGGTCGCGGCAATGACGCGCATCGGGCGCGTGTTCGAGCCGCTGCCGCAGCATCGCGAAATGTACGATGAGCTGTATCATCGCGTCTATCAAAAGATGTATGCGCGGCTGAAACCGCTCTACCATGAAATCCAGAAAATCACCGGATATCCGCGACTGGGCTAGCATGGGCGTGTTAAGCGCAACCATGCACGGGAAGGAACGATGAAACGAATAATTGCGCGCATCCTGGCGGCGGCGCTGGCCTGCGCGGTGGGGCCTGCATCGGCCTGGAGCAACCACGCGCTGGGGGCGTGGCCGGCGTTGGAAGCGATGCCCGATTTCAAGGCCGCGCCCGCGGTTAAGGTCGAATCCCTCGACGCATTCATTGCCGCCCAGGCGCAGGGGCTGGAACAGTTGCTGCAGCGCGAAGAGGCGTGGGCGCGCGCCAACGTGCCGCTGTACCCGGCGCGGCCCGACACGCTGACCTTCAAAGCCGGTGGAACGCCAACCGAGCTCAGGCAGCGTTTCATTGCGGCGCTGCGCATCAATCCGGAAATGAAACTGAACTTGTTCCTGCAGTCACGGCCCGGAGAAAATACGGCGGGAACGGCGACGCTGTCGTGGACCGAAATTACCACGCGCAAACGCGCGAGCACGGCGCAGGAAAGCGTGTTCCTGCAGCTAAACGCGGGCGACCTGGTGCGGCCGCTGGAGGTCGTCGCCACTGCCACCGATGAGCCCGATTACGGCATGGACATCGGCCTGTGGGACGACAACGGAACGCCCTACGGAAAAGTTTACGGATTCGGCAAGCAACCGTTTGGCAATCCGGCGCTGGAGTTTGCCAGCCAGGCGCCGTTTCATATGGGTTTTTTTCACGAGTCGGCTATTGTGTACAAGGCGGCAGGGTTCCTGCGGCGAACCTACCCGGAATATCGCATTCATCTGTGGCAATCGCTGGCGGCCTATGCGTTGCAGACCGGTCATCCCTACTGGGGCTGGCGTTTCGCCGGCTGGGCGTTGCATTACATCGAGGATCTGACCCAGCCCTATCACGCGACGGTGCTGCCGGGGGTGGGTGTGGCGCGCATGCTGTGGATCAATACCATCGACCTGCTTGGCTGGCATGAAGCGAAAAAGCAGGCGATTACCCTGGTATCCAACCGGCATCTGTCGCTGGAGAATTATCAATACCAGCGCATGAGAAAGGCGTTTGCTCGCGGCGACGCCGAAGATGCACTGATCCATGCGGCCAAAGACGTCTCGGCCGATGCCGGACGCGCTGCATTCGCCAACGGCGCCGTGCGCGATATCGTAACCCGGGAATCCAATGGGCTCGCCGCCGCCACGGACCGCGTGCTCGAACAAAGCCTGCCGGCGAAGTATGTGTCCGACCCGGCCTATATTCTGGGCGAAACCGAACTGGAGCCGGATCTATATGGCGTAGTGAACCAATCGCCGCCAGCAGCGCAGACGGCGATGAGCGGCATGGTTACCGGCCTGCTGCGGAACTTCGGCGCGCATACGCGCGCGTTCGTGCGTTCATTGCTGGCGCAATCGAAACAGGAACCGCGCCGCTAGATCCAGCGGGCGCACTTTCGCTTATCGGGTCGGGTTCCGCCGTCCTCTGGAAGTGGTGACCGCATAATGGTCGCGCGTGCGCGTGGCCTCAATGAAATCGCCCAACGCCGCCCACTCCGACTGTCGCGCGCTCGAGCGTCGCGCCAGCAGCGCGATGCAGCGCTTGGGTGCGGGCGGAATCAACGGGCGCGCCACCAGCCGCGTTCCCTTGAGCAGTCCGCCAGTTAGCGCGAGTTCGGGCACCAGCGCGAGGCCGATGCCGGATTCGACCATTTGCACCAGCGTCAGCAGGCTGGTCGCTTCGACGCCCGAAGCATTTGACAACTCGTCGCGGGCGCAGGCGGCGAGCGTGTGCTGGCGCAGGCAATGGCCCTCCTCCAGCAACACCAGTTTCTCCGCCACCGGCGCAGTGACCGTCGCATGCTTCGCCCTGAGCTCGGCGTCGTCCTCGCGACCGACCAGCCAGAACTCGTCGTCAAACAGTTCGCGCACCAGCATATCCCCGGCGTCGTAAGGCAAGGCAAGCAGCGCGAAATCGAGCTGCCCTTTTGCCAGCCGCTGCAACAAATTCGCGCTGACGTCTTCACGCAGCAGCAGTTTCAGCTTCGGGTACCGGGTGCGCAGACCGGGAAGGACGCGTGGAAACAGAAACGGCGCAATCGTCGGTATGGCGCCAAGACGCAGGGTGCCGCTCATAGGTTCGGCTGCTGCGGCAGCGAGCGCGGCGAGGTCGTTGGCTAGCGCGAGCAGGTGCCGTGCACGCCCGACCACCTCATGACCCAGCGGGGTCATCAGCACGCTTTGCCGGTCGCGCTCGACGAGGGACGCGCCGAGCGTCGCCTCCAGTTCCTTCAATCCGGCGCTTAGCGTCGATTGGGTGACGAAACAGGACGCTGCCGCGCGGGTGAAATTGAGGTGTTCGGCCAGCGCGATCAGATAGCTGAGTTGACGCAGGGATGGCAGATCACCCATATCGAGTTATTCGATTAAAAGAACAAATATTAGCCGTTAGACTCGATTACGTCAAACGCGCACAATCGACTCCGTAGCACCCTTAGACCAAACGAAAGGAGCCAGACATGAAATCACAATCCGTAACCATCCAGAACCTCGAAGCCGCATTTGCCGGCGAGAGCATGGCGCATATCAAGTATCGTTACTTCGCCAAACTCGCGCGCGAGGCCGGCGACGAAGCTACCGCGCGCGTGTTCGAGGAGACCGCCGCGCAGGAAGTCCAGCATGCATTCGGCCATCTTGATCTTCTCTACCCGAAGGCGCAGCTCAGTCCGGCGCGGGCGCTCGAGGTTGCAATCGAGGGCGAGACCTACGAGTACACCGAAATGTACCCAAAATTCCGCCATCTCGCCGTCGAGGAGGGCAATAGCGCCGCGGTAAAGGAATTCGACGCTCAGATCGCCGAATCGAAGGAGCACGAGCAGGCATTCCGTCGCACGCTTGAGAAAGCAGCCAAACGCTTCGCCGCGCTGGCCAAGGTCGAAGAGCGTCACGCCAACCAGTACAAGGCTGCGCTGGCTCGGGCGCAACAGTAATCCCTCAATCCAACAGGAGCAATTTAATGAAAACATGGCAATGTGTGGTGTGCGGTTTCATCTATGACGAAGCCAGGGGAATTCCCGAGGACGGAATTCCCGCAGGTACGCTTTGGGAAGACATCCCGGCGGACTGGGCTTGCCCCGACTGTGGCGTGGCCAAAGCCGATTTCGAGATGGCCGAGGCGGTGGCCTGAGGTGGATCCGGTCGTCATTATCGGCAGCGGGCTCGCGGGCTATACCCTCGCGCGCGAGTTGCGTAAGCTCGATGGGGTCATGCCGCTGGTGATCCTGAGCCGCGACGAGGCCAGCTTCTATTCGAAGCCGATGCTGTCGAACGCGCTGGCAGCGGGGAAATCCGCGGCGCAGATCGCAAGCGCCAGTGCGATGCAGATGGCCGTGCAGCTCGGAGCGCAGGTACTCGCCAATACCGAGGTCGATGCAATTGATACCGCGGGCCGAACGGTGTATGCGGGTGGCTCTGCGATCCGCTACTCGAAACTGGTGCTCGCTGTGGGGGCTGATCCGATAGCGCTGCCGATCGCCGGTGATGCCGCGCGCGAGGTGCTGCGGGTCAACGACCTCGCCGCGTATGCGCGGTTTCGCGCCGCCATCGAGGGAAAGAAAACGGTGGCATTGCTGGGCGCGGGTTTGATCGGTTGCGAGTTCGCCAACGATCTCGCCGCAGCCGGATACGACGTCCGGGTGATCGACCCGGCGCCACGGCCACTGGCCAGGCTGTTGCCCGAGGCTGCTGCGGAGCGGTTGCAACTCGGTCTGGCAGCTATTGGCGTAGTCTGGCATTTGGGGATGACCGCGCGCGAAGTGTCGCGCACCGGCGCTGGGTTGCGCGTCGACCTTTCCGACGGAACAGCGGTTGAGGCAGACGTGGTGCTATCGGCGGTGGGCCTCAAACCGTGTACACAGCTCGCGCAGTGCGCGGGGTTGGAGATAAATCGAGGCATCGTCACCGACCGAATGCTGCAGACCAGCGCGGTCAATGTCTACGCCCTGGGCGACTGCGCCGAAATCGATGGCCAGACGCTGCCCTTTGTTCTGCCGATCATGCAGTCGGCGCGCGCGTTGGCGAAAACGCTGACCGGTGCTGCCACGCTGGTGGTCTATCCAGCAATGCCGGTAGTGGTGAAGACACCCGCAATGCCGGTCGTCGTATGCCCCCCTCCCACGCTATCGGGCGTCTGGAAACTGGACCAGAACGACGCTGGGATCGAAGCCAGGTTTGAGGATGAAAATTGCAGGATGACAGGTTTTGCCATTGTGGGTGCTTCTAAAGCGCGTAAGCAAGCGCTCACAACAATGTTGCCGCCGCTGCTCGGTTGAAGATGCCGTCATTCTCGATCGCGCAATCCGGGGACCCGACGACAGACTGAACAGAACGCCTTCCTGTTGCCGCCGCAGGTGTCGCCGTCGCCACGGTCGAGATGCAGGCGACCCCGCCCGGCCTATTCGCAGGTCGACGCGCTTTGGCGATTGGGATTAATCGTAAAGGCTGGTCTGGAATGGCGAAATCTGAAACAAGCGGATCTCCCGTTTACACCATCGATTCAAGTCGGACAACCCGGAGATAAGCAGAGCGTTCGAGTCCGGGTGCAACGCATCGCGTCGCCCACATTCAAATTAAGGACTAAAATATCGGCGCACATGGACGATCTCGATTTTTCCGCCAAGTCCACACCCCGACCCGAGGCGGCTGCCCGCGCCACGGCGCAGGTCGCGGCGCAAAGCCCGCTGTATCAACCCGCCGTCGCGCTGGAGTTCTTTCGTTCTGCCGGAACGCTGGAGGAGAAACCGGCGGGCAAGCCCATATTCTCGGAAAACGAGAAGGCCGGAGGTTTGTTCTCCAAAGGCGCGCGCATGTACCTTCTGCTCGAGGGCGAAATCGGCCTGATGATAAAGAACAAGTTTTTCGGCGTGGTGAAACCGGGCAATGTGTTCGGCGAATTGGCGGTGATCGCCGGCCTTCCGCGCAGCGCGACGGCGATGGCAAAAATCAACTGCCGCGTGCTGTCATTGGATGAAAAGCAGTTTCACAGCGCGCTGGAAAAGAAACCCGAATTTGCGCTGATGCTGATGAGCATCATGGTCCAGCGTCTGCGCGAAAGCATCGTCAAACTGGGCGGGGCCAGCCCGCCGGTGGCGGCGCCCGTGGAGCGCAGCGACATTCTGGAGGGCAAGACGCTTGCCGGCCTGAAGCGGGAACTGGCGGCGCTGCAGCCGGCCGAATTTCCAGAGGGCAAAGTGATTATGAGTGCAGGCGCCGTGGGCGCGTTCATGTATGTCGTTCTGGAAGGCCACGTTGCAATTTCGGTCGGCAACAGCGTGGTCGAGCGGGTGGGTTCGGGCGGGATTTTCGGCGAGATGGCGCTGGTCGACCGCTCGGCGCGCGCGGCCTCGGCGATGGCGGAGAGCGACTGCAAATTACTGGCGATCAACCGGACCGACTTCCTCAGTCTGGTCAAGACCAAGCCCGCGTTCGGCGCGTCGCTGCTGAAATCGATTGCGGTGCGCATGCAGCAACTGGTGCAGCAGGTGGCGCAGCTGCAGGCCTAGACGCCGCGCGCCGCCGGCCCTCGTTTTTAGCCTACGGTGTTTTCCGCGATATTTACGCGCACGCTTTCCCGGTTGAGGGTGGCGAGTACGGCGCGGGCGTATTGTTCAGCCCAGGCTACGTCACCGGCGAAACGTTTCTCGCCCGCCTCGCGCGCGACTTCGAGAACTTTATCCAGTACCAGCACCTTTCCGACCATGCTTCTGGGCGTGCAGCCCAGTTCCTCGAATTGCTGCGATAACCAAAGATCGCCCGCCTGCGACGTGGGCAGGGGCTTGTCGCCTGCGGTAATCCGCAATTCGTATTCGCGATCCGGCGCGAATACCACGAAGACGGTGCCTCGCATGTGCTACTCCTTCAGGTCGCTGTCGGCTTCATTTTACTGCACCGCGGGTGATGTTGGCAGGCGCTCTTCGATCCTGTTTCGCTTGTTGCAGCAGCCAGCGTGTGAAGGCCGTTACTTCGGGCCGAGCGGCGGCATCGGCGGACGTGAGCAGATAATATGCCCGAAGCGATTCGAATTTCTTCGCCAGCGGCGCGACCAGCTTACCCTGCCTGATCAACTGCCTGACCAGTGGTGACGTACCCAGGGCGATGCCCTGCCCGTCGATCGCCGCCTGAATTGTCTGGTCGTATTGGCTGAATCGCAACGACCCGGCCGGTTTCAATGCCTGCAGCTGCATCACTTCGAGCCATACGGTCCAGCTCAGCCACGGGGTAATCCCCTCAGGGCGCTCGTAGTGCAGCAGCAGGTGATGGCGCAGGTCTTCGGGCCGGGCAAGCGGTGCGGCGCGCGTGACTGCCTTAGGACTGCACACCGGCAGTACCACTTCGCCGAACAATTTCACCGCACCCTCCGGCGCCGCCTTCGGCATGCAATAGCGCACCGCGATTTCGATGCCTTCGCGATCCAGATCCAGCATCTGGTTGTTGGCGGCAATGCGGATATCGACATCCGGATGCTGGCTGCGAAAATCCGCCAGCCGCGGAATCAGCCATAGCGAGGTGAAACCGATGGTGGCGGTCACTGTCAGCGTATGTGCAGCGCCGTGTTCCATGATCCGGGCCGCGGCGTCGGAGAGCTGACGCAGCGCCTGCGCCGTCGCGCGGTAAAGGTCGTGTCCCGCGTCGGTGAGCATCAGTGCGCGATGGCGGCGCACGAACAAGGCGACGCCCAGATGGTCTTCCACCGTCTTTACCTGGCGGCTGATTGCCGACTGGGTGACAAAAAGTTCCGCCGCCGCCTTGGTGAAGCTCAGATTGCGCGCGGCGGCTTCGAACCCGCGCAACAGATCGAGCGAGGGCAAATTACGGCGTTGTTCATGCATTCCAATAACTCATGCGAAAGATACTTAAATGTCGTTTGAGCCGGCCGGCGATCGCTCCCATAATCGATTCCAGCGTATAGGGATCGGATTGAGCGTGATCAACAGACGCCGGCAGCCTAGCATATTTTTGCATGAGAGAAATGCATTCAAACAGGAGATCAGCATGAACCTCGAACTCGACCAGGACGGACTCTGTCTGAAACGCAGCCAGGTATTGAAGGTGCGCGGCGGCGCCGGGCACAGCGTCCTCTGCCACAGTGGCTCGTTATGGCTGACGCAGGACCGGGATCAGCGCGATATCGTACTGGGCGCGGGTGAATCATTCGTGCTCGACCGCGATGGCCTGGCGCTGGTGCAGGCACTGGAGCAAAGCGCCATCAGCATCGCACCCCCTGCTCGCCGGTCCCGCACAACGATGCCAGGGCTGCGCATCCGGCCTTCCGCCGCACGCTGGCGCGGTCTGCCGTACCCTGCCAATCGCGGCTCAGGCCACCTGCGGACTGGGAACGGCGGAGGCCTTGCGGATGCTCTGCTCGTCGGGTAGCTGCAGGGTGATCAGGAAGGAACAGATCGCCACGCCTCCCAGCACCAGCAGGGCGGTGCTGAATCCGGCGGCTTTGACCGCCGGTCCCAACGCCCACACCGCCATCGAACTCACGCCGAAGGAAACCGCCAGGCGCACACCGCTCACACGCGAGCGGATGCTGTCGTCGACGAAGCGCACAATAATCGCATCCGTGAACGGGATCGAGCCGAACACCAGCACCATGAACAGCACCATGGTCGCGTAAAACGCCCAGCCCTGGCTGAACGCGGCAAGCAGGAACACGGGTCCCTGGCAGGCGATGATGCCCAGCATCACATTGCGTATCGGGAATCGATCTATCAGACGGCCGACTGCCAGCTGCGACAGCGACGACATACCATACACCACCGCGAGCAGCATCCCGAGCAAAGCCGGCTGTTGCAGCAGAATCGGCAGCCGCGCTTTGAGCAATTCGCCGTTGCCGTTGGTGGTGAAATTGAACAGGATGCTGCTGGTGATGGCGAGCATGGTCATCACCAGGAACACCCGGTTCCGGGTGGCGGTAGGAAGTTCGATCTGTTTCACCGCTTGCTTGCCGGGGGCGCCCTGTTCGACCGGCGCTATTTTCATGAACAGCAGGCCGCAGGCAATCGATACCAGGCCGGGTACGACGAAGGCCGTTCTCCAGTCCGCGTATTGAACCAGGAAGCCCGTGGATATGGCCGCGGCGGCGATGCCAAGATTGCCGGCCATGCCGTTGACGCCGATGGTAATGCCGGGCTTTTTCGCGTGACGCAGCAGCATCGGGATGCCCACCGGATGGTAAATCGAAGCGAAGCCGCCCATGAGACCGAGCGCCAGCGCCAGCTGCCACGCATTCTGCGTCAGCGCAATCAGCAAGGCGGAGGCGCCCATGCCGAAGAAAAATACCAGCATCATTGCGCGCCGGCCCCACATGTCTCCCAGCCGACCTGAGGGCAGCGATCCGACGCCGAACATAAAAAAGGCGCCGGTGGTGTAGGGCATGAGATCCTCCCAGCGGCCAAAACCGAAGTCACCCGCGATTGCGGATACCGCAGTTGCGAACACCAGCAACATCAGGTGATCGATCGCATGGGCCAGGTTCAGCAGCAGCGAGGTGGCACGCCAGCGCATTGGGATATCCGGAGAACGGGTGACGCAAGTTTAACTCGGAACCGGGATTGCCTTGCGCTCGTCGGGTTACCCCGACAGCCGGGTCGTCAGGTCGCTGGGCCGGCGCTACCAGCGCAGCAGTCGCGGACCAAGCAGGGCGCCGATCGCAGTCGGAATCAGCATCCCGAGCAGATACCAGAACGCGATAAACGGTGCGTCCTGCTCCGGGCAATGCACGCTGTAGAGCAGTGCGCCTATGGTTGCGGAAAACAGGCCGGCCGCCGCGCCGGCAAGCCGCAGCCGCGTCGGCGCCATTCCCCGCATCGCCCATATAACTGCGATGAACGCCGGCACGGACAGCAGCGCGACCAGGAACGGACAGGAGTTCCAGGTATCGCCGAAAAACAACACCGCGCGCTGTGCCGCATCGGCACGCGCCAGCGTGATCAGTGCGAGCAGCCAGATCGCGAGCACCGGCGCTCCGAGCGCGGGCGCCAGCCCGACGAGCGGCAGGCCCGGCCGCGACAGGCGCAGGACCGCGAGCAGACTGGCGGTGAAGAGCCCTGCGACAAAGGCAAGCTTTACCCATAACATCGGTCGTAGAAGCGCCGCCGCGAGATCGGGGCGCGGTCCGAGCAGCGTAGCCATCAACAGCGCCGCGCCCAGAGCGCCCCAACCGACGGCAATCGCATAACGACGCGGTGCCGGGTTCGGCTGCGCGGTGCCGGCGCCGGTCGCCAGCATGGTCACGAGATCGTCGGTTCTCATCAGTCGGCCCGGATCAACGCCGAGAGCGCCTTCAGGCCGCGGTGCACGCCCACCTTGACCGCCGCTTCCGACATGCCGGTGCGCCTTGCGGTCTCGGCCACCGACAGTCCTTCCAGCTTCATGTGTACGATAGGCAGGCGCTGCCGGTCTGGCAGCTGCGCCAGCAACTTGCCCAGGTCGCGGCGCGCGTCCGCTGCGTCGGTATCGGCGGCCATTGCAAAGTCGAATTCGTCGTCCAGCGGATCGTTGAGCAGCTCGCGCTTGGCACGCCGGCGCAGCATGTCGATGAGCTTATACTTCGCAATCGCGTGTATCCACGCCGTCAACGGCTGTCCGGCGTCATAGGTATGGCGTTGATTGTGTACGGCCAGCAGCGATTCCTGCACCAGATCCTCCACCTCGTCCGGCAAGCCGGCGAGACGTTTTCTCAGGAACGCGCGCAAATGCGCACTCAGTTCCTGCAGAAACGCATGATAGGCCGGCGCGTCGCCTGCGAGTCCGCGCAGGAGCAGATGTCTGAATCTGTGCTCGCCCGCATTCAGTCGGCCTGTTTCTTCCATTCGTTGCATCCAAGCTATTGGTTACAGCCGCCAGGCGAATATTGCCTGATTACCAGCGTCCAGCGAATTGTGCACCAGCGTGTAACCGTTAGCCAGTTCGAGCCGAACTAGCTGTAACTGCGCACCAAGAGCGTCCTTGCCGACGCAGCGCGGCTGGTGTATTAATCTGAGGGCTGCAAATTGTCTGGAGAACTTTATGGATCGTCGTCGATCGCTGAAATGGCTGTTGGGCTTGTCCGCGCTGCCCATGATTAATGCCGGTCTCACCTCGGCGAAGGAAGGGGCCGGCCCGGCATTGCGCAAGACCAAAGCCGAATGGACCGCCCTGCTGCCGCCCCAGGCGTATCGCGTATTGTTCGAGGAGGATACCGAGCGCCCCGGCTCCAGCCCCCTGAATCAGGAGAAGCGCGACGGAACCTTCGTCTGCGCCGCCTGCAACCTGGCCTTGTTCGACAGCAGCAGGAAATACGAAAGCGGCACCGGTTGGCCCAGTTTCTGGCAGTCGCTGCCGGAGGCGGTCGCCAGCAGGACGGATTACAAGCTGATTTTTCCACGCACTGAATACCACTGCGCGCGTTGCGGCGGGCATCAGGGACATATCTTCGATGACGGTCCGCAACCAACCGGCAAGCGCTACTGCAACAACGGCGTCGCGCTGAAATTCGTTGCGCGAGCCGACAAGCTGCCGGCGCTGCGCACATGAAGCTCGGTCACGGATTGACCGGCTTCGCCGCGGCGCTATTGTTGCTGCTCGGGAACATCGGATTTACCGAAGCCGCGCAGCCCGCAAAGACGGCGGGCGGCGCGACGACTACCGCGACCGCCGTGTTCGCCGGAGGCTGTTTTTGGTGCCTTGAGGCGGATTTCGACAAACTGCCGGGGGTGATCGCAACCGAATCCGGATACACCGCCGGCAGGACACCGAACCCCACCTACCATCAGGTCAGCGCCGGCGGCACCGGACACACCGAAGCGGTGCGCGTGACCTACGACCCGGCGAAGGTGAGTTATCCGCAGCTGGTTGAATATTTCTGGCGGCATATCGACCCGACGGTGAAGGATCGCCAGTTCTGCGACGTGGGCTCGCAGTATCGCAGCGGCATCTATTGGCAGAGTGAGGAGGAACGCAAGATTGCCGAAACGAGCCGCGACGCATTGCTGAAAACAGGCAAGTTGAAGCAAGTATTGACGGAAATCGTCGCCGCCTCGGCCTTCTACCCGGCCGAGGAATATCACCAGGACTACTACACCAAGAATCCGATCCGCTACGCCTACTATCGCAACGGCTGCGGCAGAGATGCACGGGTGAACGAGGTATGGGGCGGTAGGCAGGCTCACTAATGATTGATTCGCGCGCATTTGTTCTCGGGATATTCGCAGCCGTGTACGCAGCCGTGCTGCTCCCCACTGCGTTCGCCGCCTGCGACGCAAAGAGCGGGCCGAACACGGCCGCGCTGGTCGAGCTCTACACCTCCGAAGGCTGCTCCAGTTGTCCGCCGGCCGACGCGCAACTCAGCCGTCTGCGGCAAACACTGGAGCCGGCGGCCGAGGTGGTATCGCTGGCGCTGCACGTGGGTTATTGGGACTATATCGGCTGGAAGGACCCCTACGCGCAGGCTGCTTTTGGCGAGCGTCAAAGCTGGCTGGTCCGCGCCAACCGGCAACAGACAGTCTATACGCCGCAGTTCTTCGTCGGCGGCTCCGAGCTGCGCGCATGGCGCGGCGGATTGAAGGACAAAGTGCGGCAATTGAACGCGCGGCCGGCCGAGGCCGACATTCACCTGCGTGCGAGCGTCGCGCCCAACGGCGCGCTGACGCTCGATGCCGAGGCGACGGCACGCGCCCGGACAGAACCGGCCGCGCTCTATCTCGCCCTCACCGAAAGCGGCCTTGCGTCGAATGTGACGCGCGGCGAGAATAGTGGCGTAACACTGGCGCACGATCACGTGGTGCGCGAATGGATCGGGCCGCTGCGTCTGACCGGCGGCACGGCGAAGGTTCAGCGCGAAATTACCCTGCCCGCGGCGTGGAACCGCGCGCAGCTTGGGCTGGTCGCGTTTGTGCAGGACCAGCGCACCGGCGGCGTGCTTCAGGCTGTCAGCGCCAATCAGTGCGCGAAATCGTGAGTCTGGACGAGCGAGGTTCCCGTGAATGATAACCAGCGGCCGATTCACCCGGTCTGGCTTCGCGCAACGCACTGGCTCAACGCGCTCGCGGTGGTGATTCTGGTGATGAGCGGCTGGCGCATCTACAACGCTTCGCCCCTGTTCGAGTTCAAATTCGCCAAGGCGATCACGCTCGGCGGCTGGCTCGGCGGCGCGATTCAATGGCATTTCGCGGCGATGTGGCTGCTCGCCGCCAACGGCCTTGTCTACCTGTTGTTCAACGCCGGCACCGGGCGCATCGTGCGCAAGTTTTTTCCGCTGTCGCCGCGCGCCATCATCGCCGATATCGGTTCTGCGCTGCGCGGCCATCTGTCGCATGCGGACCCGCGCCAGTACAACGCGGTGCAGCGCGCGGCCTACCTGTTCGTGATGGTCGACGCGGTGCTGCTGGTTCTGTCGGGCCTGGTGCTGTGGAAATCGGTGCAGTTCCCGCTGCTGCGAGAACTGCTCGGCGGCTACGAGGCGGCGCGCCTGGTGCATTTTTTTGCCATGGCGGCGATGGTCGCCTTCGTCGCGATACACCTGGCGATGGTCGCTTTGGTGCCGCGCACTTTTTTGACCATGATCCGCGGTCGTTAGGGAGAACGCACATGATCAAGACTTCCCGTAGAAAACTCGCGATCGACGGCGACGCCGTGGTGAAGGAAGCGCTGCGCCGCATTGAGCAACCTTCGCGCCGCCTGTTTCTTCAGCGCTCGCTTACGCTGGGCGGGCTGTCGCTCCTGACCGGCTGCGCCATCGTCGATGAGGACAGTGTCGAGACTGCGCTGATGAATGTGTCGCAGTTCAATGACAAGGTGCAGGGGTGGCTGTTCGACCCCAAATTGCTGGCACCGACCTATCCCGAATCCATGATTACGCGCCCGTTCCCATTCAACGCCTACTACGGCGAGGACGAAATACGCGACGTGGATGCCGACAGCTTCCGGCTCGAAGTCACAGGCATGGTGGCCGACCGGCACGCCTGGACCCTGCCCGAACTGCGCGCGCTGCCGCAGACCGACCAGGTCACGCGCCACATCTGCGTCGAAGGCTGGAGCGCCATCGGCAAATGGGGTGGGGTGAACTTCGCCAGTTTTCTTTCCCGAATCGGCGCCGACACCAGCGCCAAATACGTCGGCTTCAAGTGTTCCGATGACTATTACACCAGCATCGACATGCCCACGGCGCTGCACCCGCAAACGCTGCTGACGTTGAGCTACGACGGCCAGCCGCTGCCGCCGAAATACGGCTTTCCGATGAAGCTGCGCATGCCGACCAAGCTCGGCTACAAGAATCCGAAACACATCCAGGCGATATTCGTCACCAATACCTACCCCGGAGGGTACTGGGAAGACCAGGGGTACAACTGGTTCGGCGGCAGCTAGCACCCCCGCGGCGGTTGCGACCAAGGTCGGCTATCATGGTCGCGGGCCGACTCTTGCACGGGGGCTAAGATGAGCCACAAGCATGAACATCTGATTCAGTCCATATTCCGCGATCCCATCAGCGGCAACATTCATTGGCGCGAAGTGGAGTCGCTGCTGCATCACCTCGGCGCCGAAGTCGAATCGCTTTCGGGTGCGCGACTGCGGGTGAAACTCAACGGCCACGAAGACGTGCTGCATCGCCCGCATCACGGCAATACACTGGACCGTTCCGCGGTCAAGATCCTGCGCGAGTATTTGGCCCGCTCGCGCGTCACGCCGTCACAGTTCGAGGCGGCAAAGCCCCATCCGACGAGCTAGCCGACCGCGAGCAATTCCACTTCGAATACCAGCGTCGCGTTCGGTGGAATGACGCCGCCGGCGCCGCGCGCGCCGTAGCCGAGTTCGGGCGGAATGGTCAGCTTTCTTTTGCCGCCCACCAGCATGCCCTGCACGCCCTCGTCCCAGCCGCGGATCACCTGTCCCGCACCCAGATTGAACACGAAGGGGTCATTGCGGTCCTTACTCGAATCGAATTTGCTGCCGCTCGTTAGCCAGCCGGTGTAATGCACAGTGACGCTCTGGCCGGCCGCGGCTGCCGCGCCCTCGCCTGCAGCGAGCTCTTCAATGATCAAACCGCTTGTGGTGGTGGGCATGGTTGCCTCAGAAAAAAGAAGCGTCATTGTAGTACCTGGCGCATCAGCTGTCCTGGATGACGCCAGCGCGTCGCGCCAGGCGCAGTGTAACGCGCTGCTATAATCCGGCGCTCTGCCGCAATGGCTGCTGTTGCAGCGTGCGCGGCGCTCGAGCTTATCGCTGCATGGAACTCTACGACATCGTCATCATCGGCGGCGGCATCAACGGCGCGGGTATCGCGCGCGATGCCGCAGGCCGCGGTCTCAAGGTGCTGCTCGCCGAGCAGAACGATTTCGCTTCGGCGACTTCGTCGGCGGCGACCAAACTGATCCACGGCGGGCTGCGCTACCTCGAATACTACGAGTTCCGTCTGGTGGCCGAATCGCTGGCCGAACGCGAGGTGATGTTGAAGATTGCGCCGCACATCATCTGGCCGCTGGAATTCGTACTGCCGCACGAGAAACACCTGCGCCCGGCGTGGATGGTCCGCGCCGGCTTGTTCCTCTATGACCATATCGGCGGTCGCGGCACTCTGCCCAAGTCGCGCAGCGTGCGGCTCGAAGCACAGGGCCACGGCGCCGGCCTGAAGCCGGAGTTCAGCCGCGGCTTCGCCTATTACGATGCCTGGGTGGACGACGCGCGCCTGGTGGTGCTGACGCTCGCCTCGGCGCGCGCGCATGGCGCGACGGTGCTGCCGCGAACGCGCTGCGCCGGTGCCAGGCGCGAGGGCGACGCATGGTGCGTGGCCCTGCGCGACCAGACGACGGGCAGGCAACGCGACGTACACGCGCGCATACTGGTGAATGCCGCCGGCCCTTGGGTGAAAAGTCTGCTCGAGCGCGAACTGAACATCGAATCGCCCGGTCAGGTGCGCCTGGTGAAAGGCAGCCACATCGTGGTGCCGCGCATCCACGACAAGCGCTACGCCTACATTCTGCAGAACCCGGATCGGCGTGTGATTTTCATGATCCCCTACGAGCGCGAATTCACCCTCATCGGGACTACTGACGTGCAGGTCGCGGAGAAGGATCTCCCGCCCGTAATCTCGTCCGATGAAATCGCCTACTTGTGCGCGGCGGCAAGCCGCTACAGCGCGCGCGCGATCACGCCGGACCAGGTCGTATGGAGTTACAGCGGCGTGCGCCCGCTGTACGACGACGGCAAGGAAGATCCTTCGGCGATCACCCGCGACTACGTCCTGCTGCTGGACGAACAGGGACCGCCGCTGCTATCCGTTTTCGGCGGCAAAATCACCACCTACCGCAAGCTTGCCGAACACGTCATGGAAAAGCTGGCGCGCTGGACCCCGGCACGCCGGCCCTGGACGCACGCCGAGCCGCTGCCGGGCGGTGATTTCGGCGGGCGCGATTTTCCTTTGGTACTGGGCGAGTACCGCGCGCGCCATTCTGGCCTCGACCCGCATTGGCTGGCGCGCCTGCTGCGCCGTCACGGTACCCTGAGCACCACGATTCTCGACAACGCGCAGACCGAGGCCGATCTGGGCGAGAATTTCGGCGGCGGGCTGTACCAGCGCGAACTTGCCTACCTGATCGAACGCGAATGGGCGGGTTCTGCCGACGACGTGCTTTGGCGGCGCACCAAGTGCGGCCTGCACATGAACGAGGCGCAGCGCCGGCGTGTTGCCGAACGAATGGCGGGCGCGCAATGAAGCCGCTTGCGGCGCTGCCCGCCGCAGTGGTGAAACAAATGCGCGGCGTGTTCTGTGACATCGACGACACGCTCACCAGCGAGGGCAGACTTACAGCACGGGCCTATGCCGCGCTGGAACGCCTGCGTGATCGCGGCAAGCTGGTGATTCCGATCACCGGCCGGCCCGCCGGCTGGTGCGACCATATTGCGCGCATGTGGCCGGTGGACGCGGTAGTGGGTGAGAATGGCGCGTTCTATTTCTATTTCGATACCAGCAAAAAGAAACTGGTACAGCGCTTTCTGCAGGATGCGGCGGTGCGCGCCGACTGCCGTGAAACCATGGCCGCCGTGGGCGAGCGCATCCTGCGCGAAGTGCCGGGCTGCGCTCTTGCATCGGACCAGCGCTACCGCGAGGCCGATCTGGCGATCGATTACTGCGAAGACGTGCCGCGCCTGCCGCATGCCGAGGTGGACAGAATCGTTGCGCTGATGCGCGCGGCCGGCATGACGGCGAAAATCAGTTCCATCCACGTCAACGGCTGGTTCGGCGACTACGACAAGCTGGGCATGACGCGTACCCTGATGCAGGAACGCCACGGCGTCGATCTGGCGCGCGACGAGGCCCGCTATCTGTTCGTCGGCGACTCGCCCAACGATGCGCCGATGTTCAAGTTCTTTTCCAATTCGGTCGGCGTCGCCAACGTCGCTGATTTCGGCGCGAGGCTGGATGATCTACCGGCCTATGTAACCGGAAGCCGGAGCGGCGCGGGCTTCGTCGAAGTCGTCGATCTGTTGCTCGGCGCGAACGGATAAGCAATGGAATGGTGGCTCGGCTATGCCGTCATCGGCGCGGCGGTCGGATTTTTCGCCGGTCTGCTGGGCATTGGCGGCGGCGCCATCATGGTGCCGCTGCTGGTGATGCTGTTCGAAGCTCAGGGCATGCCGAAGGAGCAGATCATGCATCTGGCCGTCGGCAGCGGCATGGTGAGCATTCTGTTCACTTCAATCTCGAGCATGCGCGCCCACGCGCTGCGTGGCTCGGTGCGCTGGGACCTGGCACTGGCGCTCACTCCCGGCATCCTCGTCGGAGGCCTGCTTGGTTCGAGCATTACCGCCTTGATCTCGACGCAGGTGTTCGCCGGCCTGTTTACGCTCGTCGTGTTCTTCGCCGCGACCAACATTCTGATCGACCGCAAGCCCAAACCTACGCGCCAGCTGCCAGGCGCGCTCGGATCGACGCTGGTGGGCCTGGTGATCAGTTTCGTCTCCGCCCTCGCCGCCCTGGGCGGTGCATTCCTCACCATTCCGTTCGCGCTTTACTGCAATGTGCCGCTGCTGTCGGCAATAGGCACGGCGGCGATCGTCGGCTTCCCGATTGCGCTTGCGAGCAGCATCGGCTTCATCGCCGCCGGCTGGGGGCAAAGTGGCCTGCCGCCGCACAGCTTCGGCTATGTGTATTTGCCGGCGGTGCTCGGAATTACGCTTGCGAGCGTCCTGACCGCGCCCCTGGGCGCCGCGGCCGCTCACCGCCTCCCGACCAAATACCTGAAGAGGATTTTTGCGCTGCTGCTCTATGCGCTTGCAACCAAGATGATGGTCAGCCTGTGGTAGCGAAGGTTCTGCGCCCGCGCGGGGACTAGCCGACGTACCAGTAGTAGTAAGTGACCAGGCCGCCCAGGGCCACCACCCAGTAGCCCGCAAGCGTGGCGCGCATCAGGTTTTTCCACCACTTGATGTGCCAGCGCCGGGGCAGGATGCCGTTCATCTGCAGCACAATCCACAAGCCGCCGGCGACGGTGAAGCTGCCTGCCAGGGCGTGCAACCAGGTTACGCCGATGCGTGCGTCTGCAAAATCGCCGGGTTTAGCCGGTTTCACGTCCTGCATCGAGCCCGCCATGATGAACGCGACCAGCACCAGGTTGAGCAGTACCCAGGTGGTCTGGTTGATCTGGTGCGCGTCGATGTTGCCGCGCCGCGCGAGAAAGAATCCGCCGGTGAGGCCGGCGAGCAGCAGAATTTCCAGCGACAGATTGATGTCGGCAAGCAGCGGCGCCGGGCCGAAAAATCCCGGCTTGCCTTCGAGATTGTTAGCGCTCATCCAGAAGATGGCGGCGAGCGTGCCGCCAATCAGCACGATTGCCGCGATGATCGCGGGCAATTTCCAGCGTGGTGCGTCCATCGTGCCTCCGACCAGAACGAGACCGGGTTCAGTTTAACCCAGCGGCGGTGCGCCCGCTTCGCGCGGGTTCAAACCGCGCCGTCCGCCCTTAGCCTGGCAATTTCAGCATCGGTCTTCTGCAGCAGGCCGCGCAGGATTTCCTCGGTATGCTGGCCCAGCACCGGCGGCGCGAGCTTGTACTCAACCGGCGTGGCGGAGAAGCGCATCGGACTTGCCACCGTGGGCAGTTTGCCCGCAACCGGATGGTCGAGCTCGACCTTTATGCCGCGCGCCTTTACCTGCGGCTCTTCGAACACCTGCGACACGTCGTTGATCGGGCCGTTGGGCACGCCGGCCGCCTCGAGCAGCCTGACCCATTCCCTGGTGCCGCGCCTTGAGAACACCGCCTGCAGCAGACGTGTCAGCTCGGCCCGGTGTTCCACGCGCTTGCCGTTGCTGGCGAAGCGCGCATCGCCGGCGAGTTCGGTGCAGCCCGCCGCCGCACAGAATTTGCGAAACAGATTGTCGTTGCCGCAGGCGAGGATCACCTCGCCGTCGGCGGTCTTGAACGGCTGGTAGGGCACGATGTTCGGATGCAGATTGCCGATGCGCCCGGGCGGCTTGCCGGTGGCGAAGTAGTTGGTGTTTTGATACGCCAGAAGCGCGATCTGCGAATCGAGCAGCGCCAGATCGAGGTGCTGGCCGACGCCGGTTTCGGCGCGGTGCGCGAGCGCCGCGCATACCGCAATGCTGGCGTACATGCCGGTAATGATGTCGGCCACCGGAACACCGGCACGCTGCGGGCCGCCGCCCGGAGATCCGTCGGGCTCGCCGGTGACACTCATCATGCCGCCCATGCCCTGGATCATGAAGTCGTAGCCGGGATGCGTGCGATAGGGTCCGGTCTGGCCGAAGCCGGTGACCGAGCAGTAGATCAGGCGCGGATTGACTGATTTCAGGTCGTCATAGGAAAGGCCGTAGCGCGCCAGATCGCCGAATTTGTAGTTTTCGATCAGGACATCGGACAGGCGCGCGAGTTCATGCACCAGTTCCTGACCCTCGGCCGTCGAAATATTGAGCGTGATCGATTTCTTGCCGCGGTTGGCGGAGGTGAAATAGGCCGAGTCCCTGGTGTCATTCCCGCTCTTGTCCTTCACCCAGGGCGGGCCGAAGGTGCGCGAGTCGTCGCCGAATTCGGGGCGCTCGACCTTGATTACCTCGGCGCCCAGATCGGCCAGGTTCTGGCCGGCCCAAGGGCCGGCCAGAACCCGCGAAAGGTCGAGTACGCGAATGTGGGATAGGGGACCCGGCATGGGAGCGGCTAGTCGAGCTTGACGCCGGAATCCTTGACCACCTTGGCCCAGCGCGCGATTTCGCTGTGGATGAAAGCAGCGAACTGCTCCTGGGTCATGCCGCCGGGATCGGCAACCTGCGACGCCCAGATGTTTTTCATGTCCGGCTGGTTCATCACTTTGATGGTTTCCTGGTACATGCGGTCGACAATTGCCTTGGGCGTGCCCTTGATCGCCCACAGCCCATACCAGGTGCTGATTTCCATGCCGTGGATGCCGACTTCATCCATGGTCGGCAGGTCGGGGAATACAGGTGTGCGCTTGGGCGTGGCGATGGCGAGACCGCGCAGTTTCCCGGCTTTCATCTGCGTGGCGGAGGTGGCCATGCCGTCGAACACAAGATCGATTTGTCCGGCGAGGAAATCCTGCATCATCGGGCCCGCGCCGCGATAGGGCACATGGACCATGTTCGTTCCCGTCACTTTCATGAACAGTTCCATCGCAAGGTGGTGCCCGGTACCGCTGCCGGGTGAGCCGAAATTGAGCTTGCCCGGATTAGCTTTGGCGTAATCGACCAGGTCTTTGATCGTCTTGAACGGATATTTGGGATTCACCACCATTACCTGCGGCACGTTGGCTATGGTGGTGATCGGAATGAAATCGCGCTCGATATTGTAGGTCAGCTTGGTGTAGACACTTTCGGCAATGGTGTGATGGATTGCGCCCATGAAAAAGGTGTAGCCGTCAGGCGTGGCCCGCGCCGCATTCGCCGCACCCACGGTTCCGCCGGCGCCGCCCTGGTTTTCGATGTATACGCTCTGGCCCAGGCTCTGGGTGAGCTTCGCCGACAGCGGTCGGGCAAAGGTGTCGGTACCGCCGCCCGCCGGGAAGGGATTGATGATGCGGATGGCTTTGGTCGGCCAGGTCTGGGCTGAAGCTACAGTCGGTGCCAATGCCAGCAAGCCGGCGATGACGATCGATACGATGCGCAGCAACGTTTTCAAGATTCTTCCTCCCTTAGATTTATCCGCTTGTCGCGGCTATCGACTTCTAGCTCGGCCCGTTGTACACCCCGGGTCGGCGCGAAATTATAGCCGCAATCGCCTGCGTCCAGTGTTCGCAGCGGTCAGTGCACGTTGCCCATCATGCGATCGGGCAGCCAGGTCGCGATCTCGGGGAAGACGCACAGGATTACGATCGCCAGCATCATGCACAGTACATAGGGGATGGTGCCCCACATGATGCGCGTGACCGGCACATCAGGCGCGATCGAACTGACGATGTAGATATTCAATCCGACCGGCGGGTGGATCAGCCCGATCTCCATGTTGATGGTCAGGATTACCCCAAACCACACCGGGTCGAATCCTGCCGCCTTGATGATCGGATACAGGATAGGCGCGGTCATCAGGATCACCGCCGCCGGCGGGATGAAGAATCCGCACACCAGCAGGAACACGTTGATCATCGCCATCAGCACCCAGCGGTTGACGTGCATGTCGGCTATCGCCTGCGCCAGCGTCTGCGTGAGATAAAGCGAAGTCAGCATGTAGCCGAACAGCACCGCGGCCGCAATGATCATCAGGATCATCACCGATTCGCGCGTGGTATCGCGCAGGATCGCCCACCATTCCTTCGGCCGCCACATGCGGTAAATCACCACTGCCATTAGCACGCACATCGCCGCGCCGACCCCTGCCGCCTCCGACGGCGTCGCGATGCCGCCGTAGAGCACGTACATCACCCCGGCGATAATCGCCAGAAACGGGGCGATTTTCGGGATCGACTGGAATTTCTGTTTCCAGCTGTAGCGGAAGTCGACAGCGTGCGAGCGGAATCCCCGCTTCCAGATAATGAACAAGGTCCAGGCCATGAACATGCCGGTGAGCATCAACCCTGGCAGCACGCCGGCGAGGAACAGACGTCCGATCGAGGTTTCGGTGGCGATGCCGTAGAGAATGAAGGTAATCGACGGCGGAATCAGGATGCCGAGCGTGCCGCCGGCGCAGATCGATCCAGTCGCGACGTCGTCCGGATAGCCGCGCTTGCGCATCTCCGGGATGCCCATCTTGCCGATGGCGGCGCAGCAGGCGGGGGAGGAGCCGGTCAGCGCAGCGAAGATCGCGCACGCGCCCAGGTTGGATATCGCCAAGCCTCCAGGCAGGCGATAAAGCCAGCGGTCGAGCGCCTCATACAGGTCCTTTCCCGCCGGGGAGGAGCCAATTGCGGCACCCATCATCACGAACATCGGAATCGATACCAGGGTAAAGTCATTCAGTCCGGCGTAGAACGTCTCGGCTACCACGTGCAGCGCGTCGAATCCCTGAAATATCACGATGAATACGATTGAAATCGCGCCGAGCCCGAATGCCACCGGCGCCCCCGACAACAACATCATCAGCGTCAGCAGCAGGACCAGCGCTCCCTGGATGCCGGGACTCATCAGCGGTGGGCCTTGGTTATGCCGAACGGCGGTTCACGTCCGCTGACCAGGCCGATCAGGTCTGCAAGGCACTGCAGGGTCAGCAGGCCGAGGCCAATGGGCAGGGCCGAATAGGGAATCCACAGCCGCGCGCGCCACATGGTATCGGATACCCACTTGTTATCCCAGGACTCCTGCCAGAACTGGAAAGTAAGCACAGTCATCGTTACGCAAAAAAACAGCGTTACTGCAGCAGCGAACAAGGCCAGCCACCAGCGCAGGCGCGGGCCTGAATACAGCGGCAGCACATCGACCGCTACGTGGCCACGCGTGGTCAGCACGAACGGACTGCCGAGAAAGGTTGCCGCCACCAGGCTGTAGGTGACAAAGTCCGTTTGCCAGATGGTGTTCTGGTTGAGCGCATAGCGCACAAACACCATATGGCAGACGACCAGAACACTTAACGCAATAAGCGCTGCGGCAACATAGCCGAATAGCACGGAGATTTGCTTGACACTGCGGACAAACAGGCCCATGAACGATCCAGTGTGCGCGGCCACAGGCCGGCTAGGTCAGTGAAGTCGACGCGGCGGACAGCGCCCGCCGCCCGCCAGCGGGTTCGGGCCTTATTTGACGCCCAGCGCCTCGTCAATCAGTTGCTTGCCTTCCGGTACTTCCTTGGCGAAGGTCGCGTAGGAGCTTTCCTTGGCCACCTTGATCCAGGCGTCGTATTCTGCCGGCGTCAAAGTAACCACCTCGACATTGTGTTCCTTGAACGCCTTGACCATTTTGTCGTCCAGGCCCTCTGCTTCCTTGCTGAAATAGTCCTGTGCCGATCTGCCCGCCTTGATCAACGCCGCCTGTTGGTTCTTGTTCAATTTGTCGAATGCCTTTTTGGACATCAGCACCGGCTCATACATGAACCAAAGCGCGTTCTCGCCCGGGGCGGTGATGCATTTCACTTGCTCGTAGATGCGGAAGGAGACGAAACTGCCGGTGCTGGTATCGGTCGCGTCGGCGACCCCGGTTTGCAGCGCGTTATAGACTTCGTTACTCGGAATCGAGACTATGGACGCGCCTGCGGCCTGCCACATCGCAGCGAAGGTCGGGCCTGCGGAGCGGATTTTCAGCCCTTTGATATCGGCCGGGGTGCGGATGCACGCCTTCTTCGAGGCGACGGCACCGGCCAGCCATGCGTCAGACAGGACTATCGCGCCGGCTTTTTCTATTTTCGCTTTGATGTCTTTCATGAACTTCGAGTCGTTCAGGCGCGCGGCACGCTGGTGATTGCGCACCAGGCCGGGCATCAGCGTCGCTCCGAACGCGCGCACCTTGCCGCTGGCGTAGTCGAGCGGAAACGAGGATATATCGAGTTGGCCGTTGACCAGCGCGTTCCACTGTTCGTTCGGCTTGAACAGCGACGCGCCCGGATAGACCTGAATTTCAAGGTCGACGTTCGCAGCTTTGGCTTCGCGCGCGATGATTTGCACCATCTCGTCGCGCGGATCGCCCTTGCCGCCGGGAAACTGGTGTGCGGCGCGCAAGGTGACGGTGGCGGCGAAGGCGGAACCGCTGGCAGTAGCCGCCAACAGTGCTGCCAGAACGCCTATGTACTTTAATTTCATGATTAATACTCCTCCGGGATTGACTAACGATTGTGAGATATGGATTTCCCCGGTGGACCGGGGTATGGTTATCGCTGCAAAATGAGCGGTCACCGACATTTTAGGCCGCTGCGGCTGTGGATACAAACCCCAAAATGTTGCGCCGCACCAGATTCGCCTTGTGCCGCTGGCTTCATTTTCCCTTGAAATGCGGCTTCTGCTTTGCCAGAAAGGCGTTAAAGCCGATACGGTAGTCTTCGGTGTCGAAGCAGGCGTAACCCTCATCGCGCTCAGTTTCGCTCAAGGGGTGCGAATCGGCCAGGCGGCGGGCAAATTTCTTGTGCCAGCGCGCGACCAGCGGCGCACCCGCTGCAATGCGCGCTGCCGCGGCCAGCGCTTCCGCTTGGACTTGATCATCGGCGACGACGCGGTTGACCAGGCCTTTTTCCTTCGCTTCCGCGGCGCCGAACACCCGCCCTTCGAGCAGGATTTCCAGCGCGGTGGCACGGCCGACGAGATTGATCAGCGCGCTCATTTCGCCGTAACCGACCACCAGGCCGAGTTTGTTGATCGGAATGCCGAACCGGCTAGAGGCGCCGCAGATGCGCAGGTCGCATTGCGACGCGATTTCCAGTCCGCCGCCGACGCACACGCCGTGGATCATGGCCACGGTCGGGTGGCGGCATTCGGCAACTGCGCGCATGGTGCCTTCGATCTTGTCGCCATAGTCCTTGGCCACCGTTGCGTTCGAGCGTGTTTGTTCGAATTCGGCGATGTCGGCGCCGGCTGCAAACGCCTTGTCGCCGGCACCGCGCAGCACGATACAGCGCAAGTCATCGTCTGTTTCGAGTTGGCGCAGAATTTCACCCAGCCGCATCCACATGGCAAAACTTAGCGCGTTAAGCTTTTCCGGGTTGTTCAGCACCACGGTTGCGATGGCGCCCTCGCGTTCGACATAGACAGGATCGGACATGTTCGGCCTCTGCAAGGAATGCTATCTGTAAAAGTAGTCGACCAGCCCCATGCCGGTGACGGGCACGTAGGTGACCAGGAGGAGTATCGCCACCAGCACGCCGATGAAGTAGATATTGACCTTGGTCACCTCCCACATGTCGGCGCGGGCGATGGCGCAGGCGGTCATCAACACCGAGGCGACCGGCGGCGTCTGCTGTCCTATGCCCAGGTTGATGGTGACGATCAGGCCGAAATGCACCGGATCGATGCCCACCGCCAGCACCAGCGGCAGAACGATGGGCACCGTGAGGATGATCGCCGCGGCCGAATGCAAAAACAGCCCGAGCGCGAGGAACAGCACGTTGAGGATCGCAAGCACGGCGTATTTGTTGCTGGTGAATTCCATGATGCCGGCTGCGAGGCGCTGCGGCACCTGCGATTCGGTGAGATACACGCCGAGCAAGCCGCTGGTCGCCACCAGCAGCATCACCACCGCGGTCTGGATGCCGCCGTCGAGCATGGCGGTGCGCAGGTGCGCCAGATGGAGTTCGCGGTAAACAACGACGCCGATGAACAGCGCCGCCAGTACTGCCATCGCTGCACCTTCGGTGGCGGTAACCACGCCGCCGAAAATCGAGCCGAGAATAATCACCGGCAGGGTGAACGCCCAGAATGCATCCTTGAATGTCGCTTTGACGCGCTTCCACTGGAACGACTCCTCCACCGGAAAGTTGTAGCGGCGCGCGAACCAATACGCCATGGCCATCAAACCCAGGCCGCCGAGCAGGCCCGGTACGATGCCGGCGACGAACAGCTGCACCACCGAAGTGTCGGCCATCACGGCGTACAGCACCATCGGTATGGACGGCGGAATGATCACCGCCAGCGTCGCCGCGGAGGACATGACTGCGGCGGCGAACTCCTTGGAATAGCCGCGGCTTTTCATCGCCGGGATCAACACCGAGCCCAGGGCTGCCACATCGGCCACGGCCGAACCCGAGATCTCGGCGAAAAAGAGCGACGTACCGATGCTTACCATTGCCAGTCCGCCGCGCAGCCAGCCGAGCAGGGACGACGCAAACGCGATCAGCCGGCGCGAAATGCCCGACGCATTCATGATCGAGCCGGCAAGAATGAACAGCGGGATCGCCAGCAGCGGAAAGTTGGTGGCGCCGTTGTAGAGCACGATGGGCAGATTGGGCAGGCTGCCCAGGCCCTGGGTGATGACCAGCGCCGAGACGGCGACGATGCCGAGCGCCACCGCGATCGGCACATTGATCAGTACCAGCGCGAGCACACATACAAACAGCAGGAAAATGGCCATGTGCTTCTCAGTGCGTCATTTCTGCGATAGCACTCGCGCCGGAGTCGGCGAGCCCGCGCGCTTCCCGGATCATCTGCGGCAGGTTGAGCAGCTCCGCCACAACGATCAGCGCTGCGCTTACCGGAATCACCGACTGGGTCCAGGCAACGCTGATCCAGGGCAGACTGACCAGATTGTCGGTAGCGAGGACTTCCAGCACGCTGTAGCCGGTCCAGCCCAGAAGCGCAAAAAACAAGATGACCAGGATTTCGGTCAGGAGGACGAAGCCGAGCCGCCACGCTGGCGGCATGCTGTTTACGAGGGAGGGAAAGCCGATGTGGGCGCGTTTGAGCGCGGCCAGAGCCGAACCGTAAAAGGTGAGCCAGGCGAGCATCACAGAAGCTATTTCGTCATACCAGGACAACGACAGGCCGATGGTGCGGAAAAACACGCCCACCGTCACTTCGAGCGAAAGCGCGACCATCAGCACAATAACTATCCATTCGAGCAGCCGCTCGAACGCGGAACGCAGGCGGGGCATTGATTACTCCGGTATCGGCCGACGCAGGAGACGGGGTGCGGTTTGAACCGGCGCCCCTGCCCCAGCAGTCTTATTTTCCTAACGCTACTGCCTTGTCGATGATTTCCTTTGCCCCGGCCACTTCCTTGCTGAAGTCCGCATAGATGGCCGTGCTCGCGGCGATGAACGCGTCTTTGTTGGGCGTGTTGATCTTGATTCCGCTGGCTTTGATCTTGTCGAGCAGCTCGGTATCCGCCTTTTCGCCCATCTTGTAGACATAGGGCTGGGCTTCCTTCGCCGCATCTTCCAGCAGCTTGCGCACATCGGCCGGCACCGTGGCCCATTTCTTCGCGCCCACGACCAGATACGCCGGCGAATAGACGTGGCCGGAGAGGGTGAGGAATTTTTGCACTTCATAGAACTTGGCGCTGTAGATCTGGGCCAGGGGATTTTCCTGCCCGTCCATTACGCCGGTCTGCAGCGCGGTGAACACTTCGGAGAATTTCATCGGGCTCGGGTTGGCGCCGTACTCCTGAAACATGCGCACGCGCCACTTGCCCTCGGGGACGCGCAGTTTGATTCCCTTCAGGTCCGCCGGCACATTGATCGGGTGCTTGTTGTTGGTGATGTTGCGGTAGCCGTTTTCCCACAGCGCCAGGATTTTCAGACCTTTCTTCTCGACTGCCGGCGCGAGCGTGGGCCAGAATATTTCTTTCTCTATTTTGCGCAGGTGGGCGCGGTCCTTGACCAGATAAGGCATTTCGAACACGCCGAACAAGTCCACCTCGGAGGACATCACCGTCGACGGCACCGCCATGTCTATCGTGCCCAGCTTCAGCTTTTGCAGCATCTCCTTGTCGCCGCCGAGCTGGCTCGATCCGTACACCACTACTTTGCCCTTGCCGCCGAGCTTGGCATTGGCGAGACGTGCGAATTCGTCGGCCGAAGCCGCGATCAGCGAGCCTGGCTCGCCTACGTGGCCAAGCTTGAACTCGGTTTGCGCAGCCGCCAGCGACGGCAACGCGGCCAATACCGCAATCAATGCGGCGCTATATAGTTTCATCGTCAGTTCCTCCAAGAATGGTTACGCTTGTTTCAACTTTACGGAAGCGGGGCGCTTCACCGGAGTCTGTGCTCCTTTGGCAGGCTACCTCGATTCCCGCTTCCTGCTTCGATTATGCCGCAATGCGTCGCGGCGTGTCGTCTCACGCCGCGTTGAGCCGGGCTCCGGGCGCGTGCTTTCCCGCGGCTTCGGCGAGATAGTCCATTGCCGCCGACGCGCCGCCCTTCTTGTGCGGGACGCACGCCAGCGCCAGTCCCATTTCGACGCCGGCCAGCGCACCCATCAGCGTGAGGTCGTTGAAATCGCCCAGATGGCCGATGCGGAATACCTTGCCTGCGAGCCTGCCCAGGCCGGTGCCGAGCGACATGTCATAGGCGTCGAGTATGGTCTTCCGCAGTGCATCTGCGTCGTGTCCTGCAGGCATCACCACTGCCGTGAGCGTGTTGCTGTATTCCTCGGCGTTAATGCACAGGATTTCCAGGCCCCAGGCGCGTACCGCGCGCCGCGTCGCCTCGGCATGACGCGCATGGCGCGCGAATACCTGCTGCAGGCCTTCTTCACGCAGCATCTGCATCGCCTCGCGCAATCCGTAGAGCAGATTGGTCGCGGGCGTGTACGGAAAGTAGCCGGTCTTGTTGGCGGCGATAATTTCGTCCCAGGCCCAATATGCCTTGGGTAGCGTCGCCGACTGCGCAGCCTTGCGCGCCTTCTCGCTCACCGCATTGAACGACAATCCCGGCGGCAGCATCAGTCCCTTCTGCGAGCCGGCCACCGTCACGTCCACGCCCCACGCATCGTGGCGGTAGTCGATCGAGGCGAGCGAGGAAATCGTATCCACCATCAACAGCGCCGGATGGCCGGCCGCATCGATCGCCTTGCGCACCAGCGCAATGCGGCTGGTGGCGCCAGTCGAAGTTTCGTTGTGCACCACGCATACCGCCTTGATCGCGTGCGCCTTGTCTTCCTTCAATTTTGCTTCGACTGCCGCAGGATCGGCGCCGCGGCGCCAGTCGCTGGCGATCAACTCGACCTTCAGGCCGAGTTTGCCCGCCATTTTCTGCCACAGGCTGGCGAAATGCCCGGTTTCGACCATCAGCACCCTGTCGCCGGCGGAAAGTGCGTTGACCAGTGCCGCTTCCCAGGCGCCGGTGCCCGAGGCCGGGTAGATCACCACCGGCTGCTGCGTCTGAAATATGTGTTTCAGGCCGTCGATGATCTCCAGACCCATGCGCCCGAAATCTGGTCCGCGGTGGTCCATGGTGGCGCGGTCGATGGCGCGCAGGACCCGGTCGGGGACATTGGTCGGTCCGGGAATTTGCAGGAAATGGCGGCCGCTTCGATTGGCCATTGCGGAACTCCTCGCGGCAATGAAAATTTGACTGCGCATATTATGCCGCATAGCGATGGCGACGGCAGGGTTTACCCAGCCAGCCACGCAGGAAATGTAATAATAGTGAGGCGTGATGCTGGCGAAAGCGACCGCAATTCCTGTTCTTTCAGCACCATTCAACAAAAGGGGTTTGTTTTGAACATCGATATCATTTCCGACGTGGTCTGCCCCTGGTGTTACATCGGCAAGCGCCAGATCGAGGCGGCGCTCGCGCTGTACGCCGAGCAAAATCCGGATGCAGAACCGCCCAGCGTCACCTGGCGGCCGTTCCAGCTCAATCCGCAGCTGCCCGCCGAAGGCATGAGCCGGCAGGACTACGTGGTGCAGAAATTCGGCGCCGCGCGCGCGAAAGACGTCTACGCGCGGGTATCCGCGGTCGGCGTTGAATACGGCATCGCGTTCGCGTTCGAGCGCATCGTGCGCCAGCCCAATAGCGTCGCCGCCCACAGCCTGATTACGCTCGCCGGAAACACAGGGTCGCCCGCCGGCCTGCAGGGGCGGGTCAAGGAAGCTTTTCTGCGCGCCTACTTTCTCGACGGCGCCGATCTGACCAACGCGCAAAACCTGGTCGCGATCGCCATCGCTGCCGGCCTCGACCGGACCAAGGCGGAACAATGCCTGGCCGACCCGGAGTCGCGCAAGATGGTGGAACAGGAAGACCAGCGCGCGCGCGCCATCGGCGTGGAAGGCGTGCCATTCTTTATTTTCAACGGCAAGGTCGCCGTGTCCGGTGCGCAGGGTCCGAAAGCGCTGCTCGACGCCATGCATCAGGCCGAAACTGCCGCCGCGTAGCCGGCAGGACTCAATCGGATTCAGATCTCTGTGGATCGAGCACCCAAGCAGATCGCTACCGCAACCCTGCATCCGCGCACGGGCGACGGCGCGCTCGCCGCGCGCTTGCGGCGCGAAATCCGCGGCGAAGTGCTGTTCGACCGGGCGAGCCGCGGCCGCTACGCCACCGACGCGTCGATCTATCAGATCGAGCCGGTGGGCGTGGTGGTGCCGCGGAGCGAAGAGGACGCGCGCGTCGCCATCCAGATTGCCGCCGACCAGGGCGTGCCCATCCTGCCGCGCGGCGCCGGCACGTCGCAATGCGGTCAGACCGTGGGCGCGGCGCTGGTCCTCGACAATTCCAAATACCTGAATCAGATCGTCGCATTCGACAAGGAAGCGCGCACAGCGGTGGTGCAGCCCGGCCTGGTGCTGGATGCGCTGAACGCCTGTCTCAAACCGCATGGCCTGTGGTTTCCGGTGGATGTTTCCACCAGCGCGCAGGCAACCCTGGGCGGCATGGCGGGAAACAATTCCTGCGGCTCGCGTTCTATCCGCTACGGCAACATGGTGCACAACGTGCGCGGCATCGACGCGCTGCTCGCCGACGGCAGCGAATTCCATTTCGGCGCGAGCGAGGCGATAGCCGCTGCGCCCGCGGCTTATCAGGCGCTGATCGGCCGCGTGCACGCCATAGTGCGGCGCGAGGCGGCGGAAATCGAGGCGCGCTGGCCCAAGGTGCTGCGCCGGGTGCAGGGCTACAACATCGACATGGTGCAACCGGGCGCCGAAGGCGCGCCGCTCGCGCACAATCTGGCGCATCTACTGGTCGGTTCCGAGGGCACTCTCGCCTATTCGCGGCGGATCCATCTCGATCTCGCGCCGCTGCCGCTATTCAAGACACTGGGCGTATGCCACTTCCCGACGTTCCGTCAATCGATGCTGGCGCCGCAGCACATCGTCAAACTTGTGCCGACGGCGGTGGAGCTGGTGGACCGCACGATGATAGAGCTCGCGCGCGGCAACGCCGCGTTCAGGCCCATCGTCAACCGCTTTCTCAAAGGTGACCCGGACGCTATTCTTCTGGTCGAATTCTCTGGCGACGATCGCGGCGAGCAGCTGGCGAAACTCAGGCAGCTGGTGGAACTGATGGCCGAACTTGGCCTCCCCGGCGGCGTGGTCGAGATCACCGACGCCGCGCTGCAAAGGGATGTTTGGGAGGTGAGGAAGGCCGGCCTCAACATCATGATGTCGATGAAGGGCGAAGGCAAGCCGGTGTCGTTCATCGAGGACTGCGCGGTGCCGCTGGAACATCTCGCCGAGTACACCGACCAGCTGACACAGGTATTCGCCAAGCACGGCACGCGCGGCACCTGGTACGCGCACGCCTCGGTCGGCACGCTGCACGTGCGCCCGGTGCTCAATATGAAAGAAGGCGGCGCACAGCAGATGCGCGCCATCGCCGAGGAGGCGTGCGAGTTGGTAAGGCGCTACAAGGGCGCCGCCTACTCGGGGGAGCACGGCGACGGCCTCGCGCGCACCGAGTGGATAGAGCCCATCATCGGTTCGCGCCTGACGCGAGCGCTGGAACAAATCAAGGACCTGTTCGATCCGCGCGGCCTGATGAATCCGGGCAAGATCGTGCGCGGTTCGAAACAGGACGACCGCAGCCTGTTCCGTTTCAAGCCCGGCTATGCCGCGCAGCAACTCGATACCGCCCTGGACTGGCGCGAATGGAACGCAGCTTCCGCCGCCGATTCGCACGCATCCCCGGGCGTTGCATCGAGCCGTGGATTGCAGACGAGCGCCGCGTCAAGCCGCGGCTTTGTCGCGGCCGTGGAAATGTGCAACAACAACGGCCACTGCCGCAAGTTCGATGCCGGCACCATGTGTCCGTCCTATCGCGCCACCGGCAACGAGCGCGATCTCACGCGCGGCCGCGCCAATACCCTGCGCCTGGCGCTGTCCGGCCAGTTGGGCGCCGATGCCTTCACCTCGGAGGCAATGCGCGAGGCCATGGATCTGTGCGTGAGCTGCAAGGGCTGCAAGCGCGAATGCCCCACCGGCGTCGACATGGCGAAAATGAAAATCGAGTTTCTGTATCACTACCAGAAACGGCATGGCCTGCCGCTTAAACAGCGCCTGATCGCCTATCTGCCGCGCTACGCGCCCTGGGCCGCGCGCCTGCCCTGGCTCGTCAACCTGCGCGATTCGGTTCCCGGTCTCGCCCGCCTGAGCGAATTCCTGCTCGGCCTGTCCGCCAGGCGCTCGCTGCCGAAATGGCGAAGCGATGCCTTTTATCTGGATCCGGTTGCCGTACGTAGCGCCGTTGCCGATTCGCGCGAGGTGGTACTTCTGGTCGACACCTTCAACAATTATTTCGAACCCGACAATGCGCGCGCCGCACTGGCCGTGCTCGAAGCGGCGGGCTATCGCGTGCATATTGCACGCGCAGCCGCCGACGATCACGAAAAAGCGCGTCCATTGTGCTGCGGCCGCACCTTCCTCGCCAGCGGTCTGGTGGATCAGGCGCGGGCCGAGGCGCAGCGCACCATCGCGGCGCTTGAACCTTTTATTGCACGCGGTTTGCCCATCATCGGGCTGGAACCTTCGTGCCTGTTCACTTTGCGCGATGAATTCAAATCCATGCTTCCCGGCGCGAGTACCGACGCGCTGGCCGCGCGCGCCGTACTGTTCGAGGAATTTCTCGCCGCCGAACATTACGCCGGCCGGCTGAATCTCAAGCTGCATGCGCTGCCGCAGAAGAAAGCCCTGTTGCACGGCCATTGCCACCAGAAAGCCTTCGGCGCCATGTCATCGGTAGAGCAGGTGCTGGGCCTGGTGCCGGAATTGAACGTCGAGACCGTGGCGTCTGCCTGCTGCGGCATGGCCGGCGCCTTCGGTTACGAGGCGGACCACTACGACGTTTCAATGCAAATGGCCGAAGCCGCGCTGCTGCCGGCAATGCGCCAAGCCGGGGCCGATACGCTGCTGGTCGCCGACGGAACCAGCTGCCGCCACCAGATACACGACGGCCTGGACCGCGGCGCAGGCCCGGATCCGACAGCGCGCGCGGCGGTGCACGTAGCGCAGGTGCTGGCGCGGGCGCTTTCGCGCTAGGCGCGCAACCATGCTCGAGGACCTGCCGACGCTGGCGGCGCTCGCCGCGATAGCCTTCCTCGGCTCCATCGTCTACGGCATCACCGGTTTCGGCGCGGCGCTGGTAACCATTCCGCTCGCGACCCATTTCGTGCCACTGCCGTTCGCGCTGGCGGTATTTGCGCTGATGGATCTGGCCAACGCGCTGCGCGTCGGCCTGCAGCGTCCGGCCGACGCGATCAGGGGCGAACTCGCGCGCATGGTGCCGCTGGTGCTGCTCGGCACCACAGTCGGCGTGACGGTGCTGGTCAATCTGCCGCGCGCCGGCGCGATGTTCGCATTGGGCCTGTTCGTGCTGATCTATGCGGCCTATAGCCTGCTGCGCCGGCCGGGGAGCAGCATGGTCAGCAGCGGCTGGGCCTATGTCGCCGGATTCATCGGCGGCATCACCAGCACCGTGTTCGGCGCGGGAGGCCCCCCTTACGCCATGTATCTTTCCCACCGTCCACTCACCAAGGAGCAGTTCCGTGCGACGCTCACGCTCACCACCGTGTTCAGTATCGGCATGCGCGTCGTTGCCTTCGCACTTACTGGCCTGCTGCTTAAGCGCGAGGTGCTGCTGGCCGTGCTCGCCGTCCTGCCCGCGGCCTTCGTCGGTATAAGTCTCGCGTCGCGCCTGTTCCGGCGCGTTTCGCACGAACTCTTGCTGCGGTTGGTGGCGGTGATGCTGCTTGCTACCGGAGGCTCGCTCGTCGCACGGGCGCTGGTCTGAGCCCGCGCCGCGTTAGAATATCGCCCGATGCAAAGCATTACATTCCGCGACCTGTTCGACCACATCGGCAGCCAACGCATGACTTTCAGCAAGCGCGCCGAACTCTTGTCCGGGCAGGAGGTGGAGCTGCGCGGCTACCTCGCCGCCATGCATGCCGACCCGCGCCAGATCACGCTGGCGGGCGAAGCCGGGGTGTGTCCGGATTGCGCCGACAAACCGGTGGCCTATGTGCACCTGCCGGGGTTCGTTCCGGGTGCGGGCCTGTTCAGTCCGCAGGCGGTGCGTCTGACCGGCAGTCTGTCCTACGGCTTTGCCATCGTGGCCGAAGGCTATGCCACGTTTCTGCGGCTGGAGAACGCCAGCGTAGCGACCGGACTCAGGCCGGGGCTGCTCGCGGGCAAGCGCGGCTGAAGCGCCGCGTCGTTCGCGCCGCCATCAACCGACGAGCGTTACCACCACCCGCCGCAGCTGCGCGCCGGTGCGGTGTTCCCATAGATAGATTCCCTGCCAGGTACCGAGTAGCAGCGCGCCGTTGCGCACCGGCACACTGACCGAGCTGCCGGCGAGCAGGCTGCGCGCGTGCGCCGCCATGTCGTCGTCGCCTTCACTGTCGTGCTCGTAGGCGCGGTCCGCGTCCGGAGCCCAGCGCGCGGCCAGGATCTCGAGGTCGCGCCGCACCGCCGGGTCTGCGTTTTCGGTGATCATCACCGAGCAGCTCGTATGCTGCACGAACACCTGCGCGATTGCGGTTGCGATGCCCGCCGTGCGCACGATGCGCGCCACCTCGGCCGTGATCTCCGTCGTGCCGCGGCCGCGGGTGCGAATCTCGAAGGTTTGCTGGTAAGCCATGCAAGTCGCGATCATATTGCCTGAATATCAGGCACTGCAGCGGCGCGTTAGCGTTAGCGCCCCAAAACCTGCGCTTCAGCCGTGCAATCCTGCGGCGATTTTGCGCCCGCGCTGCGCGCGCTTTCGATTTCTCTGCGCGCTGCAGCCAGCTGCGCCGAGAACACCGGGTTCGCGTGCAGGCGGCTTACCAGGGCGGCGCCCAGCAGACGGCCGGCCTCGACGTCGCTCTGCCAGTGCATGCCGCAGATGACGCGGCTTTGCCCAAAGGCGAGACCGCGCACCAGGATGTCGTCGGCGCGATCCGGCGCGATCTCCGCCAGCACCAGCGCCCACGCCCAGCCTATCGTGGCATGGCTCGAAGGAAAGGAATCGTCGCTTGATTTTTCCAGAGGCGTGCAGCTCGCGTCGCCAAAAAAGGCGAACGGGCGGCGGCGCTTGTAGTGTTTCTTCGGTCCTTGGCTGGTACGGCTGGCGTCGGCGAGCAAGCGCAGCAGCAAAATGTTGAGATGCGGCGTAGCTTGTTCCGAAACGGGCATGCCGAGGGCGCAGGAAAATGTTTCCGCAGCATTCGGGAAGCTAAGGTCCGCGTCCTTCGCCGCCAGCAGCCAGCGGGGCGAACCGCGCAGCTTGCGCGTCGCGCGATAGGCCTCCGCGTCGGCGGCGAACGCCGCTGAACCGGCCGCGGGCGGCGGCGGCAACAGCGCCACGCCATCCGGCGGCGGCGTCGGCTGCAGATAGCCGCTCACATAGCCGCGACGCCCGTCCGACAATTCGGCGGGCGAGGTCGGCAGCGTCACCGTGGCACACCCGGTCGCCAGCGCAGCCGCGACGACCATCAATAGTTTGATGCCAGCGCGCTTGATCAACATATCGTCACTCACTGTATTTTTCCAAATTGGCGCTCAAACCGGAGGAAGCGCAAGTAGCCTCAATGACTGATGTTCGCGGCATGATCCGACGGGCAGTATAGACCGGGACAGATACAGGCACCATCCACCGCCCTAGCGCGGCCGGCACGGCGTCGGCGCCGCGCTCACGTCGGGGAAACTGCTGCTGGTCAGGGTGCGCAGAAATGCAACCAGGTCTTCGCTCTCGCCGGCGGAGAGGTGCAGCGGTTTCAGCAGTGCTTCCCCGTCCTGGTGCAGGCGGTCTTCGTTCAGCTCCGAGTAATGCCGCACCACATCGCGTAAAGTCGCGAGGCTGCCGTCGTGCATGTAGGGCGCGGTCAACTCGACATTGCGCAGCGACGGCACCTTGAACTGACCGTAGGTGGTGTGGTTCTCGGCCACGTGGCGCGTGCGGCTGCCGGAAGCGCGCGCGGCATCGTCCGAGAACGCGCCGAGCAGATTGTACTGGTCCCCGCGCACGCGGCGGATGCCGCCGTGGCGCCCGGAATCGACGCGCCCGGGCGCGACCAGATAGGGCACGCCCGTGTCGTGAAATTCGCCGTTGGAAAAGTTCGGCCCGAAATGGCACGCACTGCACTGCCCCTTGCCGCTGAACAGTGCGAAGCCGCGCCGCGCGGACGCGGGGTAGCGCGCGGCCGCCGCGCCGTCGGCGCGCGCCAGCGCGTCGCGCAGTTCGTCATACGGGCTCGGGCCCGAGCGCAGCGTTTCGAGATAGGCGGCGAGTGCCTTCGCTGCATCGACCAGTGCCGCTTCGGATTCCTCGTCGGGCGGTACGCTGCGGTCGAACGCGTTGCGGTAGCGGCAGGCCAGTTCCGTGTCGCCGCGCAACAAGCGCGCTACGTGCACGGCCGATGAACCCAGCTCATCCGGGTGCAGGATCGGGCGGATGGCGAATGACCACAGACTGTCCGAGCCGCCATCCCAGCCGAACCAATGGGAAAGCGCGACGTCCCACAGCCCCTGCGTATTGCGATCCAGCCGAGGCAGTGCCGCGCCGCCGCGTTGGGCGCGGGCGCGCCCGTCAGTGAACGCCCGCCCCGGCTGGTGGCAAAGGGCGCAGGACAAATCGCCGCGCGGCGACAGCCGCGCATCGAAAAACAGCGCGCGGCCGAGCGCGATGGCGTCGTCGTTGCCCGAAACTCGGTTGGAGGGGTCGCGCAGCGGCTGCTGCGGCCACGGGCCGTGGGCCATGATGCGGCGAATTTCGTCGTGCGAATAGGCTGGTGCTGGCATCTGTGCCTCCGCGCTGCCGGCGAAGAGCGCACTGCCGTTCGCAAGAACCAACGCCGCGATCAGGCCCGCTGTCCGGCGCATCACTCAGCCTGGTAATCGACGCGTATGCGTTCGCGCCCGGCGCTCGTCTCCACGTCGAAGGTGAATTGCCACAGGCCCGGCATATGAAACATCAGGCCGGTGGCAGTGTACTTTCCGGGTCCGCTGTTGCTCACCTGCGGCTGGTAATTCATGCCGTGCTTGTGCGCGGGCATGCCGGCGTCGACCCTGAGGCCGGTGACGCTGGCGGCTGCCAACGGGCAGACCTCGGCCAGCAGCGAAAACAGTTCGCCCACCTTGATGGTCGCCGGGTCGGTGCGAAACGCCAGCGCCACTTTCGGCGTCTTGCCGCGCAGCACGCCCGGGCCGGCATCGCAGGCGGCGTAGGCAGCAGGCATTGCGACGGTGAGCGCCGCAAGCGCAAGCGCGCGCAGCGGGTGACGCGTAGAGTTCATTTGACGATGAGGGGATACCTCCCCTCACACTCCCCTGTATTGGCCGCTGCAAAATTCATTTTTCAGCGATTTCCTTGGTTTCATCGCTTGATCGTGTTGCCGAACAGGGCGTCGCCGTTCCTGTAAGCGATTTTTTCGGCGACGTCGGGCGGCAGATCCTTCAGCCACGCGCGCGACCAGTTGGCGTGCTCGACCACATAATGCCAGCGCTCCGGCGCGAAGGTATCGGTGCCGACCAGAAAGCGATCCGGAAACTCCATGAACGCGGCGCGCCATTCGGCGTCGACCTTGCCGCCGCTGCCGTGGTCGCTGCGAAACGCCAGATCCGACCACAGATTCCGGTGCTTGCGCAGCATCTCGCGCACCTTCGCCGGTTGTTCGAATCCGGAATGCGCCCACAGGATGCGCGCATTCGGGTCCAGCTTGAACAGACGTTCGATCGCGTCGGTGTCCGAATGCGCATGCAGGAACAGCTTGTATTCGCGCGCCAGCTCGACCATGCGCCGCGGCACCGGCAGATCGGCGTTGGCGCCGTAGAGGTGGAATTCGCCGATGGCCACGTACCTGTAGCGTTTCAGGCGGTCTTCCAGGTGGGTGATGATCGTAGGGTCGTTGAACCAGGTGCCGATTTCACCGCGGCTGCGGTAGGGGCGCAGCTCCGGGATGATCAGGTCCGGCGCCTCCGCATAGAGTTTCTGCGTGCCGTCGTCGCTCGAACTGGAGACCAGCGCGCGGCGCACGCCGCCCTTCTTCAGCAGAGCAATCACGTCTTTCGGCGGCACCATCTCCCACGCATCGTGGCTGTAGTGCAGATGCGCATCGAATATCGGCAGCGGCTCGGCAGCGTTGGGTGCGGCGGCCGCCAGAAGTGTTACGACAAACAGCCCAATGCGCATCGCGAAACCCTCCTCCACTCAGCCTGGCGCAACTCTACACCAACTGCTCCGGGCGGGTCGCCCCCCGGTCAGGATCGTGCCGCCAGCCCGCCGTCTACGGTGATGTAGATGCCGCTGGTATAGGACGAACGTTCGGACGCAGCAAAGGCCACCGTCCAGGCAATTTCTTCGGCTGTGGCGGGCCGATCGAATGCCATGCCGGCAAACAGTTCCTCGTAGCGCGCGGCGTCGCCGAGTTTGGTCGCCGCCATTTGTTTGTACAGGGACAACAGCCGGTCGGTGGCCACCGGGCCCGGACTCACGCCGACCACACGGATGCCGTCGGCGGGCGATGCGCCGCCGAGCGTGCGCGTGAACGCCATCAGTCCGGCGTTTGCCGTGCTGCCGGCGATATAAGCGGCGTTGAGTTTTTCGCCGGCGTTGCCGAGCACGTTGACGATCACGCCGGACCCATTCGCTTTCATGCGCGCATACACCGCGCGCGTGAGATTGATGTAGCCGAACACCTTCAGGTCCCAGGCGCGGCGCCAGGTGTCTTCGTCCACCTTGTGCAGGTCGCCGCCGGGAATCGCACCCGCATTGTTGACGAGAATTTCCAGGTCGCCCGCGGCGGCCGCGAGTTCTTCGGCAGCGCCGCGCTGTGACAGGTCGGCCGCCTTCCACTGCACCGTTGCGCCGGTCTTCGCGCCGATGTCCGCGGCCGCGGCTTTGAGTGCAGTCGCGTCGCGTGATGCGATGATCACTGCGCAGCCTTCTTCCGCCAGCACCTGCGCGCAGGCCCTGCCGATGCCCTTGGAGCCGCCCGTGACCAGTGCGCGCTTGCCCTTGAGATTCAGATCCATGAATTTCCTTTCGCTTTAAGGCGTGATGTGGTCAGCGATTGCCGCCAGCCGGGCACTTTACCGCAGCCCGGTGCGCCATGTAAGCGCGGCCGGTCGTTCGGCGGCCCCGCCTACCCTTTCACGCACACCACCTGCCTCAGCGTGTGCAGCACATCGACCAGATCAGTCTGATTCGCCATCACCGCGTCGATGTCCTTGTATGCGCCGGGAATCTCGTCGACCACGCCCTTGTCCTTGCGGCAGATCACGCCCGCGGTCTGGCGCGCGAGGTCGGCCGCGGAAAACTGCTTCGCTGCGGCAGTGCGGCTCATTCTGCGCCCGGCGCCATGCGCGCAGGAATCGAAACTCTCCGCATTTCCCTTGCCGCGCACGATATAACTTTTCGTTCCCATGCTCCCGGGGATGATGCCCATATCCCCCGCGCGCGCGCGGATCGCGCCTTTGCGAGTGAGCCAGACATCGGCGCCGTAGTGATGCTCACGCGCAACGTAGTTGTGGTGACAGTTCACGGCCACGCCCTCGATAGCGAACGCAGGCAGGTGGCGCGCGAGGCCGGTGAGCACCAGATCGAGCATCTCGCGCCGGTTCTGCATCGCGTATTCCTGCGCCCAGCTCACCGCGTCGACATAGTCGGTGAAATGTTCGTTGCCCTCCTCGAAGTACGCAAGATCGCGATCGGGCAGCTGCAGCAGCGAGCGCTCCATGTCGCGCCGCGCGAGTGCGATGAAATAGGTGGCGAGTGCATTGCCGATGCCGCGGCTGCCCGAGTGCAACATCACCCACACACGGTCAGCCTCGTCCAGGCACACCTCGATGAAATGATTGCCGCCGCCCAGTGTGCCCATCTGGTTCACCCACTTCGAATGCCTGCCAACAGACTTCAACAGCTGTGGATGCTTCTTCGTCATCGCCTCCAGCCGCCGCGCGAACGGCCGCGCCGCCGCGGCGAGCGCGCGGCTGTCGCCGTGCTGTTCGCGCCCGACCGGGACATCGCGGCTGATCTGGTCGAACACTTTCCTGAGCGCTCGCTCGTCCAGCTGATTTGCCGTGAGCGAAAGCCGGCTGGCGACCATGCCGCAGCCGATGTCGACGCCCACCGCGGCCGGAATGATGGCCTTGTGCGTCGCGATCACCGAGCCTATCGTTGCGCCTATGCCCAGGTGCACGTCCGGCATCGCGGCGACGTGGTGGTGGATGATGGGCAGGCTGGCGATATTCTCCAGCTGGCGCTTCGAATTCGCGTCGGCGTCGCCGGTCCAGATCCTGACCGGCACGCGCTGCGACGTGATTTCTTCCATGATCGGCATTGGCGGTTCCCGACTGGCGCCACGCTCGCATCGCGCACCGGGTGGCGGGGAAGTATGCGTAAGCGGCGGCGTCCTCGCAGCTTAGCAGGGAAGCGCGTCGGCCAGATTGCTCACCCCCGCCCACACTGCCCCCGCGCCCTGTTGAGCGAGCAGCTTCGCCCTGGTGTCGTCGTACAGGTGGAAGTTGAATCGCCTTGAGGCCGAGCAGCGATTCACCGCATAATCCGCAGCTGCAATGCCCAGCCGTTCCGACTTCCAGGATCAGCCATGTACCAGCTCTACTATTACCCCGGCAACGCCAATCTCGCGCCGCATATCCTGCTGGAGGAAATCGGCGCGGACTACAAGCTGGTGCTGGTCGATCGCAACCAGAACGAACACAAGAGTCCCGCCTACCTCAAGCTCAATCCGACGGGGCGCATCCCGGTGCTGGTCGATGGCGATCTGGTGCTGTACGAGACGGCGGCGATCTGTCTGCATCTGGCCGACCGCCACGCCGCGGCGGGTCTGGCGCCTGCGATCGGCAGCCGCGAGCGCGCCGAGTTCTACAAGTGGATCGTGTATCTCACCAACACGCTGCAGGCCGAGCTCATCGTCTACTTCTACCCGGAGCGCCTGGCCGATGATGCCGCCGCGGCGGCGCAGGTCAAGGCGCATGCAGAGCGCCGCACCGGCGACATGCTCGATCTGATCGAGGCGACGCTGGCTGCCGGAAGCGGCCCGTTTCTGCTTGGCGCGGCGTACCGCGCCGTCGATCCCTATCTGCTGATGCTGTGCCGCTGGACGCGCGGCATGCACCATCCGGCGCGCGCGCGGCCGCATCTGGCGCGCTTTCTCGAGACGGTCATGGCGCGCCCGGCGACGCAGCGCGCTTTCGCCGCCGAAGGTATTGCTGCGCCGTTTTACTGAGAGCCGCGGAGCAGGGCGATTCGATCGCGGCGCTGACATGCCGTGGTACTCCCGGCTGAGCGCTCGACCTCCGTTGTGTCCCACATAGCCGGTGGCGCGACCTATTTCTCCGCCTGCGGTTCGCGCAGCGTCAACGCAACCAGGGTTGCCAGAGCGAGCAGCAGAACGCCGACGGTGGCAAAGCCGGCTTTAAGCGAGTACGTCGCGAACATCGCCGCCCCCATCGGGCCGACCATGAACGCCACCGCCTGCGCGGCGCTGCCGATGCCGAAGGCGGTGCCGCGCCGGTCGCGGGTGACGTTGAGCGCGATCATGGTGTTCGTCGCCGGCATCATCGACGCGTTAAGGAACGCGGCGAGGGTGAAGGCAAGGACATAGAGCCAGACGGAGTTGCTGAGTGCGAGCAGCAGGTGCGCGAGCGCAGTGAGCACGCAGGTGACGGCGAGGATGTCGCGCAGGCGGTGTTTGCGGAAAAATCGCGTCGACAGTATCCATACGCCCAGAGCGCTGGCGATGCCGCCGAGCGCGAACGCGAGGCCGGTGACCGCAGTTACGTCGGCGCCCGCAATGTCCTTCAATGCGATCGGCGTCGCGACGGCCCTGAACGTACCCAGGGTGAACAGCGAAAAGTAGAGCAGGATCGCCAGCGCGAACTGCACTGTCGGCTTGAACGGGGGCAGTTCGATTGCCGCGCCCGAGGGGCCGAGCTCTTTCTTGCGCAGGGTGTCCGCGGGCACCAGGAAAATGACCGCGGTCGCGACCACGGCGATCAGCAGCCCGGAGGTGAAAATCGCGCCGCGATAGCCGAAGGCGATTGCCATGGCCGCGCCCACCGCCGGACCGATCGCGCCGCCCAGGTACTGCGCGCCGGAGACCGCGTTGAGGGCGTCCCTGACTTTGGCGTCGGGCACGCTGACGCTGGTGAGCGCTACCGCCGCGGGAACGAAGCCGGAGAGCAGGCCCTGCAGCGCGAGCGCGATGGCGACCTGCCACGGGGCGTTGATGATGCTGAGCACGAGCGAAGTGAGTGCGGCGAAATACACCGCGCGCACGAACATTTTCTTGCGCCCGAGCCGGTCCGAGAGCAGCCCCCACATCGGACCGCCGATCAACCGGCCGACGCCGAGCGAACTCATCCCGACCGCGACCCAGAGCAAGGCCGCAGCCTCGTCCCGGGCGCCGACCTGAAGGATGTACAACGGCAGGAACGGAAACCACACGTTCACCAGGAGCGACGTGCTGCCGGTGGCGCTGGCGATGGCGATGATCGCCCGCTTGTGCATGGCATGCGCCGCGTCCGCTGTCTTCTGAGTCATCGTGCTCCAGTAAGCGGGCCGGGGCCCTGCAGCTTCACCGCGCTCGTGCGCGGGTTGATCTCCCGAGGGCAGAGGGGGAGTCCGTCCTCATTATCGATGGAGACCGGGATTCGGGCTCAGGCGTCTTTCAGCAGTAGCGGGCCGATGCGGCGGGATTCGCCGAGGATCAATCGGGTGAGTTCTGCCAGCGATTCGTCCGTCACCGATTCGGGGGCAAGCACATGCTCGACCGTGCCGAAGTGCTCGACGTTGCGCATTTTCAGCAGCAGTCTTCCGCTGTCGAAATTGGCGAGCAGCTGCAGGTTTGCCTTGACTTCACACGGAACCACGAAGGTGGTCTTGACCACGGTGCCGCGCTCGTTGCGCTCGCCCAGGTTGGTGAAGGCGACTCCGGTATCCTCCAGCAACTGTTTCAACTTGGCATCCGATGGGATTTCGCGCGTAACGCGCAGTTCCTTGCCGGCCGAGAGGCGGTAATTCATCGTTACCTTATCGAACAGTTTTCTTGAGGCCGAGACTTCCAGCGCGTGGAAATCGACATCGCATTGCTCCCATTTCATACCGTCGAATTTGGGCATGCCGACGATCGAGTATTCCTTGCCGTAGGGCGGTTTTTCCGCGACGAACGGCTGGGCGAAATTCTTCAGATGGCGATAGGCCCGCTCCAGCGCCGCGCCGACCCGCGCGTTCTGCTCCTCCGCATCCGGTTTCTGCCTTTCCTCCGCGAGTTTTGCGGCCGCGGCCTGGCGCAATTGCGCCAGGAGGCCGCCGGGCGCCGCGTCGAATAAGGGAGTTTCTTCGGCCCCCGGCGCCGCCGTCGCGACCGTCGCCGTCGCGGGAGCAGTTGTCGCCGCGGCAGCGATCAGCTTTGCGAACGCGCCCAGGTCTTCATCCTCCAACGGAACGAAGCGCAGGCCGTAGCGAAAGCCCGACTCGGCCGGCAGATGCGCGCTCGAGACCACCCGCGCCGGCATCTTCAGCAGTTTCGGCGCTTCGGCGCCCGGATTCGCCGGCCGCGCCAGCAACAAGGTTACCGAGGTTCCGACGAGATCGGCATAGTCGCACTGTATGGCCGTGCCGCCGGCGGACAAATCCAGGGTGTGCGTGTGCAGGACAGGTTTGCCGTCCGCGCTATCGAACACCATCGCCGCCTTCCAGCGCACAGGATGGCGCTTGAATTTGCGGCGGTGTTCGACGTCCCGCTTCGGTTCGCTCATGAGAACGTCTTGCCTGGAAAAGGCACATTTTATACCGCGCACCGGGAGCGAATCCGGCAATCTGTAGAATACAATGCCCGCGCGCCACGCAATTTCTTCCATCAACTACCTGGAGTCTTCATGGCAGACGCTTCTCCCGCCGACTCGAATCCGAACACCGCCGCCAGTGCCGACGAAAAAAAGCGCATGCGCGAGCGGGTGGAAAAACTCAACGCCCTGCCCGCATCCGCGAGCAAGGGCAGCGTGGAACTTGCGAGCGGCCGTCTGCGCTACAGCGTCAGCGCCGGTTTCGTGCCGGTTGCGATGGGCATGTCCGATTCGCACAGGGGCGAACCGGACGCGGCGCTGTTTCTGACCAGCTATACCCTGGATGGCGTCGATGCGCCGGCGCAGAAGGCGGCGCGGCCGATTTTGTTCGCGTTCAACGGCGGACCGGGCTCGGCCTCGGTTTGGCTGCACCTCGGCGCGCTCGGGCCCAAGCGCGTGCCGATCAATGACGACGGCACCATGCCGGCGCCGCCTTACATGGTGCAGGACAATCCGCATTCGTGGCTGGAGCATTTCGACCTGGTGTTCGTCGACCCGCCGCACACCGGCTATTCGCTTAGCGCGAGCGAAGAGGCGAAAAAGAAAATGCTCGGCGTGGACGGCGACGTGGAGGCACTGGCCGAATGCATCCGTCTGCACCTGACGCGCATGCAGCGCTGGAGTTCGCCCGTGTACCTTGCCGGTGAAAGCTATGGCACCACGCGCGGGGCCGCCCTCGCCGACAAGCTGCAGTCGCTGGGCGTGTCGCTCGCCGGCCTGATCCTGGTGTCGTGCGCGATGGATCTGCAGACCCTGGTGTTCGAGGGCAAGAACGATCTGCCCTATGCGCTGTTTCTGCCCGCCTTTGCCTGCGTGGCGCAATATCACGGCAAGTTGAAGGGCAGTGTCGCGCAGTCCGCGGCAGCCGCGCGCGCCGCCGGCGAAGCGTTCGTGCAAGAGGACTACCTGCGGGCCCTGTATCAGGGCGCGCGCCTTCCGTCCCGGGACAAGGCGCGCCTGGCGAAGAAAATGGCGGAGTTGACCGGGCTCCCCGCGGCCTTGATCGAAGACCATAACCTGCGCATTCGCGACGAGGATTTCTTTTTCGAACTGCTGCGCGCCGAGGGCCGCCAGGTCGGGCGGCTGGAAGCGCGCGTCACCGGACCGATGGCGGCGCGCAAATCGCGCCAATGGGAATTCGATCCCGGTGTCGAGGCGCTGGCGGGGCCTTACACCATGGCGGCGAACGCCTATTTCGGCGACGTGCTGGGTTTGCGTACCGACCAGCGCTACGAAGTGCTGGCGATGGACGTCAACAAGGCCTGGAACTGGCTGCAGGGCGAGAATAAGGGCAACAGCTACACCTGCACCAGCGATGCGCTGGCGCGGGCGATGCGGCGCAATCCGCACTTGCGCGTGCTGGTGGCGAGCGGCTACTACGACCTCGGCACGCCCTATTGCGCCTCGGACTATTCGCTGGCGCAACTCGATTTGCCGCCCGACGTGTTGCAACGGGTTACGCACCACTATTACGATGCAGGTCACATGATGTACACGCGCGGCGCCGACTTGAAGAAACTCAAGGGCGATCTGGCCGAGTGGCTGAAGGGCTGAGGTGAGGGTGGGTGAGAGAACAGTTGTGCGATTCGAAGTCAAGGACACACGCATGAATTCATGCATCCGCAGCATTGGCGCGCCCCTGCTGCTGGCATCATCGCTGGCCCAGGCCGCGCCGCCGCCGAAGTAGCGCGCCGCGCGCCGGGGAACAATCCGCAGCACGTTTCACGCGGTTCGCGCCCATCGCCGCCGCGCCCCATTTGCCCGTAAGATGTCCGCCATGGCGCAGCAACACATGCACTGGACATCGCTCCTGTCTCATCACCGCCTGGGCGGCCCGGCTGCGGCCGGTCCCGGCCCGCGCTCGGCGTTCCAGCGCGATTTCGATCGCATTGTGTTCTCCTCCGCCTTCCGGCGCATGCAGGACAAGACGCAGGTGTTCCCGCTGGCGAAAAACGACTATGTACGCACGCGCCTGACCCACAGTCTGGAAGTCGCGTCGGTCGGGCGCTCGCTCGGCGTGCTCGCAGGCGACCATGTTCTGCGACAGCACCCCGAGATATCCGCGACCGGATACGGTGCCGGCGATTTCGGCGCCATCGTTGCGGCGGCCTGCCTCGCACATGACATCGGCAACCCGCCGTTCGGGCATGCCGGAGAGGCGGCGATTCAATCCTGGTTCGATAGTTCCATTCTCGGCAGTTCCATCCTCGCGCGTCTTGCCGCGGACGAACGCGCAGACTTCGCGCATTTCGAGGGCAACGCCCAGACCTTCAGGATACTCGCGCGCCTGGGCATGCCCGATAATCCGGGCGGGATGCAGCTCACCTGCGCCACGCTGGCTGCAGTGGCGAAATACCCGCGCTCCGCCTGGCTTCCGTTTGCCGCGCCGGTGGGCATCTCCGGCAAGAAGCACAATTTCTTCAACGCCGACCGCGAGCGCTTCGCTGCGGTGGCGCAGGCGACCGGGCTCCTCCGGCGCCGTGCCGGCGCGAACTGCTGGTGCCGCCACCCGCTCGCCTTCCTGGTGGAGGCGGCAGACGACATCAGCTATTGCGTGATCGACGTCGAAGACGCCTTCCGCGCGGGCGAGGTGAGCTACGCCGAAATCGAGCCGCTGTATCGCGGCATCGTCGCCGACCCGGCCGCGTGGAGCAAAGCCGGCGCGATCTCGACTGACGAGAAGCGCGTGGAATACCTGCGCGCCCGCACCATCGATGCGCTGGTGAACGAAGCGGCCGTGGTGTTTGCCGCGCGCGAGGGCGCAATGCTCGAAGGCAGCTTCGACGAAGAGCTCATTGCACTGATCCCGCACGCGCAGGTGCTGGAGGCGTTTCGCGCGCTGGCGCGCGACCGGGTCTACCACTCGGCGGTGGTGCTGAATCTGCAGAGCCCGGGCGCGGCGATCCTGGGGGAGCTGCTGGACGCGTTTGTCGGCGCGGTTGAGGCTGCGGCCAGCGGAGCGCCGGTTTCTGCTGAGCGAACAATCCTGAATCTTCTCCCCGGGCAGTTTCTTTCCGCGGATGGCAAGGCGGCGGGCGACCTCTACGCGCGCGTGCTCGGAATCACCGATTTCGTCGCTGGCATGACTGACTCCTACGCGGTGGCGCTTGCGCTGAAAATACGGGACCTGCACGAACGCAGCGAACAATAGAATTTTACGATTGCAACAATCGATCTCTCTCGGTCTGGAAAGGGTACCCATGAAAACATTCCCTGCGTCCTCCCTGCTGCGCTGGATGCTCTGCGCGCTGGCCGGTCTGGCTGCGCTCGGCGCACGGGCCGAGGGCCTGCCGCTGGAGAAGATCCGGCTGCCGCCAGGCTTTCACATCACGCTGTTCGCCGGCGATGTTCCGAATGCGCGCGGCATGGCCTGGGGCGACAAGGGCACGCTGTTCGTCGGCTCGCGCCGCGAGGGCAAGGTCTATGCGATAAAGCACCGGGGCGGAAAAGCGACGCAGGTGCGCGTTATCGCCACGAATCTCAACATGCCCAGCGGCCTCGCGTTTTCGAACGGCGCGCTTTACGTCGGGGCCGTCGACCGCATCCTGCGCTATGACGATATTGAAGCCCGCCTCGCATCCGCCCCGGCCGGCGCGCTGCGGCCGGTGGTGGTCAGCGACAAATTTCCGGACCAGACGCACCACGGCTGGAAATACCTGCGCTTCAGTCCCGATGGCTGGCTCTATGTGCCGGTGGGTGCGCCTTGCAACGTGTGCCTGCCGGACGAGCGCCATGGTCTGATCGCGCGCATCCGCCCCGATGGTTCCGGCTACGAAGTATTCGCACGCGGCGTCAGGAACAGCGTCGGTTTCGACTTCGACCCGGTCACGCGCGAACTCTGGTTTACCGACAACGGCCGCGACAGCATGGGCGACGACCTCCCATCGGACGAGCTCAACCACGCGCCCAGGGCAGGCATGCATTTCGGATTTCCCTATTGCCACCAGGGCGACACGCCCGACCCGGACCATGGGACGCGTCCGTGTTCGGAATTCACCCCGCCAGTGGCGATGCTCGGACCGCATGTGGCGTCGCTCGGCATGCGCTTTTACACCGGCACCCAATTTCCTGCCGAATACCGCAACAACATTTTCATCGCCGAGCATGGCTCGTGGGACCGCAGCAAGAAAATCGGCTATCGCGTCAAGCGCGCCATCGTGGCCGGCGGCAATCTGGTGCGCCAGGAAGTATTCGCCGAAGGCTGGCTGCAGGGCGAGTCGGCGTGGGGCCGGCCGGCCGACATCGAGGTGATGGCCGACGGCTCACTGCTGGTGGCGGATGATCACGCCGGGGCGATCTATCGCATCAGTTACGGCAGCAGGAAATAGTAGCGGCGTCGTCCCGCCTTAAACTCATTCGATCACGCCCAGCCGGCCGCTGTGCGAGCCCATGTACCACAGCCTGCCGCCAGCATCGACGATCATCTTGCGGATGCCGGTGTTGCGCGACGGAAGCTGTATCACCCGCAGTTTCTCGGTCCCGGGATCGAAGCGGACCACGGTGTCGGTGTTGATTTCGTTGACCCATACCATGCCGCCGCCGTCCACCGTGACGGCATAGGGTCCGGCATCACCGCCGGGCAGGGCGTATTCCTTGACAACTTTCATCGCCGCCGGATCGAGCTTCGCCAGCTTGCCGTTGCCGTAGTTCGCAACCCACAGCATGCCGTCGGGCGCGGTGGCGACGCGGCGCGGCCGCGCGCCGCGGCCGATGTCGACCTCGCTCATCTTCCCGCTCGCCGGATCGAGCCTGCCCATTTTGTCGTCGCCCATGCGGCAGAACCAGACGTTGCCTGCCAGATCGAGCGCGAGCCCATAGGGGCCGCCGGAGGTCGGGTATTCCTTGATCGCGCCGCTCCTGGTGTCGAGGCGGCCGATCTTGTCGCCGCTCTGTAACGTGAACCAGATGGTGCTGCCGTCGTCGGTGATCACCAGGGTATGCGGTCCGCCGCCGCCGGAGGGTGTCTTGAACTCGGCGATTTTTCCGCTCACCGGGTCGAGCCGTCCGATGCTGCCGTTGCCGTTGCCGGTGGTCCAGACGATGCCCTGCTTGTCCACCAGCACGCCGTGCGGGCGGTGTCCGGGGGGCATCTCCCATTCTTTGAACGTCTGCGTCTTCGGATCGAAGCGCGCCACCTTGTTGCCGCTCATCACCGAAATGAAAATGCTGCCGTCCGGCGCAGCGGCCGGGTCGCGCGCGAACTTCGGTGTCGGTACCGGCCATTCCTTGACTTTGCCCGCAAGCTCGGGGTGCGCGCCGGGTGCGATGCCGTAATTCGAGCCGCCGGCCCAGGCGGGGAGCGGCGCGGCGAGCAGCAGTAACAGATAAACGATTGGATTCATGCGCACCTCCGGTCGACAAATTCGATGGTCATTTTACCCAGCGTCGCCGCGCTGCGGTTTGGTCGCGGACGCGATCGATGCATAGCGCGGCCAGTGTCGCAGGTAGGTGCGCTCGATCAGCGGCAGGGCCAACGCGCCGAACATGGCCGCGCCTACTGCTGCGATGACCAGGTCCCTGCTCTGCAGCCAATAGGCAATTGCGGCCAGCCCGACGATCGCTGCGAAATTGAGCATGACGATGCCGGCTTCGATCCGGTGAATGTTATGTCTCACCACGTTTTTGCAGTGAGGGCACTCGATCTCCAAACCGACCAGCACGGTCTCGCTCAGTCGTCGTTTTGCAATGTTCGAGCCGCAATCCGGGCAACGGTAATCCATTTGTGATTCCTAAAAGACCGGTTACCCAGTCAAAATACGCCGAGGATCAGGCCCGCCGCCATCGCCGTGCCAACCCCGCGGCAGGATTGCAGCGCCTGCGCTTCGATTTTTTTCGGGCGCAGAATCTGCTCCGGCGATTGGGCGTGGGTGCAGACGATAAGTGGCGGAGCGACCGGTTTCAGGCGCCACCCGGTGGCGATGCGCTCGATCTGCCGCGCAGCGCTCGCGCCGTCAGAGCCGGCGCAGATCAGGCTGGCGTAGGGGCGGCCGTTAAGCAGTTCCAGCACCGCGTAGTAGGTGCGGTCGAAAAAATCCTTCATCAGGCCGGAGACCGCCGCCAGATTTTCCGGCGTGGCGAAAATGTAGCCGTGCGCGCCGATCAGGTCGTCCGCCCCCGCATCGGGCGCGCGCAGCAGCCGGACCTGCACCGAGGATTCCGTCGCCGCACCCTCTGCCGCCGCCTGCGCCATCTGCAGCGTGCCGCCGGTCATCGAATGATAGACGATCAGCAGAGTTTTCATCGCGTCCTGCGCGCCGGGCCGTGCGCGTCGCTCATTTGTCGGCGGCGATCTGGCGCAGCGCCTGCTCGAATACCTCGGACGGTTGTCCGCCTTGAATCAGGTGGCGGTCGTTGACGATCACCGCAGGTACCGCCTGGATGCCCTGTTCGAGATAGAAACGCTGCTGTTTGCGCACGTCCGCAGCATAGGCATCCGAAGCGAGGATCTCCTTCGCCCGCGCCGGATCGAGACCGACCTCGCCGGCGAGTCGAATCAGCAGCGCATGCGCGCCCGGATTCTCGCCGTCGGTAAAGTAGGCTTTGAACAGGGCGTGCTTGAGCGCCAGCTGGCGGCCCTCCAGCTCAGCCCAGTGCAGCAGCCTGTGGGCATCGAAGGTGTTGTAGATCCGGCTGCGCTTGGCCAGGGCGAAGATGAACCCGACTTCTTCGCCGCGTGCGCGGATCATCTCGCGCGTCCTATCCGATTGTTCGGGAGTCGCGTTGTATTTCTCGGCCAGATGTTCAGTGATGTCCTGACCTTCGGCCGGCATTTGCGGGTTGAGTTCGAACGGCTGAAAATGAATTTCCGTTTTCACGTCTTCGCCCAGGCGCGCGATCGCCGCTTCCAGCGCCTTCAGCCCGATCGCGCACCAGGGGCAGGAGACGTCGGAGACGAAATCTATTTTCATCGGCGTGCTCATGGCGAAAACTCCTTTACCAAGGTCATCCCGGTGTCAGCGCTTTCAGCTGGTAGCCGATGCGCGGGAAGTGCACGTGCAGCGTGCCGGCGCGCGCGTCGCTGCGGCGCAGGCTGTAGCGGGTGCGGGTGGCGGCGATCAACTCGCCTTCGGTCGGCTCCAGGCCGAAGCTCTCCGCGGTGATGCTCACTTGGGTACCAAGCGCAATGCCGTGGTCGTCCTGGAAAAATTCGCTTTCGACGCTCGCGGGTGTCGCCTGTCTGGCTACCGCAATCGCGGCCGACGCATCGGATTTTTCCATGGTTCCCGGGCCGAATGCACCCATGCGATCCATCCACGCAACTAGTCCGGGCGTGGCATCGAAAACGCCGGCGAGCGGCGCGATGCGCCGGGTAAACCAGAGCGCGTGATAGCAGGAAAAATCGGCGAGGCAGGGTTGCTGGCCCATGACGAAAGGTTGATGGTCCACCATGCTGGCGATGCGGCGCAGGTAGGATTTGTACGCGGAGGTGGCATCGGCCGCGGCCATGCGCGCC
>Ga0163199_1000048_pt1 | contig 77989 bp, 67 predicted proteins | sample PL_2010_150m_FD_113537 | JGI IMG/M metagenome (GOLD analysis project Ga0163199, IMG submission 113537) | Freshwater microbial communities from Powell Lake, British Columbia, Canada to study Microbial Dark Matter (Phase II) - PL_2010_150m | ecosystem: Environmental > Aquatic > Freshwater > Lake ...
AGCCGTGTTACCCGGCCACATCTCGCAACAGATCGGCCGACCGTATTGGTTCAGGGCGGCGCCCACCACCATCTGGTTCAAATCCGGACGGTGATCCTTGCTGAACCCGCGCACTCCCAGCTCCTCGCCGCCTTCTCCTTCAAAATAGATGGAGGTGGTATCGAAAAACACCAGATCAACCTGATCAAACAGGTTCCGCTTGTAATGATACAATCGTTCTTCAATCAGGTCTTTGACGTATTGTCCGCCAAATGCGGAGGGCCCTTTCGATTCCAACAGGCTGCCCAGAAAGGCCATCGCACGGTAATCGTGCTGGAAAAACGTCTGCGGCGGGTGACATCCCGGATAATTTGATCCAACCCCAACTCTTTTATTAAAATAATAATACCTGACTATTGATTATGTGGTAGTTACGATTTTCGACCCGACTCAAACTGTCGAAGACCAGTCTGACAACTTAACTTTGTAATTGCTAAGAAAACTATTCCCAAATTTTGATCTGGGTTAACAATAAAGTTATCTTTGGACAATAGCTAAAAAGAAATGGAGTAACCCAAAGTAAAAGACCGGCAAATGCAATATGTGACAGTAAGAAACGAGTCACTTTTAGAACGAAATTTATCAAGAGGTAATCTTTTGGCATTTAATACCTTATATAAGGAGTATAGTGGTAGATTGTATAGTTTTGCATTTGGGTATTTAAAATCTGAAGATGAATCTGAAGAATTGGTTCAGGAGGTCTTTACCATAATCTGGGAAAAGCGGGCAGATCTGAAAGAAGAACTCTCATTTAAGTCTTTTTTGTTTACAATAGCCTTCAATATCATCAGGAAACACTTCCGGACCAAAGCTCATTTGTCTGATTATTTTAAATCCGGTCTCTGTGATGATACCGATGTACAAACCGCTCAGCAAGTTTCCTATGATTCTCTTTATCAATACATAACCAAGATAATTGACCAATTACCCAAGCGACGCAGAGGAATATTCATGAAAAGCCGGTTGGAAGGTTTAACAATAAGAGAAATTGCAGAAGAACTGAAGATAAGCCATAAAACGGTGGAAAATCAATTGACAGACGCTTTAAAATTCATCAGGACAAATCTTGACAGGGAGTATTTACCGGCTATTTTATTTTTCGCGCTGTTTGTATCATGATCTTTAAAATGGTTATCATAAAAATAGCCTGGTCTTGATTCCTGAGGTTGGATGGCTATGCTTTCCGCTGGCTGTTGACAATCCGGCCTTCCGCGTGAGCCATGTCAATGCCCGTTCAGTCCGGAAAATGAGCTCATCGCCGGATCGAACCATCACCCGTTCAGGTGTTCCCGGTACGCTCCTTCGGGTGTGGGAGCAGTCCGGTCAATCCGGCGAAGTGGAGCTCACCTTACCATCCGGCTTTAAGGCCACCCGGGCACAACCCGTGACGCTAAGGGGTGAAAAAGCAGGATTGCCTTTGCAGTGTGGTTTTGCTATTAAAACGACTGCAAGAGGATGGATGGAGCCTTTTCCGACACAGTGGCTCCAGTCACCGACAGTATAAACACTCTACAAAAAAGGGGAAAGTGACCGTTAACGGTAAAACTTCAGCGGATATTAGCGGAGACTTATTGAAAAGCATTGAAAAACAATCGGGGTTAAAATTTTAGTTCCGATAAAACCTTAATAGTATGGCAACAGAATTAATAGTTAGAGTAGGAAAAACAGAAAAAAACTACGCCGCATATGTGGAAGGATTGGACGGGTTTGTGTGTACAGCCGATACCTTCGAAGAGCTGAAGAAAGAAGTGACTGAGGGTATTGATTTCCATCTCACCGGCTTAAGGGAAGACAGCGATCCGGTACCGGATGTATTTAACGGCGAATATGTTCTCGTATTTAAGTGGAATATTGAAGGGTTGCTGGATTATTACCGGGGAATTTTGTCCCTTGCCGCACTGGGACGCATTACTGGCATAAACCAGACACAACTGGGGCATTATGCCGCCGGAAGGTCAAGGCCACGAAAACAGCAAGTTCAAAAGATAGAAAAAGCATTGCACCATCTCGGAGAAGAGCTTTGCACAATATCGTTTTAATTTGTTTGATGACAAATATTGACTCCTAAGAAGTATGGCTCTGAAGCTTACTATCAGTCTGATGACCTGATAAGAATCTTAACTGACTAAATCAACCCACTGCCTGAAACGATGAAGAATTTATAGCGTAAAAATTCATTCGGGGATTCTTCTATTGCAAAAAACTTTCAATAGCATAAAACGGCAACGATATAAGGGTTTTTTCTTTTTTAAACGGCGCTTGTGATATTTTGAGAGCAGTTTCACTGTGATATTTTTCGATAAAAATATGCATGCTCTTCATGCGCCCGCTGGAGCCCGATTTAATTTCCACTGGTATAATACGAGCCTCTTTTTCAATTAAATAATCGATTTCGGCAGTACTGTTCTTTGCATCCCTTCCCCAATAAAACAATTCTGCTTTGGAATAGGGCGACCGGCAGGCAATAAGTTCCTGCCCGGCAAACTGTTCAGCCACCGCACCCTTAAAGATGGCTGTAAAATCCTTTTCCTTCGCTGTATCCGAATAGATCCCGCTCACCGCTTGAAAAAGACCGATATCCAGGAATAATACCTTGAAAATAGATTCATGAACAGCGGCAGCCAATGGAAGACCAGCACCGCTGGTTTGTCTGATACGGTTAGCAACTCCTGCCGTTTCAAGGAGTTCCAGTGCCTCCTTAAGGTCCCTCGATTTTACAGAACGATCTATAAGTGCATAAACAAACTTTTGTCCGACAATTGCAGGTATTGCATTGAAAACTTTGCGGAGATGAACATGCCTGGATATCCGTGAATATTTAGCGAAATCATCGATGTAAGTATCGAGGATGGAGCGCTGTATTCTTTGACAATTAATAACATTGCGGGTTTTAACGTATTCCTTTACAACGGCTGGCATACCTCCTATGATGAAATACTTCCGGACATATTCGTTTAATTTTAAATGAAGGCTTTCCGGCAGATTCTCCAGGTTCATAAAATCAAGTATATATCTTCTCAGTTCCGTTTCTCCGATTGCGTCAAGAAATTCTCCAAATGAAAGGGGATAGATATGCAGATATTGTATCCTTCCTACCGGCATCCTGAATTTTTCCGAAGATAGGGCAAACTCTACCAGTGAACCGGCACCTATGACATGCAATCCAGGCATTTCTTCATAAAAGTAACGCAGCGAAACAATTGCATTCGGACACTCCTGGATTTCATCCAGAAACAGCAGGGTCTTTCCTGGTACCACTTTCTTAGTGGTAAACAGGCTCATTTTCTCAATAATTTCAGCAGGGATGCAGGTGTTGAAAATATCTTTAAACTCAGGATTCCTTTCAAAGTTAAGGTATATTAAATTCCCAAATTCCCGGGTACCGAATTCATTAACAACAAATGTTTTACCAGTCTGCCTTGCCCCTCTTATCAGTAGTGGACGACAGTCGCCGGAATTCTTCCAGTCAGTTAAGACTTTATAAATATCCCGTTTCATTTTTTCGGTTATAATCCAGGGATAAAATTAAAACTTTTTGGCTATAATCCAAGGTTAAAACAAAAATATTTTGGCTATATTACAAGGATAATTGCTGCAGCCGATGACAGGTATGCTTTAAAAGGTCAGCAATGATCATGTTTTCAAACAATCCGCCAGGCAGGTGAGGTAGCTGGCTTCCAGAACCGGCAACCAGCCTTTAGACGTATTCACTGATACTCCTGCATCATTGGCGAGGGATGACAGCTCAAGTAACTGGCCGATCCGGCCGGCACATAAACGGATAAAGGTTATAAAGCCGGAGAGATTATGAATATTCTGTATGTGCCTTACATCTCTTTGTATATAGGTTTCAAAATAAGCCGGATAAAAATCGGATGGTGGTATCTTTTGATAGTAGATTCTGGGATAAAAGCCATCGACGATCCACTGGTGGAAATCCCATTCCTTCTGCGCTGGTCCTAGCCAGGGTTGTCTTTCCCGATTGCCTGGGCGCTGTTATGGTAACAACCGGGAATAGCTTCATCAGCCTCGTTACCTGTGCTTCCAGCGTTCGGTTTATGAGTTCCATAATTTAATTGTGCAGGTGCTTTTCAAAGGATTGTCATCAATTTCCGCAGCCGGGGGTGAGGCGGATCTTCGAGGAAGAGAGGTTTGAAGAACGAAGCACTTGATTTGTGAGGTACCAATCAGTCCTGTTCAAAACGGGAAACGCGACGGGTAGGGAATCGTGTTAAAATCCGGTTCGATGGAATAAGAATACAGCCCGTCAAGTTTTGTCATCTGGTAATCAGGAAGAGTACAGGTCGGCGGAGCTGAATGTATGCGAACTGACGGGTTCATAAAACGGAGCTCCGCTAGCTTGGACAGTGAATAAACACCCTTGACTTTTTAACAAAATAAATGATTAACTTCCTTTACTTTGTTACAAACAATTACTATATCTGCCTTGACATTGTTACAAAAATAAACATAATATTATGATTTTTAAAAGAATAGTAGAAAAGAGCCTTGAAGCCTGGAAGAAGAGTTCAAATCGAAAGCCACTTATCATCAGGCAGCCCTGGAACAAATGAACAAAGTACCGGCTGAATCATTTGCACATCCCGTATTGCGTGACTAAGTTGGGGAAGCCATCAGAAATTTGGATGATGCGAAGGTTATTCAACTTATTTATCCGACCACCGATCTTGAAATTCCGGTAAAGCCGGATCTGAGAAAGTCGCCTCGCCTTCAATTTCTGGATCCGGGAGAAGAAACAATCCTCATCAGAAGTTGATCTGGTTTATCCGTATCGGGACAAGGTTATTCCTATCGAGATAAAATCAGGAAGTGAAGGCACCCTGAAATCACTCCACCAGTTTGTTGAGCGCTGCAACCATTCCTATGCAGGTGTAGGGGTTATTATTTCGACACTCTCTTTACTTATTTCCTTTATGAATGGATCTCCCTCATAAAAATATCTTGTTGGATATGGATGTGTCTCAATTATTGGATATTTGATATTTATCCTGGAATATAGTTTCAAGTTATCAAAAATGTTATCGCCAAACTGGTCAGAAATAAGCAATAAATCTATATCCGACCACTCATGAGTCAATCCTTTAGCAGCAGAGCCAAATAGCAATACTTTATGAAAAGTCAATCCATTTAGCTGACAATCAGATATAAAGGATTTTGCTGTTTTTATTGCAATCTCTCTAGTAACCATAATCTTAATTGATTTGTTGTATCCAACATCGACATGGTGAACTGCTCATTGCAAATATTGTGCAGTTTGGTTAAGTAGTCAGGATATCGACCCTCTAATTGAAATCTGTTTAAGCTAAGCAGAAATTCACTTCTGTCATCCGTTAACTTTATCGGTGTAGAAGTAAGCAAGTGAATTAGATTATGAGTTCTGGGTGGTACATTCTCCTGATTATATTTTATCCAAAGGGATTTGCATATTTTTTCGATTACAAGATGAGCAAAGAACAAGGATTGTAAATAATTAAGTCCTTTAAACAATGTATCAACAGCAGTCCAGTCATCTTCTGCCTGATCAATCCAGAAATTAATATAGTCCTGTTTTGTCATCATAATCTCAAAGATAATATTTTTTCACGGAAATCAAGGCATGAATGCTCCATACTTACATCTAACGTTCACCAGCGGTTTCAACAGGAAGGGGGGGTGACAATTTGTCCCCACCCTAGAGAAAACAATTCGTCTCTCTTTCTCATTTTCTTTATGTAACCACTTTTGTTTTAGGCTGCCGCTTGTTTAAATGTTTAGCTTTAATGCTGTTTTATTACCCCGAATTCACTCGAAATCATGAAAAGCATAATTCTCCTGTCGATCCTTGCAGTGCTTCTGTCCTGCTCCAACCAAAGCAAAAAACAACCCGCCGACCTGGTTTTGCAGTATAACCAGCCAGCCCAATCCTGGAACGAAGCCCTGCCTGTCGAGAACGGCCGTCTGGGTGCCATGGTATTCGGGACTGTCGCCCGCGAGCGAATTCAGTTCAATGAAGAAACCCTCTGGACCGGTGAACCTCATGATTACTCCCATCCGGGGGCATCGGAATATCTGGATACGATCAGGCAGCTGGTTTTTGCAGGCAAAACGCGCGAAGCGGAAGAAATTGCCATGGAGCATTTTATGAGTGTTCCTATCAAAGATATATACAATGGTCAAAGACTTTAACCTGACTAATAGATAACTCAGCTTCAATAATATCTGAAGTTTTTTCACTAATTTTCCTGGCACTAAATTTTGAAACAACCACTTAATAACTAATACGATGGCTCCTTCACGAAAAATGAACCGGCGCAGGTTCCTCGAAACCACTGCTTCAGCCTCACTGGCCCTGACTATTGTGCCACGCCATGTAATGGGCGGACCAGGCTTTGTGGCACCCAGCGACAAACTGACTATTGGATATATCGGTTGCGGTACTCAGGGCCTCAGAGAGATGACCGGACTCCTTGCAGATCCTGCAGTTCAAATAGTTGCCGTGTGTGATCCCAATCAATTCACCACGGATTATGTGGACTGGTCCCCTGACGGAGTGCGGAACGATATCCGAACTGCGCTGCAGGACCCTCAATGGGGGGAAAAAATGAATGGTATTCCGGGGGGAAGAGACATCGGCCAGGAGTTAGTGCAGAAATATTATGCCAAATCCAAAGATTCAGGGAATTTCAAAGGATGTTCGTCGTATGCCGATTTTCGGGAATTACTTGAAAAAGAGCAGGGTATTGATGTGATAAAAATTATGACCCCTGATCACCTGCATGCGGCCATAGCCATCGCTTCCCTGAAAAAGGGCAAGCATGTGGTCACTCACAAACCTATCGCCAACAGGATGAACGAGGCAAAATTATTGATTGAGACCACCCTGAATACAGGATTAGGCACCCATTTGCTGGCATGGAGCAAACGACCCGACTACGATACCATAAAGAATTGGATAAAAGATGGATTTATCGGCGATCTAAAGGAGATACACAACTGGTCGAACCGGCCAGTCTGGCCCCAATGGCAAAGCAATCCGGCCGAAACACCGCCTGTCCCCCCGGGTTTTAACTGGGCGCTCTGGCTGGGGCCGGTACCGGACCGTCCTTATCATCCCAACTACACCCATGCTGTCTTTCGCGGCTGGTACGACTTTGGTGGCGGAAGCATAGCCGATATGGGCCATTACAGCCTGTTCCCATTATTTCTCACACTTGGGATCAATACCCCTGCCATCAGTGCGGAGGCTTGTGCCACCACCACCTGCACCTTAAATAATCATGTGGCAGTTGGTGTAAACAATGAGGTGGCTTTTCCATTATCCTGTATCATTCGTTTTCAATTTCCTGCCCAGTCTGAATTACCTGACTTTGACCTGATTTGGTATGATGGCGGTATGAAACCTTTTGTACCCGATGAACTGAGATCCGTTGGAAAGACATTAGCGCCCGAAGGAATGATGTTCGTGGGCGATAAGGGGAAAATAGTTGCCGGCTTCAGAGGTGAAAATCCGGTTCTCCTCCCCGAATCAAAAATGACCTATCTCAAAAAAGAAGAAAGTGAAGACAAGGAGACCTTGAGTAATAACATCTGGATCGAAGCTTTTAAGAACAAAAAGCAATCTCCGGGAAGTTTTATTCACGCGGCTTCTGTAACCGAAACAATCCTTTTGGGCGCAGTTGCTTTGCAGGCCGGAAAAAAAGTTGAATATGATTCAGCAGCCATGAAGATAACCAACCTTCCCGAAGCGAATAAATTCCTGACCAGAGAGTATCGCGGGGGATGGGAACTTTAAACTCCAAATTCTGAAAAAACCATTTAACGCCAATACTATGACAAGGATTGCACGCAGGGATTTTCTCGAAAAATCATTGATGACCGGAGCAGCGGCCGTGGTTTCCCAATGGCCATTAAATCTGAGCGCCCTGTCACCGGCGAAATCCGGCAAATTACCCCTTGGTTTCCAGATCTGGACGATCAGGGACCAACTGATAAAAGATTTTTCAGGAACTCTGAAAATGATGGCAGGTTTGGGATATCAGAGTGTGGAAATGTGCTCCCCTCCCGGATATGGTTTCGAACCTCTGATGAACATCAAACCAAAAGAGATGCTTCAGATGATCAAAGAGGCAGGTCTGCGCTTCGAAAGCACTCACTATGGGATGAATGAACTCAGGAACAACCTGGATGAACGTATTGAGTTTGCTGCAGAATCAGGTCAAAAACAGATGATCCTGTCAGGTTTCGGTTTGCCCGCCGGAGCAACGATGAGCGATTGGATGAGGGCTGCTGATGATCTCAATAAGATAGGTCTGAAAACCAAAGATGCAGGTATTCAGATGGGCTATCACAATCACCACCTGGAATTTGAAAAAATTTACGGGGTACTGATCTATGATGAGCTGTTAAATCAATTCGACCCGGAAAGTGTAAAAATGCAATTTCAGGTGGCGGTAATCAGTATCGGATATCAGGCTTCCACTTATTTTAATAAGTACCCGGGAAGATTTATTTCGGCACATCTGGCAGATTGGTCAACAGTTGAACAAAAGAATGTGGCAATGGGCAAAGGTATTGTTGACTGGAAAGGATTTTTCGATTCGGCAAAAAAGGGTGGAGTGAAAAATATCTTTGTTGAAATGGATCCGGATACCTTTCAGGATAGTGCGACCTATTATCATAGCCTTTGACTGCCAGATATTGCATTTTACATCGACAATTGCCTTCGGAGCATGCTTTATGCCTGGAATTATTTCCAGAATCAGCTCCAATTAATCATGACATCAAGAGCTTTTTATCTGCTAGCCGCCCTGGTATTCCTGCTCCCCAACGGGGTAATCGCACTATCCAGCCCGCACCCGGAACACCCAAGGCCCCAGTTCTTCCGTGAAAAGTGGCTTAACCTGAAAATCGCAGAGAAGCTGGTAAGCCTTGCTTCTACCCGGGCCAATTTTGTTCCAGGGGCCATCTGGCCCGATAACCAGGGGGTCCACATCAATGCCCACGGGGGTGGGATCATCCATACCAACGGCCGGTATTACTGGTTTGGCGAATATAAAACCGGAGGACCCGAGGGAAATACGGCTATGGTCGGCGTCAGTTGTTATTCATCCGAAAACCTGTACGAATGGAAGAATGAGGGCATCGTGCTGAGTGTTTCCGACGATACCACCAGCGTGATCCGCAAGGGCTGTGTCATTGAGAGGCCTAAAGTCATTTTCAATAAGGCCACCGGCAAGTTCATCATGTGGTTTCATCATGAGTTGTTCGGACAGGGCTATTGTGCGGCCATGTCGGGCATCGCGGTTGCCGATGCGGTCAATCTCCTCGGCCGTGATTTTTCCAGGGGTCAGATGGCCCGGGATATGACCCTGTTTGTTGATGGTGACGGAAAGGCCTACCACATCTACTCTTCAGAAGAGAACAGCACTACTCAGATATCACTCCTGACGGATGATTATCTCTCCTATACGGGTAAGTATGTCAGGGCCTTTGTCGGCCGGTACATGGAGGCTCCGGCCCTGTTCAAGCATAAAGGAAAGTATTATTTCATGGGATCGGATTGCACCGGATGGGCACCCAACGCTGCCCGGTCGGCGGTGGCATCCAGCATCTGGGGACCGTGGAAAGAACTGGGAAATCCCTGTCGCGGAACCGCTGAAGAGAACGAAAAGACCTTCTGGTCGCAAAGCACTTACATCCTGCCGGTTGAGGGGAAACGAAATGCATTCATCTTCATGGCCGACCGGTGGAATCCCGACAATCCGATCGAGGGGCGGTATATCTGGCTGGCGGTGCAGTTTGACCCTGCAGGAAAACCCTTCATCCGGTGGATGGACCAGTGGAACCTGGAAGAATCCTTCAATTAACCGATGGAACAACTTATACAATTGAAATGGATGTATTACCAGTCATTTAGAATACTCATGAAAACATACCTTACAGTCGCAATTTTAATGTCATTCAGCACCCTGATGGCCGGCACCATCGACCGCAAGGCCGTCGTCGAACGGCATAACATTCAAACCACCGATGTCAACCCCATACTTGCGCTGGGCAACGGCAGGTTCTGTTTTGGCGTGGACGGCACCGGCCTTCAGACCTTTGGAGGCAACATCATGACCCACTGGGCCTGGCACAGTTTTCCGCTTCCCGAGGGGGCAACAATGGCCGACGTGCCCGAAACCGGAACAATTGAAACCGGCCGTCTGGTTGGCGAAATGAAGCAGGCCTCGGCCAAGCCGGAGGTGAGCTCCTGGATGTTCCAGAATCCGCATGGGTTCAACCTGGGACGGTTGCGGCTGACCGATGCGGCCGGCAAAGTCATTACCGTTGAGCAGCTTGCAAACCCAACCAGGACCCTGGATCTTTGGAAGGGGGTCCAGACCGCAGAGTACACCTTCAACGGGCATCCGGTAAAAGTTCAGACCACGGTTCATCCAGATTTCGACCAGGTGGCGGTCAGGATAGAATCTGAACTGATCGGAACCGGCGAACTAGCGGTTGAGTTGGAATTTCCCTACCCGGTAGGTTCTGTCAGCTGGAAATGGTCGGATCCGCTGTCCGGATTTGAAAAAACCAAAACAGCTTCGGTTGAAAACTGGCAAAAATACTGGATGAGCGGCGGGGCCATCGACCTGTCGGAAAGCAGGGACCCCCGCCGGAAAGAGCTCGAGCGGCGCGTGGTCCTGTCGCAATATCTTATGGGAACCCAGTCGGCAGGCACCTGGCCCATTACGGTCTCTGGGATCGTTGGGATAACGCCACAGAAGCGTTGGGCTGCTACGAAACCTTCCTTCCGGTAGCGCAAAAGCTGGCCAAACAATTTGATTATAAAGGTGCCAAATGGGGCAAGCAGGTGGGCCCGGAAGGCCGCACCGCCCCCTGGGACCCAACCTACCTACTCCACTGGCAGCAGCCTCATCCGATATTTTTTGCTGAACTGGAATATCGCCTGAAACCGACAAAAGCAACGTTGAAAAAATGGCAAACCATTGTTTTCGAAACGGCTGATTACATGGCTGATTTTCCAGTAACAGGCAAGGATCGCAAGTATCATTTAACGCCGGTTGTCACAGCTAACGAAAACGGGATCGGGGATGATCCCGCCTTCGAGATGGCCTACTGGCGCTGGGGGCTGGCAAAGGCCCAGGAATGGCGCGAAAGGATGGGTCTGAAAAGGGAAGCCCAGTGGGATAAGGTACTCAAAAACCTGGCACCGTTGCCCGTTGCGGATGGCGTATATCTGTACTGCAATAACTGGCTCGACAGCTATACCAAATATAATAGCGGGCACCCCGATCTGCTGGGCGTTTGCACTTTTCTCCCTTTTGTCGACGGAGTGGACAGGGAGACGGCCCGCCGTACAGTCGAAAAGATCGATAAAGAGTGGCAATGGGCCAACATGTGGGGCTGGGATTACCCCTGGGCTGCCATGGCAGCCGGCTGGGACGGCGCTCCGGACAAAAATGCGCCGGGTTTCCCGGATAACGGGCAGTGGGTGGTGAAATGGGAAGGACTAAAAAGGGCTCTTTGATACTATAAGTTCAGCAAAGAGGCCACCGGTGTGATTTTCGACCACTGGGGGAACGAAAAGTTCCCGGTCCAACCATAGTAATTACTCACAATTGAGAAAATTAACCTTAATGTTGCTTTCCTGAAAGATGGAATAATTGAGTACTCACTGGTGCATTGTTACTTTGTGAACTTTGTGTAAAGCCTTTGTGCCCTTTGTGGTAAAATAAATATTACCCTTCGGCAGTGTAAATGAATAGGAATATGCATAAAAGAATTTCGTATTTTTACTCGATATGACTACCGAAGAGGTTCAACGAATGCAATGGGAAAAATGAGCAATGAGGAAATTCATAAAGAACTTATCAATAAGCTTCATGTTGAACATGCTTTCTGGTCTTCCGACAATGCAGAAATATGCCATATCTCAGATGAAACCCTTATTGCCAATGTGTTGTTGCACCTTGATATTGATGATGTATTACTCCTTTTTAAACTCTATCCGAGAAGGAAGATTCAACAGGTATGGAAAGATAAAATGCTGGCTCAGGAACCTATGTATCATGGGCTGAACAGACTTTACTCTTTCATGTTTTTTAATATCAAGCACCCTGACAGGTTTATACGGGATTATAAGAATAAGCGATATAAATCGGTAATATGCAAGGTTTAGCTGAACGAACGAATATAATATTTGAGGCAGCATCCATGTTAAACTGTATAAATGGTTATACACTTATTGGAGGATCAGCTCTATCATTGCAGATAGGAAAGCGTTTAAGCGAGAATTTAGATTCTTGTAAGTGGTCAACTAATGTGAATTGAAAAAGTTGATGTTTTAGGTTTTGATCAGGTTAATTTCATCGTAAGCGGAGTGAAAATCTCGTTCCTGACCAAGCAGGAGAATCTAAGTCCTATTACCAGTGTAGTTCCTATCCTGAACAATATTAAAGCAGCGGACCTTGATTCCATTGCGGCGATGAAAGTGGAAGTAATGTTGCGCAGGAGCGAATGGCGCGACTATTATGATATTTATTCCATACTCATGGAAGGTAAATCATTAAAAGCAATGATTGCCGGAGCAGACAGTTATTCAAACCATCGTCTTAAAACAAGAGACGCCCTGAATTTCTTATCAAATAGCAATAATTATAAAAAGGAAAAGAACTTCCATCTTTTGAATCCTTTGTATGATATTGATGGTAAGGAAATCGAAGAATTGATTAAAATTTCTATCAGAAAAGAGTATTTACCTGATAATAAGGATTGAAATTTCCTTTCCATCTTCCCACTCTTTCGCTGGATCTGGATTAACAAAAAAGTTATCTTTGATCAACTGCTAAAAAGAGATGGAGTAAACCAAAGTAAAAGACCGGCAAATGCAATATGTGACATTAAGAAATGAGTCACTTTTAGTACGAAATTTATCAAGAGGCAATCTTTTGGCATTTAATACCTTATATAAGGAGTATAGTGGCAGGTTGTATCGTTTTGCATTTGGGTATTTAAAATCAGAAGATGAAGCAGAAGAATTGGTTCAGGAGGTCTTTACCATAATCTGGGAGAAGCGGGCAGATCTGAAAGAAGAACTCTCCTTTAAATCTTTTCTGTTTTCAATAGCTTTCAATATAATCAGGAAACACTTCCGGACCAAAGCTCATTTGTCTGATCATTTCAAATCCGGACTCATCGATGACATGGATATACAGACCTCTCAGAAAATAACTTATGATTCACTTTATCAATACATAACTGAACTTGTTGACCAAATTCCACAGCGACGAAAGGAAATTTTCATAAAAAGCAGGTTTGAAGGGTTAAGTATAAAAGAAATTGCAGAAGAACTGAAGATAAGCCATAAAACTGTGGAAAATCAATTGACAGACGCTTTAAAATTCATCAGGACAAATCTTAACAGGGAGAACATACCCGTTATTTTATTTTTCGTGCTATTTGTCTCCTGATTTTTCGAATCGACTGGTACCTCGCCAATGAAAAGTGGATGACGAGGGTCACGTCGGGGAAGTATCAGGAGTATTACGACGAACAATACCATAAGAGATAAGGCTCAAGGCTCAAGGCTCAAGGCTCAAGGCTCAAGGCTCAAGGCTCAAGGCTCAAGTAAGGCGTAAGTAAGGCGTAAGTAAGGCGTAAGTAATATAAGGCAGTAATAAGTATGTCAAAAATAAGGAACAAGGGGCTATGCAGAGGTCCGTACCTTGTATCTTACAACTTGTGTCTTACTTATTACTTACTTGAGCCTTGAGCCTTGAGCCTTGAGCCTTGCGCCTTGCGCCTTGAGCCTTGAGCCTTATTCCACGGTAACCGACTTGGCCAGGTTACGGGGCTGATCCACATCACAACCTCGCAGGACTGCAATATGATAGGCGAGCAATTGAAGGGGTATCACGGAAAGCAGGACCGAAAACTCTGGCAATGAATCAGGTACGCTGATCACATAATCAGCCAAACGGGAAATCTCCTGGTCCCCCTCTGTAACGATGGCGATGACGGTGCCTTTTCGGGCTTTGATCTCTTGTACGTTGCTAACCACCTTATCCAGAGTTTGGTCTTTGGCAGCAACAATCACCACGGGCATGTTTTCATCGATCAGGGCGATCGGACCATGCTTCATTTCTGCAGCAGGATATCCTTCTGCGTGTATGTAACTGATTTCCTTAAGTTTAAGTGCCCCTTCCAGTGCCACTGGGAAGAAAACTCCGCGGCCAAGATAGATGGCATTTTTGGTATGCTGAAAAATTTTAGCTACTTCCAGGATCTCAGAATCCTTGTCGAGAACCTGCCGGAGTTTTTGCGGGATCTGAACCAGTTCACGGATCAGCTCCTCGTACCTCTCCTGGGTCAGTGTACCGTTGTTCCGGCCCGTCATCAGGGCCATCATGATCAGCACGGTGACCTGCGCCGTAAATGCCTTGGTGCTGGCAACACCGATTTCCGGTCCGGCATGCGTATATACTCCGGCATCTGTTTCCCGGGCAATGGAAGATCCAACCACGTTGCAGATACCCAGAACGGTTGCATTCCGCTTCTTCGCCAGCTTGATGGCTGCCAGCGTATCGGCTGTTTCACCGCTTTGGCTGATAGCCAAAACGATGTCATCCGGATGAATGATCGGGTTCCGGTAGCGAAATTCCGAACTGTACTCAACCTCAACGGACACGCGGGCCAACTCTTCAAAGAAATATTCCCCCACCAGGCCGGCATGCCAGGAGGTTCCGCAGGCGATGATGATGATCCTTTTAGCTGAATATAATTTCTGAAGAACATCGTGAAGTCCGCCGAGCTGGATACCAGAAAAATCCGGAAGTACCCTGCCCCTGAAGGTGTCCTGAATCGCGCGCGGCTGTTCAAATATTTCTTTGAGCATGAAATGGGCAAATCCTTCCTTGTCAAACTCTCCAATCGAAAGGTCGAGTTCGAGGATCTCAGGCTGGTGTTCAACATTGCGAAGCGTCCGGAGCAGAAGCTGATTACGGCTGATTACGGCGAAATCGTCGTCATTCAGGTAAATCACATTCTGCGTATATTCCACCAGCGGTGTGGCATCGGAAGCCAGGAAATACTCACCATGACCGACACCGATCACCAGCGGGCTCCCTTTCCTGGCCGCGAACAGCCGGTCAGGCTCATCCTTGCATGCCACTATGATCCCGTAAGCTCCCTCAACCTTGTTCAGTGCCATCAGGATGGCAAGGTCGGCCGTCAAATCGCCTTCAAGATACAGGTGCTCGATCAGGTTAACGAGAACTTCGGTGTCCGTTTCGCTTTGGAATTCCACCCCGCGGGTTTTAAGATGACGCTTGATGGATGCATAATTCTCGATAATTCCGTTGTGAACCAGCACAAAATGACCGCGGAATGAACTCTGCGGATGAGCGTTCACTTCATTGGGTTCCCCATGGGTGGCCCAGCGTGTGTGCCCCATGCCTGTGGTACCGGTTTTAGGCCTGGAGATGCCGATCCGTTCCAGATCAGCCACCTTACCTTTGCATTTCTGAACGTTGAAACCTTCACCGATCAAAACAATCCCTGCTGAATCGTATCCCCGGTATTCCAGTTTCTTTAATCCGTTGATCAAAATGGGATAGGCTTCGCGGGTACCAATATAACCGACAATTCCGCACATAACAGTGGTTCAAAAAATTAGATCACGCTAAGTTAATATTATCCTTCTAATGGACAGGAGAAAACAAAAAAAAGGCACAAGTGTCGGAGATGTGTTTTGATCTTGATTTTTTTTGTCTTTCTTACAACTTACTTGAGCCTTGAGCCTTGAGCCTTGAGCCTTATTGAACCGGAGTGTAGGTGATTACCAGTTTCATGCCGCCGTTAACCGTACCGTTTTTCAAAATCAGACGGTTTCCGCTCGTTCGTTCATTGGTTATCACCAGGAACAATCCATTGTTGGCGATCCGTTGATCCGGATCGGGATGTAGGATATTCTGAAGATGCCGGCCGATATTAAACCTGTAGGTTGAAGTTTTGGCGTTAAAAGTGCCTCCGTAATAGGCTTCACCCAGCAGAAGGTCGTCGATAAATTCGTTTTTGCCACTGGCCCCGGCATTGAAAACCCTCAGCGATGTTGGCCGTCCGAATGTGCTAACCGTCGGATCATCAGGAATGGTTATAATCAGTTCTGCCTTGTTAATGGTGATCCTGTCATTAATCTTAGCCATAATGGCTTGCGGTATTTCCAATTTCAGATGTGATCGCAAACCGGCCATACTCTGCAGATATATTTCCGGATGGGTGTCGACGGAATCGTTGATCAGGTTCGCGATCGGTGTGCCCGAAAAATTATGATTAAACAGGTTGACCCAGCTGGAATTCGAATTGATAACCACATCATATTTAAGAGAATCGTTAGCAACATTATGATAATACAGGGTAAGTCTTGATTTCCCTCCCGTGAAGTCGAAATAGACTATAGAGCCACCCTGCTCTACCGGTTGAGATTCGAAATACAATCCTTTGAAAAAGGCCAGCCACGCGGTATTATTCGACAAGTTGGCGGTATCGGTATTGAGCAGTTTGTTGCCAAACTCGTCAGATAAACGGATCAGGATGGAATCCTGATCGGGCTTTGGGTAATAGGAAAAATCTCCAACCGTCACTGCGGGATCATAAAAACCCGTCATATTCTGATTGGAATAGTAGGTTGAATCGAAAAAAAGATTCTGCGTCAGTTCAAAGATTCGCATACTCTGAAGTGCTGTTGTGTCCCCGTAATAACCCTGATATTTCAGAAGAAGCATGGCAGAGTCGATCTGCGGGTCTGCACCAAAATCAACATCATTCGACGACAATCGCAGCTGTGCGAGCAGGTTGGCTGTTGACCGCCCGAAAATCGGGTCATTCATGCAACCAAGCAGTGAAGAGGTCCTTTTCTCGGTAGTGACGGAATCCTGCCGGAGAGTACTTGCAGAGATGACTGCAGATGAATCCACGATATAGTGGAACCGGTCGCCCGGAGGGGTCAGGTTCCATCCGATCTCATCACTATTGGTACAGCCGTTAAACGACAAGAATACAAGGCTTCCGGATAACAGTCCTATGCCTGCTTTGCGTAAAAAAGTATTGATCATGTATCTAAATGTAATAAAATCAGACCCCTAGTACATCCTGATAAAAAGTCGAATAAGCCTCCACAAAACTTTCGGGTTCCTGGTACTCCAGAAATGGCTTACCCGATTTTCTCAGAAATGATTCGACTTCCGGGTTAAGCACTTTACTGCCGATCATCACCGCATCTGAATGGGTAATGGCCATCTGGCTGATATGCACAAAATCCGGTACTGTTATAACGTCGACATCGGCCGGTTTGATACCCGGCATCAGAATTTTTTGCTTAAACAACTCATTCAGAGGTTTTTTAAAAGAATCCTGATATAAAGAATAGACCACTTTGGCGTGGCCGAACAAGGGGTCATCATAAAATACCTTTTTTAGGTATAGCGGGATCAATGCAGTAAACCAGCCATGGCAATGAACGAGATCGGGAGTCCAGCGCAATTTCCTGACTGTTTCCAAAACACCCCGGGCAAAAAAGATAGCCCGTTCGTCGTTGTCCGGAAATTCAACTCCATGCTCATCGTTTAAGATTGCCTTCCGCTGAAAATAATCTTCATTGTCAATAAAATACACCTGCATCCTGGCGGCCTGAATGGAGGCCACCTTGATGATGAGGGGATGATCTGTTTCGTTTATAATCAGATTCATACCCGAGAGGCGTATGACTTCGTGCAACTGGTTCCGGCGTTCATTGACCATACCGAAACGTGGCATAAAAGTTCGGATTTCCCGTCCGCGCTCCTGGATGCCCTGCGGCAGAAAACGGCTAATTGTAGCCATCTCATTTTCAGGTAAATAGGGCGTGATTTCCTGGGATATGTAAAGAACCCTGGGCTTTTTCATCCTGTCGGATTTTTCCTTTCTGAACGCAAAGGTAGTAATAATTGAAGTAAAACATAACTTGTTAACAATAGTAATGGGTTATGAACATCAATTATGGCTACTTTCGCAAACCATTTTTATATGAAATGAAGATATTTGAAACTATAAATGCCACCCGGGAGCATGTTCATTCCCTTTCAAATCAACATCTGACAGTCGGTTTTGTTCCGACGATGGGTGCACTCCATGAAGGGCACCTCTCGCTCGTACGCCGGGCCACCCGGGAGAACGACCGGGTTGCCGTCAGCATTTTTGTGAACCCTAACCAGTTCAATAATCCGGCCGACCTCGAAAAATATTCCCGGAATATTGGGGCCGATCTTGAATTGTTGAAACCTTTTTTAGAAGAAGATGATTTTATTTTTGCCCCGTCAGTTGCTGAGATGTATCCCATAGCAGAAACCCAGGTGTATAATTTCGGATCTTTGGCCGAAGTGATGGAGGGCAGGTTTCGTCCGGGCCATTTTAACGGTGTTGGCGTGGTTGTGAACAAGCTTTTCAGGATAGTTGAACCCCTCACTGCCTATTTCGGGGAAAAGGATTTTCAACAGCTTGCGATCATACGGCGGCTCGTCAGTATCGAACAACTTCCCATAATAATTATTCCCTGTCCGATCATGCGGGAACCCGACGGTCTCGCAATGAGTTCGCGTAATGTTCAGTTAATGCCGGACCACCGCCGTGCGGCCCCGCTGATCTTTGAAACTCTCACCAAGGCCGCTGGAAAAGTTATCTCAGCCAGTCCGGAACAACTCAGGCAATTCATTATTTCAACCCTTAATCACACCGGACTTCTCGAGGTTGAATATGTAGAATTTGCCGATGAAGCTACCCTCAACCCGGTTACAAGCTGGGCGGAATCAGAGAATATCCGATGCTTTATCGCCGTGCAGGCCGGTGAAGTGAGGCTGATTGACAATTTGCGGGTTTAAATCGACGACATTTTGCAAAAACGGATTATTTCACAGCCAAATACCTGCAAAAAATAAATTCCATCAGTAAACGCTGATACATTCAATTTTGCCCGCTGGGTTAGGCTACCGATAGACATAACTCTTCCCTGAAAATCTAATACCTGATAATTAACAGGTTGAATACCGGAGGTTTCGATATTTAAAAAATCCACTGCCGGGTTCGGCCAGGCATGGACATTATTCAGCTCCGCCTGAATCTGATTATAACCTGTATTATCAACAAATACTGACGTATCAAAAATTTGTGCGGTATCCTGGTCGGTTATTTGAATATTATCGAACCAGAATCTACCCTTTCCTAATGCTCCGTTCTCTGCCACAATTTCAATCCGATCGATCGCTTTCCAGTCGAACTTTCCCTGGGGATTGTACCAGTTGTTATACCAGGCACCCAATTCCGCCAGCTCACTGAACGGGATGTAAAGATGGTGCCATTTTCGGTCCCACGGAGCCATCTGATCATTGATCGTGATCCCCATCCGCCAGGGATAATCGTATGCATCAGGTGTTTTGGAATCCAGGAACCGGATCTGAAAACTCAGTCCCGGCGTATCGCCCCTGACGATCATATCCAGGGCAAAGTTTTTTTTTACGAGTTCCGAAAAATCCCGGTCGGGCAGATAATCCAGCCCAATGGTGTTGTATTGAAGGGCTCCGGTCCACTTCAAACAAAATTTACCATTATTCGGTCGATCCATGGAGTAATAGTCGATGGTACCATTGTTATAACTCGATTCAAACAACCGGTCGCCGGGCAAATCAGAATAAATCATCGACCCGGTCGAATCCGGAACAGCGGAATAATCGCTTTGATCGGGGATAATTAAGCCCAAAGCTCTTAAAAGCGGAACGTTCAGATCATGCTCAAACAAGCCGTTACTGCCGGCTTTAAACAAACCAAATCCGCCATGGTAATCCCAGGAGGTCCAGGCTATTTGCTTCTCTTCCAGATATTTTCTCACCACTTCATACCAGTAAACACGGTGGTTATTGTAGCTGTTTGGAATGTATACTCCAAATTCGCCGCAAAAAACAGGAACATTTCGCTCTGTTCTGAAACGTACTGCTATATCGATCAATTGCTTAACCTTTTGCACGGTTCCATCATTCGCATAATTGCGGAAAGCATCCCCAACCCAGGTGGCGCTCAGCGAGGCCGGCAATACCGGCATGCTGTCAGCCCGGTACGGGAAAGGCACCCCTGCAAGTAGTGCCATGGAAGGATCGACCCAGGTTGCACCCTGGTGGGTGAACAGGAAGGGATCATAGAAATGAAAGGTATAAAGAAGGTTACTATCTGTATAACGGGGAAGATTCGCCAGATTGTTGTAACTGTTCCAACTGGCAGGTCCAACAACGATCGTGTGCCGGGTGTCGACAGATCGGATTTTATTGATTACGTTGAGCTGTATGGTGTTCCATAACTGATCGGCAATTCCGTGCGGTTCATTGAGAACCTCGTACAGGATGTATTGCGACCGGTCCTTGAAATGCAATGCCATCTGAAGCCATACTTTTTCGAGGATGGAACCGATATTCGGATCGGTATTGGCAGCAGGATCAAACGTATGATTATCCAAAATCAGAAACAGGTTAAGGTCCTCAGCCCAGGTGACTATCTGATCGAGAAAATCAAAAAACAGCGGATCGATCCGGTATTCCGGCTGACCGTTGGTCATGAAATGCAAATTGACTGGAAGCCGGATTACATCGCATCCCAGAGACTTGATGTTCTCGAAGTCCTTCCGGGAATAACGGTTAAATTGAATCTGCCTGACACCATCGGTCTGAAACCATCCCGTCAGGTTCACTCCACGATTGAACGGCGCCTGCTGAGCCACTGTGAAGCATGGCATTACCACGGCTACGATCAGGATAGAAACAAAGAACTTTAACTTTTCCATAGTTATTTTTTCTCCCTCGATGAGCTACCGATCCGGAGGGAGTATTCGCCGGATTCAAGTTTCCAGCCTTTTTCATTTTCATCGTACCAGGAGAGTTCGTTGACACAAATCAGTATCTGTACTTTTTTTTCTTCTCCCGGCTGAAGGTGAACCTTGGCAAAACCCTTTAGCTCTTTTACCGGGCGGTTTTTTACCTGTTCTGGCAGTGACGAATACACCTGGACCACTTCCGAACCTGCACGGGTACCGGTATTTTTAATGGTACAGGCCAGGCTGATGGTGTCGCCTGATGCATAACGGGCCTTATCCGTCTGGCAATCGCTATATTCAAAGAAGTTATAAGATAAACCGAAGCCAAACGGATACATCGGTTCAATCCCCCTGTTATCAAACCAGCGGTAACCGACCCATATATCTTCAAGATAATCTGCCTTTTGCGAATCACCCGGGAATGCATTTAAAGCATGTGCCGGAGAATCTTCCAGTTTTCCGGGTATAGTAAAGGGAAGTTTCCCTGAGGGATTAACCCGGCCCAGGATGATATCAGCCAGCGCATTCCCATGTTCAGAGCCTCCGAACCAGGTCCACAGCAAAGCTGTTGCTTTCTCTTCGATCCCCCTCAGGTCAAAGGGTCCTCCTGCTATCACAACCACTATGGTATTTGGATTGACCCGGATAACCGCGTTTACCAGTTCATCCTGACCGAACGGCAGAAGCATGTCATGGCGGTCAGTCCCTTCCGTATCGAACCTGCGGTTGGTTCCGATGACTACGATGGCAGCATCACAGGAGGCGGCAGTGCGGACGGCTTCCCTGATCAGTTCAGGATCCGGTTCCGGATCATCCTCCCTGCCAAAGACCCGGGTTGAGTCGCGGACCGGCAGGTACTGTTCCCTGTAACCTTGCGCGAACTTCAGACTAACCCGTTTGCCCAGGCGGTTCTGAAAGCCCTGTAAAACGGTCACTTCATAATTTGCCTTTACTCCTGATCCGAAGCCCCCACCTGCGAAGGTTTCGGTTGCATTGTCCCCGATAATGGCCAATGACCGGATTGCGGCCGGTTCCAGAGGAAGGATTCCTGCGCTGTTTTTTAAAAGGACCACAGCTTCCGACGCAACATCATAAACCAGTTGGTGATTTGCGGGAGTGTTGATCTCACCGGCCGTCCTGCCTGCCTTGCCGGTCTTACAGTTCATCAGCACCCGGAGCAGCCGTCTGACTTTTTCATCGATGATTTTTTCGTCGATGACACCATTTTTAACAGCAATCACCAAACGGTCGCTGAAATAATAATCCTTGTAAGGAGCCTCAGTTCCCATTTCTATGTCGAGCCCGGCTAAGGCAGATTCAACAGTACTGTGAACCGCCCCCCAGTCGCTGATCACCGCTCCTCTGAAGCCCCACTCTTTTCTCAATATCTCATTCAAAAAATATTCATTTTCACATAGATAGCTCCCACGGAATTTATTATATGCACCCATGATGGTGTAGCTGCCGCCTTCCATTACTGCGGCCTTAAATCCGGGAAGGTAGATTTCCCTGACAGCTCTTTCGCTGGCTATTACATCGATATTTCCACGGTTGGTTTCCTGGTTGTTCACGGCATAATGCTTGACGCAAGCGGCGACATCCTGTTCCTGTACGCCGTGAATATAGGGTATTACCATTCGTGAGATCAGGAAGGGGTCTTCGGAAAAATATTCATAGTTGCGGCCGCAGAGCGGCGACCGGATGATATTGATGGCAGGAGCGAGGAGGATATCCTTATTCCGTGCACGGGCTTCCATTCCGATGGCAATACCATATTTATAAGCAAGGACGGTATTCCAGGTTGCGGCCAATGCACTGCTGGTCGGGAAAAAGGTTGCCGAATCGGTAGTCCAGCCGATCGGATTCCAGGAATCGCGTGAAATTTCTTCACGGATTCCCAGGGGGCCGTCGGTATATTGAACCTCGGAAATCCCGAACTGCGGAAGCCCGGCGGAGGTGAACTTTCCATTACCGTGCAGAAGGGCAACTTTTTCTTCGAGGGACAGCGCCTTAATGATCCGGGTGATCTCCTTTTCATAGGCCAAGCTCAATGTTTTGGTAACCATAGCATTCTTCCCTTCCGTTGTTTTGCTGCAGTCCGGGGCCAGCATGTATAGACAATATCCGGCTATGCCTGCAATGATCCAACATTTCATTTCTGGTCAGGTTATCAATGTGAACTTCTCCTTTTTCTTTCTCTCATAAACATCCCTGCTGAACATGTAATAACGGGCAGGTGTATGCGCGACCCCCATTTGTTTTTCATTAAGGGAGACCACAAACTCGAGGTTGGCCAGCTTCTTCCTGAAATTGCGTTTATCCAGGGTTTTCCCCAATATGACCTCATACAGGTTCTGAATCTGAGAAGCGGTAAATTTTTCTGGCAGGAGCTCAAATATTACCGGTTTGGACATGATCTTCTCCCGAAGAAACTGCAGAGCCGAGTCCAGTATCCGGGCATGGTCAAATGCCATGTTCGCGATGCGATCAAGTTGGTGCCAGCGGGGGTTTTTCCCGTACCAGTCGGGCATCGTATCATTCCCGTTCTGTTTCAGATAGTATTTCTCGAGCGGGATCAGGGAAAAATAACCAGCCGTGATGACGCGGGTCTGCGGATCCTTTCCAATGGCCGCCAGCCATTGCTGGTCCTTTGGGTTATCGAGCCGGTTGGGATCGCTGAAAACTGCAAATTGCTCCAGATAAATATCGTTGAGCCCCGTCAGTTCGAACAGGATACGCTGGGCAGCTGTATCCAGATCCTCATTGTTGCGGATATGATTACCGGGCAGGGTAAGATCCTTAAAAATAAGATCCTTCCCACCGGCCTTATGAAGATGCCGCTCAAGGAGCAGAACTTTAAGGCTTTTCAGATCGTAACCAAAAATTACACAGTCAACCGAGATATTTTCGTTAAAAGCGGTATTCATCGGGTTCGTGTATTTTTTACACTAGCCATATTCTGGAATCAAAAATATAGATTAAGATACAACCTGCAAAAAAACGTAAATAATTTTTTTTAAGTATTTTCTTGTTTTTAATAAACCTGCTCAATAACTTTGGTACTTATTGGTGTACTTTATACACACTCGATTCACAAATGTGGTACGGGCGGGGAAGGACACTGACACGATCTGTAAAGCTTTTATCTAAACAAACAATAACTTGTTTCAAAAACTATCTTCTATGAAAAGACTTTTGCTGTTTGCAATTGTTGCCGCGCTCGGGCTACAGCTATTTGCCCAGCAGCGTACGGTGACAGGGCGCGTTACGGCGGCTGAGGACGGAAGTCCGATCCCCGGCGTAACGGTCCTGGTAAAAGGAACAACCAGCATGGGGACTACCACGGGTGCGAATGGGGATTTTTCCATTTCCGTACCTCAGACCGGAGCCACCCTGCGGTTTTCTTTCGTCGGGAAAATTCCCCAGGAGATACCGGTGGGTTCCCGGAGGATTCCCTGGCAGGTTTCTGGAAATGCCCTTATCATAATACCCGGGCATGCCTTGAAGGAATAAAAAGATTGTCCAACTTGTAAAAAAAAATCCATGTACCGATTTATCTTCTTTTTGCTGGTGCTGATCTCATCGTTCCAGGTTCAGGCGCAGCAACTCATGAGAAAAGACATAGGCAGCGGCTGGCAATTCTCGCAAACCGGATTGAATGAATGGATGCGGGCAACGGTTCCCGGAACCGTCCAAACGGATCTGTTGGCCAATGAAAAAATCCGTGATCCCTATTTTGGCATCGAAGAGCGATCGGTTCAGTGGATCGATAAGGTCGGCTGGAGTTATAAAACCTCATTCGATACCGATCCTGCCTGGCTGAAATCGGATCATGCCGAACTGGTTTTTGAAGGCCTGGATACCTATGCCACAGTCTGGCTCAACGGGGAAAAAATTCTTGAAGCCGATAATATGTTCTTAGCCTGGAGAGCAGATATCAAAAGTATTCTGCAGCTAAAAAACAACGAGCTTCTTGTCGCATTCCGGTCACCCATATTTGAAGGCCTGAAAAAACAATCGGAATACGGCCTGAGACTGCCGGCTAGCAACGACCAGTCCGAAACCGGGCAGGCCGGCAACAACCAGGTCAGCATCTTCACACGCAAGGCAGGTTATCATTACGGCTGGGACTGGGGTCCGCGGCTGGTACCCAGCGGGATCTGGCGACCTGTTTACATCGAGGCCTGGAATGACATCAGGATTTCCGATGTATTCATATCAACTCTCACACTATCAGGCAAAACCGCACGATTACAGGTTGATATGACAATATTGGCGGACAAGCCTTCACGTTTCAACCTGGTTTTGCAGAGCGGTGATCAGATCTGGCTATCAGTTCCGGTTGAATTGACAAAGGGGAATAACCGGATCAACCGGGAATTTGAAGTAATAAAACCCAAACCCTGGTGGCCCAGGGGATATGGTGAACCATATTTATATCCTGTCACCTGCACAATTGCTAATGAATCAGGCTCAATATCAGACTATTCCTTAAAAACCGGTATCCGTACAGTCAGGCTCGTTCAGGATCCTGATCCCGACGGCAACGGGCGAAGTTTCTATTTTGAAGTCAACGGTACACCGGTTTTTGCCAAGGGGGCCAACTACATTCCAAGCGATGTTTTCCTGCCCCGGATCACTCCGGATGAATACCGGAAGATCGTGGGTTCGGCCGCATTTGCCAATATGAATATGCTCCGTGTCTGGGGCGGAGGAATCTATGAAAACAACCTTTTCTACGACCTGTGCGATGAAGCCGGAATCCTGATCTGGCAGGATTTCATGTTCGCCTGCTCCATGTACCCGGGAAATAAGGAATTCCTGGCCAGCGTTACCGGAGAAGCCAGGCAGAACATTATCCGCCTCCGGAACCATCCTTCCATTGCATTATGGTGCGGCAACAACGAGATTGAAGCTGCCTGGGGACAGTACGAGGAAAACATGGGCTGGGGATGGAAACAGCACTATACCAAATCACAGCGCGACATGATCTGGCAAGCCTATGATACTATATTCCATTCCATCCTGGCGGGTGAGGTCGGAAAATTGGATCCGTTGGTCCCTTACTGGCACTCATCACCGAGTGCCGGGATGGGCAAGCTGGCCACTAATGAAACCCGGTCAGGCGATAATCACTATTGGGGAGTCTGGCATCAGAAGCATCCCTTCTCTGATTATAACCGCTACATCAGTCGGTTCATGAGCGAATACGGCTTCCAGTCGTTCCCCGAATTTGATGCGGTAAAACAGTATACTGTACCCGGCGATTGGGATATCGAGTCGCCGGTAATGAGCTCCCATCAGCGGAGCGGGATCGGAAATCTGCGTATCCGCGAATACATGGATGCTGATTACATTATTCCGAAAGAATTCAGTAATTTCCTCTATGTCAGCCAATTGCTTCAGGCCGAAGGGATTAAATCAGCCATTGAGGCCCACCGGAAGAACAAACCCTACTGCATGGGGACGCTTTACTGGCAGCTCAATGATTGCTGGCCGGTGGCAAGCTGGTCGTCCACCGATTATTACCGGAACTACAAAGCACTGCACTATTTTGCCAAAAAGGCTTATGAACCTGTCGTGGTCATTACCTCGGCATCTGGAGATAATGTTGAATTCCGGATCGTCTCCGACAGGCAGGTACGGATGAAAGGAACTCTGAATATCAGGGTTTATTCTCTGGATGGCAAGGTTTTGTCGGATCAGAGCCGGGCAGTAGCGGTAGAATCGTTTGGCAATGTGGTTGCCGCAATACCGCCGATAAAGACTCTCCTGCAGGGCCATCCGGCAAGCGATGTAGTCATTGAAGCTACCCTGCTTGAAAAGGAGTTTCCCGTCCATCGGAGTCTATTCTACCTCGTAAAACCCAAGGATCTTTCTCTTTCAAAAGCAAAAATCAGTTTAAAAGCAGAAGACGGGGGATCGGAATGGATTATCCGGATCAATGCTGATAAATTAGTTAAAAACCTGATGATTACTTATAATGGACGCACCGGGATTTTTTCAGATAATTATTTTGATCTGCTCCCGGGGGAAACAGCAATTATAAGGTTGGCGAAAAGCTGGACGCCAACTAACCCCGAAAGTAATCTGAAAATAAAATCGCTGGTTGATACCTATTGATCGCGAATCTTTAAATTATTACTTCGTTCTCTGTGGCTCTCTGTGGTACTCTGCGAACCTCTGTGTAAAAAAAAGAAATTTCACAGAGAGCCACGGAGATCCAAAGAGAACCACAGAGAAAAAAAGAAAACGGTCCTCAGATTCCCCATTTATGTAGCTTCTTTTAGATAGTTATTTTTTTGGGGCCATATAGTGACCTACTGAAGGACTAGTTTGCAACAAATTGTCCCCTTCGGCCGTTTAAAAATGACCTTAATTATTTTACGTACCTTTGCAGCGGTTTTAAAGGCAAAAAATGTTTATAGAAGTCTGTAAATCAAAGATCCACAAGGTAACCATCTCGGAAGCCAACCTCCAGTATGTCGGGAGTATTACCGTCGATGAAGATCTGATGGATGCTGCCAATCTCATTGAAAATGAAAAAGTTCAGATCGTAAACCTGAACAACGGAGAACGTCTTGAAACATACGTCATCAAAGGAGTACGGGGCTCGGGTAATATTTGCATGAATGGTGCCGCTGCCCGCAAGGCTCAGGTTGGCGATGTAGTTATTATCATCTCGTATGCCATGATGGACTTCGAAGAAGCCAAAACCTTCAAACCGTCACTGGTTTTCCCCGACACCGCAACCAACCGGCTGGTGATTTAAGCGAAAGAAGTGACGAGTGACAACTATAAATTTCCCTCGGAGAATTGTCCTCCCGGCGAAAGCCGGGACCCTGTCCCTGACAACAAACGCTTGCCTGAAACCCTGAAACCATATGGCCACGAAAACCACATTCAGCTGTACCAATTGCGGCGCAAATTCCTCAAAATGGATCGGCAGATGCCCGAGTTGCGGAGAGTGGAATACCTATATCGAAGAGGTGATCGTTAAATCGGCACGGCCTGGAAAGCCAAAATCATTCATTCATTCAACCCCAAAGCGGCTTCCCGACATCGACCGGCTGGCTTTTCAGCGTATTAAAAGCGGTATCGGGGAATTCGACCGGGTAACCGGGGATGGATTGGTTCCGGGATCATTGGTTCTGATCGGCGGAGAACCCGGCATCGGAAAATCGACCCTCGTTTTGCAGATGGCCCTGCGCCTTAAGCATAAAAAGATATTATATGTATCGGGCGAAGAGAGTCTGGAACAGTTGAAACTCAGGGCTGAGCGCATCGGCGATGATCACGACGGATTTTATCTGTTAAGTGAGACCTCTTTAGAAAACCTGTTGAAGCAACTGGATGAATTTCAGCCCGAACTGCTCATTGTTGACTCGATCCAGACGCTTGTTACCGAACGCGTCGACGGATCAGCAGGCACCATCAGCCAGATCCGGGAGTGTGCCACCGATTTGATGAAATTTGCCAAGGAGAGCCAGACGCCGGTCATACTGATCGGACATATCAATAAAGAAGGTCTTCTGGCCGGGCCAAAAGTACTGGAACACATGGTTGATACGGTTCTCCAGTTCGAGGGCGATCTGCACCATCAATACAGGATATTGAGGGCCAGTAAAAACCGGTTTGGCTCAACCGATGAACTCGGGATCTTTGAAATGAATTCCCAGGGTTTGCGCGAAGTGACCAATCCATCGGAGCTTCTGCTGGCTAACAGGGATCTGTCGCTTAGCGGAAACGCCATTTCTGTATCCATGGAAGGACAGCGTTCTCTCCTGCTGGAAACACAGGCACTCGTAAGTTCCTCGGTATATGGCACCCCCCAGCGGTCGACCACAGGCTTCGATCCGCGCCGCCTGAATATGCTGCTGGCTGTTCTGGAAAAACGTGCCGGTTTCCGTCTCGCCACCAAAGATGTTTTTCTGAATATGGCCGGTGGGTTGCGGATTACTGATCCGGCAACTGACCTGGCCGTTATTGCCGCTATTCTTTCCTCAGATAAAAATCAGCCACTGGATCAACAATACTGCTTTACCGGAGAGATTGGCCTTTCAGGCGAAGCACGCCCGGTAAACCGCATCGAAAACCGCCTCGCCGAAGCCAGCCGGCTCGGCTTTAAACGGATTTTTATTCCAGCCTTTAATAAAAAGGGAATCGATCTGAAAAGATTCCAGATCGAAATCGTGCCGATCAGGCATCTGGGTGATTTATTGAAAGAGCTATTTTCCTAAAGCTCGTCGAAATCCGACTTTTTCCGCTTCCCTGGTTTAGCTCCCTGTGGCTGCATTCCGTCGCAATTCAGGGGATCCGACATATAGAGCGGGCGCTCAAAGGGTTCCTGTGAAACGCTCAGCGTACTGTCGGCATAAACTTTTTTCATGAAAAGGGCCCAGATCGGCAAAGCCATGTTCGCTCCCTGTCCGTTGTCATGATTTTGGAAATGGACCATCTTATCCTCTGCACCGGTCCAGGCGGCCCCGATCAGGTTGGGAACCATGCCAACAAACCACCCGTCAGCATAACTATTAGTGGTACCGGTTTTCCCGGCTATCGGGTTGTTAAATAAATATTTATTGCGCAAGCGCCGTGCTGTTCCTTCGGTACTGGTTACACCTTGCATCATGTAGAGCATCTTGTAGGCCGTTTCTTCACTCATGGCAACCTCTTCGTGTGTGCTGAAAGTAGCCAGCAGATTGCCGTTTTTATCCTCGATACGGGTTACCATGATCGGTTCCACCCATATACCTTTGTTGGCAAAAGCCGTGAAAGCTCCTGCAACCTCGTAAACCGGAAGATCGACTGCTCCAACGCAAATCGGGATTACCGGTTCGATGGGTGATTTTATCCCCACCTTTCGGGCGACCTCGATTACTGCCTCAGGGTTGTATTGCTTCATGACCCAGGCAGATATCTGATTAAGGGATTTAGCTATTCCGGTCCTCAGGGTTACCATTTGACCATCGAGCTCTTTGGTGTCGGAAAACTGAGGCTCATACGAATTGCCTTCAACCCCGTTAAAATTACCTACAAAGCTGACTGACACGTTTGGAACTTCATAGCAGGGTGAGAGACCATTTTCCATCGCAACGGTATAAACAAACGGCTTAAATACCGATCCCACCTGCCGCTTGCCCTGCATAATCTGATCGTACTGGAAATACCGGTAATCCGGACCGCCAACGTATGCCTTAACATATCCGGTTTGAGGGGTTATGGCCATAAAGGCCGACCGCAGGTATCGCTTGTAATATTTAATTGAATCCATTGGGGTCATTACGGTATCAATCTCACCTTTCCAGCTGAAAATACTCATCGGCGTAGGTGTATTGAAGAGTTTTCTAATAGCCTCATCGGATAAATTTTGTTCTTTTTTAAGAATCCGGTACCGTTCGCTCCAGCCCCTGGCTGAATTCATTGATGTGGCAATGTTCTCATCTGTTGCACTGTTGGAAAACGGGCTGCGCCGTAATCGCCGCAATTCCTTATCGAAAGTGGGCTGCAAATCTTTTTTCAGGTGCTCCACCACGGCCTCCTCAGCATATTGCTGCATACGGGAATCAAGGGTGGTAAAAATTCTAAGTCCATCGCGATATAAATTATAAGGCGTTCCGTCCTGTTTCAGATGTTTAAGGCAGAATCCCCTGAGCGGATTGGCATCCCAGGCAGCTGCACCTGCTGAGCTTTCAGGGCGTTTTTCGGTGAGTACCCCGCGGAGATATTCCCTGAAGTAGGTAGCCCTGCCAATTTTATGGTCGACCCGGTGGTAATCCAATCCCAGTCCCAGTGCCTTGGCCCTCTCGATCGTAACCGCATCGGCATAACCACGGCCTTTCATTTTGTCGAGTACGGTATTCCGTCGTGGAAGGGTATTCTTCAACCCAAAACGAATAGGGTTATACAGTGAAGGGTTTTTGGCCATTCCCGCGAGCATAGCGGCTTCATGGATTTCCAGCTGACTGGCATCTTTATTAAAATAGACCCATGAGGCGGTCTGAATTCCTTCGGCATTGTTAACGAAACTGAGTTTATTCAGATACAGGGCAAGTATCTCCTCTTTGGTGAAAGTTTTCTCCAATTTCACTGCAATCACCCATTCGCGGAATTTCCGCACGGCAAAACTGATCGGATTGTGATAATCCTCCCGTGGAAACAGGTTTTTAGCCAGCTGCTGGGTTATGGTACTTCCGCCGCCTGTATCCTGCCGTAAAATCAGACTTTTTACCATCACTCTCAGCAATCCTTTGAAATCGATACCTGAATGCCTGTAATATCGCTGATCTTCAATGGATACGATTGCATCAATCATATAGGGATTGATCTTTTCAAAAGGAATAATTTCGCGGTTTTCCTGTGGAGAGAAAAAGGTACCCAATGTAACCCCGTCTTCTGAAATCACCTGCGTAGCTTCTATGATTGGGTTCTCCAAATCATCAAAGGATGGCATGAATCCCAGTAAGCCTTTGGAAATCATGATAAAAAACAGAAAAACAAAAACGATGGCTCCTCCAAAAACCCACCAGAATATTTTGAGATATTTTCTTGTTTGATCAGATTGTTCCATATACACTTAAATTTTTCCGCTGCAAAGTTAATATTAAACCGTGTACCAGCTACCAAGGCAACCTCGGAGCATTGTCATCCCGGCGAAGGCCGGGACCCCGTCGCTAACAACGAATGCCGGCCTTCGTCAACTTTTTCAGCCTCCTTTTTTCCTTTTTACAATAGTAAACGCGTCTATACTTCAGAAAATTATTTAATCTTTGTGCGATTTTTTAAAAGGAACCAATCCAAAATGGCTGAGAATCTTGTAATTGTAGAGTCACCTGCTAAGGCTAAGACTATTGAGAAGTTTCTGGGTAAGGACTTCCTGGTAAAATCCAGCTTTGGGCATATCAGGGATTTAGCTAAAAAAGAGTTCGGAATTAATATCAAAAAGAATTACGAACCCCATTATATTATTTCCGCGGATAAGAAGAAGGTAGTTACTGAATTGAAAAAACTTGCCCAGGAATCGGCAAAGATATGGCTGGCGTCTGACGAGGACCGTGAAGGGGAAGCCATTTCGTGGCACCTGGCAGAAGTTTTAGGCATTCCCGCCGATAAGGCGCAGCGGATTGTTTTTCACGAGATCACCAAGGAGGCGATTCTGAAAGCCATCCGGAACCCAAGGCCGATTGATCAGAATCTGGTTAATGCACAGCAGGCCCGCCGTGTGCTCGACCGCCTGGTTGGATTCGAGCTGAGCCCGGTTTTATGGAAAAAAGTGAAACCATCTTTATCGGCAGGCCGTGTTCAAAGTGTTGCCGTCAGGCTTCTGGTTGAGCGGGAACGTGAAGTTCTTAATTTTAATTCGATACCGGTTTACCGTGTTGTTGCGGTATTTGAAGTGGACGGCCAGGATGGTAAAATCACGGAGCTGAAAGCTGAACTCGACCGTAAATTTTCGACCCGCGAAGAAACTGCCGCATTTCTTGAAAGTTGTAAATCTGCTGATTTTCTGGTAGATGGAGTAGAAACCAAGCCTCTGAAAAAATCTCCGGCACCACCATTTACAACTTCCACTTTGCAGCAGGAAGCCAGTCGGAAATTCGGTTTTTCCGTTTCGCAAACCATGTCACTGGCGCAAAAACTATACGAGGCAGGTAAGATTACCTATATGCGAACCGATTCAGTAAACCTGTCGGATCTTGCCCTCAATACCGCGAAAAAGAAAATCAGTAGCGAATTCGGGGAGAAATACCTGAAAACCAGGCAATATAAAACAAAATCCAAGGGTGCACAGGAGGCTCACGAAGCTATCCGTCCTACCTACATGGAACACCACGAGATCGCTGGACCGGCCAATGAAAAGAAATTATATGAACTGATCTGGAAGCGGACCATTGCATCGCAGATGAGTGAAGCCTTGCTGGAAAAAACGACTGTCAATATCCGGATATCAAACAGGAAGGAGTTGCTGGTCGCAACCGGTGAAGTTCTGCTCTTCGATGGATTTATCCGCGTCTATCGTGAAAGCTCAGATGATGAAAACGGCGAAAACGGATCTGAACTCATTCCGCCGCTGACACAGGGGCAAGCACTGAAAATGGAATCCATCGAAGCCATGCAGCGTTTTCCGCATGCACCGGCCAGATATACCGAAGCTAGTCTGGTTAAAAAACTGGAAGAACTGGGCATCGGTCGGCCATCAACCTATGCACCAACGATTTCCACAATCCAGACCCGTGAATATGTAGTTAAGGAAGACCGGCAGGGAACGATCAGGGATATCGACGGGCTGAAACTGAAAAACGGAAAGATCACCGGTTTTACCAAGAACGAAAAAACCGGCTTTGAAAAGTCGAAACTCTTCCCGACAGATATCGGGATGGTAGTAAATGACTTTCTTACAGAGCACTTCGGCAACATCGTTGATTACAATTTTACCGCCAGTATTGAAGCGGAGTTCGATTCCATTGCCGACGGGAAAATGGTTTGGTATGAGATGATTCACCGGTTCTATAAGCCTTTCCATGAACAAGTTGAGTTAACCGAAAAAACCTCATCACGCAGTTCCGGGGAACGATTGCTCGGCAATCATCCCGAAACAGGCCAGCCGGTTTTGGTGAAAATAGGCCGGTATGGCCCGATGGCCCAGATCGGCGAAGCCAATAACGATATAAAACCGCGATTTGCACGCCTGGCTAATGGTCTGCTGATTGAAACCATCACGCTGGAAGAAGCTATCAAACTCTTTGCCCTGCCCAGATCGGTCGGCGAATTCGAAGATTCGGCAATAACAGTGGGCGTTGGCCGTTTCGGCCCCTATATCAGACATAAAAGTGCATTCTATTCCCTAAAAAAAGGTGTCGATGATCCAATGACCATTGATCAGGATCGTGCCATAAAAATCATTACGGAAAAAAGAACCGCTGACCTGATGCGGGTTATCCGGGAGTTTCCGGAAGAGCCGGAACTGAAAGTATTGAACGGCCGTTTCGGTCCGTATATTTCTTATCAGAAGAAAAATTTTAAAATTCCAAAAAACCAGGATCCTGCCACATTGAGTCTGGATGCCTGCAAAGCCCTGATTGCTAAGAGTTCAAGCGATAAAAAATAATAGGATATGCCATCTTTACAGGAAATCCTGCTCTATTTTGATCCTGTGGGACCAATGGCTTTTCATACCGATGACCGAATACTCAATCCGGTAAAAGAGTCCACCGGGATCTATCGTAATCAAGGAAATCCACCCGATTTAGACGGTGCAAAGATAATACTGGCCGGAATTGGCGACCTCCGGTTGGCCGATGAAATCCGTTCTTATTTATATGGTCTTTCAACGGTGCTGCCTCCAGGGGATATGGTCGATTTAGGCAATCTCCGGGAGGGAAAAACCCCTGCCGATACTCGTATTGGACTCATGGATATGATCACCGAGCTGGGGAAAGTCCATAAAATTATTGTACTGATTGGACGCGATACGCATGATGTGTTAACCTTCGGTAAGGCCTATACCCGGCTCGAAACTCCTTATAATCTTGCCGTTATCGATTCGGTTGTCGATATCATGCCGGAAGACCAGTCGTCCCGGAGTCATTACCTGAATGAACTGATTTCTGATCCGGATGGTTGCCTTTATGATTTCGTTCACCTGGGTTATCAATCTTATCTGAATGATGCCGGGAGTTTCGACCGGATGGGAGAATTATTTTTTGAATCTCACAGGCTGGGTGCTTTACGCGACGATCTGAGGGAATCAGAACCGGTGTTCCGGAATTCCGATCTGCTGGTTTTTTCCATGAACGCTATCCGGCAGACCGAAGCCCCTGGTGTTACCTTCCCCTCAGCCAATGGTTTTACTGCTGAAGAATCCTGCCAACTAACGAGATTTGCGGGCCTGAGCGACAAACTCAGCCTGTTTGCTCTGGCCGGATTTCAGCCCGGGCGCGACCGTGGAGAACAAACATCAGCATTAGCGGCTCAGATGATCTGGCATTTCCTGCAGGGAGTCAACCAACGTAAGTCGGATTATCCCTTCAGCGATATCAGGCTCTATCAGAAGTATTTGATCAACTTACCAAAAACGGGGTTTAATCTTACTTTTTATAAAAGTCCGGCCTCTGGCCGATGGTGGGTGGAGGTTCCTTACCAAGACACCAAACATCCACGATCCCTGTATATAGCCTGTTCTCCAAGAGATTACCAGATTGCCGGTGATGGGGAAATCCCGGACCGTTGGTGGAATCATTACCGCAGGCTATCATGACACCTATTGCATACTGAATGCAAACCCTTTGCGTTATTGATATTGCTGTGTATGTATTTTTTCACTTATCTTTACTGTCTTAAATTTGAGCATGCATAGTTTTCGGATGAAAATTCTCATTTTAGTTTCCCTGGCTGGATTAGCGGGTGTCAATGCTTTTACACAGCAAGATCCTCAATTCAGCCATAATATGTTTAATCATCTGGCTGTTAACCCTGGATTTGCCGGAAGTCAGGGAATGCTCAGTGCCGGTATGATCAACCGACAGCAGTGGATGGGATTCGAAGGAAATCCAAAAACCACGCTTTTCACTGTTCACACACCGGTTAAGCCTTTTGGAATCCCCAGTGGTGTTGGCCTTAGTTTTATGGACGACCGGCTCGGATTTGAAAAAAACATGTCTTTTATCCTGGATTATGCCTACCGGCTCGAATTGGGCAAGGGAAAACTGGGAATCGGGCTGAATATTGGTATGCTTAGCAGGGCCCTGAATGGGAAATGGGTTATCCCCGATAGCGACAACCATATCCCGGCCAGTCAGGATCCTTCTATTCCGGATGAACAGGTTACATCAATGACCTTCGATATGGGTATCGGCGTTTTTTATAATACCGATAAATTATATGCCGGATTTTCCAGCACCCATTTGCTGGAACCCTTGGTGGATTTCGGTTCCGGCGCTATGATGCATATGCAGCGGCACTATTATGCAACAGCCGGTTACCTTTTTAAACTTTCGAACCCGATATTCGAAATTCAACCATCCATATTTGCAAAATCCGATGGAGCTTCGTTCCAGATGGATGTTAATATGTTGTTGTTATACAATAAAAGATTTTGGGGAGGCGTTTCTTACAGGCTTGGAGACGCAGTGGTCGTTATGGTGGGTACTGAACTGCCAAATGGCCTCCGGGTGGGAATATCTTACGATTTTACCACTTCGGCTATCGGTGCCTACAGTAATGGAACCGTTGAATTCATGCTGGGGTATAACCTCGAAGTCGGAACGGATAAGTTCTCCCAACGTTACAAAAGTGTGAGATTTTTATAACTGACTCGGTATAAAATATTATGAAGAAGCTAGTTTTCCTTGGTTTGATCGCAGCCTTTGTCCTGTCTGGATGCAACAGTTCCAGCACTGGTAATGGCGAGCTGATTGGTGTACAAAAGAGGGAAAAATGGTTCGAACCCGATCCATATGGCATGGTGAAAGTACCTATGGGTTCATTTGTGGTTGGGCCGAACGACGAGGATCCCACATTTGCCATGAATTCTCAGTCGAAAACCATTTCCGTGGATGCTTTCTGGATGGATGAAACTGAAATCACCAACAACGAATATCGCCAGTTTGTGCACTGGGTGATCGACTCCCTGACGCGCAAAACCCTCGGTGAACAGTTCCCGGATGAATACCTGATCTCGGAAGATAAGAATAAGAACCCCATCGATCCCCCTTACATCAACTGGGATACCAAGATCGATACCCGTGATGCTGATGTACTTACGGCCCTCGAGCAACTTTATATCCCGCAAAATGAACGTTTTTTCCGCAGGAAAGAGCTCGATACCAGGAAACTGGTCTATTCCTATCAGGATATTAATTATCAGGAAGCAGCCAAAGAAAAGCGCAATTTCAAGCGTTCCATTCAGAATTCCGATAAATCGACCACCTTCTACCAGGATACTGAACTGGCATCTGACCGGTCGAAATTCGTAAAATCTTACTCGATCAATATCTATCCGGATACCCTTTGCTGGATCTCGGATTTTACTTATAGCTACAACGATCCGATGGCCAAAATGTATTTCTGGCACCCGGGATTCGATGATTATCCTTTGGTTGGCGTTACCTGGGAACAGGCACAAGCCTTCTGTGTTTGGAGAACTCAACTATATAATAATTACCTCGTACAGGGGAAAGGCGGTGCCTTTGTCCAGAATTACAGGTTGCCAACCGAGTATGAATGGGAATATGCCGCACGCGGAGGCCGCAACCTCTCCATGTATCCGTGGGGCAGCCCCTATACCCGCAATGCTAAAGGATGCTTCCTCGCTAATTTCAAACCGCTAAGGGGAAATTATGTCGATGACGGCTTCCTGAAACCTTCACCGGTAGGATCCTTTGAACCAAACGATTACAACCTGTACGATATGTCAGGTAATGTCGCCGAATGGACCATTTCAGCATTCGATGAGGCTGCCTATAGTTTTACACATGATATGAATCCGAATTACGAATACAGCGCATTGCCAAACGAATCCCCGGTATTGAAAAGGAAAGTAGTCAGGGGCGGTTCCTGGAAAGACATCGCCTATTATCTGCAAGCCGGTACCCGTTCTTATGAATACCAGGATTCAGCAAAATCCTATATCGGCTTCCGTTGCATTCGGTCAACCATGGGTATTGAAAAATAATAAAACCTCTTTATACGATGAAGATCAGAGAATTTGTTCAGCAAAAGTGGTGGAGAAACTATATGGGTTATCTCTACAGCTGGGGTGCCAGTGTGGTAATGATCGGAGCTCTAATGAAACTGGAGCACTTTCCACTTTCAAGTTATTTCCTTATTGCCGGATTAGGAACTGAAGCAATTATTTTTTTCTTTGCAGCATTTGAACCACTGCCGGAAGCATGGGAATGGGACCGTGTTTACCCGGAACTGGCTGATAAAAAAACCAAAATTGAGAAAAAAGTTGTCCACCCGTCATTTGGAGGCACTCCTACACAACGTTTCGATGAAATGCTTGCCAAGGCCGAAATCTCGCCTGAACTCTTCGCCAAACTTGGAAACGGCATGCAGAAACTGGCCGAATCTTCAAATAAAATGTCGGAAATTTCGCACGCTCACATCGAAACCCAGCAGTTTATGCACAGCATAAAAAAGGCATCGGATAACCTGAACAGCTTTGGTGATGCATATAAGCACTCAACTGAAGAACTTAATCGCTCGTCTTCGACTTTAACTCAATCGTACACTAAAACAGCCGAACTGATCAGCAAGCTGAGTACATCCAGCCATGGTTATACTGAACAGCTTGAAAAAATAAACAAGAACATGGGCGCGCTCAATTCGGTTTACGAATTGCAGCTCAGAAGCGAAGATTCACATCTGAAAACTTCCAAAGCAGTTTATCAAGGCCTTGATGCTATGATCGAAAACCTTCAGGAGTCGGTGCAGAATACCAGACATTATCGTGACGAGGTTGAAAAACTTGGCAAAAAACTTTCGGCACTGAACAAGGTGTATGGTAACATGCTTACCGCAATGAATGTTAAAGAAAACGTTTAATCTGCTGAATAGCTGATATATATATATATATTATGGCACAACCCAGGCTGACCCCCAGGCAACGAATGATCAATATGATGTATTTGGTGCTGACGGCTTTGCTGGCATTGAATGTTTCAAGAGAAACCCTGGATGTTATCGCAAGAGTTAATAGAAGTCTTAACCAGTCTGTTGAAAGCTTTGCATCCAAAAATAATCTGACTTACGCCGCTTTCGATTATGCATACCAACTGAACAAGGTTAAAGTAGGTCCCTACAAAGCAAAAGCCGATTCCGTTAAAGTCCGGTCGCAGAAAATGATCGATAAAATTACCGAGTACAAATGGGCAATCGTTCGCGTAGCTGATGGCAAAAATGCTAACCTCGATAGCATCAAGTCGCAGGACCAGTTGAACATCCCGGCTCAAATCATGTTGGTAGACCAGATTCAGGTTAATGGTCAACGGATGAACCGGGCAAAAGATCTGAGAAATTCCATCGAAGACTATAGTAAATTCCTCCTGACTGAAGTTGGCCAGAGTGATAGCGTTCTGATCGGTTCCATCCGGAAAAGTTTAACGGTTTCTGATCCAACCCCTACTACTTCCAGAGACAACGGACGTACCTGGGAACAGGATAACTTCGAATACCTGCCGCTAATCGGCGTAATCACGCTGATGACCAAAATGCAGTCCGATGTTCGCAATGCCGAATCTGATGTGCTGAACTACCTTTACAGAAACATCGATGCACAATCCTTTAAGTTCAATATGCTTCAGGCTGTTGTGATCCCCACGACATCCAAAATGGTAGTTCAGGGAAATCCCTACGAAGCAAATATAATTCTGGCCGCTTTTGACTCGACTATTAATCCCAAAATCACAGTTGGCGGCCAAACGCTCCCTTACCGCGAAGGCCATGGGGTTTATACCGTAAACACCAGTAAACCAGGCAGTGTTAAATGGAATGGCAGAATCGATTACACGGCTCCCGATGGTACAATCAAAGGCTACACTTTTGATGAGGAATATGAGGTTATTCCCCCGACACTGATCTCTGCACCGACCAAAATGAATGCATTTTATAAAGGGGTCTCCAATCCTCTTATGATCAATGCAGTCGGAGCATCAGCCAAGGATATTCATGTTGAAATGACCAATGCCGAAATTCGTCAGGTCGGCGATTTTCAATACGAAGTTTTTCCTAAGAAAGCAGAAGGCGTAGCGGTACTGACAGTTACAGCGATAATGAATGGCCGTACCCAGACTTACCCGACCCAGTCTTTTCGTTTATTTAAAGTGCCCGATCCAACTCCCAAAGTGGGAGGAAAGAACGGCGGCAGAATCGAGAAAAATGTGCTGCAGGCTCAAACAGGGGTTGTTGCAGATCTGGAAAACTTTCTGTTTGATATGAAATTTAAAGTCAAAGGATTTAAAGTCCTCGTTTTTTCCAGCGGCAACTTTGTTCAGGATGTAGCCTCCACCAGCGAACTTTTTACTGCTGAGCAGAAAAAGCTGATCAGTAGCAGAAAGAAAGACGACCTTGTGATCATCAACAATATCACTGCTTTAGGACCTGACGGAATTCCCCGTCAGCTTAATTCCATCACCTTTACAGTACAATAGAAAACGGCAATATGAAAAAAGTACGTGTTTTAATCTTAGCCCTGCTGGTTTTGGCAGTTACCCTGCCTTTATCGGCCCAGGTAAAAGATACAACCAAAACGACGGATCCGTCGACCTGGTCGGGTTTGGATCTGGTCTATAAAAAGGAACATATCTTTAATAAAAAGCCTATCGAATATCCGCATGTCAGGGAAGCTGACATCATGTGGTCCAAAGTGGTTTGGCGCATGATCGATCTGCGCGAAAAAATGAACCAGCCGCTCTATTATCCAACCAAAGTAGTTGGCGACCGCACGAACCTGATTGACTTGTTGCTGCAATCCATCAAGGACGGCGGACTCCAGGCTTATTCGGCACCACTCGATGATCCCAATGAATTCAAAGAGCCGATAAGTTATGACCAGGTTATGACCAATTTCGATGTTAAAGACAGAATGATCGGTGTGTTGAATGTGGCAACAGGTTTGACTGACTCCACCAAAATTAAAGGAGAGATCAACTTAGATGAGGTTTTGCAGATTATGATAAAAGAAATGTGGTTCTTCGATCGCAAACGTTCAGTTCTCGATGTCAGGATCATAGGAATATGCCCGATCCGTGTATTTTTTGAACCGGAAGATATCAACAAAGAGAATATTCAGAAGAAAAAACTATTCTGGGTAAAATACCCTGAAGCACGTCCTTTCCTGGCTCAGAAAGAAGTATTCAATGCTTTTAATGATTCTGAAATGCGGAGCTTTGACGAGATCTTTTATAAGCGGTTTTTTACCGGATTCATCGTTCAGGAAAGCAACGTCTATAATAACAGGATTGTGGCTGACTATACCCTTGGCGTTGAATCGCTTCAGGAAGCTGAACGGATCGAAAACCTGATTTTCCAGTTCGAACACGATCTGTGGGAGTATTAAGATTTAAATAAATTTTTCGCCTCCCCGCAACTTCACCTCATCCACAATCATCCGGATCTGCTGTTCGTCCTGCTTACGGCAAATCATGAGCACGTCATCGGTATCCACGATAATATAATCATCGAGGCCCTGCACAACCGTCAGTTTTCCTTTGGGTGTATGAATAACATTACGATTTGCCTGAAAGGTGATGGCCTGGCCATTGCCAATACCGTTTCCCGATTCATCATGGATCAGATGGTCATACAGACTTCCCCAGGTACCTAAGTCGGACCAGCCAAAATCTGCACATAAAACAAATACATTATCAGCCTTTTCCATGATTCCATAATCTATGGATATCTTGCCGCAGGCTCCGTAAACCTGCCGGATGAAAGGGGTTTCTTCCGGGGTTCCGTACAAGTTGAGTCCATCATGGAATAATCCCTGAATTTCGGGGAGATATTTTTCAAAAGCCCGTGTGATCGATCCCAGCGACCAGATAAATATTCCTGAATTCCAGAAGAAATCGCCGCTTTCGACGAAAATCCGGGCCAGCTCAATATTCGGTTTTTCAGTAAAGGTTTTTACCGGCCGGAGGCACTTGTTTCCATCGATGTCCTCATGCCCGTTCACCTGGATATAGCCATATCCGGTTTCCGGCCTGTTTGGCATGATTCCGAGGGTTAGCAGTACATCGCGGTTTTTAACAAAGTCGATCCCTTGCAGGATAATCCGGTTAAATTCCTGCTCATCTCCGATCAGATGATCAGATGGAGCTACGATAATGTTTGCATTGGGATTGATCATGGCAATCCGTTGGTTAGCATAGGCTATGCAAGGTGCAGTGTTGCGGCGAAGCGGTTCAAGCAAAACCTGACTGGCTTTGATTTCCGGCAATTGTTCAAGAATCAGCGAACCATATTCTTCATTACTCACAATCAGGATGTTTTCTATCGGACAAATATCTCTGTAGTGGCGAATAGTTTGCTGCAGAAGGGTTTGACCGGTACCCAGAATGTCGAGGAACTGCTTAGGCTTGTTGGTGCGGCTGTAAGGCCAGAACCGGCTGCCGATTCCTCCTGCCATGATAACACAAAAATTATTCTTGTCCATGACTCTAAGATACAATTGTTTCTTTTACTTCTGCCATCGGATGCACAGAATATATCCTCGATGAAACAGGATCACAGCATTGATATCGCTTCCTGAGTTTTCGCCCCTTGATAAAGGTTTTTCCGTTTCGCAACGTGAACTGTGTTCCTTCGGGAAGGTCGGCAACACGAAGAACTCCGATATCTTCCACCGTTTTTCCCAGCAACCGGTTCAACTGTTCTGAGGAGCCTGACCCAATCAGTTTCCGCTTAAAATAGAACTGAACAATTGCAGCAGCAATCTTCCTATCCAGTAAACCGGCTTTCAGAACCTCCACCAGCAAATCCCTGAATTCATTTCTCCATGCAGGACCATGGGGACGAACCCTTCGTCCATATTTTTTCCAATTCCGGAAATGAGCAATCTCGTGCGCCAGAGTAATCAGAAATTCAACCGGATGCAGATCATGATTAACCGTTATATAAGCAGGACGACCATTACGGGGTACCCTGAAATCGCCATGTTTGCTGCGTCGGGTTTTAGACATCACTACGGATACAGGTGATGCAATCAGCCAACTGTTAACCAGCTCCTCTGATCCTTCCAATAAACGCGTTTTCCAAGAATCCATCGGCAATATTAAGTAATTTATTACTATCTTGGTTTAAAATTAGGTTGGTTATGGGGATTCTGATAAGCCTCGGAAGATATATGGTTTTTGTACGGCGCATTTTTTCGAAACCCGAAAAACACGGAATTTATTTCCGCCAGATTTTTCGTGAGATTGATAAATTAGGAGTATCCTCGCTCGGAATCGTTGCCATCATCTCCTTCTTTATCGGGATGGTGGTCATCATCCACATGACTTCCAGTATTGGAAATCCCCTCATTCCAGTCTATTACTTTTCCTACACCACCCGTGATGTGCTGGTACTGGAATTCTCATCAACCGTTCTGTGCCTGATTCTTGCCGGAAAAGTCGGCTCCAATATCTCCTCGGAAATCGGCACCATGCGGGTTACTGAACAAATTGACGCACTGGAAACCATGGGGATCAACTCAGCATCATTCCTGGTTCAGCCAAAAATAATCGGCATGATGATCACCACCCCGGTTCTCGTAATACTGAGTATTTTTATCGGACTCATTGGTGGCTGGATTGTTTCCATTGCCGGCCACCTGATGACCAGTGCCGATTATATCCACGGAATCCGTTTTAAATACGACTCCTTTAAGGTTTTGTATACCCTGATCAAATCAGTGGTATTTGCTTTTCTGATCACTTCGATTTCGGCATATTTTGGATATTACACAAAAGGCGGGGCCCTTGAAGTTGGCCGGTCCAGTACGCTGGCAGTGGTTTACAGCATGATCATGATACTGATATCCAACTATCTGATTACACAAATCATGCTGGGATGATCAGAGTGGACAACATATCGAAATCATTCGACAAGAACGAAGCTCTGCTCGAAGTTTCAGCCGTGTTCGCTGAAGCCAAAACAAACCTGGTCATCGGTCGCAGCGGTTCGGGTAAAACCGTTCTGCTGAAATGCCTGATTGGCTTGCTTGAACCCGATAGCGGAGACATCTGGTATGGAAACGACCGGTTTACCGGACTGGATTCCGATCAGCAAAGGAATTTCAGGCAGCAGATGGGTGTGGTTTTCCAGGGCGGAGCGCTGTTTGATTCGCTTACCGTTGAGCAAAATATCCGGCTACCCATGGATTTCTTCACCGATTGGACCCGTGATCAAAAACTGGAAAGGGTGAATTTCTGTCTCCAGATGGTTCACCTGCCGGACTCAAATAAGCTATTACCGGCCGAACTCAGCGGCGGCATGAAGAAAAGAGTAGCCATTGCACGGGCTATTGCATTGAATCCCAAGTATCTGTTTTGCGATGAGCCCAACTCGGGCCTCGACCCGCAAACGGCCATCGTGATTGATAACCTGATCCATGAAATAACACTCGAATTCAAAATAACCACGGTGATCAATACCCATGATATGAATTCGGTGATGGAAATTGGCGATAACATCCTTTTCCTGTCGGAGGGACATAAGTGCTGGGAAGGCTCGCGCGAAGAAATCCTCACCAGCGATAACAAAGTGCTTAATGATTTCGTTTTTGCATCAGAACTGATGAAAAAATTCAAATGAGTAAAATACGGATATACTCGCTGTTACTGATTCTTCTGGCACTGAGTTCCTGCGGAAACAACCGGTCCGGATCTCAGGCAGGAATCTTATCTGAAAAGAAAATGGTTGAACTGCTTGTGGATACACATCTTACCGATGCCATTCTGTTTGCTGACAACTCCCGGTCGGATGAGAAACGCGATAAAGCTCTGTTCTATTACCCGTCACTTCTTGAAAAACACGGAATCACCAAAACCCAGATGGACTCATCGGTGGCCTGGTATATGAGAAATCCTGCAGCTTACGCGCGGGTCTATGAACAGGTGATGAAGGATCTGGAAAAACTGCAGGCCGCTGACAAAAAGAAAGAAATAACCGAGTAACATTCCGGAATGCGAAAATTCTCAGCCCACAGGATCTACCCGGTCAGCGGCCTGCCCATCTCCTTTGGTATTATTGAGACAGCCGACGACGGAACCATCCTGAACATCCGGAACACAGGCGGGCAGCCGATAGAGGAAGCCGGGCTCGAATTCTATTCGGGTATAATCATTCCCGGACTGGTTAATGCCCATTGCCATCTTGAATTGTCACATCTCGCCGGTTTGATCCCTCAGCGTACCGGTATCACCGGCTTTGTTTCGGCGGTAAGCAAAATTCGTTCATCCGATCCGGAAAAAATCCGGCAGGCAGCAAACAACGCCGATCGAAAAATGTACCGGGATGGAGTATCCGGTGCCGGAGACATCAGTAACACTGGTATCACCTTATCAACCAAGCAGGACAGCCGGCTTCAGTACCATACCTTCGTTGAAGTGTTCGGACTGGATAAAGCAAACGCAGCGATCAGGTTTGAGCAGGCACTCCAATTGGCAAAAGCATTTAACGATGCCGGTCTGCCCCACTCTATCTCTCCCCATGCTCGCTATTCTGTAGGGGTTGACCTTTGGGAACTTATAACCCGGGAAATTACGCTGACCAGGCGCATCAGCATTCATCTAGACGAGAGTCCGAATGAGCGTGAGCTTCTGGAACACCGCACCGGTATTATGGCTGAGAATTTCCGGCAAGCCGGTTTCGATCTGACCAGCATACCCGATGAAGCCTCCGACGTTTTCAAATTACTTGGCAAATATTTGCCCGATTCGGATTGGATCCTGGTGCATAATACAATCACGGATCCCCTGCCAGCACCGGGCAGTCTGAAGTCTGGGGTCTATTGGGTTCTCTGCCCCCGGTCAAACCTATACATCGAAAACCTTTTACCGGATATTGAGGGGTTTGCAGCCAGCGGGCTTACCGTTTGCCTGGGAACCGACAGCCTCGCCTCAAACCTTAACCTTTCGGTGTTGGATGAGATGAAAACGATCATGGAAGTGGTGCCAGGAATTGCCTTTGATACCGTTTTACGGTGGGCCACCTTAAATGGAGCCTGTGCATTAGGGATGGAGAAAAATCTGGGCACCATCGAAAAAGGCAAGAACCCGGGCCTGGTAAATATTCCGGTTTTTGATTGGAACAAGGACCGGCTATCTGCCGAAAGCAAGTCCATCCGCTTGATTTAAGGCTTATTCAAAGCCCTTCGACCGCATATAATCCGGAGCCTCTGAACCAAACACGGTGATATAGTTTAGAAACCATCCCATCATGAATTCAATCAATTCTAAGCAGATATCAGTTTCACCCTGGCTAAATCGCTGCTGAAAACGGGATATCCCGGAGGTAAAACGCTGATGCTCTTTCTTATAGTCGGAAAACGGAATGGCAGGTGCTTCCCTGATGGCCATCTCCTTTTTCGCAAAATAGTCCTCAATATAAAAAGCCAGCCTATGAACGACCAACGGCAACCGTGTAGCGCAGTTTTTTGAGTTGCAGATATCAATCAATTCATTGACAATATCCAGATAGTTTCTCCGGTGATTATCCAGATAATTTAAACCCGAAGAATACTCCTTTTCCCACCTGATCTTTTCCATTGTTAAGGTTATTAAAGTAAACAGGAAATGTCTGGAAAAGGTAATCCCTGGTTAACCTCCTCAAAATGATAAATATCACCATATCGTGGCAAATCCACTATCTTTATTCCCCCAATGGATACTGCTTATTATGGCTACTTTTTTGTTTGACGATATCATTTTCGGTCCTGTAAAAAGCAGGCGACTTGGTGCTTCGCTGGGCATCAACCTCCTTCCCACAACCGGAAAATTCTGCAATTTCAATTGCATTTACTGCGAGTGCGGGTGGAGTTCCGGATCAGATCTAAGAACCCGGCTGCCCTCGCGTGAAGAGTTACGTATTCGCCTTGAAGAAAAGCTCTTACAAATTCAAGGCCTTAGAACCAAACTCAACCGGATCACATTTGCCGGGAACGGAGAGCCTACCCTTCATCCCGATTTTCCGGGTATCATAGCAGATACCATCGGGATACGCGACCGGATTGTCCCCGGTGTTAAAATTGCGGTTCTGTCAAATGCGTCTAATCTGGATAACCCGGAAATATTTGATTCGCTCGGAAGGATCGAAATGAACATTCTGAAACTGGATTCAGCGAATGAACAGACAGTAAAACTGATGAACCAACCGCCCTTAGGTTATCGTGTCGACCGGGTGATTGAAGGAATGATGCGGTACAAAGGCCGTTTCGTCCTCCAAACCCTCTTTGTGAAAGGTGAGTTCGGCGGAATTCACGTGGATAATTCCGGAGAAAAAGAGGTTAAGGGTTGGTTAGAAGTGGTTAAGAAAGTGAGGCCGGAAATGGTAATGATTTATACGATCGCCAGGGATACACCGATACAAACCCTTCAGAAAATAAAGCCGGAAATCCTGGATAATATCGCCGGTGAGGTCCGTCAGCTCAATATCCCTACGCAGGTTTCGTACTAATTCATAAGCATGACCGCAACCCGGAAAACTATACTCGTCAGTCCTCTAGAATGGGGGCTCGGTCATACCGTCAGGCTGGTACCTTTCATCCGTAAAGCTCTCGGCCATGGTCATCAGGTTATCCTCGCCTCCGATGGTGTTTCCCTTGATTTTTTGAGATATCATTTTCCGGATCTTTTATGGATACGGATGCCCTTTTATACGATTCAATATCCGGAAAACGGGAGATTTTTCAGAAAACTGATCCCGCAGATTCCCGGCATTTTACGGGCCATCCGGAAAAATCATAAACAGGTTGACGAAATCGTTGCGAAATACAATATTTCCGAAATAATTTGCGACCATAAGTATGGGTTATATCACAAGAATGTGCATAGTATATTTATTACCAACCAGTTGTGGTTAAAAGCACCGAAAGGCTGGTGCTTTGGCGAAGGGTTCATGTACCGGCTTCACCGGATGGCCCTCAGAAAATTTTCTGAGATCTGGATAGCCGATTATTCAGGAAAACCAAACCTGTCGGGACTGCTGACCCACCCACCGCACATTCCTAAGAATGCGAAATATATCGGGCCTGTTTCACGGTTTCAGGACGTTGTTCCTGAACGTCCTGAGTATTCAAAACCATTTGAGGTTCTGGCACTCGTTTCGGGACCTGAGCCTCAACGCACCCTGTTCGAGAACCTGCTGAAAGAACGGTTTATGAGCAATGAAATTCCTTCGGTGATATTCCGTGGCTTACCGCCATCGTCTCCGGATGAAAACCCAGCCATCACCCAGGAGGGGACAGTTTTGCTGATTAATCATGCCCGCGACGAACATCTTGTCTGGTATATTCTGCAGGCCCTTGAGATTATTTGCCGCCCTGGTAACTCAACTTTATCAGATCTGGCCTATCTCGGTAAAACTGCGTTGCTTGTGCCAACACCCGGCCAAACCGAACAGGAATACGTAGCGAGGCACCTGGAAAAGCAGGGGCTGTTTCGCGTTTGCAGCCAGAAGTCTTTGAATGATGAGATTCGAGCTAAGGCTCAGGGCTCAAGAAGGCTCAAGGCGCAAGTAAGTGAAAAGGTTTAAAAGCAAGAAAGGACACTAAGAATTTTCGGGACTTAAGTATTACACAAAGCTCCTTGAGCCTTGAGCCTTGAGCCTTCTGCCTTACTTGAGCCTTGAGCCTTGAGCCTTCTGCCTTACTTGAGCCTTGAGCCTTTATATGAGCTTAAAGTCCATCTGCCTCTTGGCCAGATTAGTGCGGGCAATTTCAATGGTCACTTTCTGTCCAATTACAAAGCGCCTCCGGGTATGTGCGCCAACCAGGCAGTAATTCTTTTCATCGTATTCGTAAAAATCATCATCCATATCGCGCATCGGGACCATTCCTTCACAATGATTTTCGGTTAATTCCACAAAAAAGCCCCATTCACTGATTCCTGAGATGATGCCTTCCAATTTTTGACCCACTTTATCCTGAAGAAATTCAACCTGCTTGTATTTTACACTCGCCCGTTCAGCATTGACTGCCCGGTCTTCCATCATGCTCGATTGAATGCACATGCCCTCAACCTTTTGCTGATTTTCGGAGGGTTCATTATGCAGATACATATCGAGCAAACGATGAACCATCAAATCAGGATAGCGCCTGATCGGGGAAGTAAAATGGGTGTAATGCTCGAATGACAGCCCATAGTGACCGATATTCTGAGTGGAATATTTAGCCTTGGCCATCGTTCTGATAGCCAGGCTTTCAATAATATACTGTTCGTTTTTACCCTGGATATCAGCTAGGAGCTGGTTCATGGAATCGGCGATCGCCTTATGGCTTGCCGTTTTGATGGAATAGCCGAATTGGTGAATAAAATTCGAGAAATTATGCAGTTTCTCTGCATTTGGCCGGTCATGGATGCGATACACAAAGGTTTTTGCACGTTGTCCCTGCTTAACTTTACCGATTCTTTCTGCCACTTTTTTATTAGCCAGCAACATGAACTCCTCGATCAGCCAGTTAGAGTCCTTAGCCTCTTGAAAATAGACTCCTGTTGGTTTCCCTTTGTCGTCGATATAAAACTTCACCTCCACACGCTCAAAGGAGAATGATCCCCGCTTAAACCGGTTCACACGCAAGATCGAAGCCAGTTTGTGGAACTGTAAAATTTCGGTTGAAAGATCTCCTTCGCCTGTTTCAATAATCTGTTGTGCTTCCTCATAAGAAAAGCGGCGGTCGGAATGAATAACTGTTCTGCCAAACCATTGATTCACAACCTCTGCCTGTTCGTCCATCTCAAAGACTGCTGAAAAACAGAGCCGGTCCTGATGAGGTTTGAGTGAGCAAAGGTCATTGGACAGGTGTTCCGGCAGCATCGGCACTACCCTGTCGACCAGGTAGACTGATGTACCGCGGGCAAATGCTTCTTTATCGATTTCTGAAAATGGTTTCACATAATGGCTAACGTCGGCAATATGCACCCCGATTTCCCAGTTTCCGCTGGCCAGTTTGTTCAGCGAAAGGGCATCATCAAAGTCCTTGGCATCACCGGGATCGATGGTAAATGTGGTTATCTCCCTGAAATCCCTTCTCGATTTTATATCCTGATCGGTGATCTCTCCCTGTACCAGTTCTGCCTGGCGGAGGACATTTTCGGGGAATTTGTACGGGAGTTCAAATTCAGCCAGAATGGCATGTGTTTCTGTTTCATGAAGACCTGCAGCGCCCAATACATCAACCACTTCACCGAAAGGATTTTTAGCACTCGGCGGCCAATCGGTAATACGGGCAACCACTTTCTGCCCCTCTTCGGCACCCTTCAGATTGCGCGGATGAATGAATATATCGTAAGGCATGTCGCGGTTATCAGGGATCAGGAAATAATAGCCGGATGACCGTTCAATCGTTCCGACAAAAGTGCGTTCCCTCTGTTCGAGGATCTCCACAATCTCACCCATCAGGCGCTGGCCTTCCCTGCGGGCATACAGATATACCTTTACCTTGTCGCCGTTCAACGCCCGGTTCACATTGCGGTTATTTATATAGACATCCTCCTTGACCTCATCGGTAATTATATATGCTGCACCCGAACGGGTCATCTGTACCGTACCGATTATGTGTCCGCCATGAACTTTCAGTTTGAACTTACCACGCTCAACCTCAATCAATTGACCACTACGGAGCAGCTCTTCCAAAACATCTGAAATCAATTTCCGCTGATCCGAATCAGTTAACCCCAGCTTTGCACTGATCTGTTTGTAATTCAATACCTGTGCTGTATTCTGATTGAATAGTCCGAGAATCTTACTCCGGAGGATTTTTTTAGTGGCTGATTTGGGATTCTCTTTTTGGGTTCTTCTTACCATTATATTTAATTTGTGGTAAAATTAACCAAATTCAAAGGGATTCTTTTGATTTACATTAAATTTGGATTAATTAACCATCTCACCGTGAGTTCACGATGCCTGTTTTTCTTATTCCTGACCTTTGGTCTGACTGTTTCAAAGCCCCTGCTGATCCATGCCCAGGATTTGAATTATACTCATTATACCGTTGAATCCGGACTCTTGCTCCCTTCCAACGAGGTATACGGGATCCTGTTTGATAAAAATAAGGTATTGTGGGCGACTACTGACCGGGGCGTCTGGCGATATGACGGATATTCACCCAGGCAATTTACCGTTGCCGATGGGCTAAAAGAAAATGCCAATTTTCGGATTTTCTCGGATACTTTAGGCCGGATATGGGTTTCATCCATAAATAATTACCTGTATCAAATCGCCGGAGATTCTGTTCAGATGCATCCAATGAGCGAGAGCATTCATAAAATGGGTAGTTCCAGCGGATTTATCCAGCAAATCACAGAAAACACCGATAGCTCTATTTATCTGAGTTTTAACCGCCCTGGCTTAATCCGTTTCAAGTACGGGGAACTGCCCTACAAGATTAATTCGCATAGAATAAATCATGAGAATGCATCAGTGGGTATTCACTATAAACCGGATGAATATTACTGGGATATGATCAAAATACCAGATACAAACCAGCATCTGAAGACCACGGTTACTGCTCAAAAGGACTGGATCTACCTGACATGCGGACTGTTGGATCCCAAAAACAACTACCGTAAGGACCTCTCTCCGATTGGCGAAAATGAATTCCTTTTCAGTTACTCTAATAAGGTTTTCCATATCAAAGACGGCAAATTAAAAGGGGAACATGCCTTTTCCAACGATATTATAGCTCTATATACCGATAAAAAAGGCAACTTCTGGATCGGTCTTGAAAAAGAGGGGGTCCTGCGGTACCTGAAATGTGATCTGAAATCTGTACCACAGCGATATCTGCAAGGGGAATCCGTTTCAGGAATTGCCGAGGATCATGAAGGAAATTATTGGTTCGCTACCACCACCAATGGTGTTTTTCAGGCCAATACCCTGGACATCTCTGTCTTTCAGAATGTGACCACAAATGTAAAAGACAATATTATCACTGCCATGACCTCAGATGGAGAAAATGTCTATCTGGGTACTCAAACCGGCCTTCTTTTAAAAGGAACAGAACTCCTGAATCAAAATTACTTTTTCCACCCGATTAACATTCCAGATGTCGATGGTCCGATCAGAAAATTGTTTTTTACTCCTGAAAAACATTTGATTGTATATAATAATCATCTTATGGAAATTGACACCCTTGGTCAGTTCCGGGGAATAAGAAAAATAGAAGCCTATCCCTATGATTATATCAGACAACAAAATGGAGAATGGCTGGCCAGTTTCACCAGTGAAATAGATGTCATTAAGAATAATCGAATAATCAGAAGGTGGGATAAGGAGACCATTAAAAAACAATACCCCACTGATAGCAGCCTGGTACCTGGATTAAACAGGGTTCGAACCCTGTTTTTGGATTCAGGCGGCAGACTATGGACGGGATCACAGAAATCGGGCCTTTTCACGTATCAGGATTCGATAATCTTTCATTGGGAGAAAAAAGACAGTTTGTTTGGGAAAAGGATTCATGATATAGTTCAGGCGGGAGAAAATATTTGGGTCAGTATAGCCGATTATGGCCTTGCGGTTATACGCCCCGATTCGTCATTCTTCCGAATTACGCAGAAAGATGGCCTATCCAGCGATATTATCGATGTGATGTTCGCCGAAAATGATTCGGTTGTATGGGCCGGGACCAACAATGGTTTAAACCGGATTACGCTGAAACACGGTTCCAAAAAGCCCGATAGTATCGCTTATTATACGATGCGAGAAGGGTTGCCATCCAATCGTATTTTTCAGATCATCAAGCATAAAAACAATATCTGGATTAGTACCACCCACGGTGCAATCCGTCTCAATCCTGAATTTACGAAACCGCTGGATATTCCCCCGAAGCTGGTACCTGGCCCATTGCTGGTAAATGGCAAGTCAAGGGAACTTACTGACTCAATAGTGTTGGGCCGGTACGATAAAAATCTGGTTTTCAAGTATAAAGCCATTACCTATCGAAAACCCAGTACGCTGAGGTATCGATACAGACTGATCGGTATTGACAATGAGTATATTATCACGAATAACCTGGAGTCACAATACCCCGACCTGACCTACGGAAATTACACATTTTGCATAAATGCCTCATACAACGACACTTTCGATCCGGCAACGGAAAAAAAATTCAGCATCCAAATCCAGAGAAACTGGTATGAGACACACCTCGCCCGGGTTCTTTCTGGGTTATTATTGTTAGGGTTGATTTTCATCGTATTCAGGCTGATTCTTAAAGAGACTAAAAAGCGGGAACTGGAAAAACGCCAGCTTCTGCACGCTGAAAAACGTTCGCTGCTGTCACAAATGAATCCTCATTTTATATTTAATTCATTGAATTCCATTCAACATTTTATCATTCAAAATGATCAATTTCAGGCTAATAATTACCTGACGAATTTTTCGGGGCTAATCCGCAGAATCCTTGAGAATTCGAAAAAAAATCTGATTCCGCTGAATGAAGAGATTTCCACCTTAACGCTGTATCTGAGCATGGAAAAACTGAGGTTTGAAAATGAGTTCGAATATCAGATCATCAAAGATAACCGTATTGATTATTGCGAAACGATGATTCCTCCGATGCTTCTCCAGCCGTTTGTGGAAAATGCCATCTGGCACGGGTTGATGCCCTTGAAAACTAAAGGATCGTTGATCATTTCCTTCACATTCAATGATGATTTTTTCCAATGTCGCATCGAGGATAATGGAATCGGACGGGAAAAGGCATCAAAGATAAAAGGGAAAAAGGAACCCCATGTGTCCACGGGCATTCAGAACGTTCAGGAACGAATTGAACTGTTAAATAAAATGAATAAAAAGAAAATTCATCTTACGATAACCGATCTCCGGCGAGCTAATGGAACTCCTTCGGGCACCCTTGTTGAAATAGTGTTACCCATTGACATTAAACTTTAATCGACCAATCATGGAAGGCAAAATCAGAACCATAATCTTGGAAGATGAGCATAAAAGCATGCTCACATTGCAAACCTTGCTGGAACGTTATTGCCCTGAAATAAAGGTGATTGGTACCGGCAATTGCGTAGAAGCGGGCATCCGGGTATTGGAAGAATTAAAACCCGAATTGGTTTTCCTGGATATCGCCATGCCAGACGGCGATGCATTCGATCTGCTGAACCGGATCGGAAAGGTGGAATTTGAGATCATTTTCATTACTGCCTATAATGATTTCGCGCTTAAAGCATTCGAGTTTTCAGCATTGCACTATTTACTCAAACCGATCAATTACTTGGAGCTTCAGGATGCAGTGCAGCGATATCTGAAAATCCGGCCCGTAAGCCATATACAATCCAGGCTCGATATTCTGAACAGTTCTTTGAAAAACCATTTCGACAAAATCAGCCTGCCTTCAAATGATGGCATTATCATTGTGGAAATTCAGGATATCGTTCGCTTTGAAGCTGCCGGCAATTATTCAACTGCTTTTCTTTCAAAAGGCGAAAGCATTATTGTTACCAAAACGCTCAACCAGTTTGAAGAGACACTCATGGGGCTGCACTTTATCCGGATCCACAATACCCACCTGATTAATTTACGGTATGTGAAAAAATACCAGCGCGGACAGGGGGGGGTGGTCACCATGAACGACGGTACCCAAATAGCGGTATCCCGAACCCGCAAACATGAGTTTATCGAAGGACTGAGAAACCTCAGTCTGACCATGGGGCATTCCATCTAGACGATAAACCCAGCAACTTATACAGTCAACCCAGCAGTATACACAATCCTGATTTTTTTCTGGATCCGGAAATTTATTTTTGAATTCACTAATACGAATAATGTTAAAGTCAACCAAATATAGCATTAACAAAAAAGGGGAGACTTACTCCCCCTTCATCCTTTCAGTTTTACCCATTAGGGTCCGCCCGGATTCCTGACACCGCACTTTGCCGACTTCCAAATTAGCCAGGTTTCCCTTCCCTTCCCCCTGGCTAATTTTTTTTTACTTTTACCGGAGTAAAATTACCCCTGATTTATGGTTGAGTTTATTGTATACAACACGCTTACCCGCAGGAAGGAGATATTTGAACCTCTCCATCCGCCGTTTGTCGGACTTTATGTGTGCGGCCCCACGGTTTACAGTGATGCACATTTGGGCCATGCCCGGCCGGCCATCACCTTCGACCTGCTTTTCCGGTATCTCCGCTATATCGGATATAAGGTCAGGTATGTACGCAACATAACGGATGTCGGTCATCTTGAAAACGATGCCGATGCCGGGAGGGATAAGGTTGCAACCCAGGCATTGCTCGAACAAATTGAACCGATGGAGGTGGTTCAACGGTACTCCGATAATTACCACCACAATATGGATCAGCTGAACGTACTGAAACCCAGCATCGAACCGCGTGCATCGGGACATATTCCGGAGCAGCTGGATATGGTGGCCAAAATCCTCGACAAGGGATTCGCATACATCAGCAACGGATCGGTCTATTTCGATGTCGAAAAATATAACCTGAACAATCATTACGGAAAACTCTCGGGCCGCATTGTCGAAGACCTTCTGGCCAGCACCAGGGATCTCGACGGGCAAGAGGAAAAGAAAAATATGTATGATTTTGCTCTTTGGAAAAAGGCTCTTCCGGAACATATCATGCGATGGAATTCTCCCTGGAGCATTGGCTTCCCGGGGTGGCATATCGAGTGTTCAGCCATGAGCACCAAATACCTGGGAGATGTGTTTGATATTCATGGAGGCGGAATGGATCTTATGTTCCCGCATCATGAATGTGAAATCGCTCAGTCGAAGATTGCTAACGGCAATGATTCGGTCCGGTACTGGATGCATAATAACATGATCACCATCAACGGCCAGAAAATGGGGAAATCGCTGGGAAACGGGATATTGCTCGACCAGCTGTTCTCGGGGAACCATCCTTTGCTCGAGAAACCATATGACCCCATGACCATCCGTTTTTTTATTCTCCAGGCTCATTACCGGTCGACACTCGATTTCTCCAACGAAGCCTTGCAGGCCTCAGAAAAAGGCCTGGCCAGGCTGATGAAATCTGTGGCGATGCTCCCGGGATTGCCGGTGTCGGATGAAACCACCATAAATCTCGCGGAATGGAAGGCGAATTGCTATAATGCCCTTAATGATGATTTGAATACTCCGATCCTGATTGCCCATCTGTTTGATATGGTCAGGCTCATCAACCTGATGTCTGAAGGCAGAGAAAAGATCACCACGGCAGACCTGGAAACCCTGGTTCAGCAATTCCGCCAGTTCACCTTAGATATTCTGGGCCTTCGCGAAGATCCTGAATCGGGACCGGACTCTCAGATGCTACCCAAGTTGATGGAACTGATCCTCGACCTCCGCCAGGAAGCCAAAAAAAACAAGGATTTTGCACTCTCCGACCGCATCCGCGACGAACTTGGGAAACTCGGTATTGTGGTGAAGGACAGGAAGGACGGCGCGGACTGGGAAACCTTAAAATAGAATGCGCTAATGGGCTAATGTGCCAGTGTGCAATTAATAATTGCCACTATCTTTAGCTAGTGATTTGATTGTGAGTTAGTTAAATGGGCTTTAGCCCAATTTTTCAGAAATTGAAGAGTGGAAGAAAGGTTAGGGGTTATTTGTAGGGGCGGACCCTTGCGGCCGCCCTGCCAGGACTTACGCTGGTGCTATTGTCATCCGGGCGAAGGCCGGGACCCCGTCACGCTAAACGAAAGTTTCCAGGCGGGGAACTCTACCCTGACCGCGGTACTCCTTTGAGCCTTGAGCCTTGAGCCTTTTTCTCTATATTTGTCCCCTGATTTAACGGTAAAACGATGATACATCTGGCTCATTCCAAGGTTAAAACACTTCTTGCCACACCTCCGGCAGGGCAGGAGGTTACAGTAAAAGGCTGGGTCCGAACCAAACGCGGGAACAAAAAGGTTGCATTTATTGCATTGAACGATGGTTCAATAATTCATACGATCCAGGTAGTAGCCAATCCCGATAATTTTGGTGAAGAATTAATGAAATCCATTACCACCGGAGCTTGTTTAAAGGTAACCGGCAAACTGGTTGAAAGCCTCGGAAGCGGCCAACCGGTTGAAATCCTGGCCACTGAAATAGAATTGTACGGAACCGCTGATCCCAATACCTATCCGTTGCAGAAAAAAGGCCATACCATGGAGTTTCTTCGTGATATCGCCCATCTGCGCCCGCGCACCAATACCTTTAGTGCGGTGCTGCGTGTCCGGCATGCGATGGCTTTTGCGGTTCATAAGTATTTTAACGACCTGGGCTTCTGCTATCTTCATACCCCGATCATTACCGGTTCTGATGCGGAAGGTGCCGGCGAAATGTTCCGGGTTACCACTCTCGACATCAAAAATCCTCCGCGCACTCCGGAAGGACACATAGATTTCAATCAGGATTTTTTTGCCCGTGAAACCAATCTGACGGTTTCAGGTCAGCTGGAAGGAGAACTTGGCGCCATGGCGTTGAGCGACATCTATACATTTGGCCCCACTTTCCGCGCTGAGAACTCCAATACACCCCGGCATCTGGCGGAATTTTGGATGATCGAACCGGAAATGGCCTTCTATGAGATCAAGGAAAACATGGACCTGGCCGAGGATTTCGTGAAATATCTTGTCCGGTATGCCCTCGAAAATTGTGCCGATGATCTGGCATTCTTCAATCAGATGTATGACGGTGAACTGATCGATCGATTGAAGATGGTGGTTGAGAATGACTTTATCAGGATGACCTATACCGATGCAGTTGAAATCATTGTGAATTCAGGTCAGCAATGGGAGTTTCCGGTATCCTGGGGAAGCGACCTCCAAGCCGAACATGAGCGATATTTGGTTGAAAAGCACTTTAAAAAACCGGTTATCCTCACCAACTATCCTAAAAAGATCAAGGCATTTTATATGTACCAGAACGAGGATAACCTTACCGTAAGGGGAATGGATGTGCTTTTCCCAAAAATCGGCGAAATAATCGGCGGATCGCAGCGCGAGCACCGGCTCGAAAAACTGGAAGAGCGCATGCGCGAACAAAATCTGTCGGAAAAAGATATGTGGTGGTACCTCGATACCCGGCGCTTCGGCACAGCTCCGCACAGCGGTTTCGGACTTGGTTTCGAACGCCTGATCCTGTTTATCACCGGAATGGGGAATATCAGGGATGTAATCCCTTTCCCCCGTACTCCCCGCAATGCTGAATTCTAAAAATTGCGTAACTTTCAGCAACAATAGCTCAACGTCACCAGACTGATCTGAATCTTATCCGATTCTGGTCTTAATTTGATTCTGTCTTAATTTAACATTATGCTCAAGCAACGTCTCCAGCAAAAACTACTGCAAAAGCTCTCACCGCAGCAAATCCAGCTGATAAAACTGCTGGAGGTGCCTACCATGCAGCTTGAACAGCGTATTAAGAAGGAACTTGAAGAAAATCCGATTTTAGAGGAGGGCCGTGAGACGAATCCTGAAACTGATGATACGCGCCTCGATGAAGATGAACCGGAAAAGGAAAAAGATGAGATCTCTCTGGAAGAATTCAAGGATGAATACGACATCCCCGCCTACCGGCTAAATCCCAGAAACCGGTCGCACGAAGATGAAAAGGTGGTTGAAATCCCCTTCTCTGCCGGCATCTCCTTCCGCGAAAACCTTACCAACCAGCTCGGTATGCGCATCATGGACGAGCATAAACAGGCACTTGGGCACTATATACTGGGAAATATTGACGATGACGGTTATCTCCGTCGCGACCTCGGAAGTATTGTCGACGATCTGGCCTTTTCCCTGAATATCTCTACCACTTTTGAGGAACTCAAGGAAATTCTGCTGATGATCCAGGAATTCGACCCGCCGGGCGTGGGAGCCCGGAACCTCCAGGAATGTCTTATCCTCCAGCTCGACCGGCACACGCGTGAAGGCAGATGCAATGAGGATACAAAAAATGCCCGCATTATCCTGACAGACTTTTTTGAAGAATTCACGCGAAAACACTACGATAAAATCCAGAACCGGATGAATCTCACTGATCAGCACCTGAAATCATCCATTAATGAGATCATCCGTCTGAATCCAAAACCGGGCGGCGATTACGGTGATTCAACCATGCAGTCGTATCACCAGATTGTACCCGATTTTGTTCTCGAAGATAACGACGGGATTCTCGAGCTCAGCCTGAATTCAAAAAACGCTCCCGACCTGCGCATCAACTCGTTGTATGCAAACATGCTTAAAACCTATAACCAGGAGCGGAAAACCCGGCTCCAGAACCGGAATCAGAAAGAAGCCGCCACATTTGTGAGACAAAAAGTGGAGTCGGCCAAGTGGTTCATGGAGGCCATCCGCCAGCGCCAGCATACCCTGATCCTGACCATGAACGCCATCATGGAATTTCAGAAAGAATATTTCAAAAGCGGTGGGGATGAGATGCGCCTGAGGCCTATGATCCTTAAAGATATCAGCGAACGGACCAGTTTGGATATTTCAACCATCTCAAGGGTAGCCAATTCCAAGTATATTCAAACCGATTGGGGCATCTTCCCGCTCAAGTATTTCTTCTCTGAAGGCCTTCAAACGAATTCAGGCGAGGAGGTATCGACACGGGAAATCAAGAAAATCCTTGAGGAATGCCTTGAGAATGAAGATAAGCGGAAACCCGTTACCGACGATAAACTGGCATTGATCCTGAAGCAAAAAGGATACATGATTGCGAGAAGAACAGTTGCCAAATACCGCGAACAACTCAACATCCCCGTTGCGCGCCTCAGAAAGGAACTATAGTGAGGCCTGCCAGAATAATATCCGTTCTGTTTCACCCGGTCATCATGCCGCTGGTTGGAGTTTTCATCCTGCTGACTTATGGCGGCTGGCTGAATCTGCTGCCTTCAGAAGGTAAAAAATATATTTACCTGATTGTCCTGCTCACCACACTTGTCCTGCCGTTGGCTATCATGCCCATCCTCCTTAGAACAAAAGTCATAAACAGCTACCTGCTCACCGATAAAAACGAGCGCCGTATCCCTTTACTGATGATCGCCTTACTGTACCTGATCGGAGCCTTTGTACTGCAGAAAGTGGATGCTCCGGTCATTCTCTCACTTTTCCTCAATGGTTCATCAATGGTCATTCTGGCCGTGGCGATATTTAACTGGAGATGGAAAATAAGTATCCACATGGCCGGTATCGGCGGGATAACCGGAATGGTTCTGGCCATCTCGATGCGGTGGATGCTGAATGAACAACTGATAATCGCGATTCTGTTTCTGGTGGCAGGCCTTACCGGTTATGCCCGTTTGAAGGATGATGATCATACCCCGGCTCAGGTTTATGTGGGCTACCTGGTTGGTTTGTTCATTAATTTCCTGCTGATCAGACTGATATAAATCCAGATTCAGGAAATAAAGGTGTATCCAACCCCTTTTATCGTCCGGATATGTTCATCGCCGATTTTCTCCCTCAATTTGCGGATATGAACATCAATGGTGCGGTCGCCGACAATCACATCATCCCCCCAAACCGACCGGTAAATTTCTTCACGGGTGTAAACTTTTCCAGGCCGGCCTGCGAGAAGGTTCAGGAGTTCAAATTCCTTGCGGGGCAGATGAAGTTCCTCGCCCGAATGGATCACCAGATACCGGTCCTGGTCGATTTCAAGGTCCCCAACCCGTATAATCTTAAGTGAATCAGCGTTCTCACCGACGGGCCGCACTCTTTTCAGTAATGCTTTTATCCGGCTGATCAGGACTTTTGGCTTGATCGGTTTGGCGATATAATCGTCGGCACCGGCATCAAATCCGGCCACCTGGGAATAATCCTCCGCCCTGGCTGTCAGAAAGGCAATCATTACCTCATTCAGTTCCGGTATGGCACGAAGTTGTTCGCATGTTTCCATGCCGTCCATTCCGGGCATCATCACATCCAAAAGAATGAGATGAGGTAAAAACTTCCGGGCTATCCGCACAGCCTCAACACCATTTTTCGCCACTTCAACCGTGAACCCTTCTGACCGCAGACTATAGCCCAGAAATTCCAGAATATCAGGCTCATCATCAACCAGCAGTATACGGGCTTCCTGGGGATTCATATAGAGGATTCAAAAGTCATTTCCCACATAAACAAATCATTAAATTCCGGATGATCGGATAATTCCACATACCGGATGCGGCCGGCCAGTTCGCGGGTATAATCCCGGAATTCGCCCGAATGAAGCCACAAACGGGCACCCAATCCTGATGTATTTCCTGCTCTGATCTGCCGTTTTTCCAATCCCCCTGGGATCAACCCGATTCTCCCGGCCGACCAGTCGTGCAGTGCATAGCCGAATCCTCCCGCTATAAAAACCTGTCTGACTTCTTCTGCAACGATACCTGCTTCCAGCATCAATACCTTGATTCCGGCAGCAATGGCTCCTTTGGCGAGTTGAACTTCGCGGATATCCTGGGGAGTAAGAAAGAGGCGAACGGCAGATATCAATTCTTCATTTTCTGCCAGATATCCCATGTCATCAATCTTCCCGGCATCCAGCAAACGTGCGACCGCATCAACCAGGCCCGAGCCGCAGAGGCCGATGGCCGGTTTCCCGCCTATGGTTTCATATCCGTCAGGGCCGATGGCACATACTGCACCTTCGATCCCGGCCATTCCGCAGGAGATGCGGGCTCCTTCGAATGCAGGGCCTGCAGCCGTTGCGCAAGCCAGAATTTCGCTTCCATTCCACAATACCATCTCACCATTAGTACCAATATCAAGAAACAGGCTCCATCCCGTTGGTGGATTCAGTGAAACAGTAGCTAACCCGGCCACAATATCTGCCCCGATATAAGAAGAAACCGAAGGAACCATTTCGATTCCGGTCGCAGAAAAATCGCTGAAACCGATTTCAGCTCCGGAAAGGTTTTGTTCTTCTAAAAAAACAGGAGTAAACGGATATACCGCCAGACTCTCCGGATTGACTCCTTTAAAGAGATGCAACATGGTAGGATTGCCGGTCACAACCATCCGTCCGGCCAAACCGGGAACAAATCCATTTTGTGCACACAATCCGGCAGCGGCCTGTTCAATGGCCGATACAATTTCTTTGTTAAGACGTATGGTTCCTTCCCGATTTTCCCTGCAAAACTGGATCCGGCTGACTACATCGGCACCATAAGCATGCTGCGGATTAGGAAAACTCCTGATCCCGATATTCCGGTGACTGCGCAGGTCGTCGAGAAAAACAACCACGGTGGTCGTGCCCAGATCTACTGCCAGTCCCAGAAAGCGCGGATCCTCTGATGAAAAAACATCACGGGCTGGTTCCGGATCCGGCCAGAAACTCTCGGTTAATATTTGCATCACTGAGGGTTCCGGAACATTTACCACAACATCATGATCAGGGTAAAATCCGCACGCACGTAACACCCCCAGACCCTCCACATCGACCTTACACTTACCGCATATTCCTTTGCCGCCGCAAGGCGATGGAATAAACGAACCCTTTTCCCGGATGGCCTCGAGCAGGGACTCGCCGGGGGTGCATGTTATGCTAATTTTCGTAGACATGGCGCTAAGGTAGGGAAAAAAGGCTCAAGGCTCAAGGCTCAAGGCTCAAGAGAAGGCTCAAGGCGCAAGGCTCAAGGCGCAAGGCTCAAGGCGCAAGGCGCAAGTAAGGAAAAAGGAGAAAGGAGAAAAAAAGTTTGGTTAATTTTTCCATAGGGGTTGAGTTTTAACATCTAATATCTAAAACTAAATTTATGAATGACTTGCATCAAAGGCTAAAGAAATTTGCGGTGGAGGTTTACCGATTGACCCTGAAATTTCGGAAAGATCCGTTATTAACTGACAATGTTAATCAATTAATCCGATCATCTGCCTCACCAGGAGCTAATTACGGGGAAGCACAATCAGCTTCCTCTACAAAGGATTTTCATAACAAAATCCGTATTTGTCTCAAAGAAATGAGAGAATCCAACTATTGGCTTCACTATTTCCATGAAATTTTTCCAGAATTGGTGGAAACAGACCCTCTTATTCAGGAATCTGAAGAATTATGCAAAATACTCTCATCCATCGCCTTCAAAACTCAAAACCGTTGAATATCACTTGATTCTTGATCCTTCTCTTGAGCCTTTATCCTTGAACCTTTTACCCTACTTGAGCCTTGAGCCTTGAGCCTTGAGCCTTTTACCCTACTTGAGCCTTGAGCCTTTTGTATTATGAACCCTCTCACCGATATTCTTTCGCTTTTGCTCCCCCGCACTTGTCCCGCGTGCCGGAAACCCCTTAAAGACTGGGAGGAGTGCCTCTGCCTGGTCTGCCTTGCACAGCTTCCGGTAACCCATTTTCATCGGGATCCGGATAATCCGTTGGCAGAAATATTCTGGGGACGGGTGAAGCTTTTGCAGGCGGTGGCCTGGTTCTATTTCCGGAAGGGGTCGGTTTACCAGGATGCCTTACATAAACTAAAATACAACAACCGGCCGGATATCGGGTTTTCGCTCGGCAAACAGTTTGGCTATGAACTGTATCAGAGCAATAAATTCATCAAACCTGATATTTTGATACCGGTACCCCTTAACCCTAAGAAACTGCGAAAACGGGGATATAATCAAAGCGATGCCATCGGAAAAGGCCTTTCAACAAGCCTCAAGATACCATTGATTAACAATGTCTTAACCCGTCCGGTAGCTACCTCCACCCAAACCCGGAAAAGCCGGTATGAGCGATATCTTAATGTTACGGGCAAGTTTAAAATCAGGAATCCGGCTCTTCTGGAAAACCGGCATGTTCTGCTCATCGACGATGTGATTACAACCGGAGCTACGCTGGAAGCGTGCGCCGAAGAACTCCTCGCCATCCCCGGCGTCAGCGTCAGCGTGGCGGCCCTGGCGTGGGCGAAGAACGAATGATGGCCTGTACCGCCATAAATCCTGTCTCGCCAGTATTCACCCCGGCAAGCGATAACGCACGGGTTATCACGGTGCTGCAGAGCTCACTGATGGTGGTTGGGTTATAATAGAATCCCGGTGCTGCCGGGCAGATGATTCCGCCGGCATCGGTTACGGTGAGCATATTCTGAATATGTATGCGGCTGTATGGTGCTTCGCGGAGAACCAGGATTAGTTTTTTGCGCTCTTTCAGGATCACATCGGCTGAACGGGTGAGCAGATCCCCGGCTGTTCCTGCAGCTATACGGCCCAGGGTGCCAACCGAACAGGGCATGATGATCATAGCATCATATCCAGCCGAACCACTGGCCAGAGGAGCAAAGAAATTGTCGGGGGAATATCTTTTAAAAGGACTTGTATCGAGAGGAATATCAGGCAATTCGTATTTCCAGACTTTCTCTGCAGTTTCCGAAACCACCACGGCAACCTCCTCCAAATGCTCTTCCAGCTCACGCAATTTTGTCAATAGCAGATGAGCATAGAAGGAGCCGCTGGCCCCGGTAATCCCGATAATTAATTTCGTTGTTATCAAATCCTTACGTTCTTTACGCTCTTATCGATCTTAACCTCTCAATAATCTTTAACGCACCTTACCGGCAACCCGTTTACCTTCTGCGAAGTATCCTGCTGGAATGGTGATTTTCCCCTGTAAATGGAGCGCATCAATGCGAGGTTGTTCAATGAGGGGTTGACCGTGGAACTCCAGAAATAACCGGCATTGCCGATATCATAATATTTCCGTTCTGCAAAAATGATGTACCCTGAGAATAAAGCCTGGAATCCTGACTGGCTACCGAGAGCCAACTGATCGCCTGCCTTAGCTTCACCATCCACAGGATCGAGGAAAACCACCAGCTCGTGCCATTCGGTATCGGTTGGCAGGTGCCAGCCATCGGGGCAAATTCCGGTCGCCCCTTCGCCTGTTGCAAATGCCATAGCTTCATCCCATTGATACAAGCCGCCATAAATAGCGCAATTGGCTGCATCATTTTTATAACAGAATTTCTCGGCCTTGCTGTTATTCAACTGGTACCCGTCGCCGCGATCACCGCCGGTGCTGGCATTGATCATGGTTCCGATGTTCAGGTTCTGAGCCAGCCATATTCTGTCATTGATCGTGCCCGTTTTATATACTTTCCCATCGCGGGCATCTGTGAAACTGCCCATCGGGTTTAGCGGTGAATTGGTGGTAAACGACCAAACCGGACCGGCTACTTCATGGGAATAAGAATCTCGGACAACCACCTTCCAGTAATAAGTGGAGGTGTATTCGAGCGGAAGGCAAATAAACTGTGCACCGGATTGGTTTGTGGCCACTTTTGGCGGATCAGCCTCTTTGCCAAAATAAACATCATACTTTAGTGAATCCGTTTCAGGATCAATACATGTCCAGGTAAGAACGTATAAAGTACTGACTTGTGAAGCCTGATCAGCAGGCTGGGGATTTTTCGGAGCTTCAGGAGCCAGATTGACAGGCCCGACCTGAAGATTGACAATCTCTTCATCGGTTGCTCCGCCACTGTCCTTAACGATAACTTTTACAGGAAAAGTTCCGGCACCGGTGTACTGGTGGTTCACAATTTTGGTTTTCGAATATTCTGTATCCCAGGTGCCATCTCCTTCAAAATCAAAGCGAACCATCAGGTCTGCATTTTTGTCCTCATAATCACTGCAGGCTGATGCATCCATCACGAAGACATCCTGAAGGAATCCCTTTGGGGGTGTTATATGCAGGGCTGCCTTCGGGGGACGGTTATTCCAGGCTACCTTAACAAAATCGGTAAACCGGTTTGTTTTCCCCTTGGCATCTTTTACTTCTACGGTAACATAAATGGTTCCGCCGGCAGTAAATTTGTGTTTAACTATCTTATTGATGCTGAAATCGGTATCAAAAACCGAGTCGGACTCCCAATCCCAGCGGACCTGTAAATCCGCAACAGGATCTTCGAGATCTTTAACGCCGGAAGCATCAAAGGTAAATGTGCTATCGGTAGTACCATACGCCGGCGAAATTGTAAAAGCGGCTATTGGCGCCGTGTTTGGTTCCTCCTTACACGAATGCAGGAACAGGGGGATCAAGGTGGAAAGGGTAATCAGGCTGATTCTGAAGAGCCTTTGGTTATTCATTGTTAATCCTGATTTAAATATAATTGATACAAATATAATAAAAGAAAGGTTAGAGGTTAGAGGTTAGAGGTTATCCGGGATCAGAGTGTTATTTGTTGCCACTGTATTTGTGTTTTACCAGGGTGCACCCTAATAATTAAAGCTGTAGTGACAACCGACAACCCACAACCGATAACAATTACTATTTTAGTGTTCAATATAATTATGGAAGGATGCGCATAGCCCTTTTAACCTTTTTTTTCGTGGTCCTGCTTTATTCCGGATTGACAGGTCAAACCAGCGTGAACCTTACACCAACTCCTTCTGCTAAATACGAAAACCGGACATTTCTTGGAAAAGCAGGCGTTGCAACTTTGGAAGTTCTTGGAATGGAGACATTTACATCAACCATTATGATTCTGTTACCCACCAGTATCACCCATTGGGAAGATCAATATTGGTTATACTTCTGGCGGAACTTCAAACGTGCTTATATAATGCCACCTGTTTGGGATCAAGATCCCTGGGTAGTAGACTATATCGGACATCCTTACCAGGGGGCCGTATTTTTTAATTCCCTCCGCAGTAAGGATTGCTCTTTCTGGGCATCTGCGGTGTTCAACGTTTTCCACACATTTTTATGGGAGTATGGTATCGAAGCGGTTATGGAACGACCCAGTGCCCAGGATCTGATCACAACCCCGGTGGCCGGTATCGCTTTAGGCGAATTGTTCCACTTTCTCACCAAAAAAATGCGCCGGGGCGGCTTTACCACCGGCGAAAAGATCCTGGTTACCCTGATCAATCCCAGTTATGTTTTGAATAATGGATACAGGTGACCAATCCCGCATACGACAGGTGGCCATTTTCCTGTTGCTGGCCTTGCTGGTCCCCAAACTGGCAGGTCAGAATTCCGTGACTATTTCGGGTACCGTCAAGAACCGGATAACCGGCGGATTCCTTGCCGGAGCCAATATTATAAGCCCCACAGCAAAAAAAGGCACCACAGCCGATCATAATGGAGCCTGGAAGCTGATATTGAGCCCGGGAAACCACCTCCTCATCGCATCCCACGTCGGATTTCGGCCCGATACGATCACTATTAAACGGGAGGACCCATGGTTCCTCCCCTACGATATTTATCTCTCCCCGGATACCACGCAAATTCCCGCTGCCCGCATCATCAGGCAGGTGGATACCTGGAAAATCCGTGATCTGCCCCCGGGCCAAATACGGCTTTCCGTGAACGAGATCAGCAAAGTTCCTGCCCTTTTCGGGGAGCAGGACCTGCTGAACAGCCTGCACAGCCTGCCGGGCGTTCAGTCGGTCAGTGAAGGTTCCGGTTATCTGTACATCCGTGGAGGAAACGCCGACCAAAACCTGATTCTGCTGGATGAAGCTGTTATCTATAATCCATCGCATCTGCTTGGACTTTTCTCGGTGATTAATCCGTCGGCCATTCATTCCTTATCATTGTATAAAGGAGGTATCCCGGCATATTACGGCGACCGGCTGGCTTCGGTTATCGAGCTGACCAGCCGCGATGGGAATTTCAGGAAATTTTCGGGCGAAGCTTCTCTTGGAATTATCGCATCGAGGATTTTTATCGAAGGCCCTCTTGTTAAAGATAAGGTATCTCTCCTGTTTACCCTGCGCCGTACACAACTCGATCTGCTAACTCCTTTCCTGATTCCGAAAACCAGCGTTTTTCATGGATCGGGATACTCATTTTTGGATTTCAACGGCAAAATATCCTGGACTTTAACAGATCATAACAAGATCTGGCTGTCCGTTTATTCGGGTTCCGATGATTTCCGGCTGAACGACAAAGAGTACACCTTAACTGATCGCATGAGCTGGGGCAACCGCCTCTTTTCCCTGAATAGCTGGAACACAACACCCGCTGGACTGGAAATGCGGACTTCCCTGAACTGGTCGGGTTATGCACTGGATTTCAACCAGGTATATCGGGATTATTACGTTGGACTCAATACCGGGATCAGCAATATCAAATTCAAACATGAATTTCTGATCAGGCCAACCGCCACACAACTGATCAGGACCGGCATCGAAATTCAGCAATACCGGTTCAGTCCATACCAGACTTCGATCATTGCCGGTGCAGAAACTCTCTCCATAGGCGATTCGATACCTTATCGTGCCCGGGAAGCCGCGATTTTCCTGCATCACGAATGGGTGCCAAACCGTTCAATATCGCTAAATACCGGTGTTCGCCTGATGTATTATCAACATCGCGGCCCGTTCGACCGTTTCGTGAACGATCTGCAAGGTTTCCCGGTTGATACCATTCATTATCCGAAGGGAAAAACTCTGGCAGATTATACCCGGCTGGAACCACGAATCTCCCTGTCGTGGCAATTTTATCCCGGACAAACGATAAAAGTATCGGCCAGCCATCAATATCAACCGGTCCATATGGTACCGGTCGCCACAACCACCCTGCCTTTGGATCTTTGGATTCCCTCAACTGCCCTGGTTGCTCCACAGGCAGGATCATCGTTCTCCCTCGGCTGGTTTCCGGATCTTGAATGGGCCGGTTTGGAAGGGTATGCTGATGGTTTTTACAGGTACTTTACCAATCAGGTAGAATTTATTGAAGATCAATCACTTTTAGGTTTTGTCAAGGATAATCTCGACCGGCAATTAACAACCGGTACCGGTAAGGCCTATGGTTTCGAGCTATTTATCAGAAAGAAAACCGGTAAAATGCAGGGATGGATCGGCTATACCTGGTCGCAAGTCTGGAGGATATTCCCCGGGATCAACAAGGGTAATCCTTTCCATCCGCGCCATGACAGAACCCACGATCTGAACCTGGTGCTGATGTACTCTTTGAATTCCAGATGGGAGGGCTCTCTTCAGTTTGTGTATGCTACCGGTCAGCCAACCACTATCCCGGTTTCCGTGTATGTGATGAATGGCACTATTGTCCAGAATTTCAGTGAACGCAATTCCATCCGTTTACCGGCTTACCACCGGGTTGATATCGCAATGACCCGCAAGCCCGATGAAAGGAAAAAATTCCAATCAACCTGGACATTCTCCATTTATAACCTGTATAACCGGCTTAACCCGTTCTTTATCTATTATGATCTTCAATGGGACTATGAAAAAAATCTATTATCGACGCGAACCAGGCAAGTTGCCCTGCTACCGGTCCTTCCTTCGATCACCTGGACAGGCCGGTTTTAGGAAGGGGACGATTGCGCTATTGTCCATGCTGTCAATTCTGACCGCATGTATCAGTGATATTGAGATCAAAGTTCCCGAAACGGAAAACACCTATGTTATTGAAGGCTGGATTGAACAGGGCGGATTTGCGCATGTTCTCGTGAGTCACAGTTTGCCATACAATTCAACGATAGGAATAGCAGATCTTTTTGAACTGCTGGTAACTGATGCGCAGGTTACGGTTAAAAGCGATACCGGGGAGGAAAGGCTGCTGCTGGTAGAAGATACCATGTACACGATTTTGCCTGTTTACCGTGGTTTTCAGCTTCGCGGCGAAACCGGAAAAGCTTACACACTGGAAGTGAAAATTGGTGATCAGGTTTTTACCTCCACCGATACACTGTTGGAGCCGATCGGCCCGGATTCACTATGGTTCAGTCCTGAAGCGATAAACGATTCACTGGGCTACATACACATGCGGCTCAAAGATCCGCCTGAACCGGGTAATTATTACCGGATTTTTACCAAACGGCTCGGGATCGACACTGACTATACCGGTTTGTCGGGAAGTTTATTGGATGACCATCTCTTTAATGGAACAGCAATCAATTTTCCCCTGATACGTACCGGTATAACCACTGAAACCGGTGATAAGCACTTTTTTCGCAAGGGTCAACGGGTGGTTGTCAAAACGGGTGTTATCACATCGCGTTATTTTGATTTTTTATCAAAGGTTTCCAATGAGATCGGTCAAACGCTGAGTCCATTGAGTTTTCAGGTTCCTGCGGTCACTTTAATGAACGGCGGTGCACTTGGTGGATGGGGCTGTTATGCCATTACCCTCGATACGCTTGATATTAAATAAACACGAAATAAAAATCAAAAATGTTAATTAAATTTGATCAACTTCAAAATCAAAAACCATGAAAAAACAAAACTTATTTTTTTTAATCCTCCTCTCAGCGCTGACACTTGGAGCTTGCGACAAGTATCTTGGCGGAAGTTCAAATCTTGTTGGCACGTGGGATATTTATTCCATAACCCAGAACACCTACACCAACGGGAGCCTGGATAGCAGCAATGTTCAAAACGACATGGGAACCTTTTCCTTCAATTCGGGCGGTGACGGTAACTACTCGGTTAAAAACGGAGAAGAAACCAATTCCGGCACTTTCGACTGGTTTGAGCAGAACGATAAGGTCTTTATCAACATGCTTAATTTGACGGATTCGATCATGACAAAAAACCTGGCCGTCGGATTTGATGTAGTGACCAACACGGCTACGCAGCAAGTTTGGTCGTTGAGTTTCAGTTATTACGAGAAAGACGAGAATCCCACTACTGGTGCCACGGTTAACTATCTTAAGAAAACCTATATTGAGATGGATTTACGGAAGCAGTAGCAGATGATCGATTTGAAGGAAAATAAAAGTGGAAGGTCAACTTTAAGATTTATCTATAAAACCACCGCTTTTCTATGGGCTTTTTCTTTTTCATGCCAGGAAAGCTTCTCTCAGAGTCATGATGATAAACTTGATCTTCCGGACTCGCTGATTATGGAAGCTTATGAACGGGCAGCCACTCAAAACGTTCTGGCAGCAGTCAACCCAGATATATTTTTGGGATATTTTTCTGTATGTGCTGATGGCAAAGCCTTTGGCATCGGTAATACCTATCCTTCACTGGATGGACACCAGATGACTGATGCACTCTTGTGGTTGGGACAAGTGGATGTTGTAAAAGCCAACTGGGATTATGTGAAAACATTCCAGAAGCCGGACGGACAATTGCCTTTAGCAATCCTTCCTGCAGAAGCCGGTAAAAAGATCGGCCCGGTTAATTATCAGGCTCCGGTGGATCCGAATGGTGGACTATATCGTCATTGGGTGCCCGGTGATCCATTGCGGGCACTTGCCGGCCCTACTTACATTCAAAATGCAGATGTTATTTTCCGTTATACCCAGGACCGTGAATGGCTCCTGAAAGAACTGCCATCCATCAACCTGACCGCAGACTATCTCGCATCTCTGATTACCAGTGAAGGCGCTGTTAAAGGCGCCGGTTATTACGTGGAACGACCTACCCGGGTTGAATATGATGGTGTGTCGGCATGCCACGTCGCAGATGCATTTCATCGGGTTTCAGAATTGAATGCAATCGCAGGCAACAGCAAGACGTCCAGCAAATACCAGGAACTCGCAAATCGGATTGAAACCTTCTTTCGTACCCGCTTTTGGATTCATGATCACTTTGCTGAATATATTCACCCGGTGCGGGGTGTCATTGCTAATCATGGCCTGACTGACACTGACTGGAGTTCAATTGCAATGGGTATGGCCAATGCTGAACAGAAAACTATACTTTGGCCCAGATTGAAAGATGAGAAACGGTTTTATTATAATGGAATGCCCACCGGTATTGCAACGCTGCCATTAACCTATGAGAAATGGGAATCAACATACGATGATGTAATGGACTTAGCAGCCATGGGGCGCGTTTGGTACATTGAATCCATGGCGAGAGCTAACATGCACGATGCACAGGGACTAATTGAAACGATTCTGCGTGTTTGTAATAAAGGTCGTGAAAACGGATACTACTGGCGGGAACGCTACAATGACAAAGGCGGATATGGCGCGGAAAAGTATTGTGAATATCCGGCCAATCTGATACGGATCATTCAACGATTCCTGTTAGGAGTGGAACATGGCCTCGACGGAACATTATATTTAGGACCAACCGTTCCGGATGAATTCTGGAATGCCGGTTTTGGACAAATATTGTCGTGGCAGGAACGTAGAATTTCTTATAAAATGCAATGTGATCTAATAAAAGGAGAATACTCCGGGCAAAATTCTCAACCATTATCAGTACGATTAGTAAAGCCATCGCATGAGAAAATGATTCATGTCACTATTAATGGCCATTCTGCACTATTCAATATTGAAGATGGTTGGATTCGTATTGTTCTACCGCCTGCATCCACAGAGAAACCTTGCAGGTTTGAAATTAAGCAACTATAGCAGGCGGATAATCTAAATTGAAAAATTCTTAATTTTGGTGGTCTTTGCGGTATCTGGACAACGACCTTACTCACACCCGCACCCTTTCTTTTTCCTCCCTGCGACCTTGTCATCCCCGCGCAATCAAGAAGATGGGGGGTGGGCAAGGGCGTGGGTGTGAGTCATAACATACTTGTTTTTCAATTTGGGTCTTTATGGCGGTAATCTTTGGAACTTAATTTAGTAGCTTTGTATAGTATTGAATATGACCTGTCTGCTCTGAACTAAATATTTAACCAGTATGAAAAATCTCAACTTCCTTTCAGCCCTGGTTAATTGATAATTGGAAGGACATCCGGACTCAATTTGAATCAGATAAATCCATCAAGGTTTATTTTCCCCAGTTCACCATTGAAAGCGATTTTGATCTGATTCCCCTGCTCGAAAGTCTGGGTATAAACCGGGTTTTCCACCCGGGTGCCAATTTCAGCCGGATGATGAATCAGCCTGTTTTTTTAGGGAAAGTGATCCATAAAACGTATATCAAGGTGAATGAGGATGGTACCGAAGCGGCGGCGGTCACCTCGGCCTGGGGCGTGACGGGGAGTCCATCCGGTTTATTCTTTGATCATCCGTTTACCTATATCATTGCCGAGCGGACAACCGGACTGATCCTGTTTATCGGTCAGGTTATGGATCCATTATCCGGGAATTGATGTTTTAATGAATCCTGGGGGAGTTCTTTTTTTCGAAGCTTGTTCATAGGCATAGGCCATTGCTAATAATTCTGCTTCTTTATAGGCACCGGCCATAAACGATATACCGACAGGCAATTCATGTACTTTTCCCATCGGTACGGTAATATGCGGATAACCCGCCATGGCGGCGGGGGGACAAAAATAAAATCCCGTATCATAATCGCCATTGATCAGATCGATACAGCAAGGCAGTCCGATGCTTGTTCCTGAGATGGCATCTAAGCGGTTTTGGATCATCAATTGATCAATGATTTGCCGGGAGGAGGTCGTTTTTGCCAACGCATCAGTGTACTCTTTGCTGTCAAGTCCCGCTTTTGCCTGGCATTTTTCAAGAATCTCCTGCTTAAACCAAGGCATTGCAGTCGCTTCATTCTGTTTGTTGAATTCAATAATATCAGCCAGTGTCTTAACTGTTGCATCCGCTTTCAGCAGGTAGTTGTTAAGGCCATCCTTAAATTCATATTGCAAAACCGTTAATTCAGCATCCCCTGATTCTTTCAACAGGTTCATCAGCTCAACTTCGATGATGGTAGCACCCCCTTTTTCCATCAACTGAACGGCTTGTTTGAATAATCCGACAACTCCTTCATGACCGGTTAGAAAAGATTTTTCAATACCGATTCTTTTCCCCCTCAAGCTATCCGGATCGAGGAAACCGACATAATCTTTCCGGGCCTTACCGATACTTCGCTGAGTTATTGCATCCTCGTCATCCACACCGGTCATTGCGCCAAGTAATATTGCGGCATCCTTCACCGTTCTTGTCATCGGGCCGGCAGTATCCTGCGTTTTTGAAATGGGAATAATTCCGCTGCGGCTCAGCAAACCCACTGTTGGCTTGATACCGACAATGCCGCAAAAAGAAGAGGGAGCAATAACGGAACCATCAGTTTCTGTTCCCACAGCAACGGCGCAAAGATTAGCAGCTACTGCAGACGCGGATCCTGAGCTGGAGCCACTTGGATTGCGGTCGAGCATACAGGGATTTTTTGTTTGTCCGCCCCTGCTGCTCCAGCCGCTTGTGGATCTGGTCGACCTGAAATTAGCCCATTCACTCAGGTTAGTTTTACCCAGGATGACTGCACCCGCCTCTCTTAGTTGTTTAATAATGAAAGCATCCTTGCCGGCCACATGCCCTGCCAGGGCGAGTGAGCCGGCAGAGGTTATCATCTTATCACCTGTATTTATGTTGTCCTTTATCAGCACAGGAATGCCATGAAGGGGGCCGCGAACTTTATTTGCTTTTCGCTCGGCATCCATTTTATCGGCGATAGCAAGTGCATCAGGATTTATTTCAATAATAGCATTAATTGCAGGTCCTTTTTTGTCAATCCTGCCGATGCGTTTTAAATACAATTCTGTGATCAAGTGCGAGGAGTATTCCCCATTTTGCATTTTTTGCTGCAGTTCATCAACAGTGATTTCATTCAGTTCGAAATCGTTATCAGGGTGCGCGGCAGAATCTCCTGAAGGATTGGTAAAAGTACCGGCAAAGGCATAACCAGCGGAAGCAACGGTAGAAGTTACTGCCAGGCTGGCGACCGAGCTGTTCTTAAGGAATTTTCTTCTGTTCATACTATTTAAACCTCCGATAATGATTAAGCCCAAGAAAACGATTCAAACTTTATGCCTTTCACTTCTAAAAAGTCACCAAATGCAGAGAAACCCTTATTTCCCGAAAATTTTTCTTTCATCTTTTCCAGTACCGCTTCATTACTTACGGGTTTGATTTCAAGCGCATCACAAAGAGTCTCCCCAGATTTTCTCAACAGTTTTCCCGATGTCATATCCATCAACTAACAGGTTGCCATTTTCAAAAGACGCATCTACCGTTATCTTGATGTCCTCGTTACTAAAATCGAATAATCTTACTTTTTCGCTCATCCAATAAAATTAGAAATAATTCTCTGCTTTTTAAATTTTTTGAATTGGCCACCAATAGGATAAATACCTATTTGAACTGAGAGTTTTCTGGTCGACTCACGTTATCATTTTTCGTTTCCTCTATGCTGACACCTTGGTATACTTCTCAATAATTCGAGAGAAGTTAACCATCAGTCTTCGTTAGCGGAAACTGGCAAACCTTGCGCGGGGTGAATTTCACCTGATGAATTGAAGTGTTGTTTTCTGCTGGTTTCCAGCAATATATTGGATATCGAGCCTTATCTTCTTTTCAATAAACATCAGTAAACACAGGTATTTTAAGATAAAAAAAAATTATACCTTTGCCATCCCGCTGGATAAAATCTGGTTTGGGAAAGGGCCCATAGCTCAGCTGGTCAGAGCATCTGACTCATAATCAGAGGGTCGCTGGTTCAAGCCCAGCTGGGCCCACGAAGTGGGTGTGTGTTTGAATGTGAGTGTGGGTGTGGAAGACAGAGAAACAGACGCCTAAAAAAATAAGAGGTCAGGCCGATAAAACGGACCTGGCCTTTTTTCATTTAAATACCATTTTCACCCCCTGGATCTTCCCTTTTCCTGCTTTATAGGAATTGTTTATTGATCAAATTTCGATACCTTTAAAAGTCTGTCGATGAAATTGGCAGAGTGCGTTGTTTACGAGTCGTGGCGAGCCCTCTGGACCGCCCGGCACGTTCTTTGGAATGTAACTGAGGTGGCGAAGCTGTATTAGCGGGTCTCCGCTTTCGCAGGGATGACAGATGCATCGGGAGTAATTTGGTGTTCGCTCCCAAGTGAATTCGTGGTTTGCGACGGGATCCCGGCCTGCGCCGGGATGACACTTCTCCGAGGGGAAGGCAGTGAGTCGAGGGCCCTGCAAGGGCCCAACCCCAGTAACCGCCGGTGGCGAAGCAAACCGGCGGAACAGGATGCAGCCCAGAAACTTGGTACAAACCTGCAGGGCTTGAACAATTGGATATCACAAATTGTGATCTTAAAGAAGGAAAATCTCTGCATAATCCTAAATACCTATAAGTTATTATGCTTTATGAGCTCTTAAGAATTCTTCCACTTCACTATGCCTGCCCATTACAATCCGACAACCATTGGGTAATCGAAATTATCAGAAATCGGGATAAGGGTGTTTATAAAGCTATCTTCCTGTGCCTCAATAAGTTTTTTGGCAATATCCCTGGCAATTTCAATAGTCTCCGAATAAGTCCTGCCCTGAGCCACCAAGCCTTGAACTGTGTCTGATGTAGCAAGATAAAAGCCTTCGGGAAGTCTTTGAATATGCAGGTTAATAACGCGTTCCATTTTCTTGTTTCTCCCAAAGGTACGAACATTAACCGATGATTCTTTAGCCGTTGGACTCTCATCCGATCGCCTTACACTTAACTTATTCATAATTTGTAATTTTATATAATAGACGCATTTCACTGACCCAAAAGGAAAAATCCGAAAGGAAAAATGGAATAAGTTTGAATTGATAGATTCCAATGCAGAGTTCCGAATGCCGAAGTTTAAAATTTAAGTATCCGTGAAGTCTGTCTTCCGTGTCACGCTTCACGCTTCACGATTTTCCTCCTCACGTTCCTGTTCATAGCTATTCAGTTGCGTTTCGGACAAACAGTATGTTACCGGATGGACGATGATTCCATTTTTCCCGAACAAGGTATCAGGAAAAAAACTGGAAAAATCGGTAAAGTCCTTACCTGCCCATGGAAACCGATAAAAAAACCGGAGAGATGAAAGCCAGCAGCAACCAGAGGTTTGAGAAAATTCTGGACCGGTTGCTGAAAATGTAGCTGATCTCCACCAGAATTGGGATAACTTTACATTTGTAAAAGTAATAAACAGACCTTTCAATGGAGTAAAACCCAGAAGAATGACTTTCTAAACTCGATATGACTCAGAAAAACAAGAAAAATCCCCCAAAGCCCATGACACCGGAAATGGTTCAAATGGCCAATGCTAAACTGATGGAGTATTTGCAAAAGCAAAACTTTAACAGTTTGGAGGAGATCAATGAATTCCTCAGAACACACATAAACGGCAAACCGATTGATCAGGTAGTACCCTTAAAAAAAGGCAGGAAAACCAATGATGAAAAATCGGATGATTTGCTTTATCAGGCCCTCGACAGTGATCCCAAACAAGGACTCATGTTGGTCAGGGAAGCCCTGAAATATAACCCCGATAACGTCAGGGCCTTGAATTATCTGGGCGAACAGGAGAAGGATGTGACCAAGGCAATCGAGATATTCAAAAAAGCAATGGAAGCGGGTGCCAGGCAACTGGGAGAGGATTTCTTTGCTGAAAACAAAGGACATTTCTGGGGAATGCATGAAACACGGCCCTATATGGCCGCGAAATTCAACTACGCCAATTGCCTCAGTGCTATTTTCAAAACCAATGAATCCATCAAAGAATACAATGAAATTCTGGCACTGAATCCAAACGATAATCAGGGCGTCCGCTACATTCTTGCCAGCGATCTCCTGTATCATAAAAAGTATAAAGCATTTCTCGATCTTTTTAAGAAATTCGACGAGGCCTCCGCTTACTGGCTGTTCAATTATGCGCTGTATCTTTTTGCAACGGAAGGGCGTTCTGCAAAGGCAAATAAAGCACTGATAGAAGCCAGCAAGCAGAATAAACACATGATCCCGTATATGACCCGTCAAAAAATAATCAAAGTTGAGCCCGATGGTTATTATAGCCCGGGAGACGAAAGGGAAGCCGCCATGTATCTGATGGAAAACTTGAAAACCTGGATGGAGTGCAAAGGGACAGCAGACTGGCTCTTCAGTTTTATCAGAAAGAAACCTTCCTGATACAGTTTTATGTTTCGGGTTTCAGGTATCAGGCGCATTTCCGTAACCTTGAACCCAAAAGGCTAGACCTGGATTAATGCAACCCTTAACCTGCTACCGGGAGGACGGAATCGAAAAAAATAACCATATGTGCAAAGAAACATTTCATTTTACAGTCGGCGAATTAAGGGAGATACTGAAGTCCTTTCCCCAGGAACTGCCGGTTGTGGTCAGCGGCTATGAAAATGGATTTGAGAATTTTTTCCATCCGGTAGTTATGAAATTAAAGCACCTTCCAGATAACCATTACTATGAAGGCGAATTTCAATTGGCAGACAAAGAGGACAAAGACTGGTTTGAAGGGGTGGTTTTACAAAGGGTTGAAAGAGATGATTGAATGTTACTAAAACTGGCTCTCTTGCAGCCTTAATCAAACAAACGAGACATTAAACTTCATTATTTAAAAAAACATTCTTCTGCTTTTTTCCAAACTACACCTCATTATGCATCTATATCCAATAAATTTCAGGTACCAGAAAGTTTTCGGTTAGCGACTCGTTGAACTAAACCGCCTCCCGGCGGTGATCCCGCAAATTGCTACCTTTCACCCTGTTAACTTAAATTATACTATCATGGAAAAAAAAGCACATTACGAGAGCGTTTGTTCCGGGAGATGCAGATTCGCAAT